>ERZ795051.6161-NODE-6161-length-10146-cov-11.758498_pt1 | contig 10146 bp, 8 predicted proteins | sample MGYA00375135_ERZ795051 | MGnify/ENA primary metagenome ERZ795051 (study PRJEB30180, sample SAMN05720222) | activated sludge metagenome | isolation source: Anaerobic digester | place: Japan | collected 2015-05-26 ... | reverse complement strand
GACATGCTGAAAGGCAAGCAGGGACGCTTCCGGCAGAACCTGCTGGGCAAGCGCGTGGACTACTCCGGGCGCTCGGTCATTACGGCCGGACCGGACTTGAGGCTGCATCAGTGCGGCCTGCCCAAGAAGATGGCCATCGAGCTCTTCAAGCCGTTCATCTACAACCGCCTGGAGACCAAGGGATACGTAAGCACGATCAAGAGCGCCAAGAGGCTCGTTGAGGCGGAAACGCCCGAGGTCTGGGAATGTCTGGCCGAAGTGGTCCAGGAGTACCCGGTGATGCTCAACCGCGCTCCCACGTTGCACAGGCTCGGCATTCAGGCCTTCGAGCCGATTCTCATCGAGGGCAAGGCCATCCAGCTCCATCCGCTGGTATGCCCGGCCTTCAACGCCGACTTCGACGGTGACCAGATGGCGGTGCACGTGCCGCTCTCGGTCGAGGCGCAGGTCGAGGCAAGGGTGCTCATGATGTCCACCAACAACATTCTTTCTCCGGCGCACGGCAAGCCCATCATCGTGCCCACCCAGGATATCGTGCTCGGCGTGTACTACCTGACCAGGGAAAAGCCCCTGGCCAAGGGCGAGGGCATGATCTTCTTCGGGCCCGAAGAGGTGAGGGCGGCCCATGACGCGGGAGTGGTGTCCATTCATGCAAAAATCAAGGTGCGCATGGAAGGCAAATACTACGACACCACGGTGGGCCGGGTCATCTTCAACGAGATCGTGCCCGACGAGATCCCCTTCGAGACGATCAACAAGCCCATGACCAAGAAGGCCCTGGCGGACCTCGTGGACGTCTGCTTCCGGGTGGCCGGCGACAAGAACACCGTTCTGCTGGCGGACAGGATCAAGGACCTCGGATACTTCTACGCAACCAAGGCCGGGATCTCGATCGGCATCGAGGACATGCTCATCCCGTCTTCGAAGTCCAAAATCATCGAAAAGGCCAAGGAAGACGTGGCCCAGATCATCACCCAGTACAACGAAGGCCTCATCACCGACGGCGAGCGCTACAACAAGATCGTGGACATCTGGACCAAGGTCACGGACCATGTGGCTTCCGACATGATGGACACCATCAAGACCGACACCATCACCTACCCGGACGGCCGCAGCGAGGAGATTCCCTCGTTCAACCCCATCTTCATGATGGCGGACTCCGGAGCAAGGGGATCGGCGCAGCAGATCAGACAGCTGGCCGGGATCAGAGGCCTGATGGCCAAGCCCTCGGGCGAAATCATCGAGACGCCCATCGAGTCGAACTTCCGTGAGGGACTCGATGTTCTGGAATACTTCATCTCGACCCACGGTGCGAGAAAGGGTCTGGCAGACACCGCCCTGAAGACCGCGAACTCGGGCTACCTCACCAGGAGGCTCGTGGACGTGGCCCATGACGTGGTGATTACCGAAGAGGACTGCGGAACCCTGGACGGCATCGAGATGGAGGCCCTGGTGGAAGGCGGCGAGATCATCCAGACCCTGGGCGAGAGAATTCTGGGCAGGGTGGCGCTCGACGATGTGCGCGACCCCTATTCCGGAGAAGTCCTGGTCCCGGCGAACACCATGATCGACGAGTCTCACGTGGCCAGGATCGAGGACGTGGGCCTGGAACACGTGGTGATCCGTTCGGCCCTTGCGTGCAGGTCGAAGCACGGTGTATGCGCCAAGTGCTACGGCAAGGACCTGGCCCGGGGCAGGATGGTCAACATCGGCGAGGCCGTGGGCATCATCGCGGCCCAGTCCATCGGCGAGCCGGGCACTCAGCTCACCATGAGAACGTTCCATATCGGCGGCACGGCCACCGTCATGGAGCAGTCGAACATCAAGTTCAATCACGCGGGCATCGTCCGCTACAAGGACCTCAAGACCGTCCGCGGGCGCGACAATGAGCTCGTGGTCATGAACCGCAACGGTACGATCGCTCTGGAGGATGAGAACGGGCGTGAGCGCGAGACATATCCCATCGTGTACGGCGCCAGAATCAAGGTGGAGGACGGCGCACGGGTCAATCCCGGAGATATGCTCGCCGAGTGGGACCCCTACACCATCCCGATCCTCACCGATGTTGCAGGCAAGGTGCGCTTCATCGATCTGGTCGAAGAGATCACCATGCAGGAGCATATCGACGAGGTGACGGGCCTGAGCCGTTCGGTCATCATCGAGCCCAAGAACCCCGAGCTCAGGCCGCGCATCCAGATCATGGATGACAGCGGCAAGCTGGCCAAGCTGCCTGACGGCAAAAATCCGGCCCGCTACTCGCTTCCCGTGGGCGCCAACCTCTTCGTCAAGGAAGGCGACGAGGTGTTTGCCGGAGACGTTCTCGTGAAAATCCCCCGGGAAACCACGAAGACCAAGGACATCACCGGAGGTCTGCCCAGGGTCGTGGAGCTCTTCGAGGCCCGCAGGCCCAAGGAGGCCGCAACGGTCACCGAGATCGACGGCGAGGTTTCCTATGGCAAGGACAGCAAGGGAAAGCGCAAGGTTATCATCACCCCCGAGGTGGGCCAGGCCAAGGAATACATGATTCCCAAGACCAAGCACATCTCGGTGCACGAAGGCGACTTCGTGCGTGCGGGCGAGCCGCTCATGGACGGCGCCGTGGATCCGCACGATATCCTGAGGATCAGCGGCGAGAAGGACCTTGCCCGGTATCTCGTGAACGAGGTACAGGAGGTCTACCGGCTCCAGGGCGTGCGCATCAACGACAAGCACATCGAGGTGATCGTGCGCCAGATGCTCAAGCGCGTGCGCATCAAGGATGCGGGCGATACCGCGAATCTTGAGGGCGAGTACGTCGACAAGCACGAGTTCGGCGAGGAGAACGAACGGGTCGTCAGCGCTGGCGGAAAGCCGGCCATCGCCGAGCCGTCTCTGCTGGGCATCACCAAGGCGAGCCTGAACACCGAGAGCTTCATCTCGGCGGCTTCGTTCCAGGAGACCACGCGTGTGCTGACCGAAGCGAGTGTGGAGGGCAAAGTGGATCACCTGGTCGGCCTGAAGGAGAACGTGATCATGGGCAGGCTCATCCCGGCGGGAACCGGATTCCCTATTTATAACCGGGTGGATATCAAGGTGGAAGAAGAGGATATCCTGGATGATGACCTGTAGAAAACCCTTGACAGAAAGGGCGTCCGTTGTTAGAAGACTGCGGTCCACTCTGGCGGTGGAACCCGTCAATTTTTAGAAGGAAAAGAAGGGATTTAGGAATGCCTACACTTAACCAACTGGTACGAAAAGGCAGGAAAGACATTCAGAAGCTGAAGAAGACCAGGGCCCTGCAGGAATGCCCGCAGAAACGAGGCGTGTGCGTGCGCGTGTACACCACGACGCCGAAGAAGCCGAACTCCGCTCTGCGAAAGGTCGCCAGGATAAGGCTCACCAACGGATACGAGGTGACCTCCTATATTCCGGGCGAGGGGCACAACCTGCAGGAACACTCCGTGGTGCTCATCAGGGGCGGTCGAGTGAAGGACCTGCCCGGAGTGAGATACCACATCATCCGGGGGGTCATGGACTCCGAGGGTGTGCAGGAGCGCCGTCAGGGAAGATCGAAATACGGAACGAAGAGACCAAAGTAAGAGGTTCTTACCATGCCAAGAAAGAAGAGAGGAAGTCTGAAGAGGGATGTGACGGCCGACCCGAAATATGGCGACAAGACCGTGACCAAGTTCATCAACTGTCTCATGTGGGACGGCAAGAAATCGGTGAGCGAGCAGATCTTCTACGATATGCTGGGAATCATCGCCGAGAAGACCAAGGAAGATCCTCTCCAGATTTTCGTCAAGGCGTTCGACAACGTGAAGCCCTCGCTGGAAGTCCGTTCCAGAAGAATCGGCGGCGCGACGTACCAGGTTCCCACCGAGGTGAGGCCGGACAGGCGGGACATGCTCGCCAGGCGCTGGATCATCCATGCCGCCCGCGCCAGGAGCGAGAATACCATGAGCGAGCGGCTGGCCCTGGAGCTTCTCGACGCGTACAACAACCGCGGGACCTCCATAAAGAAGAAGGAAGACACTCATAAGATGGCGGAGGCGAACAAGGCCTTTGCCCATTATCGCTGGTAGAGAAAGTAGCTTTGAAAAGATCGGTACCCATAGAACAGATCAGAAACATCGGCATCATGGCGCACATAGATGCCGGAAAGACCACCACCACGGAGCGGATCCTCTATTACACGGGGAAGAGCTACAAGATGGGGGAGGTCCATGACGGCCAGGCCACCATGGACTGGATGGAGCAGGAAAGGGAGCGTGGCATCACCATCACCTCGGCGGCGACCACCTGTTCCTGGAAGGACCACTTCATCAACATCATCGACACCCCGGGTCATGTGGACTTCACCATCGAGGTGGAGCGGTCGCTGCGCGTGCTGGACGGCGCAGTAAGCGTGTTCTGTGCTGTGGGCGGGGTGCAGCCCCAGTCCGAAACCGTGTGGCGGCAGGCAGAGCGCTACCGTGTGCCCAGGATCGCCTTCGTAAACAAGATGGACCGGGTGGGTGCAGACTTCTTCCGGGTGATAGGCGAGATATCCGACAAGCTCGCGGCGAATCCCGTGGCACTGCAGATCCCTCTGGGCAAGGAAGATTCCTTTGCCGGCGTCATTGACCTCATCGAGATGCACGCGGTGGTCTATGACGATGAGACCAAGGGAGCACAGTTCAAGACCACCCCGATTCCCGAGGAATACCGCGAATCGGCCGAGGAATACCGCGAGCGGCTCATCGAGGCCGTCTGCGACGTGGACGACCAGCTGATGGAGGCCTACCTCGAAGGTCGGGAGATAGAAAAAGAGCGCATCAAGCTGGCGCTGAAGAAGGGGGCCTTGAGTCTCAAGCTCACGCCGGTGCTGTGCGGCACCGCATTCAGAAACAAGGGCGTACAGCCCCTGCTGGATGCCATCGTGGACTATCTCCCCTCGCCGCGCGAGGTGGGGGCAGTCAACGGCAAGGACGAGAGCGGCCAGGACCAGGTGCGTTATCCCGACGATGACGAATCCCTCTCGGCGCTGGCCTTCAAGGTCATGAACGACCCCTACGTGGGCCAGCTCACTTTTGTCCGAGTGTATTCCGGAATCGTCAACGCGGGGGACACGGTCTACAACAGCGGCACCGGAAAGAAGGAGCGCATCGGCAGGCTGGTGCGTATGTACGCGGACAAGCGCGAGGAGATCAAGACCATTCATGCAGGCGAAATAGCCGCCGTGCTGGGCCTGAAGAACACCATCACGGGTCAGACACTGTGCGATCCCTCGCGGCCGATCGTGCTCGAGTCCATGGACTTCCCGGAGCCGGTCATCTCGATCGCCATCGAGCCCAAGACCAAGGCCGACCAGGAGAAGCTCGCCATGGCGATGTCGCGCATGTCCATGGAAGACCCGTCGTTCAAGGTACACACGGACCGCAACACCGGAGACACCCTCATCTCCGGGATGGGCGAGCTGCATCTGGAGATCATCGTGGACAGGATCAGGAGGGAGTTCGGAGTGGAGGCCAACGTGGGCAGACCCCAGGTGGCATACACCGAGTCCATCACCAGGGCGGCCGAGGAAGAGACCAAGTATGCGAAGCAGACCGGCGGACACGGTCAGTACGCCCATGTGCTCATCAGGGTGGAGCCTCTTCAGAGCGGGTCGGGCTTCGAATTCGTCGACAAGATCGTGGGGGGCGTCGTTCCCCGCGAGTATATACCGGCTGTCAGAAAAGGGGCCGAAGAGGCCCTGCAGATGGGCCCCTGCGCGGGTTATCCCGTTCAGGACGTCCGTGTGACGCTGTTCGACGGCTCCTACCACGAGGTGGATTCGTCGGAGATGGCATTCAAGATCGCCGGTTCCATGGCCATGAAGAACGCGCTGAAGAAGGCCGGGCCCATCATGCTCGAGCCCATCATGGACGTGGAGGTGGTAAGCCCTTCGGAATACATAGGAGATATCATTAACGATCTGTCTTCTCGAAGGGGGAGGGTGCTCGGCATGGATACCCGCGCCGACGTGCGGGTCATTGCCAGCCAGGTTCCGCTTGCCGAGATGTTCGGGTACGCGACGAGCCTGAGGTCCCAGTCCCAGGGACGGGCGACCTTTACCATGCAGGTCTCGCACTATGAGCCCGTACCCACCAGCATTTCGGCACAGGTAAAAGACGCGAGAGGAGGACAGCTCTATGGCTAAGGAGACATTCAAGAGGACGAAGCCGCACGTGAATGTGGGGACGATAGGCCACATAGATCATGGGAAGACGACGTTGACAGCAGCGATAACGAAGCATTTGGCGAAGAAGGGGTTATCGGAGTATGTAGCGTATGATCAGATAGACAAGGCGCCTGAGGAGAAGGAGCGTGGTATAACGATCAACACGGCGCACGTTGAGTATCAGACGGCGAAGCGTCATTATGCGCACATCGACTGTCCTGGACATGCGGACTACATCAAGAACATGATAACGGGAGCTGCGCAGATGGACGGGGCGATATTGGTGGTTGCTGCTTCAGACGGTCCGATGCCGCAGACGCGCGAGCACATATTGTTGGCCAAGCAGGTGAACGTGCCTGCGATGGTGGTGTTCATGAACAAGGTTGACCAGGTGGACGATCCTGAGCTGTTGGAGCTGGTGGAGTTGGAGCTTCGTGAGCTTTTGAGTGCGTATGATTTTCCTGGTGATGAGATACCGATCATCAAGGGGAGTGCGTTGAAGGCATTGGAGAGTGACGATCCTGATTCTCCTGAGGCGAAGTGCATATTTGAGTTGATGGATGCGGTGGACAGTTACATACCCGAGCCCACGCGTGACATAGACAAGCCGTTTTTGATGCCGGTAGAGGACATATTCACGATCAGCGGTCGTGGTACGGTTGTGACGGGCCGGGTTGAGCGTGGAGTGATCAAGACGGGTGAGGAGATAGAGATCGTGGGCATCAGGCCGACGACCAAGACGGTGTGCACTGGTGTTGAGATGTTCCGCAAGACGTTGGACGAGGGGCGAGCGGGAGACAACATTGGTGTATTGCTGCGTGGAACGAAGCGTGACGAGGTGGAGCGTGGTCAGGTAGTTGCGCATCCGGGGTCGATCACGCCGCACACGCATTTTTCGGCAGAGGTGTATGTATTGAAGAAGGAGGAGGGAGGTCGTCACACGCCGTTTTTCACGGGGTATCGTCCGCAGTTTTATTTTCGGACGACGGACGTGACGGGTGACATCAAGCTGCCCGAGGGAGTGGAGATGGTCATGCCCGGGGACAACATCACCATGGACGTCAAGCTGATCCAGCCCATCGCCATGGACGAGGGTTTGAGGTTCGCCATCAGAGAAGGCGGCAGAACCGTCGCATCAGGCGTCATCGTCAAGATCATCGAGTAGGCAGGTCACGAGCAGATGAGAGATTCCATTACGTTGGCGTGTACAGAATGCAAGAGGCGCAACTACATGTCCTCTCGCAATAAGAAGAAGAGTACGGAGAAGCTGGAAATCAAGAAGTACTGCGCGTTCTGCCGTACCCATACTGTGCATAAGGAAACGAAGTAGAAAAAAACGAGTGCAGGCCAGTAGCTCTAATTGGCAGAGCGCCGGACTCCAAATCCGGATGCTGGGGGTTCGAGTCCCTCCTGGCCTGCCAATTTGGTTGGGAAGATGGAAAAAATTGAAGGCGTAAAGACATACCTGAAGGAAGTCAAGGCCGAGCTGAACAAGGTCACCTGGACCGGCAGGAAGGAAGTCACGAGCGGGACCATCGCGGTGCTCGTCTTGAGCGGCGTGGTGTCCCTCTTTCTGTGGGTCATCGACTTTGGCCTCTCCCAAGTGGTCAGGCTTGTGTTGAGTTGATCGTATGCAGGAAAACGTAGAGCATAAGTGGTACGTCGTCCACACACACTCGAACTACGAGCATAAGGCGAAGAAGTCCCTGGAGGAGCGGGTGAAGGCCTTCCACGTGGAGGAGTATTTCTCCGGCATACTCGTTCCGTCCGAACAGGCGCCGAAGTCGGCTCCGGGAAAGAAGAAGTCCGCGAACAGGCGGTATTTCCCCGGCTATATTCTCGTGCGCATGGCGTTGACCGACAAGACCTGGCACGTGGTGATGAACACCCCCAAGATCACCGGGTTCGTCGGCGGCAGAACGACGCCCGCCACCATCCCGGACACTGAGGTGGAGACCCTGAAGTCCCAGCTCGAAGAAGGGACGGAAGCCAGCGTGTACAAGAGCGAGTTCAGCGTCGGCGATCAGGTTGTCGTCAATGAGGGCCCGTTCCAGAACTTCAGCGGCGTCGTAGACGACACCAAGCCGGACAAAGGCAAGGTCAGAGTCCTGGTGAGCATATTCGGAAGATCCACTCCGGTTGAACTGAACTTTGATCAGATTACCAAGAAATAGATTCAAGGGGTAGCACATGGCGAAAAAGAATGTGGTAGCGAAAATCAAGATTCATATACCCGCAGGCGAAGCGAAACCTTCGCCCCCCGTCGGACCTGCACTGGGACAGCACGGGGTGAACATCATGGAGTTCTGCAAGGCGTTCAACGCTGCGACCGACAAGCAGCGGGGATTCAAGATACCGGTGGAGATCATGGTATACCAGGACCGCTCCTTTTCCTTCATTACCAAGAGCCCGCCCGCATCCACCCTGCTGATCAAGGCCGCCGGCATCGAAAAGGGCTCATCGACTCCCAACAAGGACAAGGTGGCGAAGCTCACCAGAGACCAGCTCAAGGACATCGCCACGCAGAAAATGAAGGACCTCAATACCGATGACATGGACCAGGCGGTCAGGATCATCGCCGGCACTGCCCGGAGCATGGGTATTGACATCGTTGACTGAAGGAGAGATGAGCCATGGCGAAAAATGGGAAAAAGTTCGTTGAGGTGAAGAAGAAGATCGATCCTCAGAAAAAATATACCGTCGAGGACGGATTGAGCCTCGTTCTGGAAAGCGCATACGCCAAGTTCGATGAAAGTGTCGATGTCGCCCTGAGACTCGGTGTCGACCCGCGCCATGCGGACCAGATGGTGCGCGGATCCATCGTTCTGCCTCATGGCACCGGGAGGACCACCAGGGTCCTCGTTTTCGCAAAAGGAGAGAAGGCGAAAGAGGCCGAGGAGGCCGGCGCGGATTTCGTCGGCGCCGAGGATGCGGCGGAGAGGATCCAGGGCGGATGGCTCGATTTCGACAAGGTGATCGCAACCCCTGATCTCATGGGCACGGTCGGGAAGCTCGGCCGGGTTCTGGGCCCCCGCGGTCTGATGCCGAACCCCAAGCTCGGCACCGTGACGTTCGACGTCGCCAAGGCCGTGAGAGAAATGAAGGCCGGCCGTGTCGACTTCAGGGTCGACAAGGTGGGAATCATCCACTGCTCGGTGGGAAAGGTCTCGTTCGGCAAGGAAAAGATATTGGACAATCTGAAAGCTCTCCTCGAGATGGTTCTCAAGCTCAAGCCGTCGTCAAGCAAGGGTACGTATCTCAAAAGTGTCGCGCTGTCGAGCACGATGGGACCCGGTGTCCGGGTCGACCCCGTCGAGGTTCCGCAGCTGCTGAAATAGCAAGGCAAAGCGTCCTGGTCAAAGACAGCGGGTGTCCGCCTTTTCTCTTAAGAAGGCGGACTTAAACTGTTTGCCCGCCGAGATCTGGGAATCCCCCGGCACCCTTTGACAGGATAGATTATACAAGAAAGGGGTGAGGTATTTCATTGAAGAGAGAAGACAAAGAAGTACTCGTGAATCAGTTGCATGACGAGCTGGGCAAGTCCCAGGCGGTGTTCGTCACCGACTACATGGGGCTCAATGTGGAGAAGCTGACCCAGCTGAGAAAGAGCATCAAGGATGCAGGCGGAAAGTACCGGGTGGTGAAGAACACCCTGCTGAACAGGGCCGCCCATGATACCCCCGTCGCGAAGCTCGATGCGTCTTTCGCCGGGCCCACGGCCATTGCGATTGCACTGAACGACCCGGTCTCGATCGCCAAGGTGCTGGTGAACTTTGCCAAGGACAATGAGCAGCTCGAGATTCAGGCCGGTGTGCTGGGCAGCCAGCTCCTGGATGAGAACGGCATTCAGGCGCTCGCGAAAATGCCGGGAAAGGAAGTGCTCCTGGCCAAGATGCTCGGTTCCCTCAATGCGCCCGTCAGCAACTTTGTCGGGGTGTTTGCCGCACTGCTGCGGCAGCTGG
>ERZ795051.6159-NODE-6159-length-10147-cov-15.039734_pt1 | contig 10147 bp, 13 predicted proteins | sample MGYA00375135_ERZ795051 | MGnify/ENA primary metagenome ERZ795051 (study PRJEB30180, sample SAMN05720222) | activated sludge metagenome | isolation source: Anaerobic digester | place: Japan | collected 2015-05-26 ... | reverse complement strand
TCGACCAGCGTTTCGATGTTCTTCAGTTTTGCATTCAGCCGGCGGAACACCCGTTCCTCGACCGTGCCGGCGCAGAGAACGATTCTCTGGACGACGGAGCCGATCATGCCGGCCCGGTAGATCCGGCCCAGTCCCTGGAGCAATTCGTCCGCCTTGTAGGTCGGCCGCAGGATGCTCGTTCGCGGCCGCTGCTCGGGCTTCGTCCGGTGCAGGGAGATGGACAACCCCCCGGCCCCGAGCGTCGCGATCAGCACCTTGGCCCGGTCGGACTGGAACGCCTCGACGGACTCGGTCCGGCATTCCTGCCGGTCGTCGCCCGTCAGCACCCGGATCTCCCGGATGTCGATCCTGTCGCGCAGGCGGTCCTGCAGCTTCCACACGGAATCCCTGAACGATTGCGCCACGTACACGCTGTTGCCTTCCAGCACGGAGTCCTCGACCATGTCGGCGATCGCCGGCACGGACAGCAGCTCCGCCCGTTGCCGGGCGCGCAGCATGTCGACCAGCGGATTCGCGTGGCCCTTGCGCTTGACCTCTTCCTCCATCTCGGCGTAGACCGCCTCGATCTCCGCGCGGTCGCGCTCCTCCAGCTTGATCAGGGTCGGTTCGACGATGCACTCGCCGAAGAATTCCTTCAGGTCCTCGATCGTCAGGCAGACCATGCGGTCCTGGAGGAACTCGTTTATCCGGCGCAGGTGCTCCTTCGCCGCCCGGGATTCGGGGTTGAATTCCAAACCCCTGTGGAAATGGCTGGGCTTGCACCCGTGCCGGCGGCAGAAGTCCCAGAAGGACGGAGATGAAAACGCGTGGCATCCCAAAAGATACCCCGAATTTTTCATGTCCATCGGGCTGGTGAACGGCGTCGCAGACATCAACAAGGTCTTGATTCCCTGCGGACGCAGCATCGCCGCCATCGCCCCGGTCTGGGATTTCTCCCCCAGCAGGCCCCGGTGCAGCTCGTCCCAGAGGACGATATGCCCCGGTCCGCGGCTGCCGTTGGCCAGGTTCCAGCGGAACAGGCGTTGCTTTCCTTGCGTTTCAACGGACACCCAAGGGGTTTTTCCGGTGCGCAGGCGCTCCGGATTGACGACGGCGACCGGCGGCACGCCCATCTCCCGTCCCCAGTATTCCCATGTCGCGGAGGCGGCGATGGGGCATACAATTATGGGTTGCAGGGCCAAGCGGCGGGCAACCTCCAAGCCGACGATCGTCTTCCCGGTTCCGGTCTGCGACGCGTTCAGCGCCGCCGGGTATTTGCCGAGGGCCGCGACCAGGCGGTCGACGGCCCTCAGCTGCGGTTCGTAGAGTTCGATCACGGCTTCGGCACCCTTCTGTTTTCCACGAACGCGGTATGGAACGCCTCCAGGATCCGGGAGCGATCCTCTTCCGGCATCTCGTCGACGCCGGTCAGTCCGCCGAGCAGCTTTTCGATGCGTTGCATCGGGTCGTTCTGCAGGACGAGGTCGTCGATCTTTCGCCGGAGTTTGTCCAGTCCTTCGCCGACGCTCGTCGGGTCGTACGCGTCCATGTCGTCCAGGATCGCCTTCAATTCTTCGGCGGTCTTTTTGTTCATTTCGGTTCTCCTTGGTTTCCAAAAGGGCCCGGCTGTACGGGCGTATCCATGAACCATTCCCGACGCGTCCGTCGGTCGTACCGGTAGTCATTCCGGTCGCCATTTGGGCATCTTCCTTTGCGGGACGAGAGGCCTGCGGTTCGATTTGCGCAAAAGGGTGCCGGTCTTTCCCGGCTGTCGGGGCGAAACGGACCGGGCGGCGGCATTCGCCTTGCCCGCGCACGGGCAGCCCTCTCCAGATGCCCCGGTCCGTTTCGTCGTTCTAGTCCAGCCCGTTCCAGGGGAACAGGTCTCCCGCCTTGTCGGGGAGCTCCTCGAGGATCCCGTCTTCCGGTTTCCTGTAGACGTATTCGTCCGCCATCGCCTTCGCCAGCTCCAGCGGCAGTCCTTCGTCCATCAGGGTCCGCAGGCCGTCGATGAACGCGTTGTACCCGTCCATCAGGCGGTCGGCGAGCTCGTACAGGCCGGTTTCGTCCGCCGTCGGGTCCAGCTCGACCAGCTCGCGCAGCTGCGCCGTCGCCCATCCGGCGAACGCGGCGCAGCCGGTATCCGCGAAGTCGCGCTCGCAGGCGTCCAGGATTCCGGACAGGTCGTCCGGGATCCGCGAAGAACGCTTCTTCCCGAGATCGTCGGACGGACGCCACTCGTCTTCCCCGTCGCGGCGGCCGAATCCGTAGCCGTATCCGGCGTCCGTCGGGGGGAACGCGTACGGTTCCCACGAACGCGTCTCGCGGTTGTAGCGCTTCGCCCCGCCGTACACGGTCGCCGGAGGCGGCGCGACGTACGGGAAGCAGGCGTCCAGCCACTCCTTCGGGAAGGACAGGTCGGTTCCTTCCGGCAGTTCGAGCTCGAACTCGTCCCGCCGGGGGTCCAGGCCTTCCGGCCAGTCCGGGAACCAGTCGGTCCAGACCACCGGATAGAGCACCTTCCGCAGGCTGACGCGCCCGTGGACGTGAATCTTGTCCGAGGAGATCCGGCCCAGGGTGACGTGGATTCCCGGCTGCGAGACCTCGTCTTCGTGGTCCGTGCCGGACTGGAAGGCCGAGCAGTCGCAGTGCGAGTGCATGGTCCCGTTGGGCAGGAAGCCTTCGGCTTCGGCGAAGATCCTGTTCCGCAGCGCGGATTTCTCCGCGTCCAGGGAATAGCCCTTCAGCTCGCCGCTGTACATGCCCGTGCCGACGCGCTGGGGCGCGACGACGACCTTCCATTCCTTCGTCTCCGCCTTGTAGAACAGGCGGGCCTGCGCCTCGCTTTTCCAGGTCGCGTTGGCGTGCCGGAAGAATCCGGCCAGCTGGCGCCAGATCCCCATCGGGATCGGGGCTCCCGTCCAGCGCAGTTCCGGCGACGAGCCCGCCGGGGGCAGGTCGGTCGCGATCTCGCCCTTCCAGAGGCCGAGGTCCTGGAACGACAGCACGACGCCGTCCTTGATCGTCAACGCGGGGCGTTCTTCAACGGTTGTCGTCGTCATTCCTCGTCCTCCCCTTCGTGGGCTTCCTCTTCCAGATCTTCCATCAGGCGTTCGGCGAGTCTCGCCGGGTCGCTTCCGCGGCCGTAGTCGATGTCGTCGCCGGTCGCGTCGTCGTCGTCGGTCGTCGAGTCGTCGATGTCGCCGTCGTCTTCCGGCAGGTCGCAGTAGCCATCGACGATTTCGTCGCGGATATAATCCTCCAGGCCTTCCTGGTCGCCGTCGCGCACGAACTCCAGGACGCGTTCCCGGTCGAGCTCCAGCGTGCCTTCGTAGGTCCGCGTGAACCATTCGCGCGTGCGGCGGACGCGCGGCTCGCGGACTTCGACCTGGATTTCCACGGTCGCGCGGCGGCGGGCGGCCGTCGCCGTCTGCGACATGCCGGAGGCCGGACGCACGGAAAGCCAGCCGGGATCCCGGCATCCGCCGAACAATTGGATGGCCGGCGTTCCGGCCGGAAACGGCCGGGCCGCCTGCAGCGCGGCCGCCAGGGCGTCCTTGAGCCGGGCGTCGTCCAGTCCGTCCCAGGCGGGGTCGAACGGGATGCCGAGCCGGGCCGTCGTCAGCGGGGCGCGCAGGACGTCCTGCGTCCGCAGCCACGCGAACTTCGGCCAATGGTCTTCGAGCAGCTTGCGGTACGGGTTGTCCGGGGAATCCGGAGCCGCCGGCGGGCTCTTCGGCGGGGCCGGGACGACGTCGATCTTTCCGGGACGGCGGCGATAATAGAACATGTCGTCTTTTCCGTCCCAGAGCACGGACAGCTGGAAGGAGCCGCCCCCTCCCAGCCAGGCGACGACGGTTCCTTCGACGCGTTCGCCGCCGACGACGTCTTGGTTGTCCCAGTCCCAATCCGGTCCGCGGACGACGCGGTCTCCGGGTTTCAGTTCCACCAAAGGTTCAGCGGCCATCGAGTTCTCCTTTCGAGACCGACGTCTGCCGGGTCGCCGTCCATTGCACGGACACCGGCATCCGGTCGGTTATCTCCTTCGCGTACTCTCCCCCGGCTCGCGCCGGGGCCTCTTCCGCCCACGTTTCCATCAGGTACAGCCCCGAGAAGGCCGCCAGCCCGTTGGCCAGCGCCAGCTGCGGGTTGCCGGCGACAGCTTCGCCCGTGCACGGGGGGTGCAGGGGATCGCCGGCGCGGTCGGTCTTGATCTCGGGGTACCGTTCCCGGGGATCCAGCGGGGTCCCCCGCCATGCGGGCAGGTAGGCGTCGGCCGAGGCCGATTTCGTCTCGTTGCCCGTCAGGACGACCACGCTCTCCAGGCCGGCCGCCGCGCGCCCGTCGGCGAGCTCGAGGCAGGTCCGCCGGCCGGCATGGTTGTCCGTGCATGACAGGATCCGCAGCTGCCCGGGGCGGGCCAGCAGCTCCCGCCAGTCGTCCGTGCCGCGCGCCAGGTAGCGGGGCCGGCAGTCGAGGTTCGCGTATCCGGCGCGTTCCAGCAGCCGGTAGGCGGTGGCCACTTTCGGCTTGCGCAGATCGGCCGCGGTTGCCAGGCAGCGATCCAGGTTCCGGCTTTCCCACCGGTCGGCGTCCATGAGGACGACGGCCAGGTCTCGGTTCGGGCTTTTCGACAGCATCTGGACGGCCCAGCCGCCCGAGCCGCCGCAGCCCACGATCAACAGGGTCGGGGTCATCGGATCTCCTTTATCGCGGCCATGAAGGCCAGGTTGTCGGCTTCGTCGGGCGGCAGTTCGTCGTCTTCCGGCCAGCCGACGAGCAGCGCGGTCGCCGTTTCGTGCAGCGCGGTACCGAGCGTTTGCGCGGCGTTCATCTGCGTGCCGGAGCTTTCGTCGGGATGGGCGGCCGTCGCGAAGGACGAGACGGCCAGCATGCCGGCGAAGGTTCTGGAGGCCAGCGCTTCGATTTGGTCGCGCCGCAGCGGCGGCACGGCGCTGGCCGCCAGCAGGCGCAGGAATTCCCGCGCCCAGGGAGTCCCGGGCGCGGGCGTCAATCCGTTTTCGAGGTTCATTTCGCCTCCTCTCCCAGGATTTTCTCCATGAACTTCTCGACGAGGGCCGAGTAGCCGGAGACCGCGTCGCAGTTCGCGGCCCAGGTTTCCGCGGGCCGTTCGACGAGCTTGCCGTCGGGGGTCCAGGAAAACAGGGCGTTGAACTTGTCGGTTTTGTATCGGTTTCCTTCGAACAGATCCCCGTTCCAGCGGCTTGCCGTCCAGGTTTCCAGCAGCTTCTTCGCGGCGAGGATGCCGCCGGACGGCAGCTCCGGGACGGGCCCGTAGCACAGATGGCCGTCGGAATGCAGGTTGGGCAGCGGCAGGATGCTCCAGCGGAGTTTCCTGTTAGCGGGCACCAGGGCCAGCAGGCCGGCGTCGAGCGAATCGCGGCCGGGCGCGTTCCACGGGAGTTCCAGCAGCAGCCAGAGACGGACGAAGTCCGGCATCGGGCACTTCAGGGAGTCCATGGAGGCCGGGTCGAGGTCGGCGCCGCGCGACGCGAAGTCGGGGCGCAGAACGCCGCCTTCGTTTTTCCAGGGGGCGCGGAAGTTCAGTTCCTTCAGCCGGAAGGCGGACAGGTACGGGTCGCCGTCGTTCGGTTTGGCGGGCAGCAGCATCCGGAACGAGGAGGCGAAGCCGGTCGCGCCGAGATCCGGCGTCAGGATCGACAGGTCGCCGAGCAGTTCCTTCTGCAGCATGGCTTTCACCTTGCCGGTCACGGTCAGGGATTCGTAGGTTTCTCGGACGAGGGTTCCGTCCTCGTTCACGATCAATCGGGTTTTCATCGTTGCGGGGGTCTCCTTTGGAGCGGGTTCGGGTTGCGGGTCGTCGACGGGTTCGAGGAACCGTTCGGCGAGGATGCCGTTCGGGTCCAGGTTCCATTGTCCGGGATAGGCGTCGTCGCTTTCGGGTCTCCGCTCTCCGAGAACGTAGATTTCGCCCGGCACGACGGAGCGGTCCATTCCGTCGCCGTTGGACAGATTGCAACCGGGCAGCGCGCGCACGCGCATTCCGGGGGCGAAGCGCGGCGGAGCGGCCGGGGCCGGCTCGAAATACTCCGGCGACAGGATGACGTCGCTCGGAAGATCGTCGCTGTCCGGATCGGCGGCCCAATCGGCTTGCCGGCGCAGGCGGTAGGACGGTTGCGGGTTGTGCACCGTGCTCGGGCGCGTCACGACGTAGAGTTCGCCGGGGACGGCGGCGGGATGGTCGTCCCGGCAGTTCGGGAGGAGGCGGACGAGGTCGCCGCGGGAATAGGTTCTCATGTCGGGGATCCTTGGATTCGGGGTTGAAGGGAGGGTTTGGAACTTCGGTAAAAGGGGTAAAAGGCTCCCCCGTTCCGAAACGAACGGGGGAGCCGGGGATTCGAAAGGCTAGATGCCCTTCGAATTCGTCTTCTGCCGGACGGACACGAGCGTACCGTCGGCCAGCGGCCCTTCGTAGGGCGCTCCGTTCACGACGAACTCGGAGTTATCCGGGTCGCCGCCCAGGAACTCGATCCAGGAATCCTGGATTTCGTCCGTGTGGGAGACGTTCTTCTCGATCGAGTTGTCGGGGCCGAGTTGGATCTTGATGGCCATGTTCTCTTCTCCTTGCCTCGCGGGTTCTCCGCGAGGACTTCGTTGTTTCTCAAATACCCCGCCGGCGGGATTGCCGGACGGAGCGTGCACGCCCCGCCGCGCAACGGGCGCGGCGGGAACATCGTTCATTTTTCTCCGAGAGCCTGGATCAAAGCCAGGGCGGCTTTCAGTCGTTCCCGCAGTCTGATCGTTTCGGAGAGCAGCTCGTTGCGTTCCCGGATCAGGGATTCGATTCTGTCGAGCGCCTCTTCCAACTGGGCGTCGACGGAGGTTTTAGGGTTCGGCCTTGTGCTCATGTGGTTCAGTCTCCTTGTTCAGGTCACGACAGCGCCAGGACGAACGCCGCCCAGAGGATGAACAGCCCGTCCAGCACGGCGCTCCCGCATTCCTGCGGGAGAGTCGTTCGTTTTGATAGGGGCCATTCCTTGCTCGCGTCCATGATTCGCAGGATGCGAGCCGCGAATTGCACGGCGAACAGGACGAGGATCGTGGCGATTAAGGCGGTTTTCATGCCCATCTCCCCGGCACCCAGGTGCCCTTGAGCAGCACGGTCAGGACATGGAAAGTCTCCGTCCTTTGCAGCGCCAGGCCCAGGGCGCCCAGCGCCGCCAGGTGCGCGCGCAGTTGCCAGGCCGTGCGCAGCTTGCGGTCGACGAACTTCTGGAACAGGGTTCTCTCGGCTTCCCGCAGCACCTGCTCCTTGGTCACGGGGATGTCTTCGAGGGATTTCAGGATCAGCATGGTCGGTCTCCTTGTTTTCGTTTTCCAAAATGGGTTGGCCGGGATTTCGCTCCCGGCGGGCGGCCGCATCGCGGCGGCGGGCAGTTCCTAGGATTTGCCCTGAGCGGCCTTCCGCTTCGCGTAGTCTTCGTCGAAGGCCTTGATGGCCGCCTCGACGCCGGCGCGCAGCGCCGCGATCTCGTCCTTGGTCTCCTGGGTCTTGAACTCCAGGGCCTCCAGGCGCTTGATTTCGGCTTCGTGCTGGCGCAGCAGTTCGCTGCGGGCGGCGGCGTTGTAATGGTCGATGCGGTCGCCGTTGACGAGAGTCGGGTTTTCGATCTTGATCGGGATCATCTTGGTTTCCTTGGGTCGGGGGTTCTTGGTTTCTTGGGTCGGGGTCGGGGCGTCCGCGAGGCCGCCTTGCGGCGTCCATGCGGGGTTGAGGCGGTAGCGGAGGTCGGGGAAGAATCCGAAGCCTCCGGGGCGGCGGTCGCACTCCCAATGGTAGCCGTAGCCGTAGTCGTCGCTGCATTGGACCGCGCAGGCGTCTCTTTTGTTTTCCGCTTTCAGCAGGGCCTGGGCCGCCGGCGACAGTTCGCCGAACGGCTTTCCGGCCTCGTTGCGGCATTCGGCCAGGAGCTCCGGGGTCCAGCGGATGCCGCGTGGCTGCGTGCCCAGTTCTTCGATTTCGCCCATCCGGATAAATCCGTCCGGGCAGGGGCATCCCATGCAGCCGGGCAGTCCGGGGTCGTCGAATTCCACGCGGCTCGAGCCGTCGCGGAGCGTGAACTTCGTTCCGACGGGTACGCCCATGCAGATCGCGTTTTCCGCGGTCGTCCGGAATCGCCGGACGCCGGGGTCCGCCCGCTTCCACTCGACGCCTTCGCGGTCCGAATGGAAGTTGTGGACGGTGAAGCCGTTCGGATGCCGGACACCGAAGTCGCCGTGGCCGACGACGTTTGGGTTCGCTTGCGCGGCCGGGAGCGGCACGCCGAGCGGGATGCTGGAGTCGTTGCGCTCCAGCACGACCACCAGGTCGCCGGGTTTCAGGCCGGCGGGGAGTTTGGGTTCATCGGTCATCGGGTTTTCCTTTCTTGGTTTTGCAGGGACACGGGGCGCAGCGGCCGCGCTCCAGAACGAGCCCGGTGCGCAGGCACCGGACGAGCGGGGCGTCGGACAGGCCGAGCTCCGCGGCGTCCAGGCAGGACGGGGCGGACGTCCCGAGGGCGGCCATGCGCTCTTCCCACTCGGCCTTTCCGATCTTGGAGGGAGGCCGGGGTTCCGGCGGCGCGGGGGCCAGCCGCTTGCGGTCTTCGGCCTGTTCCAGGGCCCGGGCGCGCATGCGCCAACGCCATGGCCGGGTGGCCATGAGGAAGACGATGCGGAGTATCCGGGATTCCCGGATGGAGGAGGGACGGGGGAGGCGTAAAGGAAACATGTTGTTTTCTCCTGTTGACAGCCGTGGGAAATAGCGTATTGTTTTAGACGACATTTGCGGCAAGAGGCCGCGGGCAAATAAAAAATGAAAAAGGAGAACGAAGATGACCAACAAGGAACTAGCTGTTAGGATGGCCTTGGAAGAAGGATTGCGGATTATGCTGCAGTCGTGCGTCAAGGAGACGCTGAAACAGGGAATCGAGGCGGCCATGGCGAGCTACGAGAAGCTGATGGACAAGCCGTTGGACGAGATGAAACGCTGTCCGCGCTGCAAGGAACTGAAGTTCCGAGAGGCGTTTGGGAAAAATTCCAAGCGCCGCGATGGGTTGGCGGATTACTGCACGGACTGTAGCCGGTCCATTCAGAGGAAGTGGGCGCTGATCCACTCCGATGAACTTCGGGAGAAGCGCGCCGCGAAGCGCGCGGCGAAGCGTTTTACAAGCAGTGCTGAAGGAAGTGGGGGGTCAAACTACGATACCAAAATCGGGGAATCGGTACCAAGTTGTAAAACATAGGGAAAAAAAGCCCGTTATATTTTCAGTTTTGCCTGGAGCTCGAAGTTTCTGAAATAGTCGTATGTGCCTCGACGGCAGTGTGATCTCACTATTGTGACGAAAGGTGCAGATAGTTCGCCGAAAGGAAATTCTAGGGGAGAGATTGGCCCCTTGTGCTATTTTGGCTTAGCCAAAAAAGTTTTTTTTTCTGTAGGGAGCCGTAGACCGGCGAGCCGAGTAGTTCCTATTATGTTGTTGATTTATAATTATTTATATATATAAAATACTTATAAATTGAAAATAAATAGGGGTTATGGTCAAGTCGAAAAAGGTAGAAGGGGTTCAAATTCGGGCCCGAGGGCCTTGTCCGATATTATGCGACGTTCACACCCCCGAATCACCGTCCCAGCGCCCCATGGGCACGGTGATTCGGGGGTTCCGTCCTTCCGGAATGAACCAGCCCGTCCCTGCAAGGATTCAGGGCGTCTCTGGTTCGGGGATTCCGGGGCACCTTGATCCGCCGATGCAAGGTGCCAGGCGAATCCCCGAGTCCTCGGCTGAGGGAAACGGGGATTCGATGTCTCTTCCTGCTTCGCCTTGTCCAAGGCCGTGGAAGAAAAGGTCCCCCCGCCCATGGTGGAGGCGGGGGAAGGAACGAACCCGCGTCGCGCGGGTCCGGGGAATCCGGGTTGCCCGGATTCGGACGAATCCCGGTTGCGGGGATTCGAAGAAGCGGACGGACGCCGGGACGCGTAACCCATTGCCGGCTGGGCGGCCCCGCGGGGCCTTGCGTCCGTCCTAAAAGGGTCTCCCCGGATCCCATGACTGCGGGATTCGGGGAGAGTCAGTCCCGTTGACTCCTTGTTCCAGGCAGTTCGGGACACGGGGATTCTCAGCGGCTCATGCCGATGAGGTACATGATC
>ERZ795051.6135-NODE-6135-length-10180-cov-5.327407_pt1 | contig 10180 bp, 8 predicted proteins | sample MGYA00375135_ERZ795051 | MGnify/ENA primary metagenome ERZ795051 (study PRJEB30180, sample SAMN05720222) | activated sludge metagenome | isolation source: Anaerobic digester | place: Japan | collected 2015-05-26 ... | reverse complement strand
AGGCCGACGATGCAGGGGTAGGTATCCAGAAAGCGCCTGACCCTTTCCGGCGGCATCGCATCCTGGATATTGGCATTGTCCGTCTGAGTCTGCAATGTAACCGGGATGCCCGCCGTCTGAGCCGCACGAAGGAGGCGGTCAGCGTGAGCGAAGTTGTCTCCGCGTGTCGCGCCGAAATGAACGGTCGTACAGGGTCTTATCTCGTCATCAAGGAGCTCCCAGCACCGCACCATGACTGCCTCCTCGTCCCGGAATCCTTCGGCAGCCATTTCGGCGGAAGGGCCTCCAGGAGACATGAGGATGAGAAGGGGATGCGAGGGTGAAATAGTCACTTTCAGTGGCGTTTTCATTCCGAACTCCCGTAGAACAGGTCTGGATTGCCCTGTCGATTGCGCAAGGATTCCGCGCGCGCGTCCATGCATTCCTCCAGCGATCTGTACACCTGGCGGAACAACGCGCGCAGTTCACGGTAGCGCTCAACCTGCCCGGCCTGTGGTGTCGCAACGTCTTTCACCGGTGCTCGCCAGGCGTCGGAAGCCTTCTCCAGGTTCTCGAACCACCCCACTCCCGTCGCCGCAACCATCGCCGCACCGATTGCGGCGCGTTCCCGTTCCTCGCTCACAGCGATCGGGCAGTCGAACACGTCGGCCAGGATCTGCCGCCAAAGCTGGCTTTTTGCGCCGCCTCCTGCTGCGAACACCGATTCCGGGGTTACTTGGAGCGACCGGATGATATCGAGTCCGTCTGCGAGCGCCATTGCCACACCCTCCATCACTGCGCGCACCATGTGCGCAGCCGTATGACGGGGAGTCAGGCCGAAGAAGACGCCACACGCATCGGGGTTCATATGCGGGGTCCGCTCACCGGTAAGGTAGGGAAGGAATATGAGCCCCTCAGCACCCGGAGGAACGTGCTCCGCAGAGGCGGCAAGGCGGGCGAAATCCGGCGCATCGGGCCCCAGTATTTTTTCACGAAGCCATTTGAGGGATAACCCGGCCGAGAGGATGGCGCCCATGGCGTACCACGTGCGCGGAACCACGTGGCAGAACGTGTTTGTGCGCAGAGCCGTATCGTACCGCGGTTCATCGAGTGGTGCAACAAGCTGCCCACCAGATCCGATCGTAACCATGCACTGGCCCTTCGACAGCACTCCTGAACCGAGCGCCGTTGAGGGTGTATCCCCGCCACCCATGAACAAACGAATCCCGGCAGGGAGACCGGTTTCCGCCGCCGCCTCCTCTCTCAGGCACCCGGCAGAGTCGCACGAACTGCGGCATTCAGGAAACAGGTCACGCCTTATGCCCGCAGCAGCAATCACGTCGTCAGCCCACGCGCACCGCCCGGAGTCGAACGCGAGCGTACTGCACGCGTCGGAGGGTTCTGTTGCCCACACGCCGGACATCCGGCCTCGGATGAAGTCTTTCGGGAGGAGCACACGGAACGCGCGCGCAAGCGAAGACGGGTCGTTCTCAGACAACCAGAGCAGACTCGCGAGCTGAAAACCGGTGGCCAACGAGTTCTGCGTGCGGGCGGCAAGCCAGTCGGCACCGACCCTGGCAACGAAACGCCGGCAGCTTTCTCCCGACCGCTGATCCGGCCAGATGATCGCGGGCCGTACCAGCCCGCCCTTCGGATCAATCAGAACCGTTCCGTGCATCTGCCCGGAGAAACCGATGCCCTCGATAGTGCTTTGCCCGGCCACGGCGACGCATTCACGCAGCGCTTCACACGTCGAGCGCCACCATTCCTCCGGGTCCTGTTCCGCGTATCCGGGGTATGGTGCGTGGATCTGATACCCGCGCACCGCGCTACCAACCACCGTTCCAGACCGGTCAACTGCAACCGCCCGGACGCCGGAAGTTCCCAGGTCCACTCCAATCACGAGGGAGCGCATGTGTCTTTTTCCAGGATCTGAGCGGCCGAATCTTGCCAGTATTTCGCGCTGCAGAACCGTTGTCTTTCACTGGGCAGGATTCCTGAAGTGCGAACAGATGAAGAATCCCTCAAACCTTACGCGGGGGCAACGCCGTCATTGCAACCAAATCAAAGGGCACCGACGCGAGGTGCACCGGTGCCCGTGATTTCCTCTCGAATGACCAGAACCATCAGACGCCAGCGGCAGTTTTGAGCTCCGCGATGCGGTTGGTTTGTTCCCATGGGAACTCGTTCCGCCCGAAGTGCCCTCCGGAAGCCGTTTTGCGGTAAAGCGGGCGCAGGAGATCCAGCTCCGAAATGATCCACTTGGGTGTCAGAGGGAACACCTCGCGCACTGCTTTTTCGATTCTCGATTCGTCTATCTGAGCGGTGCCGAACGTTTCCACGAGCACGCTCACGGGTTTGGCGACGCCGATCGCGTACGCAACCTGAATCTCGCAGCGCTTTGCCAGACCTGCGGCCACGACATTTTTCGCCGCCCAACGAGCCGCATACGCAGCGCTTCGATCCACCTTGCTCGGGTCCTTGCCGCTGAACGCACCGCCACCGTGTCGGCTGAATCCCCCGTACGTATCCACGATGATTTTCCGACCGGTCAGACCCGTATCTCCATGGGGGCCGCCGACCACAAATCGGCCGGTGGGATTGATGTGGTACACCGTATTCGCTCCCAGCAATTCCTCGCCCACGACCGGCTTGACCACATGCGAGATCACGTCTTCCCGAATCTGTTGCTGGGAGACGTGTTCGTTATGCTGGGTGGAGACAATCACGGTTTCGACTTTCACCGGCCTGTCGTTTTCGTACCGCACGGAAACCTGCGCCTTCCCGTCTGGCCGGAGGTAAGGCAACATTCCGCTGTGCCGCACCTCTGCGAGCCGAAGCACGAGGCGATGGGCCAGCATGATCGGCATCGGCATGAGTTCCGCAGTTTCATCGGTAGCGTATCCGAACATCATCCCCTGATCGCCCGCACCCTGTTCCTTCCCTTCACCTTCGTCAACTCCCTGGGCAATATCCGGGGATTGCTGGTGAATCGCCGTCAGAACAGCACAACCGTCCGCGTCGAATCCGTACCCCATCTCCGTATACCCGATATCGCGAATCACGGAGCGCACAAGATCGGGGACCTCCACGTATGCCTTCGTGGTGATCTCCCCGGCGACCAGCGCCAGACCGGTAGTGACAAGGGTCTCGCACGCCACTCTCGATTTCGAGTCCTGGACCAGCATCGCGTCAAGAATGGCGTCGGAAATCTGATCTGCCACCTTGTCCGGATGCCCTTCAGCCACGGATTCCGAAGAAAAAAGCATGTTCCTGGGCATCATGTCTCCTGTTCGAAAAGAAACTCACGACTCCACACCTATATCCAAACCAAAATCGGCAGCAGCACGTTCCAGGTTCCGCCGTACCTCTTCACCGGAAACCGAATCGAGTGCTGCGCGCGCAACCTCTTTCACCTCCGCAAACGTAATCCCGCGGATGATGCGACGAATTTCCGGAATACTTCCGGGGGCCATGCTCAACGCATCAACTCCCAGACCCACCAGCAACAACGCACCCAGTGGCACGTGAGCCATTTCGCCGCACACTTCGACAGGTATGCGTGCAAGGTGCCCCGCTTTCACTGCCGCGTGGATCAACCGCAACACAGCCGGATGGAACATATCGAAGAGCTTCGCGACACGTTGATTGTCCCGGTCTACGGCAAGGGCATACTGGATCAGATCATTCGTGCCGATGCTGAAAAATGCGGCTTTTTTCGCCAGGGCATCGCCTATCATGACGGCGGCAGGAGTCTCGATCATCACGCCTACCGGCATCGAATCATTGAACGGCGTACCGTTGCGGCGGAGTGCTTCCTTCGCCTGGCCCAGGATCATGAGAGCCTGATCAAGCTCTTCGACACTGGAGATCATCGGGAACATCATCTGGACGTTCCCATGTGCGGAAGCTCTCAGAATAGCTCTTAACTGAACACCAAACAGCTCCGGTTGCGCGAGCGAAATGCGTATCGCGCGCCACCCGAGGAACGGGTTCATTTCCGGCGTCACATGGAGTTTTCTGCAGAGCTTGTCCCCGCCGATGTCCATCGTGCGGATCGTAACCGGACGCCCTCCGAATGCTTCAGCAAGATGGCGGTAGACCGCGTACTGCTCCTCTTCTGTCGGCCATTCATCGCTGGAAAGAAACAGGAACTCCGTTCTGAACAGACCGACGCCGTCACTGGCAAGCTCCGCCGTTCTCTGAATCTCGCTGTCAAGTTCAATGTTCAATTCAAGGCGTATGCGGCGTCCATCTCGCGTCTGCGAGGGGAGCCGCGATATCTCCAGCAACCTCCGGGCGCGCTGTTCCAGTTGCTGTTTCCACTGGGCGATCTGCTCACGGAGGACTTCGTCCGGTTCGACGTACACCTCACCAGTGAAACCATTCACAACCGCCATTTCGCCCGGCGAGATGGTCACGGATGCTCCCTGACAACCGACGACTGCAGGGATTCCCATCGAACGCGCCAGAATTGAAGCGTGGCTTGTGGGACCGCCACGGTCGGTAACAAAACCGACAACCTTCGAGGCCTCCATCCGCGCCGTATCAGACGGCGTGAGGGAATGTGCCACAACAACTGACACGTCCTCAAGCTTGTCCAGCCCCTGAGGTTCCGCGCCCCGCAATTTCATCAGGACTGCCGCACGAACGTCCTCAATATCCACCACGCGGTCACGCAGATATTCGTAGGAACCGGTTCCGACTATGGTGTCGATAACCCGTTGCAGCGTCACAAAGTAGCAGTACGCAACGTTCTTTTTCGAGGCGCGGACGCATTCCACGGTTTGCGCGATTGCGTCTGCGTCTTCCAGCAGCATGATGTGGGATTCGAAGATCTGGCCCTGGGCAGTGCCGATTTCCCGTTCCGCACGGCGTTTCAGTTCCCGCTTTTCCTCCACCACCGCCGCCAGCGCGGCAATGAATCTGGCGATCTCTGATTCCACTGCCTCGGAAGGAATCGGACGGTTGTCAACCCAGACATCCGCACCGGCATGAAGGTAGACGGGACCATATGCGACGCCGGGAGAGCCTGCGATTCCCGTAAGTACGATTCTGCAGTGCCCGTGAGGAGTCAGAGTCGCGGGCTCAATAGGCGGGAGCCGGGGGTCCACGGGGCTGTCAGACGCCTTATGCATGGCATTCACGCAGCAGAATGACCACCGGTTGATGAATCATTGGTCCGTACCGTTTTCAAACATGGCAACGAGAGTGGCGATCAGTTTGTCCGCTTCCTCTCCCCGCGCCTTCAAGTGCAACTGGGCGCCGTGCTCGGCAACCAGGGTAAGCACTCCCATGATGCTTTTCCCGTTCACCTGGTGCCCATCCTTGCTGATCATCAGATCAGCCTTCGGGAACTGGGCCGCGGCTCGAACAAGGGCAGCGGCATTCCGGAGATGGATACCTTCCCGGTCCTTGACCAGAACATCGGCTTCTACTACCTGGTGCGTTGCCACAGCAGCTCCAACTCTGAAAAGTCCTTCAATTACCGGTCACCCACGGAGCATTTTGGCGCCGAACGACACCACTATTGCCCACCCGACCGCCGCCAGTAGAGCCCACGTCGCCGGTTTTCTCTGCGACAGGGCTGCGCACGCGCCCGCGAACGCTCCCCCGAACGCGACTACCTGCGCCTTGGCAGTCAGAGCGCCCGCGGGAGAGTTCACGAGAAGGAGCGCGACGGCAGCGCCCGCGCACCCGGACGCAATCCAGCCCGCATATTTTGCGGGTCTGCGAAAACGCTCGCTCTGAAGCACCGCGGCGATTCTCGCACCGGCCGCCCATCCCCACGTGAAAGAATTCCAGCGATAGTATCCCTGCCAGACACCAAAAACCACCAGCAGGAGGCAGGCACCCCACGCTCCCGTCAGGAGCGCTCCGACCGACCCCACAAGGACGGCATGTGGCCTCAAGGTCACCCAGAACAGCTCGTCACCGACAGAGCCCAGCGGAGTGGAAACCCGCTCTGAAAAGCGCTCGATCATGCCGTCGGGAACGCTTTCAGGATTCGCGTTCCGGTCGAATTCGAGCCGCGCCAGAGCGCCGAGACCCAGCGTTGCGACGAACGGGTTGCTGTTGAAAAGCCCGCTGTGCCTCCGCACAAACGAGGCAAATTCCTTTCCGGGCAGGCTCAGCCAGCGCATCACAGGGAGCAGACATACCAGCCTTCCCAGGCCCTGCATGCTCTGGTAGTTCAGGCTTGCCTGAATCCAGAACGCGCGCAGGACGACTTCCATACGCACCCACAGGGGCACGACAGGTGCAGTTTCGGACGACGATACCCGAGTCAACGAAGTCAATCGCGTGTGTCTTCACCAGGAGACAGGCAACAACCCGCCCGCCCACGCACCAAAAACCCCTGCCGCGCCCAGAAAAGCGGCCTTGCCTTTGCTGAAGCGCCACGTCGCCGCAATTGCAGAACCCGCACCGGCACCGAACAGGCCTGCCCAGAGGACGCCGGGATCAACCGCGGCGCCCAGAAACCGAACCAGGACCGGTGCCACCGCCACGCCTGCCCCGGCGCCGGCCAGAAACGTCACCGAACCACGCGCCCCCGCGAACAGCCAGCCCGCACCATGCCGCAGAACCAGCGCGCCAGCCGAGACGCATTCCGGCTGAATTGAGGCCACAAGTTTTCCGCAGAATCGCATCCCGACCTCTGTCAGGGCGCATCCCAGAAGACCGACGGGAATCAGCCAGAGCATGCTTGCCGCAGCCGCGATGGGGGCGCTTCCCGCCGAGTGCGCGACTGCAACGGCGCATACCGTTCCGACGTTGATGTCGAGAAAGACGGCGGTTCCCGCGGGAACGGCTCCGCACCAGATGAGCTGGATGGCGGTGCCGAGGAGAAGCCCGAGCCGCAGGTCGCCAAGAACAAGACCCGCGACCGTTCCCGCGACAAGCGGTTCAGAGAAGAGCAACTGAGGCCCGGCAGTTGTGTCCTGCGCTACAAGCGCCGCAAAAAGCGCGAGGATTACCCAGTCCCAGACCGTTATCATCTCCCGCCCGACTGCAAACCACCAATAACCTTTTCAGGGCACACTAAACGTACCACCGCGACCGAAACGAGTCAACCAAATCTCCGTCTGCGGCTAACCTGTGAGGGCCTGTCCGTGGTTGCGTACATTTCAAGTTCACGCGCCGTCAGCCTCCTGAGTTGGCCCACGCGGCAGGTTTTCCATTCCGGAGACTTTGTATGTCCCTTCTTACTCAGTCAACGTTCCGCCGCCATGTCCTCGAAGTGTGCGTCGCGCTCGGAGCCGCCCTGAATCTCTCCTGTTCGGAGCAACGGACCAAGCTCGTCGTTTATTCGCCTCACGGGAGAGAAATGCTCAGCGAATACGAACGGATGTACGAGGAGGCGAACCCGCACGTGGACGTGACGTGGTATCCGATGGGAGCGGAAGTGGGGATCGAACGACTCCGCGGCGAAAAAAACAATCCCCAGGCTGATCTCTGGTGGGGAGGGCCATCGGCGCTCTTTGAACAGGGGGCCCGGGAAGGGTTGCTTGCTCCCTACCATCCCTCTTGGCGCGAGGCTGCCCCTCCGGGCTCGTTCAGCGACGAGGGGCTCTGGTACAGCACGTTCCAGACGGTTAAGGTAATAGGTTTCAACTCCGACAGACTTACGGAACAGACGGCTCCCCAGGATTGGGACGACCTGCTGGAAAAACGATGGGAGGGCAAGGTGATCATTCGCTCTCCCATGGAATCGGGCACGATGAAAAGCGTGTTTGCGGCGATGGTGTACCGATTCTTCGCGGAGGACGGCACTCCTGACCGCGGATACGATTGGCTCCGACGGCTTGACGCGAACACGAAAGCCTATGCGGCGTCTCCGGCGACACTAATGCTCATGATCGGACGCCAGGAGGGGCTGGTCACACTCTGGGATCTGACGGACATCCTCCTCCAGAAACGGGAACAAAATGTTCCCATGGGCTTTGTCATTCCGAGGAGTGGGGCGCTTGTGTTGAACGAAGGCATCGCCATCGTGAACGGGGCGCCACATCGTGCTGAAGCCGAAAGATTCTATGAATTCGTCACCACGAAGAAGGCGCTGCTTCATCAAGCGGAGCGATTCTACAGGATACCTGCGCGGAGAGACATCTCCGATCAGGAAAAACCGGGATGGCTGCGTTCGATCCAGATCACGGAACTGCCGGTGGATTGGAACGTCATAAATGCCCACAGGGAAGCCTGGATGCAGTACTGGGATCAACACATCAAAGGGCATCACTGATGATTTCTGTCACGTCGTGAAAGCGGCACATGCGGCTTCTGCCTTCTCCGTCACCCTGTTCACTCAGTGGATCGTACATCGTGGACGTAACATTCTTGCTACGTGCAGTATCACTCAGAACCAGTGTGGTAACACGTATATGGAGTGAGTGCGCGCTCGGGGCCAACGCCATCCTGCTGATTCTGCTGCACACGGCGGCACCTGCGGCGGTTACACCACCGCGCGAGATAATCGGCTGGTTCGTTCAGGCGCAGGCTCTTGAACATGCGAACCGCCCGCTGGATGCCGCAGCGTATTACCGGCGGGTATGGCAGGCAGCGCCCACCCGGTCCGATGCCGTGTTGCGAGGAACAAGGCTTCTGACGGAAAACGGCAGATTTGATGAGGCCGTGGCGTGGCTCGGTGAAGCCACTGCAAACACACCGGAAGACGCAGTGCTATGGGTGGAGTTCGGTGACGTGTTCGACCGGACCGGGTATACCGTTCAGGCGGACTCGGTGTGGCGCATCGGTTCCCGCACTTCCTCCGATCCGATCGCATTCCACATCGGTGTAGCGGACAGGCTTGTTTCGCGGGGACAACTGCGTCGCGCGCAGACCTGGTTGCGTGCCTGCAACGCACAGGGAGATGGACAGCGCGTAGTGAACCGCCGTCTGCTCGACATCGCACTCGCGCTTGGCGACGCGCATGCGACGGCGCAAGCGGCATCTGGTTTCGTGGCGGGTGATGTCGACCGCGTACGGGAGGCGCGCGAAATCATTCAGGGAGCCAGCCTCACTCCGGCCATGATGCAGACTGTTACGCGCGCGGCGATCGCTCTCTCGGACAGCACGCCGCGGGATGCCGCCAGGGCGCTTTTCGCGGCGGAAATGGCAGTACTTGGAGCGCAACAGGAGGACGCGGTACGCCTGTTCCTCCGCAGCGCGAAGGAAACCCGGAATCCCGGCACCACCCTTGCGACCATGATCGATGAGCTGGAGGCCCGCGGGCAAACTCCGGTGGCAACATTCCTGATGGAGCGCCTGGCAAGCGACTACCCGGAGTCACCATCTGCGCAGCGATATGCGTACACTGCGGCGGGAATACTGGACGAAATGGGTTTTCAGGACCGCGCCCGGAACCTGCTTTCGTGGATCATCTCCGTCCCGTTCAGCCCGTACCATGACGACGCCCGTATCGCGCTCGGAAGGATTTTTCTCGCTCTTGACTCCGTGGAACAGGCAGAACAGCAGTTTGACTGGGCCGCAACGAGAGGCCGTACGCCGGCACACAGACGTCAGGGGATTCTCGGACGGGGCGAATGTGCCTTGCGTGCGGGGCATCTGGAGGAAGCGCAATCCTTCTGGCAGATGCTCGCGGATTCAGCGATGAAAGAACCAGAGTCCCTGAAAGCACACCTGCGCCTGGCACAGGCTGCGATGTTTCGTGGCGATGCCCCCGGACTGAGGGCTCGTTGTGAACTGATGGTGGGAAACGCGGCGCCCGGTGATGAAACGAACGATTGCCTCAGGCTGGCGGAGATCCTCGAACAGGCCGCCGATGATTCAGTTAGCTGGGTTCGGTACGGGCACCTCGAGTTCCTCTTCGCCACAGGCCACCGCGACTCAGTTCTCTTACTGGCCCCGCGCCTTTTCGGCACACCACTCGAAGGCTGGGCGCGTTTGCTCGTAGCCGAGGTGCAGATCAGGGAAGGACACTACTCCCTCGCGGCAACCACTCTGGAAGCAGCCGCATCGCGGCTGGACTCATCTTCGGCTGGAGAAGAGGCTCTCTGGCGGTACGCGGAGCTCCAGCGCACAAGGTTGCAGGATAGCGGCGAGGAGACCAGAGCGCTGGAAACGCTGCTGATGACGTATCCCGGCAGCGTGTACGGCAATCAGGCGCGCCGGAGATTGAGGGAGCTTCGCGCACAACCGGGGGCCCTATGAACCTGTTGCGGCGGTACCGCTGGATTGCTTT
>ERZ795051.6132-NODE-6132-length-10188-cov-49.356262_pt1 | contig 10188 bp, 5 predicted proteins | sample MGYA00375135_ERZ795051 | MGnify/ENA primary metagenome ERZ795051 (study PRJEB30180, sample SAMN05720222) | activated sludge metagenome | isolation source: Anaerobic digester | place: Japan | collected 2015-05-26 ... | reverse complement strand
TAGACACCCAAAAATTAGCTCATCGCGCCTTTGCCAGCGAAGCCGATCAACGCATCCTAAATGACATTGTACACCCGCGCGTAATAGATTATTTTCAACAAGAAGTGGATAAGATGCGCGATAAGTACGACTTAATCGTATTGGATGCACCCCTTATTTTCGAGTCCGGTTTTGACAGTCGGTTCGATCACACTTTGCTAATCTACACCAAATACAAATACCGTTTGGAACGCGCCCTACGTCGCGGTAACCTTACCCGCGAAGATATCCTGCGGCGGATTGAACTCCAGATGCCGGAAGAAGACAAACGCGAACTCGCCGAATTCGTCATTGAAAACAACGGCACCGAAGAACAACTAAAAAGCGCCATCGGGGAACTCTACGATAAACTAACTACCTGAACCAATGTGGTAAACAATATTTTTTTACGGTTTATTGCTAATTGCTATTTATAATTTTTTCGATGTTGAAATTTAGTGAAAAAAAACCTTTTCGGGATAGCGATCGTTTTAGCTAAATTGCTTTAATTGAAATAAACGAGAAAATGAACATTAAATTAAATAGAGGTAATTTTCAACTCAATCAGAACTACAGAACGGTAACCAATGAAGTTAATTTGCCCGAACCGGCAAAGTGGGGCAGAAAAAGGATTATTGAATTATCACAAATATAATAGCCAAAGCCGATGGTAGCTGGACAAAGGGGGTTTGGTGACGGCTTCGAAAAACCACAATTAAAATTTGATAAAAAGGGGAATAAGTCATTATGAAACAAGTAATTTTTAGCTGGTATGACGGCTTAATATTTATACTGTTTTTCTTGTTCGTGGTGATATTCAGTATGTACAAAAGCCGTAAGGGAAAAACTGGGGAGGATTACTTTCTGGCTGGCAGACAATTGACTTGGCCATTGATTGGCCTTTCAATGATTGCGGCTAATATTTCCACCGAGCAATTTGTCGGGATGGCTGGGCAGGCGGCTGGTTCAGCAGGTTTGGCGATCGCTTCTTATGAATGGATGGCGGCTATAACGATGGTGATTGTCGCCCTATTTCTCCTGCCTAATTTTTTACGTACCGGCATTTATACTTTTCCGGAATTTCTGGAGTATCGCTATTCTCCGCTAGCGCGCCGTTTAATGGCGGTTTACACTATTCTAATCTACGTTTTTGTGCTGGTAGCATCGGTTATTTATACCGGCGGTTTGACTATCGTTACTTTATTTTCCGGAATGAAATTTTTCGGGATCGAAGTCACTTTAACCCGAGCAATCTGGCTTATCGGTATAATTACAGCTATTTATACTGTCTGGGGCGGCTTGAAAGGAATTGCTTGGGCTGACCTGTTTTTCGGTTCGAGCCTAATCCTTGGCGGATTCCTAACCTTGATAATCGGACTGAATCATGTCGGAGGGCTTAGTAGCTTTTTAGAGACTAATCAGGATAAATTGCATATGATTCTGCCACGAGACAATCCCGTACTTCCCTGGACGGCTCTAGTTATCGGTTTGTGGTTACCAAATTTCTACTACTGGAGCGTCAATCAATTTATTACGCAACGTACTCTTGCCGCTAAAAACCTCCGTGAAGGGCAACTGGGAGTGATATTCGCCTCCTTTTTGAAGTTAATTACGCCATTCATCATCGTTTTTCCCGGAATTATGGCTTGGCAGTTATTTAAAGATCAAATGACCGGCCCGGGCGGCACCGATGCGGCGTTTCCGACAATTGTCAGGAATTTGATCCCCAATGGATTTCTGGGCTTTATTTTTGCCGCTATCGGAGGGGCTGTAATCAGCTCCCTGGCATCAATGCTGAATTCGGCTTCCACTATTTTTACGATGGATATTTACCAGCATGCCGTTAAAAAGGAACTCCCTCAGCGAAAGATCGTCCTGGTGGGACGGATTGCCACTTTCATTTTTTTAATCATCGGTTGTTTGATTGCACCTATCCTTGATAATCCGAGCCTAAAAGGAATTTTCACCTACCTTCAGGAATTTCAGGGATTTATTTCGCCAGGAATTCTAGCCGCCTTCGCTTTTGGGCTAATTTTTAAGCGAGCGCCCAAAGCCGCCGGCTTAGCCGCACTAATTCTTAATCCTATAATCTATGGCCTTCTCCTGATTTTTTGCGGCTCTCTGCCGGTCTTTGCCAGTGTTCAAATTGTACCGATTGCCTTTCTCAACCGCATGGCAATTACTTTTATTATTATCGTAATTATAATGGGAATTATTACCTGGTTAAAACCATTGGACCAGCCGGTAAAGATGCCAGAACGCAAGGACTTCAATATGCAATCTTCACCGATCGTAAAATGGCTCGGGTTGACAGTTATTGGACTGGTCATAGTGCTTTACATCATTTTCTGGTAAATTATCTTAAAAGCTGAGAATTAATTGTTAAATGCCAGTTGACTTTTCCCAAATTCCGCATAGGCGCTTCAATCCGCTCACCGGCGAATGGATTTTAGTTTCACCCCATCGTACGGAACGCCCGTGGCACGGCAGTCAGGAACCAGTAGCTTCAGAAAAAAGGCCAGAGTATGATCCGGAATGTTACTTGTGTCCGGGCAATCGCCGAGCTAGCGGAACCGTAAATCCCCTTTATACCTCGACCTATGTCTTCGCTAACGATTTTCCGGCTTTGTTTCCCGATACACCTCATCGTCACCGAGATGTTAGGAAGTATATCAGGGATGAAAGTGTATCCGGCACTTGCCGAGTAATTTGCTTTTCACCGCGGCACGATCTTACTTTGGCGGAAATGGCGGTTGAGGAAATCCGGAATGTAATTACCGTTTGGGCTGAACAAACAAAGGAACTGGGTGAAAAATTCTCCTGGGTTCAAATTTTTGAAAACAAAGGTGCTATGATGGGTTGTTCCAATCCCCATCCGCATGGCCAAATTTGGGCGGTCAATAGCCTTCCCAACGAACCTTATAAAGAAAATCGCCGACAATCAGCCTACTTTAAGCAGAATAAATCAGTGCTATTAACTGATTATTTGGCCTATGAATTAGAATCTCGGGAGCGGGTGGTTCTCGAGAATGAAAACTGGTTGGCAGTAGTACCATTTTGGGCTATCTGGCCGTTTGAAATTCTCCTCCTGCCGCGGCGGCCTATTTTGCGTTTGCCAGACCTCACTCCAGCCGAGAGAAATAGTCTCGCCTTAATTCTCAAATCTCTTCTGACTAAATATGATAATCTTTTTCAATCATCTTTTCCCTATACGATGGGCTGGCACGGCGCCCCGACAATGCCCGGTAACTTCGACTACTGGCAATTGCATGCTCACTTTTACCCGCCACTTTTACGTTCATCATCGGTGAAAAAATTTCTGGTTGGCTATGAAATGCTGGCGGAAGCTCAGCGCGATCTGACTCCAGAAGTAGCCGCCCTGACACTCCGGGAAACAAGTGAAATTCACTACAAATCTCTAAATAAGGACGTGTAAGGTTAAATAATGCCCAAAAATCAGATAACCAACCTACTGCAAAACCAAATAGATACCACAGTATTTCAAAAAATCTACGGGCATAATCCGAGCGTAATTAGAGAGCAAATAAAACGCTATGCGTATCTTGCTGAGCGGCATAATGAAATTTTTGCCGCTTCTCCTGCGCTATTTTTCAGCGCGCCCGGGCGCACCGAAATCAGCGGCAATCATACCGATCATAATCATGGTAAGGTACTGGCGGCCAGCGTTGACCTGGATTCCATTGCGTCTGTAAATGCCAATAACGGGGATCAGATTACCATTTTTTCAGAGGGTTATCCGCAACCATTCATCGTTGATATCAATCATTGCTCACCAGTCGAAGCCGAGCGGGGCACGACCACCGCTCTGGCACGCGGGATAGTTGCTCGCTTTAAAGAGCTTGGCCTGCGGGTTGGGGGCTTCAACGCCACAATAACCAGCAATGTGCTGGTCGGATCTGGCTTAAGTTCATCAGCATCTATCGAAGTTCTGCTCGGAACAATAATGAATTACCTTTTCAACGATGGACAAATTTCGGCTGAGGATATCGCTTTGATCGGTCAGTTTGCCGAAAATCATTACTTTGGCAAACCCTGCGGCTTGATGGATCAATTGGCAATTGCCGTCGGCGGCATGGTGGCAATTGATTTTAAACACCCGTCCAAGCCTATCATTCAGAAAGTCAATTATAATCCCGAACAGCAGAATTACAGCTGGCTAATCGTTAATACGGGCACCAGCCACGTCAACCTGACTGAGGAATACGCCGCAATCCCTTGCGAAATGCGGGCAGTTGCCCGAGCGCTAGGCGGGCAGGTTTGTCGTGATATAACAATGCAAAATTTGATTGAGGAAATTCCGAATTTGCGTCCCAAGGTCGGCGACCGGGCAATCCTGCGGGCTTTTCATTTTTTGACCGAAAACGAGCGGGTTCAGCAACAAATATCTGCTTTAGAGAAGGGAGATTTCGCCGCCTTTCTGGAGCTGGCCAATGAATCCGGCACTTCATCTTGCCGGTGGCTTCAAAATTGTTATCCCACCTCGAATCCTACTGAGCAAGGCGTTCCCTTGGCACTGGCGCTGACTCAGTATTTCTTAAAAATGGTTGGGAAAAAAGGCGCCTGTCGGATTCAGGGAGGCGGTTTCGCCGGTACTATCCTAGTTTTTATACCGAATGAAGTTCTGAGTGATTATCTGAAATTAATCACAAAAGTCTTTAACGAAGGCAGTGTTTCTCAATTGAATATCCGCCCGATCGGCGCGGTTTGCCTTAATAAGATTTAAATTTTTTGAAGCGATCAGTTGAGAAGTGGACATTGGTCAACGGTTATTAGTTGTTGGGCATTGGTGAGGTAGGTAGGGCAGAAGTTAACTATTCGATATTATATCTCCCCTAATTCATATTGTCTAATGTAAATATTCGTCCGAGATTTTTTTGAATATTATGGAAAATTCTTTCGTAAAATCTTTATCACCAACTCCGCTATATTAATTAAATTTCAGACATTATGTCGTATTTTAAAGTCAGCTATCATAGAAATTTAATCCTATCATTAGGTTTATTAATAGCGATAATTTGCCGGACAATGGCTATGCCTGATGCCGATTCTAATGTTAAAAAGTTAACAATTCTCAGCGACACCAATCCGAGAATACTCACTGACGATACACTTTATACCGACTTACAACTTTCTCCTCCGGATGAAGATTATTTGAAATTGGTGCCAACCAAGACGATCAATGATTCAGTCGGTATGGCGACAAAATCCGATCAATTGGACAGTATTGTAAATAACACAGGCAATCTACCCCCATATCCGCCCTATGATCCTTCACCGACGCGCCAACAGATCCTACAGCCAGGTGGCTATCTGGAATGGATGATGGGCGAAGACCCTAATGGCGATGAAATCTTTTATTGTGAAATAATCATTCGCAACGAACTGGATCCGGATCAGATGATTACAGTACATTTAAACGATTCTATATTAGAAAAAGCGCGTGAAGGCGGCGTTGAGGGCTTGTCTTACGAATATAATGGCCAAGTGCGTTTTGGCTTAAAGCGAATTCAAGATGAAGATTTTTTTCGAGACGGCTGGGTTTATAGCTGGAGTGTCCGGGTTAGTGATAAATGGGGCGGTACGACGGAATCCAACTGGACCGAGGCTACTTTCCGTTTCGACGACGGGATTAATCAACCCCCTCTGCCACCGGTTGAGGGTTTTAATCCGGATGGCATCATCGTCGCGAGTCATTATCCGGAATTGAAATGGTCTCCAGCTATTGATCCTGATGTCGCCGATCGTTTACGCTATGAAATTGTATTAAGTCGCGATCGCTCGTTCGGCGGCAGAACCTATATTTTACTAAAAAGTGCCTATGACCAGAATCAAATAGTGGTTCAAACTCCTCTGCTGGAGAATTGTCAATATTTCTGGCGTGTGCGTTCCATCGATCTGGCTGAGGAACGCTCCGTCTGGTCCAAATCCAATACCTTTTGGGTCAATCAGATTAATGAAGCTCCTCAGCGACCAGTACGAATTATCCACCCGCATAATCTCGAGGAAATCACACCAAATTCGTATTTCTGGTGGTTACCCTCCGATGATCCTGATCCCGGCGATCAGTTAAATTATCAAATTGAATGTAGTGAATCTCTTAACTTCACTGAACCCATATTTTCCTACCGGATTCCCAAAACTATTACTGCGAAGGAGGTAGAAACTAAACTTGAACTGCCACAAAGGGCTATTGGAGTCTGTCTTGATGAAATCGCGGCGATCAGCCTTTTGAAAGATAATACGCTGTATTACTGGCGCATTCGGGCTTTTGATCAATCCGAAATTAGTGGAACATCAGCCAGTCGTCCAGTCAGAGTGGCATTTAATCATCAAAATGATCCACCTCTGCCGGTTGTTAAAGGTTTCTATCCTGCTGATGACGCTATAATCAAAACCCTGCGCCCGGAAATCCGCTGGGCAAATAGTAGTGATCCTGATTTTAGTGATTTTCAAGCCAATCTAACTTACCAGTTAGAAATCAGCAGAGACCCCCAGTTCCCCGAAAATGCATGTTCGGTCTATACAACTGAACCGGGGCAGACTGTTTTTACTCTTCCTGAAAATTTAATAGAAAACGAACGCTGGTTTTATCGTGTTCGAGCTTGTGATCAACACGGCAGTTACTCGCTCTGGTCGCCTACCAACTCCTTCATTACTAATGCCATAAGTGAGGCGCCCTATCCTGTTACGGATGGTTTTTTGCCGAAGGATTCAGCAGTGGTGGAAACTGCTCAGCCGCTAATTAGCTGGTTGCCGTCCGATGATCCCGACCCGGATCAAGATGAACGCGATTTATATTACCTTGTTCGTTTCTACGAGGCTGATAATCCCAAAAAGGTTAGTCAGGTTGCCAGCAAAACCGGCATAACCAGTCTCCACCTCCCAGAATTAAAAGAGGATAAATATTATTTTTACCAAATATCAGCGGTTGATCCAGATGGCAATCGCAGTGAATGGAGTCAGCTGGTGTGTTTTGGAGTAAATGCTGTTGATCTACCACCTGGCCCATTTGCCTTACTCGCACCATTTAACGGGCAGGATTCGGTTGCGCTGGATGCCGGATTCGTCTGGCATATCGCCCACGACAAAGATCCAGGCTCGCAGATCAATTATACATTATACTACGGAACCGATAGCCTTTTTTTGACGAACTTCCGTGAAATTATGTTTGAGCAACCGGAAGAAGATACAATTATGGTTTATAATCCACCCGAACGTCTTAACTACGCCACTCGCTATTTCTGGAAAGTTGTGGCTACTGACAACCGCGGCAATCAATGCTGGGCTTCTCAGACTAATAAACGCCCGTTCGTTTTCACAACCGTTGGTACCCAACGCTCGATCGCCAGTATATTTAAGAATTTCCGCTTACATCAGAATTATCCCAATCCTTTTAACATCGAGACTTTGATTAGATATGACGTTCCTTTTTATGGACCTGTTGATGTATCAATTTACGATTTAATCGGGATGAAGGTTACTACGCTAGCTACCGGCAATCATGCGGCCGGCAGTTACAGTGTTTATTGGAATGGTACTGACCAGAACGGTACGCTGGTCGCTAACGGTGTTTATATCTGCCGCTTGACGGCGCCCGGCTATATGTCCCATATCAAAGTCGTACTTATGCGCTAATTGATAGAGATTATTTAATCTCTTTGCTACTATATTATATCCTGGTTTTAGTCATAATCTTGTCATTTTTTAGGTTAAGTTTGCAATATAGCCGTTTTGACTAATGACCGATAATCAGCCCCACTCTAATGCAGATAGTCTGATGCAACTTGTGTTCAGGGCGTTGGGCTCTTCATTCCTAACCTTAGCCTCGTTCAATCTTGGTCTATTTTACTAAAATATCTGTGTGCCTTAGAGCTTTTGTTATTAAAGGAGCCCTTTTGCACCCAAACCTTAGAAGGCAACAAATACTATTTTTTGTCAGTCAATCGGGATTTCATTTCATCAACTAATTCTTGCACTTCCGCCACACGATTGCGGATTTTTTGAATAAGTTCGGCTTCCCGTTCTTTGGGATTGCCATTTTCAGATTCGGTCGTCACTATATTGATTCTCCAAAATATTTAACCGCAAATAATTACCACTCTGTAATTATATAAGGAATTTTAACTATTTGCCAATTCACGAGTAATAATTTAAAAATCCACAACTAAAATGCCGCCATTTTTTTGTAGCTAAAAGAAGTAATACAAAATTAATCGAACAATTGCCCAATAAAATTAATACCTTCTATTCACTCTTCGACAGGCTCAGAGTGACAGTATGGCTCAGAGTGACACTCCATCTGTCATCCTGAGCTTGTCGAAGGATGAGCTTGTCGAAGGATGAGCTTGTCTTTTCTCTGTCATCCTGAGCTTGTCTTTTCTCTGTCATCCTGAGCTTGTCTTTTCTCTGTCATCCTGAGCTTGTCGAAGGATGACATTTCCATTCCCCTACTTCAATTTCTCAGCCTTAGCCTTAGCCTTTTCATTACTAAATCCTGTAAGGACAAACTATCTGGAGAATCTTTCCAGCATTAGACATTGAACCAGTAAGAAGCCTTAATCATAAAAATGTTATCCGGCTTAATTTTTCCGATGCGATTGACCGAACGGCTTAGGTCAAAATCTGCCTCACTACTATTTTCAAAGCGACCATGCGTCCAGACTAAGTAAATCGCCGAACCGAGCGCAAATTCCCAGCGCAATACCGCGCTGGAGCGGAAACTATATACATTAAAGTCGGGATTGTCAAATGAAAAGGAGCCGGCCGGACCGTTACCGTCCGGATCAACGGTGTAATTCCCATCGCTATTTCTATTAATTTCCGTACCTTCTTCATAAGTAAAAAACTGATAGGTTTTCGGTCGGGCAAACTCTTTAAAATCGTAATATTCCGCCGCACCATAAAGTGGTTGGGCATATAATTGAAGTGTCAAACGCGGGGTAAAAGTCCAGTCCAAGCGCAGGCTGGCAGATATAGTCTTTTGATCCATCTTAGCAAAGACGTAGCGTTTACCATAAGTTGCGTCCGCATAGGGGTCATCGAAGACATCCACGTATTGGGCATAATTATGATTAACAGAAATGCTGGGAGTCAACTCAAAAGCTAAATTATCAGCAACTTTCCAATTGAGCGGAATTTGTAAATAATGACTGACCGAGGCAGTGTCATTGCCGCTGGTTTCGTAGTAGAGCCTGCCTACCAACGGTTTGCGTTCATCTGTTGATATTTGAATATATCCCCACCTTCCGGATGGAGATATGGCTATTGGACCGCCGCGGGTAAGTCTGGTATCATAAGTTTCCCAAAAATAGCCGCTTCCATAATCTATCCAGTAATAATTCGAGAATTGAATATAACCCAAATTCATAATACCATTGTTAGTCAAGTTACCTCCGCAGTCCATACTGAGGGTGTGTGCTAGAATCACGTTAAACGTGCGATAGAATCGATTTGGCTCCGTCCACCGATAGCCGCCCACTATGTGATAATTGGCTATATCACCTCTCGACATATATCCCAAATCGCTAACCTCAAATCGCGGGTCAATCAAACCAAAGGCGGCATTAAAGATGACATTGCCGCGCTGTTTATTGAGATTAATTCTGGTAGCAAATCCGGTCAGCGACTTGGCGCTACTATCTACTGCCAAATGATCGGCATCCGGTCGTTGAAAATAATGACGGGCATTAGTCTGAACGTCGGTGATACAATTCTCATTACCCTGGATATTGGACATCGCGCCCCATCCGGCAATGACCCAGGTTTTATTAGTATCCAGAAAAGTCCAGCCGTCCAGTCCCACTACCGAGGCTTCAGAACTGAGATTATCAGCGAGACTTTCATCCCGGAAAAAGCGCTTGGTGGAAGTGGTAATTATCCCAAGCCCGTGGCGACCTTCTTGAAATTCTTTCTGTGTCCGCAGAATCGCATAATTAGTCAGAGGCTCTGCCTCTATTTTCGAGTCAAGACCGTTGGGACTAACGCGGGCGAACTCACGTGCCGTCAGGGCATCCAGCATTCCGATGTTCCAGTTATCTCCAATTTTACCCGTAATTTTTCCGGCGGAAATTATACGCGTTCCGCCCGGCACATCAGTATAATCGTAATCCGACAGGTCGCGCTGGGGGGCGCGTCCGATGCGCCGGCTAT
>ERZ795051.6131-NODE-6131-length-10190-cov-5.461371_pt1 | contig 10190 bp, 7 predicted proteins | sample MGYA00375135_ERZ795051 | MGnify/ENA primary metagenome ERZ795051 (study PRJEB30180, sample SAMN05720222) | activated sludge metagenome | isolation source: Anaerobic digester | place: Japan | collected 2015-05-26 ... | reverse complement strand
AGGCGCTCGCGGGTGACTTCGCCACGGATGAGGGTTGCGTTGTCCTCGGCTGGTCCGCCGCCGATAAGTTGCGCGTAGGGACGATTTTCGTCCGGCGGCACGCACGCATGGCGATGGGTGTGGCCGGAAACCACGGCGGCGACTTTGCCCTGAACGAATACCTGGTGCCAGCCCGAGCGGGGATCGGTGGAGGCGAAGGCGGGGACTCCCTCTCGGCGAGCGCAGGGGATATGGCAAAAGACAACGCGGAAAGGGGCCTGGCTGATTTCCGGCCGTTTCAGCTCGGCTTCGAGCCAGCGAGATTGTTGCTGGCGGTAGCGATCGAAGTCGCCGAGACCGGCATAGACGGGGTGGGTGTCGAGTTTGTCCTCGCCGGTGTCCAGGACAATGCCCGCAACGGGTCCGTGGCGGAATGAATAGTAAAAGCGGTTCCCGGGCAGATGGACAAACCGGTGCAAGGCGCGGGCCGCGGCACCGCGGGTGTCATGGTTGCCCCGGACAAAGATCAGTGGCATATCGCGCGTGAAGGGCTGTCCGGCGGGAGAAAAATACTGGATGGGAATGCGCTCCTCCTGATTCACATCGGTGACGTCCCCGTTCCAAACCAGGAAATCCGAGGGGAGCGTTCTGGTGCGGCGCATGAGGGCCTGCAAAGTTGCGGCGTTTTCGTGGGTGTCATTCCACACGACGAAACGCGCCTGAGCGGCCTGCGGGTCAAAGGTCTGGAATGAAAAAACGTCGGTGGAGATTTCTTCGCCGCGCCGGATGTCGTAGGGCCCGCGGAAATCAATCGGGCAGGCGCGAACGCGGTAGAAGATGCGGCGGCCCGGCGGCAACGGCGCCAGGGGAATATGATGCGCGTGGTTGGCAAAAGGCTTGAGGCCGTCCCGGCTTCCCCAAGCGGTCTGGCCCAGCGCCTCGGTCTCCCCGTATTCAACCCAAGCGGTCGAAGGTCCATCCACACCGATGGCCACAGTCACTCCGTCGGCGGTTGGGCACTGGAGGGAGGGCGCGGTGGTGAAACGGACCTTGAACGAAGCGCTTTTGGGAGCCTCCGGCTGGGCGCCGAGGAGAACGGGTGAGGTCCCGGCGAAGAGGGTGGCGAGGGCAGTCTTTCCGAGGAATTCACGACGGTTCATAAACCGGTGCAGTTTGATTCAACAAATTGGCAAGTCTGCAGCACTCGGAAAGGATACCCGGGCACCCGGCGCGGTCAAGGAGTGGCGATACGATAGAAACGCCGGGCATGATTGGGAGCTTCGACATCCACGAACGAAAGGCTGCCGTTGGCATCGGCGGTGTTTGTAGCCAAAACCGCCCACGCCGCTTCCGGTCCGAGGGTGGGTGTGGCCCACAGGACGTAGCTTTGGGCCACACTGCCCGTTGCCAGGAGTTGCAGCCTGCCATCCGGCAGCCGCTGCGCGGCGAGGAAGGCGGGCACGACAGGAACAGGACCCACGTTGATGCGCAGCTCAACCTCGTCGCTGGCGCCCTGGTCATCCATGACGCTGACCAAGAAGGAATTCAAACCCAAATCTGCGGCCGTGGGGGTGCCTGACAGCGTTCCGGTCTGGGCGACCGTGAGCCAGGCCGGTCCGCTGGTTTTCGTGAAGCGCAACGCGTCGCTGGGGTTTGGATCCGAAGCATGCGCAGTCAAGGAGGCGCTGTAAGGCTGGCCGATAGTGGCGCCGGCCAGGACCAGCGGATTGGTCGTGAACGCGGGTGGGGCGTTGGCATAAATGGCCTGGATTTGGGCGTCCGTCAGGGCCGCCCGGTAAAGCCGCACGTCGTCCACGCATCCCGGGAACCAGTATTGGCCGGGGCCCTCGGTTGAGCCGGCCCCGAGGCGCACCGGGAACAGGTCGTTGGGCCGGAAAACGGTCGCGGCCGAGTTGGCCAGGACGCCGTTGGTGTAAAAGCGGAGGGTGGCGCCATCATAGCTGCCGGCGAGGTGCATCCAGGCGTTGGTCACCACCGCCCCGCCTGCAAGGGTGCGCCACCCGGAACCGGTACCGACCCAGAACTGCCACGTGTTATTGTTGCCGGCATAAAACACATAGCCCGACTGGGGGCCGTCGCGGCGGCTGGTCAGCGGGGAACGATAGGTGCCGCCGCCGCCAGTGACTTTCGCCCAGAGCGCAACCGTGAATACCGGGGGATTGAGTTCGGCCGAATAGGGTATCTCGACCTTCGAGTTCGTGGCCCCGTCGAAACAAAAACTCGTGCCGGAAAACGGGGTGGCCCCCGGCTGGCCGGGCGTCACACCGCCGTTGCCAACGCCATTCTGCGCCGGAGCGGCCGAGTCCACGACGGTTGAAATGGCCGGGTCATCCAGCTTCCACCAAGCGGACAGGTAGTCCATGGCCCACACCTGATCCCGAATCGCGATGAGCAGCAGGGTTTCAGCCTGGAGTCCCGCCCGGTCCTCAACCCGCACCAGGAAGGAATTGGTGCCGACGTCCGTCAAGGCAGGGGTCCCGCTCAGAGTGCCATCCGCGGCCACCGTTAACCAAGCGGGTCCGCCCAGCTTCGAAAACACCAGCTCGTCGTCCCAAGCCAGGTCCGGATCAACCGCCCAGCGCGCGAGCGTCTGGCCGTGGTAAGGCTGGTTTTGGAAACCGACGGGCAGGACAATAGGGTTGGCGACGAAGGAGGGCGGGTCATTCGTCAAGTTGGCGAGACCGGGGATGTTCTCCAGAAAATTGCCCGCTGCGACGCCATTGGTGACGACGTAACCGTTGACAACGATATTGTTCGTCAAAACCGAGTCCGCTCCGACGGTTGAGGCATATAAGCCCCACCATTCGGAGTGATAACCATCGAAGTTCTCGCCCGTGCGATAGACCGTCGAGACGTCCGGACGCCCCTGAGAGACGTGGCAATCCAGACCGATGTCTGCCACCTGGCGGGGAGTCAGGTTGGTCAGTTGGAGGAAAGGAATCTCCGTATATTTATGGAACAGGCGGTTGGTGGGGTACAGGTGGAGATAGAGTTTGCAGGCCTGCCAGGGGGGCAAGGCGGCGACGTTGGTTGCCGTGGCCGTTGGGTCAGCGGCGACAAAGAAGGCGTTGGTTACGGCCCAGGCGGTGGCGCGGTGGTTGTCATGCCCGTATTCGCCGTTCAAATCGTGCGTGATAATCACGTCGGGGCAGTATCGGCGAATCTGCTCGGCGACGTAATTGATGGCCTTGAGCTTGCCAGCTTCAACGTCCGACCCGTCGCCTTGGAGAACGCCGTCGGCCCAATAATCCCACGTGGCGTCAATTTTGTTGGTGTAGGGATTGTTGGCCAGAGACTGAGACGGCACGTCGCGAAAGCGGGGAAACAGAGGTTCGTAACGAAACCCATACGTCCAGGCGGCACAGCGAAGTTCCTCCTCGCGCACGGTGAGATTGCTCGGGGTCCAGTCGCCGCTGGTCATCGAGAGGAGCATGGCCGGCACGCCAAGGACCTTCGTGTAATAGGGTAGTGTGCCACCAAAGAAGATGCCCTCGTCGTCCGGATGCGCGTTCACGACCAGGATGGTGATCTTCGCGGGGGGCGGGTCCCAATCATAAGCCCGGAGAGCGGTGGCCCTGGCCAGGAGCAAGGCGCAGAGGCAAAAGAGGGCGGCCTGGCAGGAGACGCGTTTTGACCGGCACGCGGCCCGGGCCTCCGGCCCGGCCGCACTGTTCGTGCGGAGTGAACAAGCCATGGTCAATAGAATGAACCAAACGCTGTGATAGTCGAGCGGCAAAGGCTGGTAATGTTCAGGCGCCAGCCCGGAGCTCTCTTCCACGGGTCATGGACCGGAGGTCCGTGGCACCACTGGCGAAAAGCCGCTTTTCATCAGGGCACGTTGTCGGCGGCCGAGACCTCCTCCAAGGGGGCGGGGGCGGCGACGAGTCTGGAGGCCTCCAACTTGATGTAATTGAGGAGCACGGGGGCGATGATTATGCCGGGGATGCCCATAAGTTTTTCGCCCACGATCAAGCCCAGAAGGGTGAGCCAAAGGGGATTGCGAATCCGCTGTCCAATGATCTTGCTGTTCAGGAAATACTCCAGCTTGTGAATGGCCACCAGAAAGGCCAGGGCGAAAAAGGCCATTTGGGGCGAGACAGTGAAGCCGATGCCGACAATAATCGTGTTGCTGATGAGGTTGCCGATGACCGGAAGCAGCCCACAGAGAAAGGTGACACCAACGACCAAGGGGGCATAGGGCAGCCCGATGGCAACCACAAAGATGCCAGTGAATACTGTATTGATGGCCGAGATGATGATTTGCGCGCCCATCACCGTGGCGAAGCTTTCGTAAAGCGTCCGGAACCGGACCGCCAGTTGCTGGCCGACGACGGAATAGAAGTTGTTTTCAGGCACTTGGGGCTCGCGGCCCAGCTCGAACCGGGAATTAAGGAAGATGCTGATGGAAACAACGATGCCGGCCACGAGGAAAAGGGCTTGCAGGCCGGCCTCGCGGGCGAAGTGGGCAAAGCTGGCGACATTGCGAAGCTGGTGCTTCACGGTAGCCAGGGCAAATTCACGAAGGCTGTCGTAATCAGTGAAGGGCAGATCCACGCGGTAATCCTTGGCCCAATGGAGGACCGAAGGGATCGCTTTCTCGGCGATTTCGGGAAGGGTGTGGAGGGTGTGGGCGATGAAGGTGGTCAGAATGAAGCCCACGGCGGAAACCAGCACCAGGAAAAACGCGATGGCGAACCAACGGCCGTTGCGGCCGCGCCAGTGCAAAAGGTTTAGCGCGAGGAACGAGAAAAGCACTGCCAGCAGCAGATTGGTCAGATGCAGCCAGACCATCATGACGAACAACACCGCCATGAGGGCATAGGAGACCCGGTCGGGCCGGGCCATGATCTGTTTGAAACGTTCACCCGGTTTCATCCGCCGTGTTCATACACGGGGAAGGCGCGGGACGCCAGTGAATTACGAGACCGGCTCACGGGCTGCCTCCAGTCTTTCAAAGCTTTCTTCGATGAAGCCGGTGCCTTGAATTCGGGCGAGTTTGGAGTAGAGCCCGCCGGCGGTCAGCAGCTCGTCGTGGGTGCCCCGTTCGATGATTTCCCCATGGCGCATGACGAGAATCTGGCTGGCTTTGCGGATGGTGCTCAGGCGGTGGGCGATGACGAAGCTGGTCCGGTTGGCCAGCAGACGTTCGAGCGCCTCCTGAATCAGGCGCTCGGTTGCGGTGTCCACGCTGGCGGTGGCCTCGTCCAGAATCAGCAGCGGAGCGTTTTTCAGAAGGGCGCGCGCGATGCTGACGCGTTGTTTTTCGCCAACGCTCAGTTTGACGCCTCGCTCGCCGACCAGCGAATCGTAGCCTTTGGGCAGGCGTTCGATGAATTCGTGGCAATTGGCGGCGCGGGCGGCCTGGCGCAACTCTTCCTCGGTGGCGTCCAGTCGGCCGTAGAGAATGTTCTCGCGAATGGTCCCATTGAACAGGAAGGTCTCCTGGCTGACCACGCTGATCTGCTCCCGGAGCGCCTCCAGTGAAAGTTCGGCGATGTCTTGACCGTCAATGGTGATGCGTCCCGCTGTCGGCTCATAAAAGGCGGGCAGGAGGTTGACCAGAGTGGACTTGCCCGCCCCGGTGGGGCCGGCCAGCGCCACCATTTCCCCCGGCCGCGCATGGATGCAGATGTCTTTGAGCACCGGCCGGTCATGGTGGTAACCGAAGCTGACATGATCATACACGACTTCGCCGCGAACGGGTTTGCGAAGCGGTTTCCGGCGGTGAGGTTGGGCGCGCTCGCGGGGCGTATCCAGGATGTCGAAAACCCGCTCTCCGGCGGCGCGGGCGGCCTGGAGCATTTGGTTGAGCCCATGCAGCCGGGCAATGGGCTCATAGAACAACCCGAGGTAGAAGAGGAAACCGACCAATTGGCCGAGAGTCATCTGGCCGGCGAGTACCTGGCGCCCCCCGAACCACAACACCAGCACCATCCCAACCGCTCCGGCAAAGCTCATCGCCGGCGAATACACCGCCCAGGCGCGCATGATGCCGAGGCTGCCGCGCCGCAGGGCGTCGGCCCGCTCGGCAAAACGGAGGTCCTCGTGCGGTTCGCGTCCGAAGGCTTTGATCTGTCGCACTCCCTGCAGATTGTCCAACAGGAGAGCGTTCATGGCGCTGGCGGCCTGCCGCTGGACCCGGTAGCGCCGATGCGCCGTCAGGGTGTACCACAGCGCGCCGCCCACGAGAAACGGAAGTGGCAACAGGGCCACGCCCGCCAGCGCCGGGTTGGTGGCGAAAAGAATGGCGGCCACGCCGACAATGGCCAGGACCGCGACGGTCCCCTGCTCCGTGCCGTCAATCAGCAGCCGTTCCACCGCGTTGACGTCCTCGAGGACGCGCGTCATGAGGTCGCCGGATGCCCGCTGGTCAAAATAGTTGACGGGCAGCCGCTGCAGGCGGGCGTAGAGGTCGCGGCGCATGTCATAAATGACATGCTGCTCGAAGGTGTTGTTGATGAGAATGCGCAGGCTGTTGAACAGATCGCGCAGCAGAAAGGCGCCCAGCAGGCCGAGGATGGCCGGCGTGAGCAGTTCGATCCGCCGCTTGCCGATGACCTCGTCAATCACGAACTGGGTCAGCTTGGGGTACGTCAGCGCAAACCCCATCGAAAGCACGGCACAGCCCACCGTGCCGGCGGCCAGGAGTTTGTAACGCCGCAGGTAGGCCGCGACGCGACGGACAATTTCCCCCGTGGGCCGCGAGCGGGCGGTGAAAGAGGATTCCTCGGCGCGAAAATGCATCGGATCAGGCAAACTTCAACCGCTCCTGCGCCTCGCGCAGCCCGCGGGTCAGGGTGAACTGCTTCCCGTTGCGCAGCAAGACCGCGTGCTCGCCCTTGAACAGCGGACGAAATTCCCGAATCTGATCCAGGCTGACGATCGTGGACCGATTGATGCGGAGGAACTTCTTCGGATCCAGTTTTCCCTCCAAAGACGTGAGAGTCTCGCGCAGGATGTGACTCTCCTTCCCGACATGAAGAATGGCGTAATTGCCCGCTGCTTCAATGTATTCAATTTCGCTGGTCTTGATGAGGACGATCCGGTCGCCGGCGGGGACGGGGATGCGGGTCAGGTACTCGGGCGCCGGTTGAGCCCGGCCGAGCATCTGGAGGAGGTTGCGGGTGGCCGCGTCGGTCTGCCGCAAGGCCAGCGTTTCCCTGGCCCGCGCAAGGGTTTCCTTGAACCGGGTTTGCTTGAACGGCTTCAGCAAGTAATCCAGGGCGTGGACCTCGAAAGCCTTGAGCGCGTGTTGGTCGTAGGCGGTGACAAAGATCACCAGCGGCAGTGTCCCGCCTTTGAGGGACCGCAGGACCTCGAAGCCGTCCATGCCCGGCATCTGAACGTCCAGAAAGACCAGGTCCGGCGAGTGTTTTCGAATGGCCTCGACCGCGTCGGGGCCGTTGCCGCATTCGGCCACAATCTGGCAGTCTTTTTCCGGCTCGAGCATCGTGCGGATGCGTTCGCGGGCCAGCGGTTCGTCGTCCACTATGATGATGCGGAGGGTCATGACTGGTCCGGGGCGGGGGCTTCGGCTTGAAACGGCAGGCTCAGAGCGACGGTGCAGCCACCCCCGGCCGGGCGGCTGAGGGTCAACGCCGCCTTTGAGCCGTAGAGGGCTTCGAGACGGGCCTTGGTGTTGGCCAGACCGATGCCCTCGCGCGCGGGCGAGGGAGTGTCAGGGGCTTCGCCGTTGTTGCGGACCAGGAGTTGGAGCGTCTGGCCCACCCGCTGCGCCTGGATGCGGACGATGCCGGCGCCGGTGGTGGGTTCAATCCCGTGGCGGATGGCGTTTTCAACCAGCGGCTGAAGGATCAGGGCCGGCACCCGGCCGCTCAACGCCTGGGGATCAATCTCACGCTCGATCTTGAGCCGGTCGCCGAACCGCACCTGCTGAATGTCCAGGTAACGGTCCAGGAACTCGAGTTCACGGCGCAGCGGGATTTCCGGCTCGGAATTTTCGAGCGTGGCTCGCAGCAGTTCGCCGAGATTGTTGATCATCTCATCGGCGGCCTGGGGATCTTTATGAACCAGGGCGGCGATGGCGTTAAGGGTGTTGAACAGGAAATGGGGATGCAACTGCATGCGGAGCGCGTCGAGCCTGGCCTGGGCCAGCCGCGCCTCAAGCTCGGCCGCCTGGCGCTCCCGCTCTTCCGAACGCCGGTAGTAAGTGAAAGCGTGGACGATACTGACGATAATCCAATAGACCGGGACGTTGAAACGCGCGCGCATCAACAGCGAGTTGACCATGACCGACCGCCGTGCCTCAGGCGAGGGCAGAGGACGGGGGTCGAATCCCGGCTCGCGCGGGCCGGTCCGCTCCGGCAGCGGGCGAAGCCCGGGCCCCTCGGGCAACGGGGCGCCGCGCAGGCGCAAGGGGCCGCCGGCCGGCCCGGGCGGCAACGGTTGCGGTGTTGCGAAGGGGCGGACGAGGAATTCGGCGGCCACGACCGCCAGAATGCACGCGGCGAGGTGAACGGGAATGGTGAGGGCCAGTTCCTGCCGGTCGAGCGGAAAGCGGAACGCCAGCCATGCCACCAGCGGGGCGAGCAAGGCCCAGCCGAACCAGTCGCGCAGCGCCAGGCGCAGGGCCTCAAACCAGCCCAGGCCGGCGGTAAACACCAGTTGGCCGGCAAAGGCCAGAACCAGCAGGGCCCACAGCCCGTAGATCAGCGCCCAGACAGCCAGATGCCGCCGGAGCGAGTTCGGCCGCTTCATGGCTTCAGACTACCGCCCGCGCGTTCTCCAATCAACGTTTACTCGCGCGCCTTCGAGTCAATCACAATGGTCACCGGCCCGCTGTTGGTCAGGCTGACCATCATGTTCGCGCCAAACTCGCCGGTCTGGACCGGCCTGCCAAGGTCGCCCTCGAGCTGGCGAATGAATCGTTCGTAGAGGGGAATCGCAATTTCAGGCCGCGCGGACCGGCTGTAAGAAGGCCGATTGCCCTTTCGCGTGCTGGCAAGGAGGGTGAACTGGCTGATGAGCAGAATGCCCCCGCCCACCTCCTGCACCGAGCGGTTCATCACCCCGTTCTCGTCGTCGAAAATCCTCAACCGAACAATCTTGCCACTCAGCCACTCGATGTCTTCCGGGCCGTCGGCATCCTCGATGGCCAGCAGAACCACCAGGCCGTGCTGAATGGAACCCTTGGTCCGGCCGCCAATGACGACCGCCGCCTCCGAGACCCGTTGAATGACCGCGCGCACGAAGAAAAATCGCCGGCGGAAGATCGGTCAACCCGGCTCCGCCAGCCAGACAGGAGTTCAATGGGAGGTTTTCGGCGGCAGACAGCCCAGCGTCCCGAGCAGAATTGCGTATCCCGCCACTCCGGCAATCAACAACCACGGGTTGCCTTTGACGGTCAGCAAAATGCCCAGCCCCAGCACCAACGCCATAAGCGCGAACACGACCATTGACAGAAAAAATTTCACGCCCCCACCTTAACCGCATTTTCCGCGCTTGCAAGTCGCCGGCGCCCCGTTCAGCCCTCGGCGGACGCCGGCGCGCTGCGGCGAGCCACATGACGGGCCTGGCGTCGAGGCAGCCCCACGGCGGGGGACGGTTCGGGTGCGTCGGGTTCCGGCTCCGAAAGGTAGTCTTTCAGAAAGGCGGGTTTGTCCCGGCGTCCGCCCCGCCGGTAATCGCGCCAGAGCGCCCGCGCCACGGTCTGGCGGTCGTGCTGTAATTCTCCGGTCAGGTAACGGAAAAGCATCTCCATCAGGCGCACCAAGGCGATGCTGTCGGTCCGGCCGGTCTGCTGATGAAGCCATTCGCTCCAACGCAGAAAAGACTGAAAGGGCGATTGCGCCGGCCGGCCTGGCGGTTCCCAAATCAGGGGAAGCGTTTCGGTGAAGTTGCCGCTGTTGCCCACCAGGTCCCAGTAACGGGCGAACCGGCGGATTTTTTGCATGGCCGAAAACCCGATGAGCTTGTTCTGCAAAATCTCGTAGGGTGGGTGAGGATTATAGACCATTCCCCACTCCGCGTCGTGTCGGCCGAGGGGCGTGCCGCGCAGCCGCTTGAGCATCCCCACCTGGATTTCGTGCGGCCCCAGGGCCAGGAGCCGGTCAAAACCCGCGGCGAAACTGTCCCAATCCTCCCCCGGCAGGCCGGCAATCAAGTCCGCGTGAATATGCACGCCGGTGGACTGCCGCAAAAAGCGGAAATTCTCCTCGAGCCGCTCATAA
>ERZ795051.6121-NODE-6121-length-10207-cov-15.585894_pt1 | contig 10207 bp, 9 predicted proteins | sample MGYA00375135_ERZ795051 | MGnify/ENA primary metagenome ERZ795051 (study PRJEB30180, sample SAMN05720222) | activated sludge metagenome | isolation source: Anaerobic digester | place: Japan | collected 2015-05-26 ... | reverse complement strand
CTGGCCGTCCACCAGGACGCCGCCCTGGCCGCCGCATTGAACGCCGGGAAGGTGCCCCCAGCCCATGGACGGGCTGCCGAAGACCTGGAAGCCGTAGCCGCCTGGATAGACAAGCAAGCAACCCGAAGGGGGAACGAATGAACGAAACGCAAAAAGACCGCCTGGCCAAAGCCGCCGCCGCCATGGCCGCCACCATAGGGGAAGACTTGAAACCCGAGGAAAAGCCCCAGGTTCAATTTTTCCATGGCCTGGCCTGGATGCTGGCCCACCTGCTGAAAAGCCCGCGCCTGCTGCTGGGGGCCGCCAAGACCGCCGAAAGCTATTTACCAGAGGAAACCGCCGAGGGGGTGCCGTCGTGATTGCCCCGCTGCTTGTAGGCCGGGGACCGGACGGAACGCCCCGCGCCGTCTTCCCTGGATCTGTGACGGTGCTGCATATAGCCCATGACCCTGACTGCCCAGGGGGGAAGGGGTGGCCCGAACTGTGCAACTGTACGCCGGAAACCCACCTGGGGCCGGTGGATGAAAAGACGCTGGAAGACTGGAAGGAACAAGCCGCCGCCCGGCGGGAAGGGAAGCTGCTGCCATGAGTAAGGCACAAGAAACCGCTGCCGCCGGACTGCTGCGCGGTATAGCCTACGGGAAAGAACAGGCCAAAGCGGACCGCCGCCTGGCCGCTGAATCCAAGCTGGACCGGGTGCTGGAACTGGTGCCCGCGGACGCCATACGCCCCCGCGCCGCCGATAGCCGCCCCGCCCGCGCCGAACACGTGCTGGAAGTGGCGGAAAGCGTGGCCGCCGTTGGGCTGCTGCAACCCCCCGCCATAGACAACGCCCGCCGCCTGGTGGCCGGATTGCATAGGCTGGAAGGGTGCCGCCTGCTGCTGCTGCCCAGGGACCGGCGCCTGGAATACCTGCTGGCCTTGGATGGCGGGGACCGCCTGGACCCCGAGGAAACCGCGGACCGCGTGGCCGTACTGCCCGCCCCCAAGGATCTGGAAGGACCGCTGGCCGCCGGGAAGGTGCCCTGCCGGGTGCTGGTGGATCTGGATGCCGAACGGGACCCCGCCGCGGCGCTGGCCGCCGAAGCTGCCGAAAACACCGCCCGCAAGGATTATACCCCCGCCGAAGTGCAAGCCCTGGCCCAACGCCTGCGCGCTGCTGGATACCGGGAAACCGGCGGACGCCCCCGCCGCGGGGAAAAGGCCCTGCGCCCCGCCTTGGAAATGGTGCTGGGAGTGTCAAAGAACACCGCCCGCCGGATGCTGGGCCGTATGCCTGCCGGTGGAAAAGGTGCCCAGGTGGGCACGTTTTCGGGAATGGTGGCCAGGTTGGACAAGGCCCTGGACGCCTTTCTGGAATCCGATCTGCCCGAGGGGGTGCGCCTGCCCGGCCTGCGCCGCGCCCTGGGGGTGGCCAAAACGCTGGCCGCCTATATGCCCGAAGCCAAGGCCGAAGCCAAAACGCTGGAAGATTGAAAGGAAAACACGCCATGGAAGAAAAACAAATGCCGAAGACAACGCCGGGACGGAAGACAACCGCCATCCTGGTGACTATGCTGCCCGAGGAACGCGCCCGCCTGGAATCCCATGCCCAGGAGTATGGCCGCCCGGTTCAATGGGTAGTGCGGGACGCCGTGCGCGCCTACGTGGACACCGTGGAAACCAAGGGGGACCCCCGCCCCGAAAAACTGCTGCTGAATGTTTCCCATGAACCGCCCACCATACGCCGAAGCCCTGGACGCCCGCCGAAGCAACGGAAGGAACGGAAGGCCGCCAAGTGACCCCAGGCGCCGAACGCCTGCTGGCCCTGTCTATGTCCGATAACTCACCTTGTAGGACATAGGAACCCGCCCCATGGCCGAACTACGCCCAAAGCCGCCGCCCCTGTCGGATGCCGAACGCCGGGACCTTTGCGCCCAGGTGGACTTCCTGGCCGTCCTGTCCGCCCTGGGGGTGGCCGTCAAGAAAAGCGGGACCGCCTACCGCGGATCCATACGAAACGAACAGGACGCAAGCTGCTACTTCTACCCGCCGAACGTGGGCAAGCAAGGGGGCAAGGGCTGGACCTGGCACGATTTCGGGACGGACAAGGGCGGGGACTCCCTGGGGTTTCTGCTGGACGTAGCTGGGATGGAATGGCAGCCCGCCGTCCGCTACATGGCGAAAATGGCCGGACGGGTGCCCGATTGCGTGAAAACCTGGGATCTGCTGGACAAGCTGGACGGAAAGGCCGCCCAGGATGCCCCAGGAACGCTTCCAGGGGGGCAAGCCATATCCCAACACCCCCCGAAAACACCGCCGCGCATAGAGCCGCCTACGCTGCCGCCGGAAGACCAGGCGCTGGCCTGCCGGATCTACTTGGACAATCTGCTGGCCGTCCACCCCGAAGCCCAGGCGCTGGGGGACGCCTACCTGGAAAGCCGGGGGACGCTGGCCGCCGGACTGCCGCCCTGCGCCTACGATCTGCCCGCGGACAAGGCCGAAGCCATGCTGGCCAGCATATGTAAGGGGGACGCCGCGGACCTGCTGCTGGCCGCCGGATTGCTGAAACCCGCCGAAGATGGGAAGCCGCTACGCCTACAATGGGGGGCATGGGCCGGGGACTGCTGCCTGCTGGCCCACCTGGATCCACGTGGGCGCCCGGTGGCCTTTATCGCCAGGCGCCTGGGATTCATGCCGGGGGATCCGGTGGGGAAGTATCTGCAACAAACCTACAGCCGCGGCGCCGTCCGCTGGCCCTTTGGCCTGCCCACCCTGTACCGCCCGCCGTGTGTTTCATGGAAGCCGGACCGGGACAAGGCCGGGGAAGTGCTGGTGGTGGAAGGGACGCTGGACGCCCTGGGCGCCGCCGTGCTGGGGTGGCCCGCGCTGGCCTTTTCCATGCGCCCCCAGGCCAGGCATTGGAAGGACTGGACCGGGGCCTGTGCCCGTATGCTGGAAGCCCACCTGCCCGAACTTTGCCGCCGCCGGGTGCGGGTGGTGCCGGACAATGACCCAGGCGAAAAGGGGGAAACCGGCCTGGCCCTGGCCGCCCGCCTGGTGGGATGGCTGCGCGCCGCCGGGTGCGCGCTGGCCGAAGTTTCGACAATGGAAGACCTGCTGCCCGATCTGCCGCCCGATTGCAAAGACCTGGGGGACGCCGCCAAACTGAAAGGATGCCTGCCATGAGCAAGACCGCCGAAAAGAAAACCGCCTACAATCCGCCAGACGACGAACGCGCCGAACGCCTGCGAATGGAAGCCATGGCCCTGCGCCACCTGTTCAATCTGCCAGAGAATGAACGCGCCGAAGCCGCCGAAGCCCTGCGCCCCTGGGAATTGGTGCTGCTGGCCAAAGACCTGGCCGCCGCGTTTCGTGCCGCGCCGGGGATGCAGCTGTCGGACCTGGGCGCGCTGCTGAAACGCCCCGCCCTGGAATCCTGCGCCGCCGAACTCGACGCCGCCCAGGCCGCCCCGCTGCTGGATCCTGCCCATGGACAAGACCCCGAAGACCTGGCCGAAGCCTACGCCGCTGTACTGGCCACTACGGACAAGGCCGCGGACCTGCAACGCATACGGGAAGCCGCGGCGCTGCTGGAACGCGCCAAGGCCGCCCAAAAGCCCCAGGACCGGCGCGCGGATCTGGCCGCCGCCGTGCAATCCTTGGAAGCCGCCGAACGCGCCGACGCCGTGCCCCTGGCCGAAGCGTGGAACGCCTACAGGAAAAGCCGTTTCGAGAAAAACGAGGCTGGGCCGAAGGATGCCGTTATGCTGGACAAGGCCCGCGGCGCCTGGGCGGACTGGTTCAACCGGAACCTGGGGCCGCGTGGCGGACTGGAACCTGGGCGCCTGCTGCTGGTGGGGGGTGGCCCTGGTGGCGGAAAAACCACGCTGGGCGCAACTATAGCCGTTGACGCCATGGCCGCCGGGTGCCCCGTCCTGTTTTGGCAGCTGGAACTTTCCAGGGAAGAAACCCTGGAACATATGCTGTGCCAGGTGGGGCCGAAGTACGCAAAAACCGCCTGGCGTTCCAAGGCCAACCACGATCTGCCCGAAGCCTGGGCGGATCTGTTGACGCTGCCGAAGTGCGACACCCCCGAAGCTGCCCACGTGGAAAACATAATTCGATCCATGGAATCCCAGGCGCGCAAGGTCCGCCAAACCGGCGCCCACGCCGTCCGCGGCCTGGTGGTGGTGGATTATGCCCAGCTGCTGACGGTGGAAGACCGGACCGCCAGGGATGCCCGGTTTGAAGTGCTGGAAAAGGCCGCCAGCCGTTTGGCGAAAGCCGCCGGGGAGTGCGGCGCCGTCCTGGTGCTGCTTTCCCAGGTGAACAAGGCCGCCCGCAACGATGGGAACGCCCTGGCCGGGACTTCATACGCCGGGGCCGATCTGGAACGCATGGCCCATGCTGCCGTCACCATATGGAAGTCAATCGGAGGAAAACCCGCTGCCGCCTTTGAACCGGGGGACACGGATCCAGAGAATGGCGTTGCCCGCCTGCTGTCTTTCACGAAAACCCGCGGGCAAATGTTCTATGAATCGGAACACGGACAAATGCCGCAACCGCCTGGGGAAAGCAAGGCCGCATGGTACACGCCCAGGGGCCGCGCGCTGCATGACGGAGGAACGCCCAAACAGGCCGCCATTGGCTGGGAGGAATAGGCCATGGAAACGCCCGAAGACCTGGACCTGGAAGACGATTTCGACGGGGAAGACGGGGACGCCCTGGGGATGCTTGTGCATGACTTTATAGCGCCGACAAGTACAGGCCCATATGAGGTATGTTGCAACCAGGATCCCAACGAAGACGGGTGGGAATTATGGGGGGCAGTACAGCAAGGGGACCCCGAAAACGCAACCGCCCAACTGCGCGCCATCCTGTCGGATCTGGTTGAAAAGAACGCCGCCAAGATGGGGGGCGAAGTGGCCGAAGCCCTGCGCCGGTGGACCGAAGACGCCAACGCCGAAGGATTGGCCGAATGGCTGGGGAATGGTGGCTGGGATCTGGTGGACGCGGACAAGGTGGAACGGCGCCTGAACCGCGCCGCCCAGGACGCCTTTTCTACACGTTTTGAAACCACAATGGCCCATGACGCATCGCGCGGGATTGTTGCCGGTTGGGGTAAATCCATTTTTTCCGTATTCGGCATGGGGAGCGCAAAGGACTTTGCCGAACTCGAAACAGAATACCCGCGCTGGGCGAAAATTGCCCAGACCTTGGACGGCGGAAAGCTGCTGCGCGGGGAATTGCTTGAAACATGGACCGGACCAAACGCCTGGGCAATCTGTCTTTTGCACGTTCCAAGATCCGCACAAACGCCCGAGAGGAACGCCGCCTGGCTAGAGGCCGGAGGATACTATAAACCGCTGGAAGTATTGGTGGGCCTGGACGCCCTGCGCCTAATAATAAAAAAGCGCGCATGGCTATATATTGAGGCCCTTTTCAAGCCCGCGGACAAAGCGGGGGACTGGCTGCGCCTGCTGGCCTTGGCATGGATTGATGAAAGGGCCGGACGGGAAGCCGAACGCCTGGAACGCCAAAAGACTGCCGCCGAACTGGACGCCGCCCCCAGGGTGAACGTCAAAGGCCGATCTTTTGGCCGGGTGCCCAAAGTGCTGGCCGGTATGTCCTGGGCCATGGGCGCCCCTGGGGTGGAGTTGTCCCGCGTCAACATGGACGGAAGGGAATATGCCCCCGCGCCGGATCTGGCCATTCAAAACCCGTCCGCCCTGGTGCCGACATCCTACGCCCTGCTACCGGAAGACCACGCCAGGAAACCCCACCAGGCCGTGCTGCCGATAGACCAACAAGGGGGGGAAGACGCCCCGCCCCTGCCGGTGGCCCTGGCCGGTGCTACTCAATACGCATTGAAGCCCGCAGCCGGAAAGCTGGGCCTGCTGGTTATGGCCGCGGCCTGGGCCGGAAAGGGAAGACTGCACAAGACAACCCTGCAAGAATTGACGCGGGCAATAAACCCCGAAGCGCGCCTGGCGCCTTCACACTACGAAACCGTACTGCGCGGCCTGGTGCAGCTGGACGGGCTGCGCCTGGTGCTGCCCAATGGTTTTTCATATCCCGTTTTCGAGTGCCCCATACCTTGGCGGAACTTGAGGCCGGAAGAATACGTGGTGCCCCTTTATGTTGGCATGACGCGGACCTTTGAAAAAACCCTGGCCGCCATAGCACAAGAGGCCGGGGCAAGCTATCGGGGGGACTTCCTTTTCGATCTGACCGGCGCCATGCTGCTGCCCACAAAGCGTTCCGGCCTGCTGCGCCAATATATCCGCAGCTGCGCCTTTTGGAATCACTACTGGAAGCCGGGGACCGCCGGGGAGCCGGACCCGTCGCGGGTGCCGGAAGTGTCCGCCGAACGGTGGGCCGCCATGACCAATTATCTGCCCCCCACCGCCGTGGAATACCTGCGCGCCAAACGCAAGGCCGGGGACCGCCGAAGCCTGTCTGCAAGTATCAAAGACACCTTGAAGGACGCCGAAGACCTGGCCGCCGCTGGACTGGTGAAGATAGACAAGGCCAACCGCCATTCCGTCCGCCTGCTGCCGCCGCCGGAATACCTGGAAGCCTGGCACGAAAGCCGGAAGGGTGCCCACAAGATGCCGGGGCGGGGTGGGAAGGCATAGTGCAAAAACCCCCCCGACAATCTGCAAAAACCCCCCCGACAAAGTGCAAAAACCCCCCCGACAAATGTTCCATAACCCGTTCCGCCGCAACGGTCCAAAAAGTTAGAAAATACTATGTATAAAACATAGTAAAGGGGCCGGGCCGTTTTTGGGCCTGCGGCCCAACGTCCCGCCGCCCTAGAACAGCCAAAACAGCCGGGCCTGCAAAGATGGATCCAGGGACCGAACCCCCAGCCGGATCCCCAGCCCTAGGCCGAAGTTGACGCCCTATAAAAAGGCCCAGCCCGTCAAGCCGGGTCCTATCCGCTGGCCGGGGGGCAGTCGCTTCCAACCCCCACCTGGCCCATTCTGTGGCCGAACCTTGGAAAATGGAAATGATACCTTGCAGGCCGCCCCAGGCGCCGCCGCGTATAGTGTCGGTATGCCCGAGAGATCAGCATAAGGGGAACTGCCCGCGGGGGGTCAAAGGGACCCGCATAGGGGGAGGGGTGCCCCCTGTATGCATTTGACGCCCCATAAAAAGGGGGATCCGTCATAGTGCCCCGTATTGCCCCCAGAATGGCCCAGGACGCGCCGGACCCCAAACCCGCCCCCAACCCTACCCCAGCCGCCGGGAAGCCCTGCGGGAAGCCGGGGCCGCCCCTGGGGGCGCGCTACAGGCCAAAGGAAAGCGGACGGGTCCCTGGAAGCCGGTGCCGTACTGTCCGAGGGTTTGTCGCCATGGCATATTTTCGCGGGGACTGTACCGCGGAATAAGGGTTGCAGCCGCCCCCCCCTTTGGGTCCTTTCTGTGGATCCGCCTGCCCTGCCCCTGTCCATGAAGTTGGGGAAGCATAAATTGATACTGTTCCAGAACCCTGGCCACAGGTCCCGCCCCTTTGGGTCCCTTCTGTGGATCCGCCCGCCCCAACCCTGTCCCTTGAAGTGGCGCGCATAGACTGACATTATGCGCGCCCCTGGACCGGGTGCTGTAGCGGCCAGAGCGCCGCCCCGCGAAAAGCGGCGCCCGGCCTGGGGAGCGCCGTTTCCCCCTCCATTCCTTCCCCCCTACAACCCCCCATCCATCCACCCCCTTTCGATTGCGGACGCACAGCATGGGGGAAGGAAGGAGGGGGACACCGCGCCGGGGGTCTTTTATGTTTCCTATTCCCCCGCCCTACGGGTCCCCATGCAGAAACCCGGTTGCCTTATCCCCCCTGCGCCTTTGTCCCCAGGGACGGCGCGCTGGTAGCGGTCTAGGGTGGCACGTGTGCCAAGGCCCACACTCCCGCCCCCCGTCGCCCGCTGCCGTGGATAAAGCCCTGTTTTCCCCTAGTCTTTTCAGGCCACGCCCTGGCCGCTGGGGTGTCTCTATAATTCTCCAAAGATAGGAGGACGGCGCCCTGTGGAAACCTTGGGAGTGACCAAGGCTTGTTTGCCATAAAACAGGCAACGCCGCCCCCGCCGTTTTCCCGTTTTTTCCGGTTTATAAAAGCGGCCAGAACGCGGGCCGCCCTTTGGGTCCTCCTGGCCATGCCCGCGGCCTGCCATCCGTGGCGACGTTCCGCGGATTGAGTGACTACCCCCCACCCTTGAACGTGTTTTGTATCATGCCGCCCCATCCGTACCGCGCTGTAGGGTTGCGCGTTATCGTTCTTTACTGCCAACTTGATGCGGCGCAATACGACAACGCCACCGCCGCCTGGACTGGCCGCCATACGCTCTTTTGTAGCATCCTACAGGCTCAATTTTTCGGGGCATATTGATACGCCGGACCCCCCGCCCCTGTTCTCCCCCCTCCCCCCTGCCCCGCCGCCCTGGGCCGGATCCGCGGCGCCGGTGGACTGGTGGGGCCTGGGATGCCGCCCCCGTAGGGTGTCCGCCTGCGCGCATGGCTGCGCCCCGATCCTACCCCCCAGGATTGCCCCCAGGCGCCTGCGCTGGCATACTGGCCGCCATGGATCCATTGGAAGCAATAGTGCGGGCCGGAATGGCCGTTTGCATGGTTGCCCTGTTTGTCTTGGCGGCCTGGATCTGGACGGACCGGCGCCGATAGATCCGCAAGGCCGAAACAATTCCCCAGGCTGGAACCGCTGGACGCGGGCCTGGACCGCCGCCCCCCATGGGGTGAAGACTGGACACATGGAACACCTGCTGGCCAAAAGGTGCCCACCTGGGCACGTTTCGGCGCCGGAACCCTTGGCCGAACCTTGGCCCACCCTTTGCCCCCCGCTGGTGCCCGCGGCCTGGTGCCGTGCCGGACCGCCCCCTGGTGGCCTGGTAGGTTAATTGCGCCCAACTGTAAAACCGCGGCACAGACGGCACAGCCATAAACCGTTGCGCCACAATGGCAATTTAGAACAACGTCGTATAATATCTCTTATGTTGCGAATGGGATATACAAGTATATACGATAATACAAGGGGGTACTATAGGGGGAAACAAAGGGACAAGAGGGGACAAGATGGGCCTTTAAGTGCAATAATAGGCCATATATTGACACGCCGCCCCCTGCTGCCATGTACCAGAATCCGCCCAAACCACAGGAGAAAAAAAGAATCTTTTTGTGTCTAATGGTATTGACAAGAATATGTACCCCCATTATAGTGGCGCCATGATTAAACAGGAACACGCCCTGGAACTGGTAGCCCGCCCCGCTGTACCTGCGCCCCACCTGGCCGCCGATCAACGCCGCCTGGCCGAAGCCTGGGCCGTGGATCTGCAAGCCCGCGCCGCTGCTGGCCTGCTGTCCGCCCGAACGCCCGCCGCCTACGTGGAAGCCGTGGAAGGATGGCTGGCCTATCTGGCCGCCGCCGCGGTATCCATGCCCACGCCCGCCCACGTGCTGGCCTACGTGGCCCACCTGCGCGCCGGACACGCCCCTGCAACCGTCAACGCCCGCCTGGCCGCCGTCCGGTCCCTGTACGCCTGGGCCGAAACGCAAAACGCATACCCCGCCATAGGCCGAAGCGTGAAGGCCCTGCCGGTGCGGAAAGACGAACCGCTGGACTGCCTGCCGCCGGAATCCGTGGCCGCGCTGCTGGACAAGGTGGACGGGGACACGCTGGCCGCCCTGCGGGACCGTGCCCTGGTGCATTGTCTTTTCTCTACTGCCTGCCGCCTGGTATCCGTCGCCGCCGCCAACGTGGAAGACCTGGACCTGGTGGACGGCGCCCTGGTGTATGGGGGCAAGGGGGACCGCGGACAAAAGGCCCGCAAAGCCTATCTGCCGCCGTCTGCCCTGGACGCCCTGCGCCGCTACCTGTCCGCCCGGCGCGCTGCCGCGGGTGGGGACCTGCCCCTGGACGCGCCCCTGTTTGCCGCTGTGGGAAACCGCGCTGGGGGCCGTAGAATGACAACCCGAAGCCTGCGCCGGGTGGTGGTGGGCCTTATGGAATCCGCCGGACATATCCGCCGGGATCCTGCTGGCAAGATAGAACGCCCTGGGATCTATTCCGCCCACAGTCTGCGCCGGTCCGGTATCACGTGCGCCTTTGACGCCCAGGGACTGGAAGCCGCCCAAACCCTGGCCGGACACGCGGACCCGAAAACAACCCTGCGCGCCTACGCCCGAGTACAAAAGGGGCGGGTGCTGCGCGGACTGACTG
>ERZ795051.6119-NODE-6119-length-10209-cov-4.087059_pt1 | contig 10209 bp, 9 predicted proteins | sample MGYA00375135_ERZ795051 | MGnify/ENA primary metagenome ERZ795051 (study PRJEB30180, sample SAMN05720222) | activated sludge metagenome | isolation source: Anaerobic digester | place: Japan | collected 2015-05-26 ... | reverse complement strand
GGTCGAATCCCTCTGATTTCTCCTTTACCCTTATTCTTTCCCTGAACCGATATTCTTTGCCGACTAATTCTCGGTTGTCTCTCATAATGGTTAACGAATTATCTGTAAAGACGATGGAAAAATCTTTTCTTTCGTTTATGGCATATTCTCTCGCGAGAGATGCAGATTCTACGATATCTTTTGCAGTTAACTCAATCAGCATATTTTTGTGGTAATTATGAAAATATGTTATGGAAAACACAAGAAAAAGCGATAGTATAAAAAGAGATATGACTAATTCTATGATACTGAATCCCTTTCTCTGTAGTATATCTCCAGAGATGTCATATTGTTTGGATGTCTTCATTTTTCAGAGATTTATCAACCTTTTCCCCATTACTGTCGCAAAAGAGGGTCGTTCATTCCTGCTTGTCTGAAGCCTTTGTTCCTTAAGATACAACTCGGGCAGGTACCACATGGTTTTTCTCTATTCCTATAACAGGACCAGGTGATAGAAAAGTCCACACCAAGTTTGATACCCTGTTTTATTATCTCAGACTTGGACATGTTTATCAAAGGCGCTTCAAGAGTTATACTAGCACCCCCTAAGGTTTTTTTCGTAGCGACATCTATAAGTGCCTGAAATCTCTTGATGTATTCAGGTCTACAGTCAGGATATCCTGAAAAATCCACCGCATTAACACCAATATAGATAGATTCAGCATCTACTGTTTCTGCCAGAGCCATGGCAATGCTTATGAAAATGGTGTTTCTTGCAGGCACATAGGTGGATGGAATTTCTGTCCCGGAGGTTTGAGTAGGGATATCTATATCTTTTCTGGTCAAGGATGAGTCTACCCAGGAGAGGTCTATATCAACAACCGTATGTTGTTTTACCCCAAGATAGATACCTATTTTTTTTGCGGCAGAAATCTCTTTACTATTTTTTTGTCCATAAGAGACTGTTAATGCATATATTTTATGGCCCCTGTTGTTTGCCATCGCTGATGCTACAAAACTGTCCATGCCTCCAGAGATAAGGCAGACTACCTTTTTCATTTTACTCCTATTATCTTGTGGTTTTGAAACCTGAGATACCAGTTGAAGCCGGGGTTTTTCTTTAAGAATACGGATATCAGTTTTGCTATACTTACATCATTGTTTACAGGCTGAAGAATCACAGGCTGGTTTATTCGCCTGTCTATGAAATTCAGGTCTTCAACACCAGTAATGACATACTTAAATTCAGACGCCACTTTAAGAAATCTCGGGTCATATCCACAGGGGAAGAAAGATGTCCCTTGTTTTTTAGGGCTTACCGTTAACCAGTCAAGAGGAAGTTTCTGCCATATTGTACCGTTGGTTTCCGCAGTAAGCCAGTATCCTTTTCGCTTCAGGCATTCTGTTAGAGAGGATAATTTTTGAAGGAAAGGTTCTCCCCCGGTAATACATATCCTTCTGCATCTGTATTTTTCTATGTGCTTACATAACCTGTCTACCTTAACGGTCATACCTCTGGTAAAAGCATAAGGTGTGTCACAGAAAGAGCATCTTATATTGCATCCACTCATCCTTACAAAAACCATAGGTAGACCCTGAAGAAATCCTTCTCCCTGAAAAGAATAAAAAACCTCGCATATATTGTAAGATGGTTTGTTGATATCTTTTCTCCGTAAATATACAACTCCTTTTTGTTAGCAACAGCAATATATCCATTCTTTCCCTACAAAAGAAGAAAGGGGGATAAGAAGATTAACCTCCTACATAAACAGCCTGACTGAAGAGAAAATTTAAGAGATTTTCTATTACGAGCCACGAGATATTGCCCATAATCATTCCAAGAAAAAATGGGACACTTTTTTTATATACATTATGTCCTCCAAACTTCAGAATAACTCCTTTGATAACCCAGGCAAGAAAAATGGCAAACCACCAGTATCGTAAAGGCTGTGATTCTGCTATAGGAAAACCTATGTAATGAATGGGCCACCAGAGGAACTTGGAATGCATAAAGATTAATATCCCCATCACAAAAGCACCTATTGCCATAAAAACATACCGTGAGATTATGATATCCTTGGTAATGGGTGTGGTAACCTTAGGAACGATAAAATTGGCTATAATACGGGCCATTGCACCTCCGAAAAACCAGACGCCAGCTCCTCCACCACTATTGCCAGTGGAGATATTCAGGGCACCTGTCTTGTAACCCATATGAATATACATCCATGCTGAAAACGTGTATGAAATAATTATAGCAGTAACAATTCCTGCAAAAAGCACCTTTGGATTAATATGGGCTTCTTCCTGTATTTTTAAGGAGTGACTTGTAGATGCCATTATAGAGGTGCGGATATCTCCTGCCCAGCTGTACTGAAGCCCCATAGTAACATAGCACTCAGGTGGCACAATTGTAGGTGGTAGCAAGTATGCCGTATAGGTAGGGGGTGTGCACTGTGCCTGGGCGGCTGGCAGTCCCGCCTGACAGACTATCCTGGTTAACCCTATAAAAACTACCAGAACAAAGAACATGAAGATGAAAGAGACAAACCATGTCATCCCGAAAAATCTCAAAAACCCCATCATTGCCATAAAGCTGATTGCCGTCCCAAATACGGCTGTTCGATATGAAAGCATTTCTCCTGAATCGTCAATGGCGCAACCCGGGATAAACGCTTTTTTGATGCATTTATAAAGATGTCTGCGTGCCCGCCATACAAGTGCAGCCACCAGAACAATCATCGCCCCTCCTCCTTCAAAGGTAGTTGCAGTTGAACGTCCGCAAAAGTGTTCATTTAGACCGGGAAGTTTGAATCCGCTAACACTGAAAAGGCCGCTTTGTATCGTGAAAAGGATATGAAAGAGCCATAAGGATAGGGAAACGTTGCGGGGAATAAGATAGGCAAACCCCAGTATAGGGAAATGGGGGGACAGGCTCAAACTTGCTGACTTTCGTAAAAATACTATATTTCCTGTGAGACGTAAGAGACGGTGGCCTGTGAAGACAACAGATAGCCAGTTAAAAAAGTAATAGAAGAAAAAGATAGAGAAAGCAAGCCAGAAAAGATTATTCTTAAAAAGGATAGGGATGCGGCTACCACTTTTTTTCTGGACCATCTCAATTGGAAGGATTGTCAGAGGATATATAAGTTTTTCCTCCTCAATCCACTGTTTGCGAAAGAGAACCATAACGCATATACTCAGGAAGGCAAAAACCAGCACAAAGACAAGCATAAGTCCCATTGGAGCAAGCCATGATGTATAAGGTACGGATTGGCCGGCAGGCAACCCTTCATAAAAATACTTCACAGCTGTTTCATCCTGAACCATCAGTAGAGGACAGGCCCTGTTTATAATATATTCCTGCCACATGTTTGTGGATGTTGCGAAATATTTCAGTCCAGATACCACGGGTATGAAAGAAGCCATAAATCCCATGCTGGGTAACACTGAAGATGTTGAAGCCATGATGAAGATAAAAAGTAACTCGGATGTTTTCAATTCAAAAAACCTGTGTATGCAAGATAATACAAGCAGAATGAAAAGTCCGAAAATAGCAGCAGGAGCCCAGTATTCCCAGCAGAACGTTCCAGACAAACCCTTGAGCATAAGGTATGGGTCAAGCATGCCGATACCTACTGAAAAAAGTATTCCGATGAAAAACGCCCGTTTTCTCATTTAAGTTTAAGAAATTTCTTCAGTGCTGTCCAATGTTTTTTACTGTGAAGTTTTGAAGTCGACCGCCTGTAAGGGTAAAATAATGTTAGTTAAACAATTAACCCTAACAATAAAGTTGGTATGTGATATAATAGCACAATTTTCAATCTAATGCTAATATATTTCCGAGATACCAGTTTGAGCAAGAGGACAGATGAGATAGAAGAGAATACGTTTTACCATCTTTTAGACAAATGCAGGGATGTTACATCCAAACACAAGTTTGGGTTTAAAGCTCCAAAAGGTTGAAAGATTACCAGAGAGGTATAATTAGGGTAAGAATTAAATTTGACAATTTATAGAGGTCTGTGTTAAAATTAAAGTAGAAGGTGATGCTGTTGAAAGTAAACCTTATTGTATCTTTATCACCGTGCAAAGAGAGCAAGGGGTTCGAATTAACGTGACGGGGTTTGGTGAATACTTACGAACCAGGGAGGTGATAAAAAGTGAAAAGAAAGAAAAAAAGAAAGTGCGGGTTCACACTGATAGAGCTTCTTGTGGTTATTGCTATTATTTCCATGTTAGCCGGACAGTTGTTGCCTGCCCTTTCAACAGCACGAGAGAAAGGACGACAGGCGAACTGCATAAACAATCTAAAACAGTTCAGCCTGGCAATAGAGCTATACTACCAGGATTATAAGGATTATCCTCCGTGGATGTCAACGCTCTACCCTTCTTACATGTCATCACGAGATGTTTACATATGCCTTACAGACCTTTATGCAGGCGTAAGAGGACATGGACATGAAACATTTCCGGAAACAAACGATATCCCACCGCCCAATATTCCGGGGGCAGGATATACCCCTCCTTACACAGGACCCATTGAGGGATTTAATTACAGAAATCCCAGTATAGAGGCCTGCAGCTACTTTTACGAATTTAATTATAACAGATGCAGCTGGTTTCATTCATCACATAGCCAGGAAGATATAGAGCAGGCGGATATTAATAGCGATGGAACTGTTACATGGAAAGAAGCAAAGGTGTGGCAGATGTCTCATGAAAACTATGGCGGCAGGGTCCCTATCGTAAGGTGTTTCTGGCATTATAATAACCACAAACAGAAGGTCCTAAATCTTTCTGCGCAAAACTACAATGTTTTTACAAGCGGCCCTGAGTGGGAATCAACATCTTATTGACTGATACCACTGCACGGTTGTTTTAATCCCGTCTTCTAATGTATATGTGGGTTTCCAGCCACAAAGTATATGAAGTTTCTCTGATGACAGACAGCTTCTTTTAATCTCCCCCTTTTTTTCTTCTGCATATATTTTTTTTACCTTGCAACCTATGGTTTTCTTTATGTAATCAAAAATGGTGTTTATATCTGTTTCTCGTCCGGTACCAACATTAAAAACACCTTCGCACCTTTTATCTATGGCTTTTATACCTGCTTCAACAACATCGTTTATGTAAATAAAGTCTCTTGTCTGTCTACCATCGCCAAATATCACAGGGGTTTCATTTTTCATCATTTTTTTTGTAAAGATGGCTATCACACCAGCTTCTGCATTCGGGTTCTGGCGCGGTCCATAAACATTTCCAAACCTGAGAGCCGCAAAATGAAGGCCGTAAAAACGAGAGTAATAAAACAGATATTTTTCTACTGCAAGTTTAGAGATACCATAAGGGCATAAAGGGAACGGTTCTATGGTTTCAGGAGTAGGTAGTATAGAAGTTTCTCCATAGATAACTCCACCAGTAGATGCAAAAATCAGTTTTTTTTCTCCGGGAAGTTTAAGGAAATTTCTGGTAATGTTTATGGAACCTTTTATGTTTATGTCTGTATCTGTGAAAGGGTCTTCTTCAGATATCCTCACATTTATCTGAGCTGCCAGATGAAAAACTACACCGGGATTTTCTTTTTCTAAAATCTTTTCTACTTTTTTGTCCCTTATATCGGCCTCATAAAACCTTGCTTTAGGATTGAGGTTGGTGATATTGCCTGTTGAAAGGTTGTCAATAACAGAGACGGTGTGGCCCATATTGATTGCCCTGTCTGCAATATGGCTGCCTATAAACCCGCATCCACCAGTAATAAGTATGTTCATATTAGTCTCCCAGTTGAATGTCTTTTACCCATGAGTAATTGTTTTTATACCACTGTATGGTTTTCTTTACACCTTCTTCAAGGCTTGTTTTGGGCTGCCATCCGAGCATCTGTTGTGCCTTACTGATGTCTGCCCATGTTGCGTATATGTCGGTCTTTTCAAAGTCTTTATGTACAATACGGGCTTTTTTACCGAGGTATTTTTCAATAAAAGAAATAAGCTCATTGAGGCTATGAGGATGATCGCCTCCAAGGTTGATTATCTGGAACCCCTTTACCCCCAGTGCCCTTATGGTTCCTTCTGCAATATCTTCCACATAAGTAAAATCTCTCTGCTGTGTTCCATCGCCAAAAACACATATCTCTTTGTCCTGATCAATGAGGCTTATGAACTTGAAGATGCTCATATCAGGTCTACCTGCGGGTCCATAGACAGTAAAATACCTGAAGACAGTTATATTTATGTCGTAAAGATAGTGGTATGTGTAACAGAGAACCTCAGCAGATTTTTTTGAAGCGGCATAAGGCGATATGGGTTTGTTTACAGAACAGTTTTCACTGAAAGGCATCTTTTGTTCACCAGCGTAGACAGAGGAGCTTGATGCAAGAATAAATTTTTTTATTCCGCAGGCTTTTGCGGATTCCAGCAGGTTTAATGTTCCGGTAAGGTTTGTTTTGAAATAGGTAAAAGGGTCACTTATGCTTGCTCTAACACCTGCCCTTGCCGCAAGGTTTATAATGGCTATCGGTAAAAAAGACTTAACGATGCTGGCAATTTGCGGTTCAGATATGTCTTTCTGCAGAAATCTGAAGTTTTGATGTTTTTGTAGTTGTTCAAGCCGATACCTTTTAAGCCTGATATCATAAGCGCTGTTCATATCATCCAGCCCTAATACCAGATATCCTTGCTCAAGTAGTTTTTCTGCTACCTTACTGGCGATAAAACCGCAAGAACCAGTCAATAATATCTTTTCCATTAACCTTCTTTGTTTTTTGTGCCGAGTTTCATCAGAAGAGAAGCAAAGAAATTTACCGTATAAGGTAAGACCCTCTCGTCCATTGAAAATCTGTTGTTATGGTTATCTCCGAATGTATCTCCGATACCTATAAATATATAACAGGAAGGTTTTGTCCTTGAGAAAAAGGCGAAGTCTTCTGAACCCATTATAGGATGATATTCTATCATATCCCGCGGAGACAATATTGTCTGAGCAGCCTTTTTTACCTTTTGCGACAATAAAGGATCATTTATACATGAAGGCACACAAGAGCTATATGTAAAATCAGCTTTGCATCCAAAACTATGACAGATGTTATCTACCCTGCTTTTCATCAGACTTTTGATTTTTTGTCCTACAGAATCCTCTAAACTTCTAACGGTTCCTTGTACTGTCACCTGTTCGGGTATCACATTGTAAGCCGTGCCTGCTGATATCCTACAGACAGAAAGAACACATGGCTTGACCGGGTCTATATTCCTGCTAATGATACTCTGCAGGCTGGTGATAAGATAGGCGGAACAGACTACAGGGTCATTAGTCAGATGGGGTGAAGCTCCGTGTCCTCCTTTCCCTGTAATGTTGATGGAAAAAACGTCCGCATTCGCCATTACCGGTCCTTGTCCAACCCATATACTGAAGATGGGCATGATAGGAAAAAAATGGAATCCGAGTATGTAGTTAAGGTCATCAAGAACCCTTTGTCTTATCATTGCCACCGCTCCTGAAGGAGATTTTTCTTCGCTCGGCTGAAAGATAAATTTAATATTACATCTTAGTTCCTGTTCCAGTTTTTTCAACACCTTTGCCACCCCAAGAACTACAGCCATATGTCCATCATGTCCACAGGCATGCATGATACCTTTGTTGACTGAAGCAAAAGGTAACCCTGTTTTTTCTTCAACAGGCAATGCATCCATGTCTGCTCTCAACCCGATGGTTGTCCTACCTCTCCCTTTAAGGAAAGCTGTTATGCCTGTATTTGCCACTTTTTCGTACTGAATGCCTGTTTCCCTTAAAACACAAGCAATTTTTTCTGATGTTTTGTATTCCTCAAATCCAAGTTCGGGATTTTGGTGGAAAAATCTGCGTAAAGATACAACCTCTTGGCTTATGTTATCCACTTGCTTTTTTATTTCTTCTGATAGTTGTTTATCCATTATTTGCTCACATTTATGTATAAAGCAGTTGTCTGGGAATAATATTGTCAAGTCCAAGTATAGTATGCGGGTCAAAGATTTTTTTTATCCGTGCCATCTCTCTCAAGCCTTGTTGTCCATACATAGCCTCTAACCACCTGTGTTTTATTTTACCAATACCATGTTCGGCTGAGACTGTTCCACCCAGTGAAAGGCCCTTTTTGATACCTTCTGCATACAGTTGCCACGCGCGCGCTTTCTCTTGTTCATTGCGCGGGAATAGGTTAAAATGCAGATGGTTTTCTCCTATGTGGCCAAAAAGAATGGTATGTATGGGCTCTTCTTCCATAATTTTTCTGTAAAAACAGTAAAGGTCTTTAAAGTTTTTTTCAGGAACAGCTATATCAAGTGCTACTTTTACAATCCCCAGTTTTTTAAAGTATCCGTTTATGTTCTCAGGAAGCCTGTGTCTGAAATCAATAAGCCGCTGGTAGTTTTTTGGGTCTTCTCCTATAATGGTATCAATTGCATGGTATTTTTCAGCAAATTCTGCCCATTGTTCCATCTCATGGATGTCTGCAACAGATTCCACATAAAGCGCGCAGGTATTGTCAGGAATTTCAGGATAGTCATTTTTTAGAAATTGCAGACTTCTCCTTTCAAAAAATTCAAGGCTGTATAGTTGTTTGAATTCAGTTTTGACAGCCTTTACAATATCAGGAATTTTTTCTTCATCAGGGAAAAAAATAATAATAATAGCTCGGGCAGGCAGGCAGTCTATAAGAGAAACGCCAACTTCAGTAATAACCCCCAGCGTGCCTTCAGAACCTATCAAAGGCTCTATGCCGTCTATGCCTTCCTGGGAGAAATAACCAGCAGAGCATTTTATACGTGGCGTACGGTAGGAGGGCAAAGGTATTTTTAGATTGCCGTAATCAATCATTCCATTTTTTTCAAAACACATACCCCGTTGGATCTCAAACATTTGGCCTGTTGTTAGAAGCATACGTATCTTGTTTACATACTTTCGTGTAGGACCAAACCTGTAGCTGTATTCTCCTGATGCGTTTGTGGCGGTATTGCCACCTATAAATGCGGTCCTTTCTGTTGGAAAAGGAGGATAAAACAGGTTTAACTTCTCAATTTCATTGAGAAAATCTTTTATTACGACCCCTGCCTGAAGTAAAGCTGTTTTTCCTTCTTTTTCTATTGTCAGGATTCTGTTAAACCGTTCCAGAGATATAATAGCTCCATCTGTCGGAACCCTGCCACCTACAGTACCTGTTCCTCCTCCTGAAATAGTAACTGGAGTTGCATTCTTGGAACATTCAAATAAAGCTTCTTTCAGATCAGATTCGTTTTCAGGTATATAGACCTTTTCAGCATTGCCGCCTCTGAAGTTAGAAGCATCTTCAAGGTATGAAAGTATCTCTTCCTTTTCGTGTTTTACTATAAGCATTTTATCCTTTTATTCCTATAAGTACAATGTTGTTTTTTTCACAAAGAGCAACTGTCTTTTCCTTTTCAAAAAGGATGGTTTTACCAGCCTCTATGGCCAGGACTTTTCCACCTGTTTCTGACATAGTTTCTATGGTTGTCGGTCCTACAGTAGGCAGGTCAAATCTTTCGTCTTTGTTACTTCCGGCCATCTTGATAACTATAAAGTCCTTACAGTATTCACCAGCCCTTTTTATCATTGCATCTGTACCTTCAATGCCTTCAACCGCAATAACCATTGCTTTTTTCACTACTGCTGCCTGCCCTGTACGGAAAGGGATAAGACTTTTCAGTAAAGATATACCCGTTGTTATATCTTTCATCTGTTGTTTATCTGGTTTTTTCTTGGTATAAACCTTTTTTACAGCAATGATTTCTTTTAAGAGATCTGTAAGGGGCAAAAGTCTTATGCCCTGTTGTTCAAACCAACAGGTGGTTTTTAACATAAGATTTTCGTTCTGCCACTGCGTTTCTTTTTCCAGTAGAAATTTTCCTGACCAATGTATATCCTGACTGAAAAGTTTAGATGGAGATATCCTGCCGATAATCGCAACTTGCTTGACATTCTCTTTTTTCAACATGGAGGCTATGCCACAGATATCTCCAAACTCAAAGACCTGGCTTTTTACAAACGGGATTTCTTCAAAAGAAAAACAAAGTACCCGGCGGCGGTCTTTTGCAATGGTTTTATAAACATACGCGGAAAGGCTATCGTTACTTATGAACAGCCCTGTTGTTCTCTCCATTTATTGTTCTTGGCTGATACAATTATCGTAAATATTCACTGAACACCGTGTTGTCATTGCGAGGAATGTTTTTTATGACG
>ERZ795051.6117-NODE-6117-length-10211-cov-11.310949_pt1 | contig 10211 bp, 8 predicted proteins | sample MGYA00375135_ERZ795051 | MGnify/ENA primary metagenome ERZ795051 (study PRJEB30180, sample SAMN05720222) | activated sludge metagenome | isolation source: Anaerobic digester | place: Japan | collected 2015-05-26 ... | reverse complement strand
CGGCATGTACGGCAACCCCAATTAGGAGGTCGGCGGGGGCGCGGTGCGATGCCCTGCCCCCCGCCTATGGCTTATTTCACTGTCGCCTTTTCCAACGTCGAGACTTTTCTTTCCGCCGCATCGAGCCGAATCTTTGCGGTAGCCAGCTCCCCCTTCAGCGCGTTGATTTCGCCCTCCAGGATCGCCAGGCGGTCAGGTGGTTGCGGGGCTTGTCCAAATCTCTCCGCGTGTTCCTCCGGCGTGCCGAAGGTTAAGAAATTCCCCTCGGTAATTCTGGCATCCTCGATAAGTAGCAAGCCTTGGGCTGTCTGTTCCGCGATTATCTTGTCTCTTGTGTCATCGGTGTATTGGATTTTGGTCATAATTGAGCCCTCCTTTTTATACCACTACAATGGCGGGGTCACACGGTAGCTGTGCTGCGTATAATTGTATGTTTCCAACCGCTCCACCCCGTGCACATTTACCCCATATTTGTAATTCATCCCCGGGAGCCCAGTCGGAAATATCCTCGCTAAAAATCACTGTGTTCTTGTCAGGTGCCGTGCGCACGGTGCCGACAGAAGAGCTGTTTCTGTAGATGCATGCGTATGCGGCGCTCGTGGTGTATGGTGGGACGGTGTCAGTGTATCCATGCAACGCAAATTTAATACGCAACGCGCCTGACCTCGGTATAGCAATTGCTAATACCTTTACATAGGAGCTTTCTTTAGGGAGCGGGTAACTGTTCTCATTACCGAAAATCAGCGCACTCCCAACTGTGTAATTGACGAGCTTTGAGGTTGTAATCGTCCCATCCACAGGAGCAGCCGCAGCCCACGTTCCATCCCCCCTTAAAAACTTGCCGGTGTCATCAGGAGCCTTTGGGACAAACCCGTGTTTGCTCGTCGAGACGTTGCCAGTTGTAACATCGGACAGGCTGAGGGCTGATTCGTCCAGCGCTCCCCACTCAGGCGCGTTGGCGTAGGAATTCATCCTCAATCCCTGTCCCGCCGACCCTTTACCCAGCCGCACCCATCCGTCCGCGCCCCGATACAGGATGTCCCCCTCCGCCGCCGATCCGATCATGTCCAACACATCGGTCAGGGTCAGGGCCGCGATATTCCCCGTCCTGCGCCCGATGATCCGGTTCTGGGCGACTGATACGGGGCCGGGGGCGTTGTCATCCACGGCGGCCAGGATCGTTTGGGCGTTGAACAGGGACTTGGCGATATAATCCGTCGCCGCCTCCGCAGCCATCGTACCCAGGGGCGACCCGGCACGGTAGGGAGTGACAATGCCGGATGTTACGTTTACTGAAAAAAGTGTTACCCATCCCGCAACAGCCGTGAATCGTTTTAACAGCTCCGTCGGCGTCCCGGACGTATCCCACCAAAGCATCCCCTCGGATGGGTTCGACGGAGCGGATGCGCCCCGGTTGCAATCCCCAATGGCCGCGAACATATTCTCAAGGGCTGCTTTAAGGATCGCCATCGTCAGCGGACTGCCCGGTACCTCGTATTTTTCAACTTGACTCATTTATTTACCTCCTTTTATTCCCCTGGTCGAGGCAACCCAATGTGCCGCCTGTCAATGCTACAAATCCGCGAATTTTATTTGCCATTAAATAACCTCCTTTGCGCCGTACGCCTTGGCGATACCTGTGATGTTCCTGGACACGGACGCGCCGCCGTTGGTGAAAACGATGTCGAACCCGCCCTCGTTCTTGTTGGTGATCTCGTAATAATCCCCCTCCTGCCCGTTGAGGATGGCAATACCGATCTCAGGCGGGACGGCAAAGGGGGAATCAAAAGAGATCCTCGTGCCGCCGACGGGGATTGTCTCGGCAAACGAGACGGTGCGGTCCTCCATATCCACCCCGATCACGACCCTGGTTATTACGGGGGTGATGCTCGGCGGCGTACCCTGCCCGTAGACGCGGAAACGGAATGCTCGCGCCGTGTAATCCCCGATGATAAACGGCATCCAATCGGACCATGCCGGTGTCCCGGCGGGATCGTCGTTTGTCGTGCTGATCTCAAGCCACGCATCCGTTTTACCCTCGACATCCCCGTACAGGTTGGGAATCGCGTACAGATCGTCGTGATCGTAGAGGTCGGACAGCAGATCGACGGCGACACAATCAATTTGAGCGGACACCCGGCTCGTGTAGACGGATACGAGGTCGATTGCGCCGAATGTGTAATGTCCGCTCTCGACGAGTGTTGCGTTGCCCTGAGATGTATCCAATATCAGCCGCAGCCCGCCCGACGACTCGAAATAAGCCAGACCGTCGGCGGTCCCCTCCCAAGGGGGCGACTCGATAGATGCGACGTAATTGAGCCCCGCCACCCGCGCAATGCTCGACGTAGCGACGGCGGCGACGGCGGACTCGCTGCCGGAGTAATCCACGCCCTTGATGAGATAGGAGCCGATCATGGCAGGAACGGTGATCGCGGTCGAGGATGCACTCGCCTTGGTGACCAGATCGACGGACCCCGCCCATGTCGCCCCAGACGTCAGCGGTGACCAGCGTATACGATAATGACTGAGGTCGGCGGCGATCAGGGGGTCCCATGACAGGTGGGCACCCGAGCTTATGATGTTGCATGCAAAACCGGTCACGTCGGCGGGGGGCTCCGATTGCCCGACAACTGTCTCGTACACGGATGCAGACCACGAGGATTTAGGCCCGTAGATTGATACGGATTGCGCCTGTATCTCGTAGGATTCGCCGTCGGAAACGGGGGACAAAATCGCCGTCGGGCTGTCTGCGTGCGCCTCCGCATAGCTCCACGGGGACGACTCGACATCCCGGTAACGCACGATGAATTTGTCCACGCGCATCGTCCCGGAGGCCTGCAGGGTGACAAATATCCGCGAGGTAATCCCGGTTGCCGTAATCAACAGTGCCGCCGTGCCGGATTCCACGCGGGTGATCTGCGGGGCCGGGGGCGCGATACGGCTTATGTCCATTGGCGACGTCGTCGAGGGGTTGAACGGGGGGATCGTCCCCTTGTCCGCATCGTAGATAGCTTCCCCGACATCGACAAGGATCAGCCTCGCCACGAGATCGTCCGCCCGCTCAATGCCTTTCACGAGCAGCTCGACGGTTTCCCTTTCCGCCTGCCCAAACATGGCCAGATCGCCCGCCTGAGGCCCGCTTGCCGTAGGGACGGGCGATTGGAACGTCAACTCCGACGTCTCGCCGACAACGGTATTGACGGAGAGCAGGAGGCTTGTATTGTCCGCATCCGCCAGACGGAAACGGCAGACGTAATTTTTACCCGCCTCCATCGGCACTTTATCGTCGAGGACCACCCCCGTCGTGTTGTCGCCGTCCGTTGTGATCGACTTGACACGGCCATAGCCGGAGCCCCACAGCGGGACATCATGAGATATGCGGACCTTTGACCCCCTGCGGCAAACGAGATGCTCGTAATCCATGTACACGCTGTACGTTTCGGGCCTGAGCCGCGCCTGGGCGATATGATAGCGGCCAAACTTCCACGCCAGATCGGGACACGTGATCCCCGGAAACTCGATTGCCTCGAACAGGGTTGCGTTGACGGCGGAATAACCGTCATCATAGACGATCCGCTCATCCGTGTTCCACTCGTCGAGCTCGTTGTTAAACCGCACCCGGAACGCATGGGGGTGATGGTACAGGGTCTTTTCCGCCTGAAAACCCCAGGAATTCCGGGGGGAAATGTGTTGTACGACGGGCTTGTCGGCATCGTCCATCGTCACGCCCCATTTGCCGTCGGGCAGACAGGGTGCCGCACGAGCCGCCGCCGCAATATCCCCCAGAGTATCCCACACGGACGCCTGGAAATCCCGGACCATATTGAACTTGTACCCGCCCGCCTCGCAGAACTCGTAAAACTCCCCGAGATTATCATCGTTGATCTGCAACGAGGATCTTTTGCGGGCATTGGCGTTTGACGTGAGGACGAGTCGAAACAGTGCCGCCGGGTTGCTCGTGACGGCCTCCCCGCTCCACTTGCCCGTGATCTTATCCCAGACGGGCGCGTAGGACGACACGATCCCGCTCAGGTTGTCGATGATCCCCTGCAGCTGATCCGTCGCCTTGATCCTGATCGCCGTCATTGCCAGCGGGTGCGGGAACGGAACAGGTTTTGTCCCGATGAACGACCTCATGACGGACCAGGTGACGGTATCCAGATAATGATCGTCGGCAATGTCCCTCGTGATCCTGTTGAGACGGATCTCATACTGCTTCGCCGCATTCACCTTCCAGCGGAATCCACGCCGGATTGCCGATGTGGTTTTATCGGTGACGGTAAACGTGTGCGCTGCCGTCCAGGTTGCCGCCCCTATCTCCCTGTATTCGACGGACACGGTGACAGTGACGGCATATCGCTTGCCCTTTTTGTTGATAAGTAGGAGGCCGTGAGGAAAAAGGATGTCGACGCTCAGCTCCTTCGCTCCCGCCTTGGCTGTCCGGGTAATCGGCCCGTCGGCATGCACGAGCTCGATTCCGATTCCCTCCGTCTCGACGACATCAGGCATGAGGGTTAGGGGGGGATCGCCTTCCCGTCCTTCAACGGTTTCGATCTCGACCCCCTCGTAATTTTCAATTGGCGTGTCCCCGATCCTGATATTCTCGATTTTCAGCGGCCCGTACCCCCAGACAAACAGCATGCGGAGGTATTCATCATTCCCGAGCAGTTCCGTGTAGGGTTTCGTTCCGAGCGGGGGCACCATTTTGTGCCGCCCCAAAATAACGGGGACAGGATCGTAGGGTTTGATCTGGTTCCGCGCCCCCTGGATAAAATACGTGTCCGAATCAGAGTAGGACCTACTCTTTTGTGACGGCTGGCGGATCGGGGCGATTGCGTCAACGAGCAGCATTCCGGCGGTTGAAACAGCCGCTCCAACGACGGCCCCATAGCCTGCCGCCGCCGCGCCCTTGAGACCCAAAGCCCCCGCGGTGCCCCATCCGCCAGCACCGCCCGCGTACCATGTAGCCGCAGCCGCCACGACAACAACGAGGATTGTCAGGATAGTGCGGAGGGGATTTTTCCCCCTGCCGCCGTGGACATGGGCGTGGATGAGGACATGGGCATCGGCGGGAGGGATCACATCCCATCGGGAGCGAGGAACGGGTACGCCGTCGATCTCTACGAGGACATCGTAATAGCGGCATGCGGGATGAGTGCCCGATACCTCGTACATCCGTGTGACGATCTGCATGATCGTGAGGCCTTCCGGGGCTTCCATGACCTTCGGGGCCAGGAACACGGACGGGCTGATTATGATCTGCCTGTCATCCTGCATAACGATAAAATCCCTCTATCCTGTGCCGCCATTCGAGGCCGGCGTACTCGTCAACCATTGTGTCCGTCCCTTCCAGGACGTGGAGCATGCGCCGCTTGTCGATGACGAGGCCGACATGCCACGCATATTCGCCGGTCCTGAGCATGACTACATCGTACAGCGCCGGGACCCCGACTTTCCTCCACTTGAGCTTTTCTTCCGCCATAGCACGGGCGACCCGTTTCAGGCAGCCGATTGTATTCCGGGAATAGATTCCCCTGATCCCCGGCAGATCAACCCCGAGGCGATCCCGGTAAACGAGACAGACGAGGCCGTAACAGTCCAAGCCGTCCCGATCCCGGCCATCAGGGAGAAACGGAATACCTATGTAATCATCGGTCCACATCAGAACACCCCCGGGAATCCCGACGGAGTGAACGTCCCGCAGGGGAATGGTTCGCGCATGAGCGTTTCCATCCTCAGTGTCCCCGAGATCGTCACGGAATCGTAGGTAATATCGGCCAGGAGGAACTCGGGCCATTGCGCCTCGACGGTATCGGGTGTGTTGTCCATGACGAGCTCTACCGTGACGGCCGGCGGGGATGAAATGGATCGGATCGTCTCGACGTACTGCCGGTGGATGTTGTCGATCTCGAGGGTGATGTCACCCGGTCCCGCCTCCGTTTCATCCGGCAATTTAATGCGGACGGGGAGGAACAAAAACGTATTCCCCCGCGATATGGTGCCGTAAACGACATCCGTGTCGGTGGTGTACTCCTCGATCCGCTGTGTTGGGTCCGTGCTGATCCTGATCGGCTCCGCAAGGGCATCATGGGTGATTGTCACCAGGGCAATGAGGACGCGCCCGGTTTCCTGTGCATATGCGGATTGTCGGAAATTGAGAGAAACGGACTGTGACATCAGGGCAATATCTCCAGGGACAGGGACAGGTTGAAATATCCGCTTTCCGCTGTCCATGACGGGACTTCGGTAAAACGTATTTCGACGGCGCTTTCCGGTTTTGTCGGGTCGTGCCACGAAAAACGCAGTGTCCCGGACAGGAGGATGTCGTCGTAAAATTCCCGGAACGTTGCGAGCTGCTCCCGAGTCAGAATCACGCCGCCCTTAACTTTTCGGGGTGCCGCTGTCGATCTGCGTCGGACTTTGGCCGGACCAACATCCATATTGGATCGCAACTGATTATCCCCCGGCGATTCCCCGTATCCGGCTATGAGCAAATCCTGAGGAAGGGTTGTAGGCCACGTCGGTACACTCATCTCTGTATCAATCCCTCCCGCGCGCCGAATGTCTGCCTCAGCACCCGATTGGAGCTGCTTCCTGCCTGTCCCATTTTTTTAGCGACGGCCTGGTCGATCATTACATCGAGCTGCAATCCCTGGGATGTCTCGGACTGTTGCGTTGACACATCGGAGCCGTTATTGTTGATGATGTTGATCTTGATGTTATTCCCGCCGCCGGATTTGACACCCAGGTCCCCGCCGGGTAGACGGGTCAGGGGCATAACCGCTTCCGGTCCCGCCTCACCCATAAGGCCCATTCCTTGTGCCATCGGGAAAATCGTCGAACGGGATACCACGCCGCCACGGGCAAAGGGGGTTATGTTGCCATGGGAGAAGACGCCGCCCTTTGCGACGGCGGCGGTAACACCTCTAACCGCCCCGCCTCCTGCCCCTGCCCCGCTAAAAAAACCCGACACGGCCCCGGAAATCCCGGACATTAACGGCTGCATCATCGTCTGGTAAACGATCATCCTCAAAATATCCTTGATCACGGAGTCGGCAAAATCGGAGAAGGATTTTTTCCCGGTGAGGCCGAACTCAACGAGGGCATCTGCGGAATCCTGCCCCCATCCCTCGATGGCCTTTTTGAGATCGTCCAGAATACCTTTTTCATCCTTGGCCGCGTCCTCCATGGCTTTTCTGGCCTTCTCCGCCGCCTCGGCATACTGCCCCTGGTTGATTTCCCCCATTGCCAGGAGGTCGTTCAGCACCCGCATTTTTTCGGCGTACTCGTCCAGGGGCGTCTTGATGTCCTCCATGACCTGGGCGACCTGCTTCTTGATTTCCAGGTCCCGCATGAGGACCTCGACGGATTCTTTTTGTCCCTCCGTCGCGCCCTTCAGCGACATCTCGTAGAGACGGATCGCCGTTTCCGACATGCCGTATGTATCCGCCTCTTTTTGGAGTGCCGCGATTTCCTCGTCGATCGACTTCAGGGCGGCCTTCCGCTCCTCCTCCGCCTTGACAGCCGCATCGAGGGCGTCAAGTTCTTTGGCGATAGCCAGGATGCGTTGCTTGTGCGGCTCGATCAGGTCCCTATCCCGACCCTTCGAGAGATCCCAGCGGACTTCCTCTTCCCGGGTGACAGCCCGGATCAGATCCCGCTCCCGCTCCAGGGACATAATAAGGTCCTGCCCCCTCTTCAGACGGCTCTCGGCTTCCTTTGCGGCTTTCTCGTCCTCTACAGTGCTACCCTTACCGCCCGTTCCACCCGTCGTAGTCGGGGGACCTTTAAGCGTTTCCGCCTGTTTTTGTAGGATGACGTTTCGTTCATTAAGGATGTCGTTATACTTTTTCGCCGCTGCTGTTTTGGCCGTGTTGAATTCCGAATTAGGATCGCTGGACGGGAACTGTTTTGTGAGGTTGTTCCACTTAACCCATTCCAGGCGGGCCTTCTCCAATTTGAGGTTTAACGCCCCGACCTTGCTGTCGTTCTTTTCAAGCCACTTCCCAAGATCTTCGGCATTCATAGTGGCGAATTCAAAGAAGTCCAAATCGCCTCTTTTCCAAGCCGCCCACCCTCGGATTGATTGCCCGATGTTGCCGAGGGCCTTAACCACCTTTGAGGCAAGAGAAAGGACCGTTGTAAATAACTCGATTATCCCGGAGCGGTTCTGATCGATGGTCTGCGCTAACTTACCTATTTCTTCCGCAACGGATTTTGTTCCCTCTGCGCTTTTATTCGCATCGGATACCAGCCGACCAAAAACGGTTTTGAGGTCCGTCATTGTTTGTGCAATCGTCGGCTCCATTTTGCCGAATTCTTCATCGATCTTTTCGGCGGCTGCGGTGAATGCCTTGATCATCGTATCAGAGGTGATCTTTCCCTCCGAGGCTATCTTGCGGAGTTGACCAATATCAACCCCTAAGTAATCCGATAGCATCCGGGCAATACGCGAACCGTTCTCCATGATGGAGTTAAATTCTTCGCCCCTCAGAACGCCCGATGCCATGCCCTGAGATAGCTGGATGATTCCGTTCTTTGCCTCTTCCTGAGTGGCTCCGGAAATGATCATGGCCTTATTCAGAGTTTCGGTGATCCGCAGGAGATCCTTTTTGCTTGTCCCCAACGACTCTGTGGCCTTTGCGAATCGGGAGTAGAGGTCAACCGATGATTCGTAGGAACTGTGAGATTCCAGCGCCTGCCTGTATAGCCCGTCCTGTACCGCCCTGAGTTCGTCGCTGTTTTTGGTAACGAGCTTGAGCTTATTGTCCAGCAGGGTGTAATTATCGGCGACCTGAGTAATAGTTTTCGCCAACAAACCGACAGCAGCGACGGAGGCCAGCGCTTTCAACCGAAAAGACATAAGGCTGGCCGTGCCACCATCGAAGGATTTCTTCGCGGACTCCATCCCTTTCGCCATGCCTTTGGCGTTGGATGTAACAGCATCCTTCGCCTTCCGCATGTCGCTGGCAAACTGGGCATGACCAGCAGAAAGCTCCGCTCTTAGGGCTCCTATTGGCTCAGCCATTCGATTCTTCCCTTGCTTTCAGCGCCGCATTGTGCGCCACAAATATTCGGTGGAATTTCATCGACAGATCAACTTTCTCCGGCTCCTTGCCCCTGCTCAGGAGCTTGTCCAGTGTCGGCAACTTTGATGCCCTCGACAGGCTGGCCGTCATCCATGCCAACATCGTTCTGCCGTCGGACATGGCCGTTATCGCGTGACGGGCCAAATAGGGCGTCAGGCCCCAGAACTCAGACGGTGCCATGCCCATCGACACAGCGTTTTTATACGCAGCCAGAGCCCAGCCGCCTTGAGGTTTTTTTTTACGCTCCGCTCCTCGCCTTCCGGGATTGCCTCGGGTCCGAAATAGGCCCACTGGATCGCCAGCTGGACGGCCTTTGCAAACGGGATGAGCGGGGGGGAGATGTCCATAATCATGTCCGCCGTCATCTCCTGGTAGCGGTCACGGAGGCCGATCGACGCGACGTGGGCGATAATGACCGGATCGAACAGGTTCGGGTTTTCCCCGTACTTCTGCTCGATCTCGGACAGGCCCCGCCATGTAAATTTCATCACGTATTCGCTGCCGCCGATATTGACTAATTTCTCTCCAGTTACGGGGTTCATGCGAACGTCACCACCCCGCTGATTTTGATCGATGCAGCCCCGGTGAGCCTGTCGTCAACGGATGCCGTCGGCCCGGAAACGTTTTTGACGTACCCTTTAAACGTCGCCGTTTTGCTGTTGCTGTAGGTGATTTTGAAATCCTTTTTGCTGGCCGCCGCCTGCGCTTCCAGGAGTGCCAACTGCCCTGCGTCATCGAACAACCACGCCATGTCCATAGAGATGGAGCCCCAGTCTTTGAGGCCCGTCATAAACTCTTTGGCCTCAGATCGTAGGTGTGTCGTGTCGATCTCGTTGCTTTCCCCGCCGTCGGGGTTGACATCGTAAACCTCTTTGATCTCCGTCCACGATACGGGGGTTGCCGTGGCTGCCGTGCCGACGATGGTTTTTCCGGTGGTATCAATATCCACGGCGAATGTGTTGTTCGTCACGTTTTTGACCACGCATGCCTTGGTATTGAGCGTTGCCGCATCGTCCCCGGTAAACTCCCCCAGGGTCACGACATCCCCGTTTGCCAGGGTGTGTGCCGCACTCGTAAGTATCGTGGGATTACCAAGGGCAATCGCCGTTACGCTCTTGGCCG
>ERZ795051.6116-NODE-6116-length-10212-cov-3.665157_pt1 | contig 10212 bp, 7 predicted proteins | sample MGYA00375135_ERZ795051 | MGnify/ENA primary metagenome ERZ795051 (study PRJEB30180, sample SAMN05720222) | activated sludge metagenome | isolation source: Anaerobic digester | place: Japan | collected 2015-05-26 ... | reverse complement strand
CCTACTCGCCGTTCCGACCCCGTAACGCAGGTGAGCTCAAACCAAGGGCGGTTTGCCAACAACTGAACAAAACGCTGCCCAACGCTTCCCGAAGCCCCGACGACCCCTACTTTTAACTTGTCCCTCAATTCCATCCTTTGAACCTCCTGCGATCGGTATGCGGTCACTCGGCCGCCTCCGGTAGAAATCCCGAGACCTCCCCGCTTTGAACGTCATTGTACAGAAGAAATGCCGGTTCCCTTGAACGTCGCAAGGCTCACCCGACTAACGTAAAGAAGGCGCCGTCACCGTCTCCTCCACGATCAAGGCGTGAACGGCCCGGACCGCCCTGTCTGCATCGGCCACATCGACCACCATGCTGATCGCCACTTCGGAAGATCCTTGAGCGATGGCGATAACGTTCACGTCGGCGTTACCCAAGGCGCTGAAAATTCTCCCCGACACGCCGGGAGTATGACGCATGCCGGAGCCCACCACCGTGATAATGACCACCTCGTCCGAACTCCAAACCCGGTCAATCTCCCGATCGGCCAACTCTCGGCCACCACCGTGTCGGCTTGCTTTGAGGGAACGGCGAAACAGATGCTCTGCTCCGAGGAGGCTTGGCTGATCAGTATGACATTGGTGCCCGTTGCAGCCACCGAAGAGAACGCCCGAGCGGCGACGCCGGGAACACCTAGCATGCCTCTCCCCTCAATCGTGATCAGCCTCTGTCCACAAATCGAGGTAACCGCCTTGATAACCTGCCGAATTTCCCGGTTTCGCGGTAACAGCCGAGTTCCCGGGTGGTCGGGCTGGAACGTGTTGCGAATCGTCAAGTCTATGCCACGCTCCACCACCGGACGAACCGTCATCGGATGGAGGACCTTCGCTCCGAAATAGGCCAACTCCGCCAGCTCTCGATAAGACAGCTCGGGTATCGTCCGCGCCTCAGGTACGACCCGAGGATCGGCGGTCATTACACCGCTCACGTCGGTCCATATGATGACTTCTCCGGCATCCAGCGCCGAGGCCAGCAAGGCTGCAGAGTAATCGCTTCCTCCTCGGCCCAGGGTGGTGGTAACACCTTCGGGGGTTGCTCCCAGAAAGCCGCTGACCACTGCGACTTTCCCCTCTTCCAGAAGGGGAACTAGACGGTCTTGCACGCGAGCGCGGGTCGCAACGAGATCTGGACGCGCCGCCTGAAAGTGATCATCGGTCACGATCAATTGCGTCGATTCCACGCACTCTGCGGGAATTCCCCGTTCCCTTAGGACCGCCGTAAAGACCCGAATTGACAGCCGTTCGCCAAAAGAGGCGATAGCGTCCAAAGCCCGCGGGGTAGCCTCACCCAGAACGGCCACGGCTTCCAGAAAGCTTCGGAGGTGGCGACAATAGGAGGAAATCTCCTCGCCGAGCGCGGAGAGCGTCTCCGCATCTTCCAACAAATTTCGGGCCGTGGCCAGATGCCGATCTTCCAGCTGCCGGGCGGTCCGTGCTGCGATTGCCTGGTCGCCGCTTGCCGCTAAGACTGCGCTGTCGAGCAACTGGTTGGTCACCCCCGACATGGCCGAGAGCACCACGACCAGCCGGGGAACACGCCTTCGCTGATCCTCAACGATCCCCACAGCTCTCCCGACTGCTTCAGGCCCACCGACCGAGGTTCCGCCAAACTTCATGACCAGAATAGGCTTCAACACACCGCTTTTCATCTCTTCGCCAACCATGACACCTCTTGCTCCCAACCGAGAATGGACAACCCTCTGCGACAGGAAAAGGTCTGGAGGGCAAAGTATAGTGCACTTGCGTGTCTTGTGTAGGACGATCGTCAAACGGGTCCGGCGTGGTTCGAAGTCGTCGTGTTTCTTCAGAATTCGGCCGACCGCATTATAACCACCGAATCCGCCGGGACAGCCGCGCTTCTCTCTTGCTTTCGGATCGGGCGGGCGCTACCGTTACTCCCGGACGCCATAGAGCGAGCGCCGTAATAGCGTGAGTTAGCGCGAGAAGGAGGATCCGTGGTTTTCCTGGGGCGCCGAACATTCCTGAAATCCGTCGCTTTGGCTCCCGCGGTACGCTTAAGGGCGGAAGAATTCCAGCGCCTTTGGCATGACCGGGTTCTTGACGATGCGTCTTGGCCTTCCCTCCGCGTATACCCACCCGACAGAACCAGCCGGATCGCAATGCCGGTGGGCGGCATTGGAACCGGCACAGTCTCTTTTTGCGGCAACGGTTCGTGGCGCCATTGGGAAATCATGAACCGCCCGGCGAAGGGCTTCGTGCCTTCCTCGACGGAAGTCGAGCCTTTTTTCGCCCTCCGCGTCGCCACCCCTTCAACCGCATGGATGCGAGTTTTAGAGGGTCCGTTACCCGTCGAGGAATTCGAGGGGAGCCACGGAAGCCCGGCTCCCAACGCAAATCTACCACGCTTCCGTTCGGCCTCGTTCGCGACAGCTTATCCTTTTGCCCGGGTGCTGCTGGCCGATCCGGATCTTCCCATCACTGCCGAGGTTCGGGGGTTTAACCCCCTCGTTCCGGTCGACGCCGAAGCTTCCGGATTGCCTTTGGCCGTCATCCAAATTCACGTGCGGAACCACACCATGGACAACCTGGAAGTCTCGGTGTCCGCAAGCCTTCCGAATTTCATCGGTCTCAGCCCATGGACCGGTACACGCGACTGGAAAGGTGACCTGATTCCGGCGGGAGCCTCCCGTAACCGTAATGCTTTCCGAAGCGGCGAGTCGGTCTCGGGTTTGCTGTTCACCTCCCAGGGAGTGGACTCCCGAGCGGAGACTTGGGGCACGCTGAGCCTGGTCACCACGGATAGCCGAGGACTCACTTACCGAACGGCCTGGGCGGAGGGAGACTGGTGGGGTGGACTGCTGGACTTTTGGGACGACTTTTCGGAGGACGGCCGGCTGGAAGAGCGGAAGTCGCAAGGTACGGATATGCCCATGGGCTCCCTGGCCGTCTCGCGCGTCGTACCCGCGGGCGGCGAGCTTGAGATCCCTTTTCTGCTGGCCTGGCACTTCCCAAACCGATATTCCTGGGATGTCGAACCCGGCAAGGAAACTCCGGAAGACTGGGTCGGGAACTACTACTGCACGCGTTTTCACGACGCTTGGCAGGTAGCCGAAGAGACCGCATCCCGCCTGCCGGAACTGCGTGATCGGACCGCACGGTTCGTTAATTCCTTGTTGGAGAGTTCCTACCCCGATGAAGTCAAGGAAGCGGCCCTCTTCAACCTGAGTACTTTGCGCAGCCAAACGGTATTCCGCACGGCGGACGGAAACATGTTCGGGTGGGAAGGCTGCGGAGACAACAAGGGGTGCTGCTTCGGCTCCTGCACGCACGTTTGGAACTACGAACAGGCTACGCCCTACCTCTTCGGAGAGCTTGCCCTAAGCCAGCGAAAGGTTGAGTTCGTGTATGCCACCGACGAACGGGGAGCCATGAGCTTCCGCGTCGGACTGCCGCTGGAGAAGGCCGCCCGCTCGTTTCGGCAGGTGGCAGCCGACGGCCAAATGGGCTGCTTGCTCAAGATGTACCGTGATTGGCGCCTTTCCGGCCGCGACGACCTACTCCAGGCCTGGTGGGGGAAGATTCGGGCGGCCTTGGAATTCTGTTGGACACCCGGCGGTTGGGACGCAGACCGCGACGGGGTCATGGAAGGCGTCCAACACAACACGATGGACGTCGAGTACCTGGGACCGAACCCCGAGATCCAGTTCTGGTATTTGGGCGCCCTCCGAGCGGTAGAGGAAATGGCGCGCCGCGTCGGGGACACGGAGTTCGCCGATACGTGCAGGGCACTGTTTGACAACGGCAGCCGATGGACCGACAACTTCTTATTTAACGGCGAATACTACGAACAGATCGTCCAACCACTTCCGGCCGACGCCGCGGTACCGCCCGTCTTCCGAGCGGGAATGGGGGCTCGGGATTTGACGAAGCCGGACTACCAACTAGCTTCCGGCTGCTTGGTCGACCAGCTTGTGGGGCAGTACGTAGCCCATCTTTGCGGCCTGGGACATTTGGCCGACCCCCAACATATTCGGAGCGCCCTGACTGCAATCTGGAAGTACAACCGGCGCGAAACCTTGACAGACCACTTCAATCCCCTTAGAACGTTCGCACTGGACGGGGAGGCCGGCTTGATCATCGCCTCCTATCCCAAGGACCGCCCCGAGAAACCGTTTCCCTACTTCGCCGAGGTGTGGACCGGTCTCGAGTACACCGCGGCCGTCGGCATGGTCTATGAAGGTTTGGAGGCTGAAGGCGCCACCTGCTTTCGCCGGGCTCGGCAACGCTATGACGGGCTCAAGCGAAATCCTTTCGACGAAGCGGAGTGCGGCCATCATTACGTCCGTGCCATGGCCGCCTGGGCGGGGATTCCGGCTTGGTCGCGCTTTCTGTACTCCTCTTCTGAGAAACTTCTGCAGCTTACCGGCCGGCCGGGAACGTACTTCTGGTCCAACGGCCACGCCTGGGGCACCTGCGTGGTGGGTGATTCGGTCCGGCTGGTCGTCTTCGAGGGCAAGCTGCCGTTGGAGGAGTTTCGTTTGGACGACAGACGGTTGACGAAATTTCCGAAAGGGCATGTGGTGACCGGTATCTTGGAGTTTACGCCACAGGCAGAGTCCGAAAGTACCGGCCGATCGGAGAAACGAGAGCCATGACACAGCCTTCCGCAACCCAGGAACAGTATCGTCAACGACTGGCCCGTTATGTAACAGCGCTTCGCAATGAGCAACCCGATGCGGTTCCCATCCGGCCTTTTGTGGCGGAGTTTACGGCCAAGTACGCCGGATTCACCTGCCAAGAAGTGACCCACGATTATGAAAAGGCGTTTGAAGCGGTATGCCGCTGTGCCCGCGACTTTGATTGGGACGCCGTGGTCCCCAACATGGTGTACGTCTGGACCGGACTGACCGAAGCGTTAGATCTAAAGTACTACGGAGTTCCCGGGATCGACGTCCCCGCAAACGTCGCGTTCCAGTACCGGGAACCTCCCGAGGAAGAGGCATTCATGAGGGCGGACGAATACGACGCCCTGATTGACGACCCTACGGCCTTTTTGTACACGACCTGGTTACCTCGGGTGTCCCGCGTCGTACCCGCCGCGGGAGAGCCGGCGACGTACCGAGGCCGGGTCGCCTTGGTTAAGACCGCCTGGGCGATGGGGCAGTACTTTCAAGCCTTCGGTCCCCAGGTCACTCGGCTTCGCGAGGAATGCGGCACGGCGCCGGCGATAGCTGGAATCTTAAAAGCGCCCTTCGACATCCTATCCGACAAGCTCCGAGGGTATGTCGGCCTCACCATGGACATGTTGAGCCAACCCCAAAAGGTGTTGCGTGCCTGTGAGGCGCTGGCTCCTCACCTGTTTCACGTTGCTCTCACGACCGCCGATCCAAACCACCAGGCTCCCGTCGGCTTCTGGATGCACCGGGGTTGCGTGCCGTTCGTCAGTCCGCAACAGTTCGAAACCCATTACTGGCCGACGCTGAAGCCCGTCATCGAGGAGTTATGGCGCCGGGGACACCAGGTCCTCTTCTATGCCGAAGGAAACTGGGACCACCATCTCGGCCACTTCTCCGAATTGCCGGAGCGTAGTATTGTGTTTCACGTCGACAAAGGAGACCTTGCGAGAGCACGTCGGACACTCGGTGACAAGTTTTGTCTGAGTGGGGGGATCTCCAACACGATCCTCAGCTTCGGAACCACCGACGAAGTGCTTCAAGAGGCGAAAAGGGTTCTTGCTGAAGCCGCAAAGGACGGAGCTTACATCGCCGACGCCGGCGCCATCATGCAGAACGACACCGACGTCGAGAACCTCAGGATTCTTACCGACTTTATCCGTGAACACGGGGTCTACCCGCGGGGACACTCATTTCCTGCGGAGACGCAGGTGGTTCCCGAGCCGGATCAAGCTCGGGGGCTCAAAGGTCTAACGGCCCGGACCAGTGAAACAAAGGTCAAGCCGGGCGTATGTACCAGTTGGGAGGAGCGGGCGCGGGAACGCCCCCCAGGCGACGGTGACGCCGACCTGTTCCGGCGGGTTTGGGAAGATATCGAGGGTCTCGGCTACAGCTTTATTTGGCATTGTTTGGTGTCGTTCTAGATGATGCGGCCCGCGGCGACACTGAGCTGAGACCGTACAGGTGGGTCTTCGGCGGTTGACTGAAAGGGTGCGGAGCCGCCGTCGGTTTTCTAGACCTAACGGTGAGAACATGGCCAAGCATATCTTACGAACAGGTTTCGGCTGGATCCTAGCAGCCACAATTCTGGGGACCGCCTCCGGAATCTCCACCGGCGTGGAAGAGACCTCGGGCAACCCGATTCTCCCTGATTTCTACGCCGATCCCACGGCGCGGGAGTTTGAAGGAAGGTTTTGGATCTACCCCTCTCACGATCTTCCGGACAGCACGTACTGGGACATGGTGGACTGGCACGTCTTTTCGTCGGACAACCTGGTGCAATGGCACGACCATGGTGTCATTTTCAGCCTCGACGACATCTCCTGGGCCGACCGCTGGGCGTGGGCGCCGGATTGTATCGAACGCAAGGGAAAGTACTACTTCTACTTTCCCGCCGACATGCAGATCGGCGTAGCGGTCGGCCCGTCTCCGACCGGCCCGTTCAGCGACGCTCTCGGGCGACCTCTCATCGGCCGCGGAGAGGCGGAGACAACGGTCATTGATCCTGCTGTTTTCATCGACGACGACGGTCAGGCTTACCTTTACTTCGGGAACGGAAACGCCGAGAGCCTACGGGTGGTTAGGCTTAAAGAGGACATGATCACGCGAGACGGTCCCATCCTAAAGGTGCCGGCGGAGAACTTCCATGAAGCGGCGTGGATGCATAAGTATGAAGGCCGCTACTATCTTTCGTATTGTTCTCTGGAGGGCACGGGGCCGGAAGGAGAACTCAAGAGTCGAATCGCCTATTCCATCGGCGAATCGCCGCTCGGACCGTTCCAGTACCAGGGGTCGATTTTGGACAACGGCTCGCGAAACAACCACCATTCCATTGTGAAGTTCGGCAATCAGTGGTACATCTTCTACCACGTTCAAGGCCCCAGCTGGTACGAACGTCGCGTCTGCGCCGAGTTTTTGGAATACGATGAGAACGGGAAAATTCTTCCTGTAAAAATGACGAAGACGGGCATTCGTCTGCGCTGAACCTCCCGCCGCCGCGATCGGTCGCCGCTGACCAACCGAACTCTCCTCGACCTGCGGCCCCCCAGCCGACCTGTGGTAGTGTAGTAGCCATGTCGGATGAGCTGAAATCTGCCGTTGAATTGGCACTCGAAAAACTGGATCGTGAAATGGGGACCGGAGTAGCCCTAAGTGACGAAACCAAGAACAAGATCGCCGAAATCCGGTCCAGGTACCGCGCGAAAATCGCTCAGGAAGAGATCGCCACTCAAGACAAGATCCGCGCAGCGCTTTCACAGGGCGACTTCGCCCAGATCGAGACGCTCCAGGCACAGTTGGCGGAAGCGAAACAACGCCTCGAGGCCGCCTGTGAGAAGGAAGTGGCGGCGGTACGGAAAGCCGAATCGTAGTAATCCGGAAGCGGTCCGGAGCCGGCTCGACAGCGACCTCCGTCAGCACGTTGCACAGCGCTCTTCTACCTTTGACATCCTCACAGGAGATGCCGTTACGAGCCTGTAAACCCTCAAGAAGGGCGGGGAGTCGGCCACTTGAGACCGCGGAAGGTTCAATCCGAAGCAGGAACGGGAGGAAGATCCCCGACGATTCCAGGCTCAAGAGCCCGGGCCGAAAGCACCCAAAGCGCTCTCCGACCCACCACCACGACGGTCAGCCCGTCGCTCAGGCCGGTTCAGAAAGAAGGAAAAAGGCGGACGACACAGCATGGGCGTCGCCCGCCTCTCTTCCACGGACCCATCGACTGCCCGAGCCTTTACTGGCGGTCCGGCCGCGGTCGTGCAGGCGCAGGACGCGAATCAGGGGCCCGAGAAGGTGCCGGAGAGCTCATCCGCGGGCTCGGAGCCGCGATGCTCGGCGCAGACGACCTGGGAGCGCTGATGCGTGGCGCAGTCGTCCTCGGTGCCGGACTGGTGATTGCCGGCGTTCGACTCAAGCCGCTCCGGGACGTGGCCGAATATCCGGCCGGCGGTCTCACCGTAGACGGCGATCTATTTTGGGAGGGCGGCGAGCTCAGACGAGAAGCAGGCGACCGCAACGTATCGGGTCCCGTTACCTCGCGAGAACCCGCTCGGGAAGAGGGAATCCGCACCTCAGGCGGCGAGGTTACCGAAGTCCGGGGGGGATTGCTCGGACGAACGTAGCCCGAGTCACCCTCAGTCCCGCTGCCGCTGCGAAGATTCGACCTTACCGCCGAGCCGACGGTAGGCGACGACGTTCTCAGCCGTTCCTCGGTTCGTGGTCCGACGCTCGAGCCGATCACTCGATCCGTCGAGGAGCTGCCACTCGGCACGCGGTAGACCCGGAGCTCGCTGCCGACTGCCGAGTCACGCGCCGGAGAACGTGTCACGGTAGACCGCTCCACCCCCGTGCGCGACGAGGGAGCCAATGAGGGAGCGACGGTTGTCCGGTTCGGTGATATCGCGGCGTCACGCGGCGAGGGCGTCCGGACGACACCCGTCCGAGGCGAGTTTCCTTGCCCTGCTCCGGGTGTGCCGGGAACCCGAGTTACCGTTTGATTCCGGTTCAGGCTCGGCGACGGACGAGCCAAATCAGACGGCAAACCCGGCTGCAGTCCAGTACCGGAGTCAAAGCGCACGTTCCGGACTACGACCCGTTCGTCGATCCTGGTCCTACCGAAGTCCTCCTTGCGAACCACCACCAAAGAACGACGAACGACGTCGCTGGAAATCCCCCGCCCTCCGTTAACAACCGTAATATTGTTGTTGATGATGGTCAGATCGCGGTCGACAAACCCTACACGGGGGTGAAAACGGGGCACCCAACCCACATATCCGCCAAAGTGGTAGAAATGTGCAATCGCGGGCGACCATGCCCGAAAGCCGCCCGGCACCCAACACCATCGGTGATCATAGAACGCCCAATGGCCGTAGTGATACGGCAACCATCCCCACGGTTCGTAAGAGATCCAAGTCCACCCGAAACCGAAGTGAACCCATCTACCGTGGAAAAACGGAGACCAGCCGACGGAAACATAGGGAATCCAGACGTGACCGTAACTCGCATGATGAATCCAGTAACCATGCAGATCGAGCTCGTAGAGACCCGGGTAATAGCTCCCAACGTATCGGACGGACTCCCCGCCTACATAGCGGGCGTCCAACCGCTCACTCCACTGGTCGAACGCGTCGGGATAGTAACCATAGGCGACGCGCAACACCGGATCGGCACCCAAATCCACGCGCGCAACCTCGTTGTCCCGAAGCGTTTTCGTTCCGTAAGAACTCTCGAAACGGCCCTTTCCTTTCCGGACAACCGCCTCAACCACACCTTGCTCGTCGGCCGAGACCCGGTACAAACCACGCTTTCCGGTCACAAACCGGCCCGCCTGGGTCTGGATGGTCACATCCCGGGAATCCGCCAACCGCAGAATCACATCGCCGGAACGAAGCTCGACGACTGCATCGTCATCCTGAACTGCTACAAAATGCACATCGGTGCTCGCACCAAGTCGGAGAAAAGCCCCGCCACCCAGCTCCACTTCGATTCGAGAGTCGGGGTGGGTAATGATCCGGTCACCGTCCAAAATCGGGAGGTTGACGCTGACCTCGGACCAGTCTACGTCGCCCGCGGGCTCGTAAGCGGCCGTGCCCTCGACTAGGCTGACACGAGCCGGCGTCCAATCGCGGGCCCGTGCACTCCCCGTTCCGAGAACCAGGATCACGGCGCCCACCACAACAGACAGCCATCGAACATCTCGCAACCTGTCGCTTGCTTTTCCGTCCATTGGCTTGATCCTCTACTATTATGGACTCTTTTAAGAAACGAATGTTTCAATACTTCCGATCCGCTTACGGCGTCGTTCGTGTGAAATGGTACGTGCCTACTTCGGTCGTTCCCGAGTTCGTATAGGTGAACAAATAACCGCCAAAGAACTCCGTCTCACCGAACGAGAAGTCTCCGTTAAGTACGTACACCACAACTTCCCCCTTCTCTGAGCCTGGTCCCCAAAAGTTCTCCGCCGGCGCAAAAAACGTCAGATCGAGGAGACCGTCGATCAACTGCCCGTTGATCAGCGTGACCCGAGGTTTCGCGAGGTCAC
>ERZ795051.6115-NODE-6115-length-10214-cov-3.484792_pt1 | contig 10214 bp, 5 predicted proteins | sample MGYA00375135_ERZ795051 | MGnify/ENA primary metagenome ERZ795051 (study PRJEB30180, sample SAMN05720222) | activated sludge metagenome | isolation source: Anaerobic digester | place: Japan | collected 2015-05-26 ... | reverse complement strand
CACAACATTCTCCAAATATTTGGTCGATAATTTTACCTTTCCCCATGGTTTCATCTACATGTACATTAAGTTTGTGAGCAGTTTCTCGTAGTAAATCTTCATTCATATTTGAAATGTCTATATTTGTGTATTTTTCAATTATTTCATACATAGTATAACGAGGCCATGGCCTTTTAAAATCAATGATATGTTCACCTGACTGCACTTTTGTATTACCATGTAAATTTATAGCTATTTTTTCAACCATTTCTTCTACTAATTCCATCATCCACATATAATCTTTATATGCAACGTAGAGTTCCATTTGTGTAAATTCAGGATTATGGAAACGGCTCATACCTTCATTTCTGAAATCTTTAGAAAATTCATAAACCCCATCAAAACCTCCTACAATAAGTCTTTTTAAATATAATTCATTAGCAATTCGTAAATAAAGAGTTGTATCGAGTGTATTATGATATGTTTTAAAAGGACGTGCACTAGCTCCACCATATATTGGCTGCAAAATAGGCGTTTCTACTTCTAAATAACCTTTTTTATTAAGGTATTCCCTAATAGAATTTACTAATATAGTTCGTTGTATAAATACTTCTTTAACATGAGGGTTGACTATTAAATCAACGTACCTTTGCCTATATCTTTGTTCAGGATCTGAAAATGCATCATATGTAACATTATCTTTTTCTTTGACTATAGGTAAAACTCTTAAACTTTTTGATAATAATTTAAGATTTTTTACATAAATGGTAATTTCTCCTAAATGAGTTTTGAAAACATAACCATTTATCCCTATTATATCTCCTATATCTAATAACTTTTTGAAGATTATATTATATAAAGTCTTATCTTCACCAGGGCAAATATCATCTCTTTTAAAATATAACTGTATTTTACCACTTGAATCTTGTAATTCGGCGAAAGATGCAGCCCCCATAATTCTTCGATTCATTATTCTGCCAGCTATTTTGACATCTTTAAAGAGATTAGGTTCAAAAGAAAACTTTTCAATAATCTCTTTAGCACTTGTATTTATTTCGAAAGGCTCGGCAGGATATGGATTAATACCTAATTTCTTTAATTCTTGAAGAGCTTCTCTTCTTATTCTTTCTTGTTCACTAAATGTAACTATAGCCATAACATTTTTTTTGCAAAGATAATCTACTTATTTAAAACAACAATTAATGTAATTTTGTGTTACTAATTTTTTATTTCTTTTGAAATTGTTGGGTGTGAAATTTAATTAAAAGCATTGCAACATAATGAAAGTTTAATTTTATTATAAGGAGAGTAATGAATATAAAAATATTTAGATTTTTATTTAATTTGATGGTAATTAAAAATTTTTATTACATTTGGGAATCATAAAATTATGTCAAAAACTATTCTTTTATTAGGCTCTAATATTGAGAATCGTGAAGTTTACCTTCATAGAGCATTAGAATATTTATCATTAAAAATTGGGCATATCATACAGTGCTCTGATATATATGAATCTGAACCTTGGGGCTTTGATACTAATACCGATTTTTTGAATCAAGCAGTAATAATAGAAACAATGTTGAACCCATTCGAACTTTTAAAAGAACTATTAAATATTGAATATTTACTAGGAAGGCGTAGAGTAAAAGACCATCAAAACTATGTTCCCCGAATAATTGATATAGATATTATTTTTTATGATAATTTTATCATTAATACTAAAAATTTAATAATCCCTCATCCTTTTTTTACACAAAGAAAATTTGCGATTATACCAGTTTATTCAATAGCTCCTTTTTTTATACATCCTTTATTAAATAAAAATGTTAAAACTATTTTAACAGAATGTAATGATAACTCAAAAGTTACATTACATAAAAAATATGTCAATAATATTAAAAGTTGTATTATATAAGAAATTTTAAAAAAGTAAATGAAATATAACTATATAGCAATAGAAGGTAATATAGGTGCAGGTAAAACATCTTTAGCTACTAAAATAGCTCACGATTTTAATGGTAAACTTATTTTAGAGCAGTTTGAAGAAAATGCTTTTTTACCTAAATTTTACAAAGATCCTGCTAAATATGCTTTCCCACTAGAACTTGCTTTTTTAGCTGAAAGATATAATCAACTTAAAACTCAGCTTGCTGCTCAAGATCTGTTTAAAAAATTTACTATATCCGATTATTTTATAAATAAATCTTTAATATTTGCACGTAAAACATTGCAAGAAGATGAATTTATACTGTATTCTAAACTTTTTACTATAATAAGTGCTTCTTTACCTCGACCTGAATTATTAGTGTATCTTTATGTTGATATTGAACGTTTAAAACATAATATTACATTACGTGGTAGGGAATACGAACAAAATATTCATCCTGAATATTTAGAAAAAATCCAAAATAGTTACTTCGAATATATTCGTCAACAACAAGATATGAGAATATTAATACTTGATACTAATAAAATTGATTTTGTTAATAATGAAATACATTATAAAAACGTTATAGATATAATTGATAAAGAGTATAACTTTGGAATTACAAAAATAGCTTTATGCTAATTAATAAGAATTTAAAATAATATTAAAATTTTAATTATCCTTGATACTAAATGGATACAGTTATTTTAACTAATAATGAAAATAAAATATTTTAAATTTTTACTTTTTTCTTTGTTGATTATATTTTCTATAACTATAAGTTGTAGAAAAGAAGATGATTATTTAACAGATACTTCTGTAAAACTTTGTTTTTCAAGCGATTCTATAACTTTTGATACAGTATTTACTACTATTGGTTCAACTACAAAACTTTTGAAAGTCTATAATAATGAAAAAAAACCTATATTAATTTCTTATATAAAACTTGCTGGAGGAAAATCATCTAATTTTAGAATAAATGTTGATGGTATATCAGGAACAGAATTTCAAAATGTTGAAATAAAAGCCAAAGATAGTTTATGGATTTTTGTTCGAGTGACAGTTGACCCAGGCAACCAAAATACTCCTTTTATTATTACTGATTCTATTATATTTAATATTAATCAAAATATCCAAAATGTTAAATTAAGTGCATGGGGACAAGATGCTTATTATCATACACCTAATGTCTTTATTAATGGCTTGCCTCCTTTTTCTTATGCAAGCTGCAAAACTTCATGGCCCAACGATAAACCTCATGTGATATATGGTTATTTAGTAATTGATACTGATTCTACCTTAGTTATAAAAGAAGGCACAAAAATACATTTATATAAAAATTCTGTTATATGGGTATATAATGGAGGTAGTATAAAAGTTAAAGGAACTAAAAATAACCCTGTAATATTCCAGGGAACACGACTAGAAAATTATTATAGTAATATACCGGGACAATGGGGAAAAATTTGGTTATCAGCTGGGAGCAAAAACAATATAATAAATTATGCTATAATTAAAAATGGTACTATTGGAATACAAGCCGATACAATTGGTTCCACGATATTCCCAACTCTTACACTTACAAATAGCATTATTATGAATATGAGCGCTACAGCTTTATGGGGGCAAGGTAGTTATATACGCTCTTATAATTCTGTGTTTGCTAATTGTGGTTTATATTCAGCTGTAATATCTATTGGTGGTAATTATGAATTTAAACATTGTACTTTTGCTAATTTTTGGAATTATAACATGCGTAATACACCTACATTATTAATTAATAATTATTATAAAGATTATTTAGGCAATTATCAAGTCCGAAATCTAGAAAACGCATATTTTGGTAATTGTATAATATATGGCAATAATACTAATGAAATAATTCTTGATAAATTTTCATCAACATCTGTTTTTAATTATTCGTTTGTTAATTGCTTAATACGGACAACAGAAAATGTAACTGATACTAATTATTTTAAAAGTATAATAAATAACCAAGACCCTTTATTTGTTAATTATCAAGCAAATGATTATAGGTTAACTGCAAATTCTCCTGCTGTTAATGCAGGCAAACAATTATATATATACCAAGACATACTTGGTAATTATCGTGATATTGCACCAGATATAGGAGCTTATGAATATTTACCTTAAATAAATAAAAAATGAATAAAAAAAATCAACAACTCTTTAGGTGTTTTGCTTTTGTTATAGTTATTTCTATAATTCTACAGTCTTGTAAAACACCTATAAAAACAGAAGGTTTACAAGGAAATTCTGTTAAAAATTTAATAGTTATGATACCCGACGGATGCTCAATAGAGCTTTTGCAATTAGCCCGATTGTATAAGGCATATCCCAATTCACCTGATAATACTGTTTTATCATTCGATTCTTTGATATGTGGCTTGCTAAAAGTTAACACGGCAACTACAGTTATGGGTGAATCGGCCGCTAATGCTACGGCTATATTTACAGGTGTAAAAACAAAACCTGGATATCTTGCTACTGATACCACCGGGAATGAATTATCTTCTGTTTTTAGCTTAGCTAGAGATATCAAAAATAAGGCTATAGGCATAGTAGGTACTGTTGACCTTGCTCAAGCTACTTTAAGTGCACCCCTTATACATTCAAAAAACAGAGGTGATTATAATGATATTATAAAGCAACTTGCATATAATGGAGCTGATGTGCTTTTTGCATCGGGAGGTAAGGGGTTTATTAATAGAGATTTTACTAAAAAAGATAATAATATAAACACCATAAGAAAAGATAAACTTAATCTTGAAGATGTGGTTACAAAAGATAAAAATATACATTTATGTTTTTATAAAAAAGATTTTGATAATATTGATACAACAAATTATCATAAAATATGGTGGTTATATAACAGTGAATCTAATTGTATGCCTAATGATTTTGATAGAGCCGATACGGTACCTTCACTTTCAGAAATGACTCTGAAAGCAATTTCTATATTAAAACATAATAAAAATGGATTTGTACTTTTAGTTGAAGGTTCTAAAATTGATTGGGCAGCTCATTCTAATGACCCTATAGGAGTGCTAAGTGAATTCTTAGCTTTTGAAAAAGCAGTTGAAGTAGCACTTAAGTTTGCTAGAGAAGATAAAAATACTGCTGTTATTATTATGCCTGACCATGGTACTGGTGGTATAACAATAGGAAATCAAAATAGTAATGCTGAAAGTAATAATAATTACCATAAACTTAACTATAAAGATTTTGGTAATCCAATTTTTATTAATAAAAATAAATTGTATACGGGCGAAGGTCTTAGAAAAATATTGAAATATAAAACAGATAGTATAATAGCTTTTTATAAAGCTAAAAATTTAAAAGATTGCCCTTCAAATGCTCAGATATTTTTAAAAAAGTTTATAAATAATATATATTCAATATCTTTTAGTGACGAAGATATTGAAACTTTGATAAAAAATGTTAATTTATCAGATAATGATTTTGCTGATATATTTGGACCTATTTATAGTAAATATACTTATATAGGCTGGACTACTAACGGGCATACAGGAGAAGATGTTTTTATGGCAATATATCATCCTAAAAATTATGTAAAAAAAGGTATAATTAATTTGACAGAGATAACGGAATATATAAAAGAAATTCTTAAACTTTGAAAGTTTTATAAAATAATACTTAAAAACTATTTGGTAATTTAGTAATGTATTTATATTTTTGCACTCTATAAAATTTATTGTAATTAATCGGAAAAGGAGAGGTGGGTGAGAGGCTTAAACCAACAGTTTGCTAAACTGTCGTACTGTATAAACGGTACCGGGGGTTCGAATCCCCCCCTCTCCGCTGGCATGGTATAAAGTTGTAAAATATAGAAAAAGCTCGAAAACCCAACGGTATCGAGTTTTTTTATGTAAAAGTGGAATTTTTGAAAAAAATCACCTAAAAAAACTGGCTTTTGAGTTGGCATTAAATTTTTAAAATTAATGTCAGCTTTTTCGTTGATTTTTACCTGTTTTTCAACTATTTATTTTTATAAAATGAACTTTTTCAGATAATTTTAAAACTATAAAAAGAGGAGAAAATTATAGAAACAAGAACTAAAATTCATTTAACGTTTTACGTTAAGAGGACAAGTTTAATGAAAAATTTTATACGTTGATTTTTTTATATTAGCAAGAGATATATTCGGGGCTTATGTATGCAGCCAGGAAAAGTATTTTATATAGTTCCACTTTTATTCACTTTTTAATAAATTAATGTACTTATTGACTCATTAAAATTAGTATCTTATTTAAGACGGCTATTATTATATTGATTCTATTAATAAAATTAGCACTTAATTTATTTTTAAAAAGTGCCATACTTACACAATAATTTCTGGCGGCAAAATCCTCTCTTAAAAATTATTTTCCCTTTTTTACTAGGAATATTAACATGCCCAGAATATGGTAAATATTTGCCAATAAAACTAATAATAATTCTATTATTAATTTTTGGTTTTTATCTTTTATCAATATTTTATTTATATAAAATATATAAATATAAACATAGGTGGATTAATGGAATTATTGCTTTTATTTATTTTTATTTAACAGGCTATATTATAAATTCTTTAACATTTACGTATCAAAGAAATGATTATTTTATTAATAATTTTAAAAAAGATGATTATTTAGTTGTAAAAATTAAAGAGGTTGGTAAGTTAAAATTAGGTAAGTTAAAATTTGAAGCAGAGGTATTATTAAAAAGTGAGCATGAAAAGTGGAAAAAAGTTACTGGTAAATTATTAGTAAATTGTTTCTATGATGATACTAATGTAAGACCTATACAATATGGTGATTTATTAATATTAAATTGTATTCCTTTCAGAGTAGAGGAACCTTTAAACCCAGGAGATTTTGACTATAAAGAATATTTAGGACGAAAACAAATTTTTTATCAAGCTAATTTAGGGACGAAAGAATTTATTTTTATTAATAAAAATAATTATTCTATAAAAAAAAGTGCTTTAGAAATAAGAGAATATTTTTTAAAAATTTTCACAAATTTAAATCTTAAAGGAGATGAATATTCAGTATGTTCTGCTTTAGTTTTAGGTTATGACAATGAACTAAGCGATGAAATAAAAGATATTTATTCTGCTACAGGTGCTATGCATATATTATCGGTTTCGGGTATGCACGTTGGTGTAGTTTATATTATGCTTAATTTTATTATTTCTTTGTTTAAAGTTAAAATTAACATAAAAAAAGTAGAACCTTTATTATTAATATCTGGCGTATGGTTTTATGCTTTATTAACGGGTTTTGCTCCTTCTGTTTTCAGAGCAGCGGCTATGTTAAGCTTTGTTATTATAGCGAAAACTTTAAAACGTAATTATTCAATATATAATAGTTTGTGTGCTTCTGCTTTATTAATATTATTGTCGGATACTCAACTTTTGAAAAATGTAGGATTTCAATTGTCTTATGCTGCTGTAATTGGAATAGTTTTATTTTATGAGAGTTTTAGAAAACTTTATTTATCACGTTTTTGGTTACCTCGTAAAATGTGGGAATTAGTATCAATATCTTTAGCAGCTCAAATTGCAACAGCTCCTATAGCTATTTTTTACTTTAATCAGTTCCCTAATTATTTTATTCTTACTAATCTCGTGGCCGCTCCATTATCGGGTTTTATTATATACATTGCAATAGCAACACTTATATTATCACCTTTGAAATTTATAGGAAACTTTTGTTCAATAATATTAAGCTTTTTGATAAGAATATTAAATGTTTCACTTATGTATATTGAACAATTACCTTATTCTGTTACAAAAGGCCTTAATATAAATATTATACAATGTATAATCATATATGTAATATTCATAAATGTTTTATTAATATTTAAAACTAAAAACAAATTTTATGTTTGGAGTATATTTTTTTTAATTATTGGATTTAGTTTAGTTTCTTTATATAACGATATAAAGATATATAATCAACAGTCAATAATAATTTTTAATAATAACGCTAATATAATTGGTTTTTATAAAGGTAAACAAGGAATTGTAATATCTGATACTGCTTATGTAAATAAAAATCCTTATTTATTAAAAAATTTATTAAAGGTATATTATGGCTTAAAACAAGTTATAGTTATTCCCATGAATAAAAATTTTATTTTTTTTAATAATAAATTATATAAATATCATTCTTTGATTGTTTTTGATAATAAAAAAATATTAATTATTGATAAAAATATAGAAGTTAATAATAAAATAAAATATAAATTTTATATAGATTATCTTATAATTACTAATTACTCTCAAAGGGTACAGCCAGACAATATATTTAGTGTAATCAAACCTAAAATGGTAATTTTTATGCCTAAAATTTCAATTAGTTATAAGCAAAAATGGCAAAGAGCTTGCTTTAAAAGAAAAATTAATTTATATGATATAAAAGTTAAAGGTGCTTATATTGATAATTACTAGCTTGTTAAAATTTGAATCGAAAAAGTGTTGTTACAAACCTGCCGGGATTTCTTTGTAGATTAGAATCTATAATTATTTTATTAAAAATATTTTCAATATTTATTTCAATTTCGTATCTATTTTTAAATGCTTTATAAAACTTTATACTATATATTGAATAATCAGGTAGTTTATTAGTTAATAAATATTCGTCAATAGTATTAAGGTCATTAATCCATATTTTACCTGTATATTTATATAATAAAGAAACATTTAAGATATTATTTTTCCATATGATACCTGAACTAATTTTATGTATTGGTATGTCAGTCAGGTATTTACCTGTTAAACTTGAGTCGGAAGCTGTATTTATTTTGTGTTGTATTATTTTTGAGTGTGTGTATGTATGGTTTGCATATATTAAAAGAAAATTTTTTAAATCGTATTTGATTTCAGTTTCGCAACCATATATTTCTACTTTACCTATATTTTGTTTCATCATTATAGGTGCAAGTTTATATCCCATATTTACTGTATCACCAGTGCTTGCATAATACATAAAATCTTTCCCAATGCTATAATAAGCCGATATACTAGTTGTGATATTTTTAAAATTATAGTCAATGCCAGTTTCATAAACATACAAATGCTCTGGGGTTAAGTTAGGATTTGCTATTTTAAAACGGTTTTTTTGTTTCCCAGTTCTACACATATCATCAAGCAAAGGGGTTTTAAAACCTTTAGCGAACGAAATGTAGGTGTTAAATTTTTCTGATAATTTATATTCTAAATTAATACGAGGGTTAATAGTATTCCAATACTTAGATTTAATATTTTCGTTTTCAAAATTTTTATAAAATATTAGTGTATAAGATGGGTTTTCAATATTAAATAAACCTTTGGTAAATTGAGCTATATCGTATCTTATGCCTGCATTTAAAATTAGTTTTTTATTAAAATTTATTTCATCTTGAATATATAATGCTACATTGTCAATGTTACCGGAATTATTTACTTTATCACTAGAAGTATAGTATATATCACTCCCTTTTACATTACCATTTTTATAATTAAAACCACCCGATATATTATGTATTTTGCTGTAGTTTAAATCAATATCTATATTTATCCCTTTATCTTCACGTATTACATCGGCTAAATATAGCATATATTCTCCTTCTTTAAGATATTCATAAAGTCGATTGTAAAATTCAGAAGAATAAAAGGCTACTATGTTATATTTAATTTTACTATTCTCATAATTTGAATATTTAAGGTATGCATTATAAGTAGTATGTTTTGAATGAGCTCCTTTATTTTCGAAAACTTTAATTCCAGTACTTCTTATATCATCAAAATAATTAAATTGTGCTTCAAAATTATGTTTATTATTAATTATACAACCACTTTTTAAATTAGTATTAAGTTCTTTAAAAAATACCGGGATAATGATAGAATCAGCAGTTTCAATAAATTGTTTAGGTTCAGTGATATATCCATCACTTCTTTGCCCTGTGCCTGATAAACTATAATAAAAAGTATTATTGTTGTATTTTTTAGAATTTGAAATTAAAGTATTCAGACTCATAGTATTATAAGAGCCATAGCTTGCCGATATTTCACCACTCAATTTTTCAGATATTTTTTTAGAAGTTATTTCTATTACTCCTCCCATGGCATTGCTTCCATATTTAGCAGGACCAGGCCCTTTAATTACTTTTATTTTTTCAATGTTATTTTTATTAATTAAATTCCAATTTACTGAACCTAAGTCTGATTTGTTTAGAGTAATTCCATCGAGTATTACTAATGTTCGTGATTGGTCATTAGTTGGTAGGCCGTGTATTGAAA
>ERZ795051.6110-NODE-6110-length-10221-cov-3.397895_pt1 | contig 10221 bp, 6 predicted proteins | sample MGYA00375135_ERZ795051 | MGnify/ENA primary metagenome ERZ795051 (study PRJEB30180, sample SAMN05720222) | activated sludge metagenome | isolation source: Anaerobic digester | place: Japan | collected 2015-05-26 ... | reverse complement strand
TCTTCCCTTCCCTCCGGTCGGAACCGCTCGCACGAAAGCAGGATCCTCGGACTGGAATAGTATCTGAAGCCGGCAGAAGGCGGAATCTTCCCTGGCGGTCCATCGAGTGTCCGGCAAAGAATGGGCACAGGCCAGGATTTTCAGGTTCCAGGCTTATCATGTCAAGGTCAAGCCGAAGGTGGCCTACCAATTCGGTGCTCGTTTCAACCTAAGAACGGGCTCCCTTTCGGACCCGATGACTTCACGAGTCGGCGACAGCGCTACCGCTTGCTCTGTCTCTTAGCTTCACAGCTGTGGCGGAGCCGACTCCGTAATCTACAGACGGCAGGAGCTCAAATCCAGGCCGGCAATCGAGCTCCCCCGCCCGGCCTTGACCGAACCAGTCTCATAAGATCCACCTCGCAGGTCAGACCCGACATATAGCATTCCGGCGGAAGGAGAATCCCTATGGATGAGTTTCTGGCAGAGGTGGTGGGAACGGCAATTCTGATTGTAATCGGCAACGGTAGCGTCGCCAACACGAACTTGGCCCGCTCCAAGGCCCAGGGCGGCGGCTGGATCGTAATCACGACCGGATGGGGACTCGCCGTCGCTCTTGCGGTTTACGCGGCAGGTCGCATCAGCGGCGCCCACATCAACCCGGCGGTCACCGTCGGACTCGCGGCAAGCGGTGCGTTCCCTTGGCACAGTGTGCCTACGTACTTGCTGGGCCAAATGATCGGTGCCGCGCTCGGAGCTCTCTTGGTCTGGCTGGCCTTCTTCCGGCATTGGGCGGAGACGCCCGACGCCGACGCCAAGCGTGCGTGTTTCTGCACAACTCCGGCGATCCGGGATTACCCGGCGAACTTGGTAACGGAGATGATCGGTACGTTTCTTTTAGTCTTCGCCATCCTCGCTGTCGGAGACCAGGCTCAAGCCTTGAGAACTCCACAGGATCTAGACCTCTCGGTGGTCTTCAGTGCAGGTCTGCAACCTCTCTTGGTGGGATTTCTCGTGTGGGCCATCGGCCTCTCCCTCGGAGGACCTACCGGATATGCCATCAACCCCGCGCGAGACCTGGGCCCACGGATCATGCATGCTTGTCTACCCATCGCAGGCAAGACTCATTCCGACTGGAGTTACTCCTGGGTCCCCGTCGTGGGGCCCCTGGTGGGAGGCTGCCTGGGAGCTTGGACGTATGTCTGGATAGCGTTTTGAGTCCTGCGGGCAACCCTCAACCTCCAAGAGCGCGTTGATTGTATGGATGTGGTAGATCACGGATTGGAAGCTTCGTCCGGATCCTCCATGAAGGGACCGAAAGAGGCCAGCCTAAGCAAATGCTTTCTTGTCTGCAGACTCTGCCCAGAAGACTTTCGGATGCCCCACCACATTCTCAGCGAAAACTAAAAACCGACTTCGATGGTCGGAACCGCCGGATCGCATGGCGGTGCGGTTGCATCAGGTGAAACACAAGACCGGGATTCAGCATCTCAGGGAGGATCCGGATCGTGGGCGGATCTGCCATCCCCTCCCGAGGCATTGAAAGCCGCAATCCTCGCATCGAGTCCCCCAGGATAAGCCGCACTCGGAGTGCGTGAAGAGATTCGGTGTTAGTCCGGCAAGCTTGCTCGGTAGGAGTCCCACCAGCCAGATCCGGCCTATTGGCAGCGGTGAGAGGCGTGCGTGTTGCTTTGACCCAGTTTGAGTTGAATAGGTTCCTCCTGCCTCTCGGCCCTGAGCCCCTCGTCTAGCGATCGGATTGCCAGACGATACCTGACCACGGCCAGGGCTCCAAATACCGCCACGGTTCCGAGCGCCGCCGCCGGCTGAATCTCCGTCCAGCCGCCCAGAGCTTCGCCCCGCGTCCATAACAGGTCTGTCGCAGCAACGACACCCAGAAAAATAAGCGAAGGGACCGCCCAACGCCAGCGAACGTCCCAAACGAGAGCCGTTCCCGCCTGCGCCACCGAGGCCAGCACGGCGGTAATCCAGATCCACATAAGCCCGCCGACACTCTGAGAGGACTCAAGGTTCCCCCAGATCTGCTGAGCCAGCCAACCAGCCGGAAGAACCAGTAGTCCCGTCAAAGCTACAGCCAAGGTCAGAAAGAAAATCTTTGCCCGAGCAACCGAAACGGAATCACCCACCTGGTCCCGCCACCGGCGCAGCTCACCGGAACCGCGCTCTTCAACGATCGCCGCCTTTGCAAGTAGCATCGGGGTCAGTACCAGGCCCAATAGGCGCCAAATCCAGGCTTCTACATCCGGACGCGAATAGACGTCGACCACTGCAAGGAAGACGAATGAGACGGTCAACAGGCACCAGAAACCGCCATGGCGGCGAACTTCTCGGGTGAGTAGCTCATACGTACCCATTCCCCACTCCCTCCCATACACACGCTTGAAGAAAACTGGGAAACCCAGCCCACATCAACCTTACTCCGCAGTTTCCCCTCTTTGCAACGACCCAGGTTTCGATTATGCCGCCCACTCCGGCTCTTGGCCGCATGCTCGGCACACAGCCTGGTGTGCTGCGATCACTCGCCGCCGATGCAACCCCTTGACGCTTCATCCGTCCAACCCCCCCGAAACTTCCCTGCCCCGGTTGGCCGACACAAGAACTTCCCAACCGAAGTCACTTCGACAGGTGAACGGTATCTTGCGCATAGATCAAGGGGCATGCTGATTCTGAAGTTAGTTCCACCGGGACGACCCGAAGGGCTGCAAGGTAGGTGCAACACGGGCTTTCCAGCAGAAGGCCCGAGCTCTCTTTGTAAGGAGCTGCATCGAGGACAGTTCGCAGCTACTAGGACGAATCCAAAGCCCCGGGACGGGCGGCACACTCCAAAGTGGAAGTTGCACTCCCGCAAAATCTGGACGTGCATACCGGGGTGTTCCAGGAGCGTTGTCGCGGGCGTTCTCCACGCCGATTTGCCGTGACGTGGTGGACTCCGGAGCCCTCGCCCGAGAGAACGGCGCCCGCGAAAACGGCGTTTGGGGGGCGGTCCTGATGCGCTTGGGAGTGCGATCCTCGCAGTACTTACCGAATATATCGAGGCGCACTTTCAACAGCCGGGAGTATGGGCAACCATTCAAATTACCAACAACCCACACATTCAACAGAACTTACCGCCAAAATCGGAGCAAAATTCAATACAACTTCGCTTTCTAGCAATCGGCTGTCGACAGAGGTACAAAAAGACACAAGTTTAGACTGGTTATCCGCCTGCTGGAGTGGTACAAACTAGACCAGTAAACCGCGCAGAAGAGCGGTTTCTTGTTTCGGGGGTCAAACCATACAAGGGGGGTACGCACCATGACTGTACGTTTTGCAGTTGTACTGCAGTCCGGGAGGGGTCTTTTCACTTCGCCGCCGGGCGGGAGAGACAAGAAACGGTCCAGCCGCCGGCTGGGTGCTTTGGTGATCGGCCTGCTGGCCATGAGCTGCAATTCCAGCAGTCCCGGCCGGACTCCAGAGGAGGGGGAATTGTCCAAAGGTCGTGCCACAACGAAGTACGGCGTCCTGCAAGGCGTCGTCGATTCCGGCATCGTGGTCTTCAAGGGAGTGCCCTTTGCCAGGCCTCCGGTAGGTGATCTGCGCTGGAGAGAACCTCAACCTCCGGAGTCCTGGACCGGCGTTCGCCCGGCGGAGAACTTCGGACCCCGCTGTATGCAGCGGCCTATCTTCGGTGATATGAACTTTCGCTCGAGCGGCATGAGCGAGGACTGCCTTTACCTGAACATATGGACATCCGCGAAAACGGGGCTGGAGAAGCTTCCCGTTTTAGTCTACTTCTACGGCGGGGGCTTTGCCGCGGGAGACGGGTCCGAACCTCGCTATGACGGCGAGGTTATGGCGCGAAAGGGAATTGTCGCCGTCACCGTGAACTATCGCCTGACGGTCTTCGGTTTTCTAGCTCACCCCGAGCTAACCGCGGAATCGCCCCACAAGGCGTCGGGCAACTACGGTCTGCAGGATCAAGCGGCGGCTCTCAGGTGGCTCTACGAGAACATCGCAGCCTTCGGCGGTGATCCCCAGCGGATCGTCATCGCCGGCGAGTCGGCGGGTTCCGCCTCGGTCAGCGCTCAAATGGTTTCGCCCCTCTCAAAAGATCTCATTGCCGGCGCAATTCTTTCGAGTGGAGCCTTGGGCGGGGGACCTTGGGCGTCACCCTTGAGTGAGGCTGAACAACGAGGTGTACAGTTTGGCGAACAGATCGGGAAAGAGAGCTTGGCGGAACTTCGGGCCATGCCCGCCGAAGAGCTCCTCGAGGCCACGGCAAGAGCTCAGATGCTCTTCTTCGGACCTATCGTGGACGGCTACTTCCTGCCCGAGGATCCCATGAAAACCATGCAAGCCGGGAATCAGGCGCGGGTGCCCTTACTTGGCGGCTGGAATTCGGAGGAAATGAACTACCGGATGATCCTCGGCAACGCCGAGCCCACCGTGGAAAACTTCAAAGCCGCTTTGCAGCGCTTGTATGGCGAAAACGCCGACGAGGTCTTCCGGGTCTTCTCGGCCTCCAACGAAGAGGAGGTGATCGAGGCGGCTACCGATCTGGCCGGCGCCCGATTCATTGCACTGGGTACTTGGAAATGGCTCGAAGTCCACGCCGAGACCAGTGATCATCCCGTATTCCGTTACTTATACGCGCGTCCCCGCCCACCGATGCGTCCCGAAATGGGTGACGCCGTGCCCGGTCTGGCGGGAGGTGTGGTTCGCGGCGAGCAAGCGAGGGCGGCTCAGCCGCCACCGGCACGTGGTGCGGTCCACTCGGCCGACATCGAGTACGCCATGGGGAACCTTCCTACGAACCGGGTCTATGATTGGCAGTCGGAAGATTACAAGGTCTCCACCATTTTTCAGCGCTTCTACGAAAATTTCGTCAAGACCTCGGATCCGAGCGGACTGGGTGTTCCCGACTGGCCGGCGATCAACGGACGGCAACCCCGTCCGGTAATGATCATCGACGTGAACACTCGGGTGGAGCCGGAAAGACACCCGGAACGTTACCCGCTCCTGGACCGGCTTCCCCCGGAAGTCGGCCCGAGACAGTAGCTCCGCCTCGCTCGTCGGGGATCATCCGGCAAAGATCACCAGAGGCGCCGAGGCGGCAGGTCGACACGGCGTGCAAGATGAGGTGATGCAACTGGAGGTTTGAATCCAAGGGAGGGCCGGTTATGAACGTGAGAACATTTACCCTGGGTTTGCTTAGTTTTCTCTTTGCCCTGGCAACTATGGCCGCCCAGGACGAGGTAATCCGCCTTTATTCCGGAAAGGCTCCGGGGTCCGAAGATTGGGACTGGCAGGAGAAGGAGCTTCAGGCCCCGCCGGGAGGCGACCGGGTCGTATACAACGTGGTGGACCCCACCTTGACCGTCTTCCGTCCTCATGAAGGAACCGCCACAGGGACCGCCGTGATCATTTGTCCGGGAGGGGGCATGCACGCCCTGGCCGTGGATCACGAAGGTTATGACGTGGCCCGTTGGTTGGCGGAACGCGGGGTAGCGGGATTCGTACTCAAGTATCGGCTTCTCCACTGCGAGACGGACAATCCTTTCCAAGAGATGTTCTCGAAGGGTCCCGGCATCAACGAGGCCGTGGCCCCGGTGGTGAAATTGGCCACGGACGACGCCAAGACCGCGATGCGCTACGTTCGGGAGCATGCCGCCGAGTACGGCGTCGAGATCCACAAGATCGGCATCATGGGCTTCTCGGCGGGAGGAGCGATTACCGCTTCGGTGGCTCACACCTACGACGCTGCAACCCGACCCGACTTCGCCGCGCCCATCTATGCAGCCTACGTGTGGGCTCTCAAGGAACCCGTGAAATCCGACGCCCCCCCTTTGTTTGTCGTGGCCGCCACCGACGACCAGTTGCGGCTGACTCCTCAGAGCATCGAGATCTACGAAGCCTGGTATGAGGCGAGCAAGCCCGCCGAACTTCACCTGTTTGCGAGGGGCGGGCACGGGTTCGGGTTGCGTAAACAGAACCTTCCCACCGACCGTTGGATCGAACTGTTCCATGACTGGCTCGGGGTTCAAGGGTTTCTAAAGTAGGTCCGCACGCGAATTCGAAGCCTTGAAAAGCCTGACGGTATCCATGCCGTTTGCGTGAGTGGGGCATTTGCAGGTTTCGGCGGACACCGGGCGTGGTAGGACCGGTTTGCGTCGCGGTTCCCCTTCGGGCAGACTAACGGCATGTTTCGCCGATACCGTTTACCCTCGTTCTTGGTTTCGGTCTGCTTGGCCCTCGCCGCGTACGGTCTTGCTTGGGCGGTGGCCGCGCCGGGTCAAACCGGGGAAGGGCCGGTTTCCGCGGCGGCCTCATTTCTGCCCGTTTCGGTGTGGTACGCCGGCGGTAAGGCCCGAGCTCCCATGCTCGAGCCGATCACCGAGCAGAGCCGCGAGCGATGGCGGAAGGACCTGCAACAGATCAAATCTCTTGGATTCAACACCGTCCGGACCTGGGTGGAATGGACGGCCAACGAGCGTAGACCCGGTGAATACGGGTTTCCCCAGCTTGAGCTCCTGGCGGAGCTGGCCCAGGAGATCGGGTTACGCTTCTTCGTGCAGGTATACACCGACTCCGCGCCCGACTGGGTGGCCGGTCAGTGGCCTGACGCTCGTTTTGTGGCGCAGGACGGAAGCGTCATCACCCCTCAGTCGGCACCCGGGTATTGTTTCGATCATCCCGAGGTTCAAGGGAAGATCCTGCAATTCTATAAGCAGGCTGCCGGAGTCGCTTCGCAGTACCCCAATTTCGTAGGGTGGGATCTCTGGAGTGAACCTCACATTATCAACTGGGCGATCATCGACTTCGTGCCCAACGCTTCATTTTGCTATTGTCCCTGGACACAGAAGCGGTTTCGGGAGTGGCTACAAGAGAAATACGGCACTCTGGAACGCCTCAACGAGGCATGGTATCGGACCTTCGACAGTTGGGAGCAGGTGGAAGCGCCTCGCTTCGGGACAATCCTCAGCTACACCGACTTCATCGACTGGAAGCTCTTCATTCGCGACAAGCTCGCCGAGGATTTGCGACTACGGGCCGAAGCGGTGAAGTCGGTCGCTCCGGACCACGTCGTGACCAGCCATGCGGCGGTACCCGGACTGTTTACATCACCTCTCATGGGCGTCGGCGCTCCGGATGACTGGCTTATGGCCCAAACCGTCGATTTTTGGGGAACCTCGATCTATCCCAAGCACTCATTTCCGCAACAGCACTGGTCACGCCTGACGTTGGCATCTCTTGCCGATTTCATCCGGTCTTCCGGACGAACCAAAGGAGGTTTCTACGTGGGCGAGCTTCAGGCCGGGATGGGTATCCGAGGGACCGTCGTCAGTGAGCCGGTGACCGCTTCCGACCAACGGTTGTGGATTCTGACGATGCTTTCACGGGGGGCCAAGGCGATCAATGTGTACGCCTACTACCCTATGAGTAGCGGCTACGAGGCCGGCGGTTACGGACTGGTACACCTCGACGGAACGCTGACCGAGCGGGCGGAAGCTACGGGGCGACTGGCCCAATGGATCGACCGGCACCAAAAGCTCTTTTTGGAAAGCCGACCCGCGACGGCCGAGGTCGCCGTTGTTTACAACCCACTGAGCTACCTGGTCGGCGGGGAACAGCACCTCAGCCGGGCGGGAGCCGTTAGAGAATCGCTCCAAGGAGTTTACCGCGCATTTTGGAAACGCAATATCCCGGTGGATTTCGTCCACCTACGGGAAGTGGAGGCCGGTGACCTTTCCAGTTATCGTCTCGTCTTCCTGCCCTACCCCTTGATGCTGACGCGAGAGGCCGCCGAGGCCTTAACCGCCTTCGTCGAGCATGGCGGAACCCTGGTGACCGAGGCGCGCTGCGCTTGGAATGATGAACGGGGATACGCACAAGAGATCATCCCCGGCTTCGGCCTGCACGAGGTTCTGGGAGTCAGGGAGGGTCGGCTTCGAATGCAGGACGAGATCCAACTTTCCGTCCGCCCTTCCCCGGGGATGAACTGGAATCTGTCGGGAATCGGCATCCAGGAAGAACTGATTCCGGCCTCTGGGGCCTCCGTGATCGGGGAGTTCCCCGACGGCACACCCGGCCTTGTTATGCATCAGTACGGACAAGGACGGGCTTACACCATCGGGACCTTTGCCGCCATGGCGGCCGGTGCCGCTGATCATCCTCACAATGAGGCGTTGTTCGCCTATCTCGCGGAGCAAAGCGGGGTCCGGCCGGTTCTGGATCATCCCTGGCCGGTGTTGGATCCCCCGGTCGAGGTGCGAAGCCTGAACGCCGCCGCAGGACGGATTCTATTCCTCTTCAATCACCGGGAGGAAACAATCGATTGGCGCCTTCCGTTCGAGACATTGGAGGACCTAGAGTCGGGTGATGTCGTTAGGGTCGACCCGATACGGTTGGGGCCCGGAGAGATTCGGATTCTGCTCGCCCATCATCCGACGGAGTAATCGGTAGCATTACCGCACTCAGCAAGTTCGTCCGGTTTCTCCATTCGGGGCTTCGATACGGGAAGCACGGTTCGTATCGCCAACGGCACCAGCTGTCGCCGGTTAAACAGCACATTCACACTGAGGGCGCATTCGTAAGTGCACGAGCATTGAAGCCGCCGCTGATAAGCATATGCTTCCCAGGCCGCGGTCGAGCGCCACAGGGAGGCGAAATCCCCCCCGTAATCGCGGATGTTGCCTATCTTTCGGTCCAGAATTTCGCATGGGTACACGTCACCGGTCTCGCTGATCACACCGCTCAGTTGTCCGGCGTAGCAAGGACTCAACCGCCGATTCGCTTTCATAGTCCGGTAAACCAGGCGGTAAACCGCCTCTTCCTTGCTCACCACCATCCTTTCGTAGGTTGCCCCTCGGCGAGGGTGTAACTTCCGGTAGGCCACCACCCGCTCCGCCACTCGGCGGTATAGCTCCGGATCCACGCTTCGCAGTCCAGGTTCCATCGGTTCACCGCGGACCAACGTCAGCGAGATTGCATCGGGCTTAAGTTCCTGCTCCACGAAGTCGAGGAATCCGTCCAAGACGTGCTGGTTTTCGCGGTTTACCGTGATCGCCACCCCCACGGAAAGATTGGGAAACTTGGGCTTCAGCTCTCTCAGCCCGGCAAAGCTTTCCAAGGCTCGGTCAAAGCTCTGGGGATGATTCCGAATGCGGTTGTGGATTTCAGGAGGGCCGTCCAAGGAAACTCCGGTGGCGACAACGGCCGTATCGACTTCCCGCAAAACGGCTTCAGCTCCACGAACCGTCCGCTCCGGCAGAAAACCGTTGGATGGAATTTGGATATTTCTCACTCGAGAATTGACCGCAAAAGTAGCGGCAATCTCGGCAAGATCGCGGCGCAGGTACGGCTCACCGCCGGTCAGCGACACCGAAAGCAGATTCGGCAATGTACTGCTGATTCGACGGTACTCCTCCAGCGTCAACTCGTTCTTCTTTCCGTTCAATTCCTTCCAATAGAAACAGTGGCGGCAGAGCAAGCTGCAGCGGGAAGTAACAAAGACGACCAGGTTGAGGGGAAGCCCCGGCTTCTTAAAGACCCGACCGGCCACAGCCAGGTTCCGTGCGAGCTCTCCCATGCCGGTCATGCTAGCACAGCGGATCCGGTAGACCGGAGCTCCCATGATTCAGCCGGCTCGGCTCGGCCCCACGCGGGCAACTACCCGGATCACTGAACCGCCCGGGTTGGCGGACAGGCCCAGGAAGCCTGTGTTGGGACCTGCGTGCTCAGCCCGGTGCAAGGTAAATCTGTTCCGGTGGAATTTTGAGGGCGGATTCCGTGAACTTTTTGCTTCATGTTCTCGTTTGGTGTTTTCGAAGCAGGAGAGTGACATCATGAGAAAACCAAGCCCATCCATTCAAGTTCTTCTTTTCTCAACCCTGGCGGCGGCGACGGCGGCCGCACAGAGTTCGCAGGACACATGGCTGCACGTACGGGTTGAGGAGGAAGCCCAAAACAAGTCGGTAAAGGTGAATGTTCCTCTTCAGTTGGCGGAAACCGTCTTGCCGATGCTCGACGTGCCGGAACTGAAGTCCGGAAAGATCAAGCTCAACCAGCGTGAAATGAGTGTTTCGGAGTTACGTAGTTTGTGGGCCGCCCTCAAGGCCCAGGGCGAAGTCCCCCTGGTGGAAGTCTCCTCGCCCGAGGAGGAAGTCCGGGTCACTTTCAAGAACGGTCACCTCTACGTTACTTCCACCGAGAGTTCGGAAAAGACCGTCTTTGTACAAGTTC
>ERZ795051.6103-NODE-6103-length-10226-cov-3.470259_pt1 | contig 10226 bp, 6 predicted proteins | sample MGYA00375135_ERZ795051 | MGnify/ENA primary metagenome ERZ795051 (study PRJEB30180, sample SAMN05720222) | activated sludge metagenome | isolation source: Anaerobic digester | place: Japan | collected 2015-05-26 ... | reverse complement strand
GGAATCATTGCAGCTGATGGGTCATGCCGCTACCAGCGGCTTTTGGGTTCGGTCAGCGCGCGCCCGGCCGGATCAAACGGCTTCATCAGGTCGAAGCCCGAAAACCCGCTGGGCGGCCGCTGTTGCAGCGAGGTCGACGGAGGAGGAGCGGAAGCGCCGCCGATTCCCGCTCCGCCGGATAGCCCCCAGGCCGGAGGCGGCAGGCCGCCGGATTCCAGCGAGCTGGAACGAAATGACGGCGAAAAGATGTCTCCACGGCGGCCATAATTCTCCGGCGAGCCGGATAACAGCGGACGATCAATCGGGCCTGGGCCCATGCGCACCCCGTTCCGAACGGCCGCCGGATCCGCCGCCGCGTCGAGCCGCATTCGGGCCAGCTCGCTGCTGCTGGGTTGAGACGGCTGAACCGTGGCTTCCGGTCGGTGCCCGGCCGTCACTTCATCCATCCGCCGCCGAATCTCGGCGTAATCCGGTGTCGCCGCATCCGTCCGCGCGGCCCCCGGCGGCGTGGAGGAGGTGTTCACCGACGGTCCGCCCAGCGCATTTCTTTCCGACCCGAAACGCGGAAGATCGCTGTCGGTAACACTGCCTTCCGGACGGAATTGCACCGCGTACCGGCTGGGGTCATCCGCTGTCGTAAAGGGCGCGACGACCTGCCCGCCCGCTGTCTGGGGATGCGTTATGAGCGGCGGCTCGCGCAGACGATCGTCCCGATTCGCTTCTTCTTCTGTATCTTCACCCTCGCGCCTCGGCGCCGCGACGCGGGCAACGCGATTGGTGGCCATGGAGTTTCGGATATCTCTCGCCAGCCAACCCCAGCGGCCGGAACCATATGAATTCGTCGTTGAAATTTCGACGCCGAGTATCGCGCTGACGGACGAGGTTATCCACAGGTCATCCGATTCTTCCTCTTCTTCTTCTTCCGGCGCCCTGTGCGGCCGCGGCTTGATCGGCATGCCCGGCACGGCGCTGTTGAGCATCAGCGACGGAGCATCGGAGGCGCCGAGCGACAACGGAGCGCCGGCATTGGGGTCCGTCTCATTACTCTTTTGCGGTACGGGTTCCGGCACCGTTTCCTGCAAGTCGTACAGCTGCACGCGGCCGTCATACCGCCGGCGGACGCGCCGCGACGGGGCGTTCGTTGCCGCAACATCGGATTGTGCGACCGCGACATCCATCAACGCAAGCCCGAGGATTGACAGAGCAAGCCCTCGGGCGAAATAAGCGCGCCATCGGGCCGGCGTACGACGGCAACGCCACGCGGTACTCTGGCGAACCGATTCCATGTACGTTATTCTCTTCCAGCACGCTTTCGATTACAATGAAAAAGACCGGCGACGGCAACCGACTGCTCAAAGATGCGCGCGGGCCGCATGCGCCGGCATCAACTTCATGGACGACGACACCATTGCCGCCATCGCCACGCCGCCGGGCATCGGTGGTGTTGCGATCGTTCGCGTGTCCGGACCGAAGGCCCTGACGGTTGCCGATCGCGTCTATGGCGGGCGCACGTCCCTGTCCCGGCGGCCGACCCACACGGTTTCCGTGGGACGCGTCCGCCGAGAAGACGGCCGCGTCCTGGATATCGCCCTCTGGCTGATTTTGCGCGCCCCGCATAGCTATACCGGCGAGGACGTGGTGGAAATACAGTGCCACGGAGGGCTTCACGTGCCGCACCTTGTGCTGTCCGCCGTCTGTGCGGCCGGAGCCCGGATTGCGACCCCGGGCGAATTTACCCGGCGTGCGTTTCTCAACGGCAGAATGGACCTGCTGCAGGCGGAATCCATCCTGGACTTGATCCGCGCCCAAACCGACCGCTCCGCAATCGCCGCGGCAGAACAAATGGACGGCCTTCTCAGCAAGGAAATCAACGCGCTGTACAATGACATTCTTGCCGCGCTAACAACCGCAGAGGCGGCCAACGACTTTTCAGAAGACGATGATGGAAAATATGATGCACATTCTTGCTCTTCTGCAATCACTTCTGCGATTGCCCGCGCCCGCCGGCTGCTGGCTACGGAGCGAAAGGGGAGGATCCTTCGCGAGGGCGTAAAAGTCGTGATTGTCGGCCCGCCCAACAGCGGGAAGTCAACGCTATTTAACGCCCTGCTCGGCTTCGACCGCGCCATCGTGACCGATGCTCCTGGAACAACTCGTGACACGATTGAGGAACAAATCAGCCTCCGAGGCATTTTGATCCGGCTGGTGGACACCGCCGGAGTTCGGACCGCCACCTGTGAAATCGAAGCAGAGGGCATCCGACGTGCAATAGCTCAGGCAAGAACGGCGGAATATATTGTCCATGTTTATGATGCAAGTATTTCGAACAGAGAAGATTCGATCTATTTTGATCGGGATTTTCCTTCCGAACGCATTATCAGAGTCCTCAATAAGTGCGATCTAAAGGCTTCGGATTCTGGGCTTGGTCCGCCGGACGCCATCCAGACCTCCGCCATATCCGGCTATGGGCTGGATGACCTCCGGGACGCTCTTTACGTCAAAGTATCTTCCGGTCTTCTGGACTCGGAATCTGCGGGTTTAAGTGTTTCATCGCGTCATGCTGACCTGCTCCGGGAAACGAGTCGTCATTTGGTTAAAGCTTCGGAGATCCTTGCAGCGGGTTCCGGGGACTGGTCTGCGCTCGTCGCCGTCTATTTGCGCGCTGCATTGGAAATGACCGGCGAGATAACCGGTCGGACATATTATCCCGAACTGCTGAACTCCATATTCGAACAATTCTGCGTCGGAAAATGAATGCCGGACTTTGACGTAATTGTTATCGGCGGAGGGCATGCCGGATGCGAGGCCGCACTCGCATCAGCGCGGTCAGGCGCCAGAACCGCTTTGGTGACCATGTCGCTCAATCGCGTCGCCCGGATGTCGTGCAATCCATCCGTTGGAGGCATTGCTAAGTCTCACTTAGTCAGTGAAGTAGATGCACTTGGCGGAGAAATCGGGATCAATACAGACTGTACCGGTATTCAATTCAGAATATTGAATACCAGGAAGGGACCCGCTGTCCGATCATCGCGCGTCCAATGCGACAAGGAAGCATACCCCGCCCGAATGCTCTCGGTTCTGAAATCCACCACATTACTCTTCCTTTTGGAAGGAGAGGTGGACCGACTGATCACAAAGAACGGCACTATTTCTGGCGTTTCCATTGCCGGAGGACCAGAAGTCACCTGTCGGAAAGTCGTCCTCTGTGGAGGGACATTTCTCCGAGGGACTATATATATAGGCAAGCGGGCGATTCCCGGAGGACGTATCGGCGATCCGTCTTCCAACAAATTGGCGGAATGTCTGGCCAAACTCGGCTTTATTGCTTCGCGGATGAAAACGGGGACTCCGCCGAGATTATTGGCAGAGAGTGTGGATTTTGATCGAATGACACCGCAATATGGTGAGAACCCTCCACCATTCTTCTCCTGGAAGCACAGGGTTCAGGCACTGTTCCACGTGGAACGCCATGTTGCAGACCAATCCCAACCCGGCGGATTGTTCCACGTGGAACGCAGCCCGGGAGCCCTTCATCCATGGCCACCTGGCGTAGGACAGATTCCTTGTTACCTGACCCATACGAATTCAAAGACTCATGGGATTATTTCGGAAAATTTGTCCAACAGCGCTTTGTACGGTGGCATGATCTCAGGGACGGGGGTGCGGTATTGTCCGTCCATAGAAGACAAGATCGTAAAATTCCCACATCGCGATTCTCACCACGTCTTCATCGAGCCGGAGGGGCGGTCTTGCGATCGAATTTATCCGAATGGAACGTCCAATTCCCTTCCAGAATCCGTTCAGCGCGACATGATACGATCAATTCATGGACTGGAAAGGGCTGTAATTCTTCGTCCAGGATATGCAATTGAGTACGACTTTTACGATCCGACGATGTTGACCGTCGAACTGGAAAGCAAGATTCTGCATGGGCTCTACTTTGCCGGTCAGGTCAACGGCACAACGGGATATGAGGAAGCCGCAGCGCAAGGGTTCATCGCTGGCATTAACGCGGCGAGGTCCGCTTTGGGAAGAACATCTTTCACGCTTGGAAGAGATCAGGCGTACATCGGCGTTTTGATAGACGACCTGGTGACGAAGGGCGTTGACGAGCCCTATCGTATGTTCACGTCACGAGCCGAGAATCGTCTTTCTTTGCGACAAGACAATGCCGTACTCCGTTTGACTGATGCCGCCGCGACTCTTGGGATCGTTTCAGATGAGGATCTACAAATCAGAAAACAGATCTCTGCCGATATCGAAGAACTAATCAGGCGTTGGGATCAACCCGTATCCGGCGCAGAGTCCGTATCAAATCAAATTTTGCGCGGGGCCTTCGTTGTGGAAAATTTGGAAGGGAAGACAGGATATGAGCGCTTCATCGCAGAACAGGCATACACTGAAATAAAGTACCGTGGCTACGTTGAAATCGAACGGTCCGTCCGGAAAAGAAATTCCAATTTCGACTCAATGATAATTCCGCATGACATTGATTACGGAAGTATAAAGTCATTGAGAACAGAGAGCCGTCAGAAGTTGTCCCGTATCCGTCCTGTTTCCATCGGTCAGGCGTCTAGGATTCCGGGCGTCGGACCGGCGGATATTTTACTGCTTGCCATTTGGATCAAAAAGACGCAAATATCTGAAAAGCAAATAGATAAGAATCATATCTCGGAAGAAGAAAATCGGAATGAAATATCCACTCCGGGGCTTCCATGAATATGTTGCTGATCGTTGACGATGAGCCAAAGGATTTCGTCCGTTCTGTGGCGCAGATCACTCGCGACCACAGTTGGTTACTGCGTTCTTTCGTGCCAAGACGGCGCCGCTGTAGCGTCCATTGCGGTTTGAGGAAAAGAACTCTCGGACCCGCTTCTCGCCTTCTCACGGGGCGACGAACCGACTCGTGCGCCTACACACTTATCGGGGGTTCTTCGCCGGGGGTAGCGCGTGTCCTTATAGCGCGGGGGGCGGGAGATTCACGTTTCCTTCGGTCCCGATCTCCGGCTGACAATGGGCGATGCCTGTCGTTGTCCGCGCATTGACCATGCAAGGCATCCGCGTGGACGAAGCGAAGAATGGAGAGAAGGCGCTGCATCTGTATTGCAACGCTCTATCTTCCGGAACCCCTTATGGCTTGGTCATACTGGATTTGACGGATCCAGGATGTACGGGTGCACTGCAAACGCTTCAGGCGCTCCGGGAGATAGATCCGGGCGTCCGCGCCATCGTTTCCAGAGGGTATGTGTCCGACCCATTCATGGAGATTTTTCGCGACCGAATGATTTTGCGGCCTGGCGACCAAACCCTTCAGTTTCCCCGATCTCGTTGTCACGCTGCAGAACGCATTGAAATCGTAATGAAGCCGGGGATGCGATGGGCCCGGCAGGGGTCGAACCTGCGACCAGAGGATTATGAGTCCCCTGCTCTGACCAACTGAGCTACGGGCCCATCAACGTTATTGACGCGCTGCGCAGAATATTCTAGGTTCGGCTCGGTTTCGGTGCAAGAAGCACTGCCGGATGGTGTAATGGTAGCACCGCAGATTCTGGATCTGCTTGTCTAGGTTCGAATCCTAGTCCGGCAACCAAAGCCTACGAGATCATCATCGGCATGATGACATATAGGAAGGGCTCATCCGTCTTGAGCACTCCCGGGCTCGTCGAACTGGAAATCTCCACGAAGATCTCATCGGCCGCCAGATAGCGCAAGGGTTCGATCAAGAGGCCCGGGTTAAAGGCGATTCCGATCTCCGGACCATCGTATTTCAATGGAACGGTCTCCCGCGCCTCTCCAACCTCCTGGGACGACGCCGTGATTTCCACGCGATTGTGCCCAAACGTCAACTTCACGGAGTTGCTCTTGTCGCTGGTCATCAGCGCCACGCGACGCACTGCGTTCATGAACAATTCACGCTCCAACGAGATGCGCACCCCGGTCTGCGAAGGAATCACCTGCAAATAGTTCGGGTACGTCCCATCCAGGAGCTTCGAAAAGACCGAAAGGGTCGCCGTTTCGAAAACGACCTGATTGGCGTTCGCACGAACCTTGACCTCGCCGTCGTCGCCCAGGGATCGAACCAGCTCCGTGATGGTCTTGCTCGGCACCACGAGATCCAATCCGCCGTCTCCTTCCACCTCGACGTCCTGCTCCACCAGCGCCAAGCGGCGTCCGTCCGTGGCGACCGCCGTCAACCGGCCCGCCTTGAAGCGAAGAAAAACGCCGTTCAGAATCGCACGACTTTCATCCGTGGAGGCCGCGTACCCAGTCCGCTGCAACATCGTCTTCAGAACCTTCTGACCGACGGTCACCGAGCGGGCGCCGTCCGCCGACGGCAAGGGCGGAAAATCATCCGCGGAGATCCCCCGCAGCAGGTACGTCGCGGATCCTGCGGCGATGTGTGCGGTCACCCCATCGCTCACCTCTATGGCAATTTCAGCGCTCGGCGCTTCGCGGAAGATGCCTGCGACGAACTTCGCCGGCAGCGTCACGGCGCCTACCTTAGCCACGTTAGCCGGTACCGATGCACGCACGCTGAGATCCAAGTCCGTCGCTGTCAGGTGGAGCTGGTCGTCGCGCGCAGCGAAGAGGACATTGGAAAGTACGGGAATCGGGCTCCGAGATCCAATGACCGTGAGTACCTTCTGAAGACCGTCCAAAAGGGCTTCTTTGCTGACGCTGAGCTTCATGGCAGGTTTCCCTCCGGGGTTTCAACAGGGCTGATTATAGAGGATGGAAGAAGCATAATCAAACACTCTTACCAGTAACGCCGTCAATATCTACAATAAGTCTGACGGGCCGCTCCAGTAGCAGAGAAACGCCGCTCATTCGGTGTTGGAAAGCTGTGGAGAAGAATCACGAGATTGTCCAGTTTACCGGATCTGCACGTTTTTTGGGGCGTTATCGGAAAGTTTTCGACACCCGATTGTTCATAGGTCGGCCAGGGCCGGCGTCAAGAGATGATCTTGGCGCGGATGTTTTCCACGGTCTCCCGGAATACCGGATCGCGTCGGAGCCGAGCTTCAATGGTTTGACAGGCATGGATTACCGTAGCGTGGTTGCGGTCGAAGGCCTCTCCGATAGACGCCAGGGACTGGCGGGTCAGGGACCGGCAGAAGTACATGGCCAACTGACGCGGCAGTGCGACAGACGCCGGCCGTCGCTTGCTGGTCATGTCTGCTACGCGCAGATCAAAACATTTAGCCACGGTGCGCTGGATGATGTCGGTCGTCGGCGCCGGCGCGGATTTCTCGAAGGAATCTCGCAGCAGGTTTTCGACAGCATCCACCGTCAAAGGCTGACGAGAAAGGGAAGAAAAGAGGGCGATCCGGGTCAACGCACCTTCAAGCTTCCGCATATCGGTGCGGATATTTTCGGCGATGAAAAGGACAACATCGTTGGGCAGCTGAATGTTATGAAGAGCGGCTTTTTTGCGGAGAATCGCGACACGGGTCTCCAGGTCTGGCGGAAGAAGCTCCGTAACCAGGCCCCAGGCAAAGCGGGACACCAGCCGGGGTTCGAGGCCTTGAATTTCAGCGACCGGGCGGTCGCAGGTCAACACGATCTGCTTGCGGCTGTTAAACAGGGCGTTGAAGGTGTGGAAAAACTCTTCCTGAATGCCGCGCTTGCCGGCCAGAAAATGCACGTCGTCCAGCAACAGCACGTCAATACCGCGGTAGCGCCGCCGGAAATCGGTTGGGCTGTGTTCCTGGAGAGACTCGATGTATTCGTTGAGAAAAGACTCGGCGGAGACGTAGACAATCCGGGCGGATTTTGAAGTCGCGTAAATCTGATGTCCGATGGCCTGCATCAGATGCGTTTTGCCGAGACCGGAGCCGCCGTAGATCAGCAGCGGGTTATAGGCGTGGGCCGGACGCTGCGCAACCGCGGAGCAAGCGGCGTGCGCCAGCGAGTTCGATGGCCCGACAACAAAAGAGTCGAAGGTGAACGCAGGATTCAATGCAGGAACAGTACGGGCGGCGGCCTTGCGATGGGCGCGCTCCGGAGCCGGCGCCGACGCCGCTTCGGCGTCGGGCTCGCGGTCTCGAGGAAGAGCTGCATCCGGGGATACGACGAAGACGATGTCACCGGTGAGTCCGCATTCTTCCGCGGCTACCTTGCGGATCAGCGGCAGGTAATTCTCCTTCAACCAAAGCAGGTAGAAATCATTGGGAACTCCCAGCGACAGGCGCTCCCCCGACATGGAAATAGGCTTGATGATCGCAATCCAGCGTGAGTGGATATCGTCGGAAAGCATCTCCTGCAATCGGTTATGAATACGCCGCCAAATCAACTCGGCCGAACTATTGCTCACGACAAAAAACTCCCCTCAATGCGAGCCCGAATATCATCCCAAGAACTTATTGACAGGTTGTCAACAAGGCCGCATCTACTGCCCTCAAAGCGACAGCTTCCAGGTTAGCGGCCAATCGCCAGGCGCTCAAGGCGGAATCCTGGCACCCGGAATTTCGGCAGGGTCGAATCAATCTATGGTTGTCAACCGCCAAAGGAACCCCCATATTTAGGCTTTAGATGAAAATTTCATTAATGCGGATCGAGTCGAAATTTCGATGCCAAACCTCGTCCGAGGACAATCAAAATTGAGAATATGGCCGTCTATCAAGGAGATTCTTTGTGAAAAAAGCCGAGAAGTTGACAAAATACAGGCTTTTTATAGGTCCTCCGTCAGATACTACTGATATTCAATATCTTACAGGATTCGCGGCCACGGACCCGGTTGTCTTGCTGGATTCCGGTCGGAAGAAACAACTTGTCGTGCCGGATCTGGAGTACGGACGTGCCTGTGAACTCGGCCGCGGCGTAGAGCCGGTGTTGCCGTCCGAGTTGCCGAAAGTCGCGCCGGACGTGCGCGGAGCGGGCGCGTGGATTCTTGGGCTGCTGCAACGCGAGCGTGTGCGCGCCGTGCGCGTGTCGCGCTGGTTTCCCGCTTCCTTGGCGCGTCGCATGGAGACATCGGGAATTCGCGTGGAGGTTCAGGAGGACTCTTTGACGCCCGAGCGCACCGTGAAGCGACCCGAGGAAGTGGAGTATTTGAAAGCGGCGCAGCGCGTGGCGATCCACTGCATGAAACACGCCATCGCGCTGATCGGCGCCGCGGAAATCGGATCGGACGGATCGCTTCGCCGGGGGCGTCGTCGTCTGTATTCCGAGGATGTTCGGGAGGAGATCGAGCGGATTGCGTTGGCGTCGGGCTGTCTCTGCGCGGAGACGATTGTCGCGGGCGGCGATCAGGCGGTCAATCCGCACGAGCGCGGCCGGGGTCCGCTGCGGGCGGGCGAGGCGATCGTGCTGGATATCTTCCCGAGGGATCGTCGGACCGGCTATTGGGGCGATCTCACGCGCACCGTGGCGCGGGGCCCGGTGTCGGCGCCGCTGCGCCAAATGTACGCGGCCGTGGCGGCAGCACAACGCGCCGCGCTGGACGCAATACGCGCGGGTGCGCCCGCGGAGGCGCCGGACGCGGCAGCGCGACGGGTTTTTGAGCAGCGGGGATACGAGACGGTGCGCAGCGCCGCGAGGATGGAAGGGTTTATTCATGGCACCGGACACGGCGTCGGACTCGACATTCATGAAGCGCCGGGCTTGCGGCCGGGTGGCGGCCGGCTTTGCGCGGGCCAGGTGGTGACCGTCGAACCGGGGCTTTACTATCGCGGGATCGGCGGAGTCCGCATCGAGGACGTGGTGGTGGTGACCCGTACCGGCGGCGAAATATTTCCGAGTATGGGCCGACGGCTTCTCGTAGGCTCGGGGGCCGCCCCATGAACGCGGCGCTGCCGGTCGCGGCGGCGCTGGCCGGAGGCATCTGGCTGGGCTGGCGATGGTTTGAGTGGCGAAAGCTGTATCATCCCCATCGCGACATTGCGCGCACGCCGGACGCGGTCGGGCTGGAATATGAAACGGTGGAGTTCATCGCAGAGGACGCTGTTCGTCTCTGGGGCTGGTGGATTCCCTGCGAAGATGCGCGGGGGGCCGTTCTGTACTGCCACGGGAACGGCGACAATATCGGGGACTTGGTGGATGCCGCGGCGGATCTGCACGGACTGGGCGTTCATGTTTTCCTCTTCGATTATCGGGGCTACGGACTTAGCCGGGGCGTCCCGACGGAAAAGGGAACGTATCGCGACGCGCGCGCCGCGTTTGAGTGCGTCCGGGCGCGGTATGGCGATGCGGATCAACCGCCTGTGGTCGTCTTGGGCCGATCGCTG
>ERZ795051.6100-NODE-6100-length-10228-cov-4.944756_pt1 | contig 10228 bp, 10 predicted proteins | sample MGYA00375135_ERZ795051 | MGnify/ENA primary metagenome ERZ795051 (study PRJEB30180, sample SAMN05720222) | activated sludge metagenome | isolation source: Anaerobic digester | place: Japan | collected 2015-05-26 ... | reverse complement strand
CCTACTACCAGCTAGGAAAAATTCAAATGCGGTAGAGTAGTGGCTATTATTTCAGTATTCAATACTGAAGTCGCAATCCTACTACCAGCTAGGAAAAATTCAAATAATATTTCTATGAGTGAAATAATAAGATATTTAATTAAAGTCGCAATCCTACTACCAGCTAGGAAAAATTCAAATAGCACCAAATTAATCTATAAGTAAACAAAGAACAAAAAGTATGTAATATCGTCATCATAAAAAAATAATATGAAAATTTTATTTTAATTTCAAGTAAAAAATTAAATAAAACATATCTAAACATTGATACAATTAAACTTAACATATAGTCTTAATCCTATACTATTGAAACATTTATTTTGACACGTTTTACATATTAAACAAAGACAAAAATACATATTTAAAAAATAACAACTTAAAAAGTATGACTAAATGACAATACAATAATCATCATTATAATTTCTACCTTCACCAAATTGTTGAACTTTGCTGAAGCAGGATTCACATAAATAATAAAATATTACAGAATCCTGCTCCATATTAACAATACGGTGTAATTTACTTTTAAGTAAATTAAGTTCAGATTCCTTTAAGTTGCACTCAAATACACTATACTGCACCCTTTCACCAAAATCTCTCATTACTTTTGCAACTTTAGTAAGTCGTTTTTCATCACGAATATCATAGGTTATTAGATATCTCATAAATTTCTTTTCCATTAAAATACCGTTATATGTTATTTGCAATAATAATAAATTTATGAGATAAATTCAAATGGTATGAAAAGCCTTGTTATTTTCAAGGGCACTTACTAATTCATTGCATTGTGTTATTATTTTCTGATAAAAAGTTTGAGAAGATTCTTTTAAAACACCAACCCAATTTTCGAACTCTTTTATAAATTTTTCCATTCTATCAACCTTTAAATAAATACCGCCTTCTCTGGGTTCAAAATCTTCTTTTTTTAACATATTTTTATTACACATATTAATTACAAGCTTATCAACAGCAGGTTGTCTGAATATTTCGAGAATATCTAGCATAAGACTTTCTCTACCATATTCAACAGAATGGAAAAAACCAATACCAGTTTCTAACCCTTTAGAATGCAAAATAGCCGATATTTTTATTCCTAAAAGAGTATAGCCGAAACTTAATAAAGAGTTAACTTCATCTTTTGGTGGTCTTTTGTTTCTTCCATCAAACTTTAGCTCACCAATAAAAATTTTTCTTAAAGCTGAAAAATAACTTTTTGAAGCAATACCTTCATAACCCAATAAAGTTTGTTTATTATACTCCGGAGTTTGGGCTCCATTAGAACCAGATACATACATATTTTCAACTTTACTTAATGTATCATTTAAAAGGTACTCTTCATCAAAAAAATCAGCTTCTGGGTGATTGCTTTTAAAATCCTTTATAATATTTAGTTGATTATTAATCTTTTTAATTACAATGACTTTTGCTATTTCCATCGATATTCCATCATCAATTGCAGCTTTGAATTGTGCAAGTTTTAAAGGTGTATTCTTAGATCTAAAAGTAATTAGCTGTCCTTTTAAAATACCTTCCATTGTAAGAAAAGTAGTAGGAATATCGTGTTCGAGCAAAGCAGAAATCACCTGGGTAGTTAATTGTATATTACCAAAAACTACAACACTTTCAATTTTAGCCCATGGTGTAGAAAAGAGCTCAAATTGATTATCAGAGATAACCATTCTACCACGCTCTTTTGTAACATAAGTTCCTTGTTTAGTTAAATATATTACAGACATATAACTATTCAATTTATTAATAATTAATTAAAAAATTATCTTAAATTCTGCAAAATACACGCAGTATGTCAAAGAACAAAATAGGATATTAAGAAAGAAAAACCATTAACCACCCTAAAGTAGATCTATTGTCAATAATATTTCTTGATAATGGTTTATCTTTTAACATACCTGATATACATTTACTTATTTTACCGGAAAATCTACCTACTCTAAGTAAAAAAGAATCTTTTGTTTTATATTTTTCAAATAATAATTTTATACTATTTAAATTTTCAATAATATTTTCCGAGTCAGTTGCATTCTGAAAATAATTGATTTCTTCAATTAAATTGTTTTGATAAAAATAATTACAGGAGTCAACTATTAATTTTTTATTAATCTCCATTGAATTTTTAATGTAACAATCAATAATCAATTCCTGATTTGAATGTAATGTTCTATTTGGTAATTCAAAGTAGGTACATTCAGCAAAGTTTTTAATACTATTTTCCTTAAATCTGGAATTCTCAATTAAAACATTTTTTACCCAGTATACTTTAATGTATCTATTATCAATAAATATATCCGGAACTTTAAGATTTTTAAAAGGGTCATCAGTAGGCGATGAATTATTTAAAATTTTTGTTTCAAAATTTGTTTTTTTTTCAGATTTGTCTTCATCACTAATAACAATCTCATTTTTATATTTAAGGTAATTCAAAACAGCTGTTCTAATACACCCCTTTAATGAACTACCAGGTATATATGGGGCATGAGACAAAGGATCCCTAATAAAGGTTGAAATCAATAATTGATTATTAATTTCATTTATACTCTTTTTGTAATTTTCTTCTACTTTAGGTTCTACATACACATCATAAAGTGTATCTTCTATTGGATCAAAATGTTTTATAACTAACTCTCTTAAATGAAGTATATTATCATCATTTATTGAACTATAAAAATCATCTAAGTTGCTTTGATCAAACTTTTTAATAATATTTTCCAAAGAAAATCTATACATCTTACCATCCATTATTACATAATCAAATGGTTCTATCTGCTCACCATTACCGATATGTAATGGCGACAAAAACATCAGAGAAATTTTATATTTTTGCATATTTACCTCTCTTCAAAATTTAACCATAAAGGATAGGCATAAGCATAATGAACTATATTGCTATCAGAGTGAATATTTCTAATTAATTTACCATAATAACCTTTTTCATTAGTAAAAAAGACCGACCCTTCTTTAAACATCATAATTGGCTTTTTAAAAGGATTATTACTTTGTGCATATTCTTCACCCAATTTACCAAATTTTGTAAGTAATTTATAAAAACATTTTATGGGTGTTTTTTCATCTGGTATAAAGTTTGATAAAGTTACGAAGCCATTTGGATTATCTACATTTAATAAATTATTACATAAATCAATAGAAAGAAATTTTAAAGCACCTTTTCCGGATGATTTTTTTGCTCCAAAACCACTAAAAGATAAATATTCCATTATATTAGAAATCATATTCTCTGATAAATATTCAGTATCGATAAAAAAGAAAAACGTTAAATTTTCATTGTTACTCAAGTAAAATCTTTCAAAAGTTACAAAAAAACCACCTACATCTTTTGTAGTTGAAGTTCTTCTATCAATTACATTATGAACTATAGCAATTTCCTTATCATTATAATTTTTTTTAATTGAACAAGCTCTATCAATAATATAACAGAAATAATTATACAATGAAAAACTGTTTTTAAGGTCTGATAATATATTCAACTCTATTAGTTCGTTTTTTTCAATTTTTGAAATGCACTCATTAATTGAAAGATCTATTAATTTTTCATCATAACCCTTAAAATCATTACCATATTTAAATAATATAATATCTTTTAACGCTTTTCTTTCTTCATTTAATAAAGGCTTTAATATGGGAAACGGCAAATAACCATCTGGATAACCATTACTAAAAAGAGTAGGTTTTATATCATAGCTTTCAATAAATTCTTTTAATATATTATTACCATAAATATATCTCAAAGCCCAACAAAAATGACCAAAAATTACATCTGCTTGAAAATATGTAATAATTGTGGATTTTAATTGAAAACTTATTTTATAAATCATATTACTTTTTCCTTTTCTAAAAATTGTTTTAATCTGTTTTGAAATACTTCATCCATATCATTATAATTATCACTATTTATTTTAATATTCTTAAATTTTATTTTGCCACACCCTCTACTACCAGAACCACCTAGATAATCTTTTTCTAAAAGATATATAGCATATAAAACATAATCAAAAAGTTCACTATCTTCTTTGATAATATTTTCTTTATCTGCACTTTCTTTATTTCTATTTTCAAGTTCAAATACTCTATATGATATTTTAAATTCAAATTCAACACCAGGAACAACTCTCTCAATAGGTCTAGGATGTTTAGCAGTTCCAGATCTTCTATCAATAGAATTTTCATATTTATCTTCTGTTAAAGATATTCTTTTATTTTTTATTTTTTCGCTCCAACTATGTGTTAAATATGCATCATTAACAATTATTCTAGTTGGACCAACCTCATTTTGTTTATTTAATGTTCCAAATATTCTTGTTATAAGGTTATGTCTATCCTTATCAATATCTGGAGTACAAGGATCGCCTTTCGATTTATCAAATAAACCCAAATTCCATTCAAGTAATGTTCTCATTTTTCCTTTAAGTGAAGAACCTGGTATATATGGTTCATTGTTTAAAGGATTTCTAATAATTGGTTGATCATTACCACCAATTTCAATAGTATCTTTACTACCACCAATATGTAATCCAGATAGTAATTCTATTGTTGCAGTAATAGTATAATATTCTTTTATTCTTTTTATCATTGTTATATCTCCTTATTATTACATTATTATTTTGGATTATTAGAATAGTAAAAACCTACAATAGCTTCGAATAATTTACAAAAATCAGAAAAACTCTTTTTATCGTTTATACGTTCTATAGCGTCATGAATAAAAGCTTTGAAGATTGGCGGTATCTTATTATTGTAAGTTTTATAACTAGCTTTAGATTTAAGCATTTTGATTAAGGGTAAAATATCATTAAAATTCTCTACTTCCAATAACCTTTCAAGATATTTAATCTCACCATAAAATTGTCTCATCTGTGCTATAGACAATTTATTTTCTGCAAACTGTTTACCCCTCTCTTCTGCTTCTTTAGTTAAAGCATTAACGGTTAAAAAACCATCAGGAAAAAAGGGCTTTTTAGACTGTTCATAACTATTACTCTTGGTATCAAATGATTTCCTATCAATATTATTTTTTTCATATTTTGGAATTTTAGGATTTAAATTAGGATTTGTAGCCATTTATTCATCTCCTCTATTATTATAAATTGTATAAAATAATGGTATTGTTAAATTTTCCATTAATTTTTTATTAAAACATTCTTGTATAGAAAATAAAATTTTAATATTATCTATTTCTTCTTTATTTAATATTTTATTTTCTTTATCCCTAATAACAATATTACGTTCTACATCATAAGCCATCAAAGAATGAAAAACATAATCTTTAATATTCCTATCATTAACTGCAGAAATATACATCTTATGATATCTTAATAACCTATAAAGAAAACTCATATTAATATTCGAGTTTTTACTTCTAATTCTTTCATTTAAAAATTTCTTACCATAACTTAATATTTTCTCAAAATCTTTCCACTTTATGGTTTTATTAAACAATGTAACTGAATCTCTAGAATTTTTCTTTAATTCTTTTAAAATCATATCTTTTATTAAATTATTAGGTTCTTTTTCATTACAATCTGATAATGATTCCTCACCTTTAGAAACATTTAATAAAAATTCTGTTTCTTCAGCAGCTTTTTTAACTGGATAATTTGATTTGACAGTTAAAATACCAGCTGAAAAATGTACATCAGGATTAAAGGCAACATAAGCTTTGAAATCATCATATAATTCTTTTGAAAAATCAATAATTGTTTTCCAATCTCCAATTAAAAATAAATCATCTCCACCAGAATAAACTGTATAAATATTATAATTTTTAGAATATAATTTATAATCTAAGTAACCTGTAAAAAACAAATCAAGCATTCTGCTTATTGTTGCAAACCTAGATATTGAAAAATTTTCCATTCCTTTTGAAAGCATTAAACCCAAATGATCGACATCTGCTTTCAAAATCCCAAGCATAGGTTTCCCCAAATATTCAATTTTGTTTTCATCATCTTTAAGTTCATCAATTGCATATCTTGATATACACTCAAATGTTTTTGGTTGAAATGGTTCTCTTTTTTCATTAAGGATACAGCAATCCTTGCTTTTACATTTTATACATAAATTATCATAATCATTCTTATTTCTGAATTTTGGGATAAAATTACCAATAAATTTTGTATTATTTATATCCGTTATTTTTCTATAATCATATAAATTCCATTCTGAATAATGAGTATTTGTTTCAATATTTTTATTTACGAAGTATATAAATACTTTATCAAAAAAAATAATTTCATCAGAATATTCTTCCCTATCTATTTTATTATCAGAAAAAACAACTTTTTTATCATTATTTAGAATCCATTCTCCTAATAATATCTGTTGATAAATTTCTTTAGAGACATTCAACTCTGATTCAAATTTTTCTTTATATGTATTACTAGATTTTTCATCTGCAACATATTTGCGTGTAAAATCACAAATATTATTATTGTTGTTTTGTAATTCATCATATTGTTTGGAAAATAAAAAATTATCTTCAACCCATTTACCATTTTTTACTAAATGAGCTATATTTTTATTTAACTTTGCAATCTTTAATTTGTTTTCTAATTCATCAATCTTTAATTTAAATTGATTAATATCAAAATCCTCTCCAGATAATTCTACATCCCAACATAAATTTAAGGTGAGCTCACCATAAAAATTATTTGTTGTAAATTCATCTATTTTTTCTTTGCATTTATTCAACTTGATTTTAACTTTTTCAGTGTTTGGGACAAGCAAATAAAACTTGCCACCTGCATCCATTATTTTGCAAATATTGTTTAAGCCAAGTTCTCTTAAAATGAAATTTGATGAAGCTTGTTGAAATAACGAAATATAAAAAGAACGACCTCTTAATAATTTAGCCATTCCACTTAAATTATTTTTCGAGAGATCAAACAAATATTTTTGTATTCCACTTAAATCAGCACCCACTAAAATAAATTTTTTATCGGTTCTATTTCTAATACTATCTTTACTAAAATTATTTATATCTAAGTGATACTCATATAAACAAATAGCAATTGCTGCTGTAACTCTAGAATGATCAAAAAGGGAAATATCTCTTAGTTTACCTTTTTGTGTAGTACTGGGTATACACCATAAATATTTTTGTAACACCCATAAAATATTCTCAATTAATAGATCGCTATTCAAATTTTTATTAATTTTTGAAAACTCCTTAATGAATTTATCAAATAAATTTTTATAATTTTCTTTAAATCCTTCACTATCAAAATTAGGGCAATTATTTATTACTATTTTTTCTTCCTGAGGGAATATTGTATTATCTGGTTTTAATTCCTGTAAATCATAAACAAATTTATTATAAGATTTAGGATTATATAAACTAATATTAGTAAAAACTGATTGCATTAAACTTTGTTGTCTTGGTTTTTCCTTTTTCTCATCATCTTTTTCATTATCATATCTTTCACCTGAAGCATAATGGTCCGCTTTCTGTATTATTATTTGAAATGGAGTTGTTGGATTGTGATGATAAGATGCTAAATTTTTAATGCTATCAAAATTATCATCTGTTATTTTATCTGTTACATTAAAAGGGCAATAGCTACTATATTGTTCAAAAAACTCTGAAGTCCAATAAGCATGTGTCCACCTATAATCTTCAAACCTTTTGAAACTTATAAATTCATCTCGTACCCTTTCATAAAATTTCCCTATATCGTGCAATAAGGCACCTAAAATAATAGCGTATTTTTCTTTTTCATGAGTGGTCATATTTCACTCCTAAATTTATTTTGTTTTTTATGTTATTATAAATTTTTTTAAAATTCTCTTTAATTTTATCACTCTTTAGTTTATTATTCCTAAAACCACAATGATTTATATCGTTTCTCAATTCAGTTAGTTGGCCATATTCATTATATATTTTATTCAAGATAGAATTTTCCAGTAATTCTTTCACTTCTTTATAGCTTTTTTTTGCGTCTTCATCCCATTCATGCTCATTTATTCCTCGACATTTTATGTTTAAAGCTGACGAGATCAATTCTCGATATTTATTATCCAGATAATCTTTATTTTCTGCCTGTGCAATAAGCGATAAAATCGTTTCTTGCAAAATAGTAATTCCTTGCTGTATTAAATTATGTTCATAGCACCAGTCTACAGCTATAAAACCATTTAAAACATTATTAGTAGAGAATTCATTTATTTTTTGATCTATTTTATCTAATAATGGTATTAACGGTTTAATAGTAACATCTTTTAATTCGCATTTTATGTTTTCATAAATGTTATTTACTTTCTCATAGTCATATTTTATGATATCATCACCTCTACAAAATTGAATGTTTTTAAATATTGAATTAATATTACGTACATATTTCCCCAAATTATCTATAACCTGTTTATTTCTCTCAATATTATGCCTATATAAATCCGAAATTTCTTTTTTAGTTAATTGCTCTAAACCATTAGTAATTCCATTTTCAATGAAATTATTTACTGCAATAGTCCAAGTTTGAAGATCAGAAAAACTTTTTAAATTAAAAACAGGTGCTATTCTATCATTTTCAGGAATATTTTTTACTGTATCTATATCACCTAATGCCTCAAATGCTCCATAATAAATACCCATTATATCAATTTTTTTCATTATCTTTGCATAACTTAATAAAGTAACAAGCAACATAGGCAAATAACGAAAACTATGAGTAACATCTATTATTACTTTTTCATTATCTCTAAATGAATTATAAATAGTAAGAAAAATTTCCCAGATTTCATTCTCACTAGATCCAACTGGAATAGAAATATCTTTTATTTTGGCTTTGATTTTAAGTTGTTGTAATTTCCTCATCAACTTTTCATCATTATTAATCTTTTTATTATCAAACCAGTTTGTTTCCCGTGCTTTATCAGTTAAATAAATTCTAATTTCATCTTCGTCATTCCATTCTTTAGCAAACCTATAAACTAAATATTCCTGAACAAAAGTTACAACATCACTCGGTTCTTCCCCATTAAGCTTATAACGGGACTTCTGATATTTATTTGTACCAAGAATTGAAATAAAAGCATTAGCCATAATTTTTCTCCTATAAATTAGGATTAGGTTTTATTTTTTCTTCAAATATTTTTATAAAATCATCAAAATAATTAATATTGCACAACTCGAAGCCAAAATCTTTTAATTTTTCTTTTTGTTCACTACTAACTGGAAAAAAAGTAACGAAAACAACCTTTGAATATGTGCCCCCTAAAAATTCTTTTAATGCCTTATATCTGTAAATTACATCTTGTGAAACGCCCCCACTTTTACATTCAAAGAAATAAGCCACACCTTTTAATGTGCAAAATATATCAATTTCATTTTTAAAGTTACTTTCTTTTCGATTACTATCGTTTTCCCAATCTATCTTTACATTAAGCTTTATATCGTCAAAAAGGTTAGCATTCAAAAGCTTTTTGTAAACTACATACTCTAACCACCCACCTTTAATGAACGAAAAAACTTCGATGTAAGGTGCACATATTGTAAAAGTATCCTCAAGTAATTTTAGATAAACTATCTTATTATTTCCTTTTATCTGTATCCCTTTATTTTCATAGGTATTTGTCTTTATTCTATTTGATTCTTTTGCCGCTTTCAACAAATAATCAGAAAGTTTTTTAAAGTTTGTAAGAATATAATCACCTAGTGACTCCAGTTCGGGGTTAATACTTCCCAATTCTTTCACCTTATTCCCATAAACTCTTACATAATCATTAACTGAAATATTTAGTGATAGATCCTTTACTATATTCTCATTTTGATACTGTTCGAGTATTCTTTGGTTTTCAGAATCAACATAAAAAGTTTTTAACCTTTTCATTAAAAATATTTCAAATGATGCAATAGACATAATTTTTGTGCCACAAGTGTAATTTAAAATCAATTCATCATTTTTATGATTATCAATAATTTCTTTACACTTATTTTGAATGTCATCATAATCATAAGGTATTATTTCTTTCTCTTCTGTTTTGACATCAAAAGATTTTTTAAGCCATTCCATCTGCTTTTTAGAATTCTTGGTATACAGAAAAATGCACTTATCTGGATTGTAGTGCTTTATACCAAAGTAGTTTGGCATAGTTTGCCCGCTTACTAAAGAAACTAATACCAACATAGTATTTCCCTTATTTTATTAAGTATTTACCAAGT
>ERZ795051.6096-NODE-6096-length-10230-cov-5.309189_pt1 | contig 10230 bp, 7 predicted proteins | sample MGYA00375135_ERZ795051 | MGnify/ENA primary metagenome ERZ795051 (study PRJEB30180, sample SAMN05720222) | activated sludge metagenome | isolation source: Anaerobic digester | place: Japan | collected 2015-05-26 ... | reverse complement strand
GTGGCCGCCGGTCACCGCCCCCGAGCGCATCAGGTGAAAGGTCAGCAGCGCCGCCAGCGCCGTCAGCCCCGCGAAAATCAGCGGGACGAGGACATAGAGCTGGAGACGCATGGAGTTCGTTTTCATTTGCCCGTCGAGGCGAGTTTCGCCAGGTCCCACATCGGCATGTACACGGCCAGCGCGAAAAAGCCGACCAGCGCGGACATCAGGGCGATCAGGATGGGCCCCATCGCCGTGGTCAGGCGCCGGGTGGCGTATTCCACTTCCGAATCGTAGTGGTTGGAGATTTCCTTGAGCATTTCGTCGAGGTTGCCGGCTTCCTCGCCCACCGCCACCATGTTGATCACCATGGGCGTGAAATACTTGGCCGCCATCAGCGGCCGGGCGATGCCGTGGCCCTGCTCCAGGCGCGACTGCACGCCTTCCAGCTCGCGGCCGACGGCTTCGTTGCCGATCGTGCCGGACAGGATCTTGATCGCGTCGAGGATGCCCACGCCGGACGCCTGCAGGATCGAAAAGATGCTGGCGAACCGCGACAGGGCGGCCTTGACGAGCAGCGGCCCGACGAGGGGCAGGTTCAGTTTCAGGCGGTCCCAGGCGAAGCGCCCCGGACGGGTGCGCAGCGCGACGAGGAACCCGACCACGAGCACCGCCAGCCCGACCAGCAGCCACGGCCAGTAGGCGTTCATGAACCGGCTCAGCGCCAGGCAGACCCGGGTCGGAAACGGCAGCTGGATCTTCGCCTTGGCGTAGACGCTGGAGAACTTGGGAATGACGAACATGATCAGCGACACGAACGCCGCGATCAGGGCGCCGAGGACGATGAGGGGATATTGGAGCACCGAGCGGACTTCCGTGCGGACCTTGTATTCGTGGGTGATGATGTAGATGAGCCGCTGGAGGATCTGCGGCAGGGCGCCGCTGGTTTCGCCCGCGAGGACCATGCTGCAATACAGCGTGGAAAAGACGCGGGGATGCTTGGCCAAGGCGCGGTGCAGGTTGGAGCCCGAGCGAATGTCGCCGGCGACCGCCTTGCAGATTTCCTTCAGGTACGGGTTTTCGGCCTGGGTCTCGAGGATGTCCATGACCCGCAGCACCGGGATGCCGGCCCGCATCATGGTGCTCAGCTGCTTGGTGAACAGGATCAGCTCTTCCGGATTGACCTGCTTCATCAGCCCCGCCAGCCGGCCTTCCCGGCCGGTCGCGCCGGCCTCGTCGCGCAGCGCCAGCGGCGCCAGGCCGCGGCCCGCGAGCAGCTCGTTCGCGTGGTCCAGCGACTGGGCGTCGATCACGCCGGCGACCGTCTTGCCCTGCTCGTTCACCGCCTCGTAGCGATAGCTGCCCATGTCGGCTTCCGTTCTAGGCGCTCACGACGCCCATGGCTTCTTCCATCGTGGTCACGCCCTGGCGCAGCTTCGCCAAGGCGTCTTCCTTCAGCATGCGCAGGAGATCCGCTTCGCGCGCCGCCCGGGCGATTTCCAGCGCGGTGGCGCGGCGGTCCACCAGTTCCCGGATGCGGTCGTCCATCGTCAGCACCTCGAACAGGCCGATGCGCCCCTGGTAGCCGGTGTGCTGGCAGCGCGCGCAGCCCTTGGCTTTCATGAACGTGATCGGATCCGTCTCCGCCAGGCCCCAGAACCGGCGGGATTCCAGCGTCGGCGCGACGCGCTCGGCGCAGTGCGGGCACACCTTGCGGACGAGGCGCTGGGCGAACGCCACCACCAGCACCGACGACACCAGGAACGGCTCGATGCCCATGTCGATCAGGCGCGTGATGGCCCCGGCCGCGTCGTTCGTATGGACCGTGCTGAGCACCAGATGCCCCGTCAGCGCGGCCTGGACCGCGATCCGGGCCGTCTCCGCGTCGCGGATTTCCCCGACCATGATGATGTCCGGATCCTGGCGCAGGATGGACCGCAGCCCCGAGGCGAACGTCATGCCGGCCTTGACGTTCAGCTGCACCTGGCGGATCCGGGGCATCCGATATTCCACCGGGTCCTCGACGGTGATGATGTTGACGTCGGGCGTGTTGAGCTCCTTGAGCATGGCGTAGAGGGTCGTCGATTTGCCGCTGCCCGTCGGCCCGGTGCTGAGGATGATGCCGTAGGGCGCGTCGATGGCGCGCGTCAGCAGCGCCCGGTCCCGATCGGACATGCCCAGGTCGCCCAGCGAATAGTTGAAAGCGCTCATGTCCAGCAACCGCAGCACGACGTTCTCGCCGTTGGTGGTCGGGATGGTCGAGACGCGGACGTTGATTTCGCGGTTGTCCAGATGGACGGTGAACCGGCCGTCCTGGGGCACGCGCGAGACGGCGATGTCCAGCTGCGCGAGGATCTTGATGCGCGAGACGATGGACAAGTGGAGCTTCTTGGACGGGGCGGGCATTTCGCGCAGCTTGCCGTCGATGCGGAACCGCAGCTGCACGTGGTCCGTTTCCGGGCTGATGTGGATGTCGCTGGCGCCTTCGCGGACGGCCTGCGACAGGATCCAGTTCACCATGCGGATGACCGGGGCGCCCTCGGCCATGTCCTTCAGGGAGCCCACTTCGAGGTCTTCGGCCATGCTGGGAACGTCGCCCTTGTCGCCGCCGGCTTCCTGCTCCAGGCCGCCGAGCCCCGCGAAACTTCCGTAGAGGCGGTTGATCAGCTGGTTGATTTCCCGGCCCGTGCAGATGACGGGCAGCACTTCGCTATGGGTCAGCTGCTCGACGGCGTCGAGGGCGTCGATGTCGCTCGGATCGCCCATGGCCAGCACGAGCGCGCCGTCCCGGCGCGCCAGCGGCGCCACCTGCAGCCGCTGGACCAGCTCCACCGGGATCAGGGCGGCCAAGGTGGCGTCGAAGGGATATTGTTCCGGATCGTAGCGGGGCACGCCCAGCTGGCAACCCAGCAGTTCGACGAGCTGCTCTTCGCGCAGGAGCCCCTTGCTGCAGAGGTATTCGCCCAGCCGGATACCGGCCGCCGCACAATCGGCGATGCTTTGCTGGACCTGCTCGGGGGTCAGCAGGCCCGCTTCCGCCAGCATCTGCCCGATTTTTTGTTTCGGTTTCGCCATGCGGCGTCCTTCCGGCCCGCTACCGGCCGGCGATGATCCTCGGGGTGATGAAAATCAGCGTTTCGTCGAAACTCTTCGACTGGCCGCGGTTCCGGAACAAGGCCCCGACGAACGGAATGTCCATCAGGTACGGGATGCCCGCGCTCGAGCTGCTGCTCATTTCCTTGGACAGCCCGCCGATGACCACGGTTTCGCCGTTGCGCAGCAGCACCGTCGTCTGGGCATGCTTGGTGTTGACCGGGAATTCCCCGTTGCTCTCCGGCTTGGTCTCGTCGAACGTGTCCTTGTTGGCCGAAATTTCCACCCGCAGGAATTCCTCGTCGACCACGTGGGGCACGACCTCGAGCTTGAGCACGGCCTTTTTCCACTCGAGATCGACGCCGGCGCCCGTCAAGCTGGATTTCTGGTAGGCCCGCTCCTCGCCGCTCTCGACGATGGCGGCCTCGTTGTCCAAGGTGATGATCGACGGACTGGAGAGGATCTGGATGCGTCCCTTGCGCGCCAACGCCGTCAGCTGCATGCTCAGCCATTCGCTGGCGCCGATCTGCTCGGTCACCATGCCCAGCGTCAGCCCCACCGGATCGAGCGTCTGGGCGAACTGGGCGGGAAACACCGCGCCGTAGCCGCCGGCGCCCTGGCCGCCCCCGGCGACCAGCCGGCCGTCGTCGACCCGCGCCACGTGGCCGCCCCACTGGACGCCCAGCTGCCGGGCCGCGTCGCGCGTGGCTTCCACGATCCGCGCCTCGATATGCACCTGGCGCTTCGCCCGATCCAACCGCTCCACCAGGGCAACCGTCTTGGCGATGTCTTCGCGGATCGCGTGGACGATGATGGAGTTGCTTTCCTCGTCGATGGACACGCTGGCCCGCGAGCTGTATTCCGTGCCCGCGGCCTTGTCGGCCGCGGCGGCCAGCAGGGTCTTGACCGTGGCGCCGACGTTCCGGGCCTTGGCGTATTTGATCGGGATCACCTGGATCGCCATCGGCTCGACGCGCCGCTTCTCGGCCTTCACGCCTTCGCGCTGCTTCAGCACCGTTTCCATTTCCAGGTCGCGCTTCATGTCGTCGATGGTCATCACCCGCAGCACGTCGCCTTCCCACATGTAGGTCAGCCCGGCGGTGGACACCACGCTGCGGAACGCCTGGTCCCACGGCACGTCCTTGAAGGCGAACGCGACTTTTCCCGAAACCTGCGGACTGACCAGCATGTTCACGCCGGCCGCTTTCGCCAGCGTGCGCAGGATCGTGGCCACGTCGGCTTCGTCCGTCAGCTCCAGGTCGCTGAGAATCAGGGTCGGCAACTCCCGGAACGCGGTCTCGCGCGCGGCTTCCGCGCCCTTGCGCGGGACGTCCTCCACCGCCGCCGGCAGCGCGCGCGCCCGGGCGGGGTCCGCGACGGCATCCGCCGGGTCGCCGTTGAATTCGCTCAGCGCCGGCAACTTGTCCACGACGGCCGGCGCGGCGCAGCCGATCCCGATCGCCAGCGCGATCCCGACGATCCCCGGCAGCCAGATGCACGAACGGCAGGCTCGCGTTTTCATTTCGGCTCCTTTCGGGCTTTGGACGCGTGCAGGGCCAAGGTCATGCGGCGCCCTCCGGTCTTGGAAATCAGCGTCACGTGTTCCGGCTGGATCGATTCCACCCGGAATTCCCCGGATCCCACCGGCTCGTTTTCCTGGTATTCGCGTCCGTTCACGATGGCGAACCGCTGCGCCCCCACCTGAATGAACCCCGTGTAGAGGAACTGCCAGCCGCGGCCGTCCCGCGCCTGCGGATCCGCGGCCCGGTCGATGAAGGGCGTGTCGGCCCACGGGCCGGCGGCCTGGTCCAGCGCAAAGACCTCCTTGGCCTTGAGCTTCAACGGCGGGATTTTCGCCCGCTGGCCCTCGACGAAGGCCTGGATCTCGTCCTGTTTCCGGCGGGCCTGGGCGGTGCCGGCCGCGTCGTGCACGGAATCCAGGCCCAGGGAAACGACCACCCAGACGACCGCGCCGCCCATGCCCCAGACCAGAATGCGTTCCCGCTTCGTCATGGCCGCTCCCTATTCCAGCGCCAACCGCACCGCGACGTTGAACTGCTCCTGCAACGCCTCCCGCCGGATTTCCAATTTCTCGATGCGCTCCAGCGCCGGCATCTGCGCGAGCCCCAGCAGGAATGCCCGCAGTTGCCGGTAGGGACCGGTGGCGCGCAGGTCGACCGCCAGATACCGGCGGTCGCTTTCGTCGAGCTGGACCCGCGGACTGACCGCGCCCAGTTCGACCAGGCTGTTCGTCGCCACCTGCATGAACCGCTCCGTCACGGAGGCGATGTCGCGCTCGGTCAGCTTTTCCGCCTGGGGCAGGGCCAGTTCCGGCCATTTCTCCGGGAGTTCGAGCCGGGCCAGTTCCAGATAGATCGGATAGCAGGCCTCCAGTTCGACCCGCTCCGCCCGGGCCCGGGTCAACCGCTCCTTCAGCTGCCGGCCTTCATGCAGCGGCACGTAGAGATAAGCTCCGGTGGCCACCAGCAGGACCACCAGCAGGATCTGGACGAAACTGTTCGTCAGCAAGCGGCCATACAGTGAAATCAGCGCGTTCATGGCAACCCTCCCGCCGCCGCCTTCGGCGGCGCGAGCGGCGGTCCGGCCAGCTCTTCGATCTGCATTTCCAGCTCGAACAGCAAGACCGGCTCCCCGCTTTCCGTCCCGGCTTCGGAGCGCATCAGAACCACGCCCGCGAACAGTTCGGCGTCTTCCAGCCGCATCTGGTAGGAAGCCAGTTTGGATTCCTGCAGGCCGACTTCGCCCAGCACGAGCCCTTCGAGGCGCAGGCGCATCTCCGGATCGACGCCGGCCGCGGCCGCTTTCTTCTTGGCGCGCTTGCCGGCGTTGGCCGCTTCGCCGGGCTCCCAGGCGGCGGAAATCAGCCGGACGTCTTCGGGCGTCAGCTGCGCGACCTGGTTCAGGACGGCCACCGGCAGGCAGCGCCGGGCCATGGCCTTCAATTGCGCGCTGTTGCGGGCCGCGCGATCCGACATGGCCTGGATGGCGGCCCGGTCCGTGCGCGGCACGATGCGGCGGATGCTCCCGAGGCAGACCTCCAATTCGGCGCGCATGCGGTCGTTCGCCCGCGCCGCCAATTGGTGGCCCGCGAACATCAGGGCCGCCGCGACGAGCCCCAACCCCAGCAGCAGTTGTTTCGCCCGGATGGCCCGGGCTTCCTTCTCGCGCCTCACGTAGGTGTAGACCAGGTTGGGCGATTGCGACTTGTCGGACATGGCCGCCCCCAGGGCCAGGGCCATCTGGCCGGCTTCTTCCGGAGTCCACGAGCCGGCGGCGCGGTCCGCGAACCGGTAGGCATGCGTCAAATCCAGCGGACGGCTCTTCACGCCCAGCCGGCTGCCCAGTTCCGCGACCAGCGGCGGCAGGCCGGCCAGCGCGCCGGCCACGAAAATCGCCTTGATGTTCTCGTCGCGCCCGACCAGATAGGCCGACAGCGAGCGCTCCACCTGCTGGACCAGCCGGCCGAACGCCGGCTGCACGATTTCCCGGATCGGATCGCCCGCATCGCCCGCGGCGGGCGTGCCCGGCCCGTAGGCCGCGCAGACCGCCCGATAGGCCGTGCGCGCATCCCAATCCGGATGCCGGTCCCGGACGGCTTCCAGCATGACGCCCAGCCCGGTCTTGAACAGCCGGTGGGACACCACGTTACGCCCCTTCAGGAACATGATGGCCGATGAATCGTCCCCGACGTACAGCGCCATGACGGCCTCCGTCGCATGCAGCCCGGCCGGATGGTTGCGGAAGAGGTTGCGCATCGCAAACGAAGGCAGCAACAGGCCGTCCACGTGGAATCCCGCCTGCTCGAATGCGCCCGTCAGCGCCGCCACGTCGGCCTGGGCCACCGTATAGGCGGTCACGTCCGTTTTCTTGGCGGCGCCGGTCGCGGCGGGATCCCCGCCCTCCGCGTCGTAGTCGAACGCCGTCTGCGCGGCGTCGAAGGGAATTTCCTTGCGGAACGTCCAATAGACCAGGTTCGACAGCAGCCGCGGCCGGGTCCGGGGCAGCGTCAGGAACCTCATCTGGAGGCTCGGCGTCGGCCCGACCACCCAGATGGACGTGTGCCGCAGCATGGAATCGAATTCGCCCAGCCGGGATTTGAGAAACGCCGGAAACTCCTTGGAGCCCGGCGACTGGCCGGGCGGATACGGCGCGGCAAACCAGCGGACGATGCGCCCCCGGTCCACTTCGACCACGCGCAGCGAATCGAGATCCAAATGGACGCCTACCAGTCCGACGCGCCCCCGGTCCGGCAACTTGGCTTTCGACTCGTTCGTCTTCATCCTGCGCTCCCGCCGGTACGTCCCTGGTTCCGAATCATTCGATCAGCACGTCCATCGCTTTCTGTTCCGCTTGCGTCGCCTGGTCCATCTGCCCGCTGGCCCGGTAGTAGCGGACCAGGCCGCGCACGATGATCAAATAGGCTTCGCGATTCGTGGCCCGGCTTTTTTCCGCCAGCCGCACGGCCTTTTCGAACAGCGGCTCCGCTTCGGCGGTCTGCCCCTGATCCAGTTTCAGCATGCCCAGGTTGTAGAGCGGAATCGCCAGGGCGGCGCCATCCCGCCGCCCGCTCTTCTCGTAGACGTCGATGGCCTGCCGATACAGCGCTTCCGCGTCCGCCGGCCGTTTCATGTCCCGCAGCGCGCATGCCCAGCCGTTGAGCGCGGCGGCATACCGCGGATGGGCGGCGCCCAGCTTGGCCCGGAAGGTCTCCGCCGCTTCCCGATAGTAGGCCTCGGCGACCAGTCCTTCGCCCTTCGCCCGGGCCACGTCCGCCAGATGCTGGAGCACCGTGCCGGCCGCGACGTCGGTCCGGCCCACCGTCGTTTCGAGGATGGTCAAGGCCCGCCGGAACAGGTCCGCCGCTTCGTCCCAGCGGCGTTCCGAAAGCAAAAGCAGTCCGGCATCGTTCAGCGACCAGGCCAGGGAAGCGTCCCGCACGCCCTCCAACTGCTCGCGCAACGCCTTGCCTTGCCGCACCAAGCCTTCCGCTTGCCACTGGGCTTCCCGGCGGCGCAAGGTTTCCGCCGCGGCGGTTTGGGCGGCTTCGGCGTCTTTCGATGCTTTCGCCAGTTGGGCGCGGAGCGCCTCGATTTCCTTGCGGGCTCCGTCCAGTTCCGCCTGGCGTTTTACCGCGGATTTTTCCGCTTCTGCCGCCTGCGCGCGCAGCCCGGCGATTTCCGCCGCGCTCTGGGCCAAGGCCTGCGAGCGCTCTTCCAGCTGCCGTTCCAGCGCCGCGGTTTGCTTGGCCCATTGCGCCCGCTCCCGGGCGATTTCCGCTTCCGCTTCCTGCCGGGCCAACGCCCGCGTCAGTTGTTCCACCTCGGCCTGGTTCTTCCGCACGTCTTTTTCGATGGCCGCGAGATCCCGGGCGCTCTTTTCCATTTCGGCGACGCGGTTATCCAGCGCCGCGGCATCCGGAAGGGATTCGGTCCCGGGCGCGCCGGCGCGCGCGCCGCAAGTCCCGCCGGCCAGCGCCAGCAGCGCCGCCGCGCCGCATCCGGCCGCGCATCGGAACGACAACCGCGCCGGCCAGTTCATTTTGCGCCTCCCGCGTCGTTCAAGGCGGCATTGACGGCGGCCAGGGCGGCCTGCAGCTGGCGATCCTTTTCGGCCGCCCGTTCGAGCTCTTTTTCCCTTTCCGCCAGCCGGCCCTGCAGCCGGACGGTTTCTTTTTGGACCTCGGCCGCCGTTTTCGCATGCTCGGCCAGCTGTTTCTCCAAATCCTGGATTTTCGCGGCCAAAGCCGCTCTTTCGGCCGTCCATTGCTTTTCCGATTCCGCGCGGCGACGGGCCGCTTGCTGGACCTCCGCCTGCAACTGTTCCGCGCGCTTTCCGGACTCGGCCAGAGTCTTGCCTTTGGCCGCCAGTTCCGCCCGCAGCGCTTCCAATTCTTTGCGGGTCTGCGCCGCGGCGGCTTCCGTTTCGCCCTTTTGCCGTTGCGCCTGCCGCGCGGACTCCGCCAACGCCTTTTCCTTGGTCCCCAGCTCGGCCCGCAACGCCGCCAGATCCTTGCCCGCCTGGATGGCCGCGGACTCCGCGGCTTTTGCTTGTGCCGCTTTGTCCCGTTCCAGCTTCGCGAAACGTTCCCGCTCCGCCCCCAAGGTCTTCTCCAATTCCGCCGTTTTGGCGCCGGCGGCGGCCTGCTCGGCCGCGAGTCGTTTTTCCAGTTCCGCAATGCGGTCGGCCGCTTGTTTCGCCTCGGCCCGCAACTGGTCCGCGCGCTTCCCGGACTCGGCCAACGCCGCGATCTTCGCCGCAAGTTCCGCCCGCAAAGATTCAGTTTCCTTCCTGTTCTGCGCGGCGGCCGCTTCCGCCGCCTGCGCTTGCGCCGCCTTTTCTTTTTCCAATCCCGCGATGCGCATCGCCGCGGCTTCCGCCTCGCCCTTCAGCCGTTGCGCCAGCTGCGCGGACTCCGCCAACGCCTTCTCCTTGGCTTCCAGTTCCGTCCGCAGCGCTGCCAGATCCTTGTTCGCCTGGACGGCGGCCGCTTCCGCCGCTTTTGCTAATTCCAACTTTTCCTGCTCCAGCTTCGCGATGCGGGCCGATGCCTGCTTGGCCTCCGCCTGCAATTGGTCTGCGCGCTTTTCGACGTCGGCCAGCGCTTTGCCTTTCGCTGCCAAATCGGCCTGAAGCAACTCCTGTTCCTTGCGGCTCTGCGCGGCGGCCGCCTCCGCCGCCTGCGTTTGCGCCGCCTTTTCTTTTTCCAATCCCGCGATGCGCATCGCCGCGGCTTCCGCCTCGCCCTTCAGCCGTTGCGCCAGCTGCGCGGACTCCGCCAACGCCTTTTCCCTGGCTCCCAGTTCCGTCCGCAGCGCCGCCAGATCCTTGTTCGCCTGGACGGCGGCCGCCTCCGCCGCTTTCGCCAGCTCCGACTTTTCCTGCTCCAGTTTCGCGATGCGGACCGATGTCTGCTTGGCCTCCACCTGCAATCGGTCCGCAAGTTTCCCCGCCTCGGCCAGCGCGTTGCCCTTCGCGGCCAAATCAGCCTGCAGCGCCTCGAGTTCCTTCCGGCTCTGCGCGGCAGTCGCCTCCGCCGCCTGCGCTTGCGCCGCCTTCTCTTTTTCCAATCCCGCGATGCGCGCCGCCGCGGCTTCCGCCTCGCCCTTCAGCCGTTGCGCCAGCTGCGCGGACTCCGCC
>ERZ795051.6091-NODE-6091-length-10234-cov-3.632872_pt1 | contig 10234 bp, 9 predicted proteins | sample MGYA00375135_ERZ795051 | MGnify/ENA primary metagenome ERZ795051 (study PRJEB30180, sample SAMN05720222) | activated sludge metagenome | isolation source: Anaerobic digester | place: Japan | collected 2015-05-26 ... | reverse complement strand
TCCTACTGCCAGGAGCTGCAGGTGCAGGTGCAGGAGGTGGCCAAGAACAGGTTCCAACTGAGGACCCAGGGCCAGAACGCCCAGGGTGCCCTCGTTCTGGTCCACACGGAGACAGGGACCATGGACATGTCCCAGGACCGCCTCCGGGTGCGCCTGAACGCCCAGGAGATGCGCTGCGTCGAGGACCCGCTAGAGCTCCTGTACGGGCAACCTGAGGACGCCTGCTACGCGGTCGTGGACGACGGGGAGGTCCAGCAGATGCTGGTCTACCTGCCCGCCAGCACCGTTGGCGCGCTCACGGTCGAGAGCGTCGATCCCATGGACGCGCTGCTCTCCCCCGGCGGCGTGGCCATCATCATCGGGGCCATCGCATTGGTGGCCCTGGCGGGCGTGGTGGCTTTCAGGAAGCGATGAGCGGCCCCCTCAAACATTTTCCTATCTATCTTTCTCCTTGTCATCGGCGCTCACCTCCTTGGTGCTGCTTACCACCTGCCAGATCGCTCGGTCCCCCCTGTCGAGACGGACGTGCAGTGCGGCGTAGGCCCTGGCGAAGGCCTCGAGGGCCATGGCCCAGGCCATCTTAAGCGGGTGCCTGGCATTGTCCTTGAGGAAGCTGAGGTAGGCGTTGAAGAGGTATCGCTGGTCCCAGGTCGGGATGTCGTAGTCGAACCACCGCTTCATGTAGCGCTCCCCGATGTTCACCCGGGTGCGCTGCTCGAGGAAGTCCCCCAGGGTGGTCGGCCCCCGGTTGTAGACGATGGCCGAAGGCTCGTACAGGACCTTGAGCCCCTTGGCCTCCATGTCCCTTCGGATGAGGTCCTCGTCGCTCCCCATCCCCACCGGGATCCTCAGCCCCGTGTTCCGGAAGGCCACGATCTCCCCCACCTTCGGATGGATGAGCGAGAGTCGGTGGTGCATGTCCCATAGCATGTGCACCGCGAAGCCCATGAAGGTGCCCTTGTCGTTCACCGGAACAGGATGCCCGCCGACGACCCCCACGGTCGGATCGAGGAAGTGCTCCGCCATGAGGTCGAAGGTATCCTCTCGCATAACGTTGTCCGCGTTGGCCAGGAAAAGGACCTCTCCTTTGGCTGCCTCGATGAACGCGTTCACGGCGGAGTTCTTGCCCTCCCGCCTTTCCTGCCTGATCAGCCTGACCCGATGGTCGACCTCCTCCGCATAGCGGGCCACGAGCTCGTCTGTACGGTCCGTGCTGCCGCTCGAGATGACAAGTATCTCCACGAGCTCCTTCCCATTGAGCCTCTGGGCACTTAAGGAACGGAGGCACTGGACGATGTTCCTTTCCTCGTTGTACGCGCACACCCCGGCGGAGAGGGCAAGCATCAAAGAGGAGAACGGGAAGGTGTGATAAATATTGTCGAGGCCGTTGGTCGGCGTTCTCCGGTCAACAATCTATAAATATCAATAAAAAATCTTGAGTTGCGGAGTTGGGATGCTATTGCGGTCCTACGAAGACCTGACGGTGATCCTTCCCACATACAATGAGGGAGGGAACATCCGTTCCATGCTTGAGGCCCTCATTGCGTTGTACCCCGGGGTCTCGATCATCGTCGCCGATGACAACTCCACCGATGGTACGCCCGAGACGGTGCGCTCGTTCTCGTCGGTCCATCCGAAGACCGTGCTCCTCGCCCGTGCCCCCCAGGACAGGGGGCTGACCGCCAGCATCATGGATGGCATCATGGCCTGCCGCACCGAGCGGTTTGTGGTCATGGATGCCGATTTCCAGCATCCCCCGGAATCGGTGGGAGGGCTGTATGACCTGTTGGAACGGGGGGCGGACGTCGCGGTCGGCAAGCGGGTGAACAAGAACAGCCTGAGCCTCAGCCGGACGCTGGCCTCATGGGGGGCGAACGCCTTGGCCAAAACGTACCTGTTCATAATGCGCAGGCCCTCCACCGAGGACGTGATGAGCGGCTTCTTCGGAGGGAGGACCGAGCTCTGCCAGGACGTACTGGTGAAGCATGGGCATAGGTTCGAGCGGGGCGGGTTCAAGGTCCTCTTCGACCTGCTGAAGTTCCTTCCCCGGAATGCGGTCGTCGAGGAGCTGGAGTTCGAGTTCCACCAGCGCCGCAGCGGTCATTCCAAGCTTTCCTCGCGGGTCGTCCTGTCCATCCTCAGGCAGTGCGGGCCGATGGGAAAGCTGGCCGCATTGGCCGTGAACTTCCTTTTCATCAACATGCTGGGAAGGTACATCTCCGCCTTGGCCCTCGGCCTCGGCTTCACCTTCGCCCTGATGGGCACCCTGAACATGGCCTACGATGACCAGCTCGTGACCTCCACGGTCCTGGCGTTCGTCCTGGCCATGGCCTATCTCGTGGTGGCCAACAAGTTCCTGCTGGCCCGTGGGAAAAGGGACCGCCTGATCATTGGCATGAAGGTGGTCTTCACCGGCTTCTCCGGCTACCTGGTCGCGCTCTATTTCTTCTACACGCTGCTCTCCACCAATTACGCCGTGCAGCTTTGGCCGATGTTCCTGGGGTTCGGCATCGGCTATGTATGGAACACGCTCAGCAGCGCCATTCCGGAAGGCTGATCAGGCCCTGACGAGAACGCTGCTGAAAAGGGCGTGCGCATCGTCCTGGCTATAGATGGATACCTTCACGCCCATCCCCGGGGCGCTCGGGGCGAACGAGCCCTCCAGGCCTTCGGAGGGGACGTTCAGTCCTTCCACGAGGACCGGCCCCGCGGCCCACTGCACCCCCGCCTCCAAGCATCGCGCCAGGTCCCAGGCGAATACATCCTCCATGCTGGCCAGGAAGGGGGGTTCGATGGGGCCGCCCATAACCAGCACGCGCCCCAGTCCGAGGGGGACCACGCCCATGGTGTTGGACGCCCCGTCCCCGGACGTGTACCCAAGGAGGGAGCCGGAGGAGGCGACGATATCGGCGGTGGATGGGGCGTACGAAGGGCAGACGGTCCTCAGCCCCATGTCGTAGGCCGTCGTCCCTTCGAGCGCCCCATTAAATACGAAAGGCAGGAAGCTGATGGCCAGGGAGCCCTCCTGGCCGTTGAACGGGATGCCGTGGGGACCGATGGCCACCAGGACCCCTCCCTCCCTGACCCAGGCCCCCACTGCCCCGGCCATGCCCTCCTCGATGGAGCTGGAGACGACCAACGTGCCGTTGCCCGAGGCCAGGTAGGGGCCGAGGTCGGCCTCGTCGAGCAGTACGACCCTTGAGGACGAACGGATGTTCCTCAGCTCGGCGGAGAGATGATCGACGAGCCCCTGGATGTTGGCCGGGGCGCTCTCGGACCGCCCGCCTTGGCCGGACATGAGCACATATACGTCGTCGGTCCTGCATTCCACCACGGGCACGGCCACGATCGTCGCCTGGTACCCATGGGCCGAGGATGGCATAGAATAGGTAACGTGGAAGGCTCCGTCCGACCCGTCCACCTCCAAGACGGGGGCGCCTTGGGGGCCTCCATAGGTCATGAGGGCCGAGGACACGAACAGGGCCGCCACGAGCACGCCCACGATCGCCTCAGCCCTCATCGCCCTCCCTCCTTGAGGTGATCCTTGTGATAGCACGGTCCATGAGGTCCAACCGAGGGGGCAGGGGCACTGTCAGGAGAACAAGGAACCCGGCGCCGCCCAGGACGCTCAGGACCAGTTCCCTTATCCCCCCCGTCCCAATGAAGAACACCTCGATCCCCTGGTTCAGCGCCTCCACCGAGACCAGCCCAGTGAACTGCGCGAGCGGATAAAGGAAGACGAACCCCGACTGCAGGCAGAGGAGATAGAGCAGGCCCAGGATGGAGAGGGCGTACATCTTGGGGAGCATGCGGGGGTGCGCCGCCGAGAGCATGACCAGGAACGGGAAGAGCCAGAGGAGGTGCTGCGGGTTCGTGACCGCCTGGGTGACCATCACCACGGTTAGGACGGCCGTGGAGAGAAGCAATGGCCGTTCACCCTCGCACCCCTTCCTGAGCACAAGGTACGCCACGAGGAGCGCGAGCGCGATCCCCAGAAGCAGGAGGATCGTGTTGAACGGCACCCCGCTGCCTGCCCCGCCCGTGCCGTCCCCTCCGCTAAGCAACGGGGCGGCGAACCAGACGTTCATCCCGCCCACTGACGAGTAGGTCCCCCTTCTCATTATGTAATCCAGGAAGGAGCGGGATCTGAGCAGCAGGGGCGCTATGGTGAGGAGGCTGAGCGCCCCTCCGCCCAGGAACGCCAGGGCAGGCCTGAGGGCGGAGGCCCTCTTCCCTTCGCGAAGTGCTGCGTGCAGCTGGATCAGCAGGGCTACCCCCAGCCCCAGGATGATGTAGGCGGGGAACAGCTTGAGCAGCACGCCCAGCCCCAAGGAGAGGCCGCTCAGAAGGTACCGGCGGTCCATGAACCCGAGCGTTCCCACCAGGCCGCAGTAGGCGGCGAGCGCGTCGAACTGCCCGTGCACCGAACTCACGAAGATGACCAGGGGATTCAGGAACCATACCAGGAATGCCGTGTCCGCGGCCTCCCTGCCCTTCCAGCGGTCCACCGCGCGGTGCAGGGTGAGGGCGACGAGCATATCCCCGACGATGATCGGCAGCTTGAAAAGAAGATTGAAGGCCGGGGAGGTGACGAAGGGCACGATCATCCCCGTGGCCCGGGAGACGCCGATCATGGCCGGGACGAAGGCGCCGAAGGAGGCGGGGTCCATGAACTGGGAGACGGACCAGAAGAAGGGAAAGAGGATCGCGGAGAACAGCGGGGGGTAGGTGAAGAGCACGTTCCCATAGGGGCCTGTGCCTGCCAGGGAACTGACCACGGCCCCGTAGAACGGATAGGCGTCGTAGGGGTAGGAGGTCCAGGGCGCCAGCAGGAGCCTTACCGCCAGCCCGATGATGAGGGCCCGGAGCACCAGGGGGGAGGGGGCGAGGAGGCGCCGGACGCTCCCGAGCGCTCGGGCCATGGGCTCATGCCCTCCCTTCCACGATGTCCGCTAGGGCGTGGAGGTACCCTCTCACGTACTGCCTGAAGGACCCCTTGGTCCCCTGCACCCCCATGAGCAGGAAGTAATAGGGGAGGAGGATGAACGTCTGCCCCAGGAAGCAGGTGGCGAAGCGCACCCCCCTCTCCCTCTTCCGGACCATCAGCAGCATGTTCCGGGCGTAATAGTACGACCGGTAGGGGGTCATCAGGTTCGTGCCGCCCACACCCGTAGACATGGACACCTTGTGCTCGGCCACGGCCTTGGGCACCAGCCACACGCCGTACCCCTGCTCCTTCGCCCTCAGGCACAGGTCCAGGTCCTCCGTGTAGATCTCGAAGGCCTCGTCGAACAGGCCCACCTCGCGGAAGACCTCAGCCTTGACCAGCATGGCGCAGCCGGTGATGAACCCCACCTCGCGGTCCTCTGCATCGCCGTCGCCCTTGCGGTCCATGAGCGGATGGGTGGACAGCCCCAGCACGTGGTTGAAATGCCCGCCGTTGAACCACATCACGTCCGTGCCGTAATAAAATATCCTCGGACCGACGATCCCGGCCGTCGGATGCCTCTCCATGGCTGCGAGCAGCTCGCCCACCATCCCCTCGTGGGCGACCGCATCGTTGTTGATGAGGAGCACGTGGGTGGCCCCCAGCTCAAGGGCCCGGCGTATCCCCTGGTTCGCGCCCTTGACATAGCCAATGTTCTGCGCGTTCTCCAGCACCTCGAGCCCCGGATACCTCTCCCTGATGAGGGGGACCGAGCCGTCCTGCGAGCCGTTGTCCACCACCAGGACCTCCGTTCCAGGATTGCCCTGGAGCAGCGAACGGACGCATTCCAGGGTGTCGTCCGCCCGGTTCCAGTTCACCGTAACGGCGAAGGGCCTGGGGCCGTGGGGCATGCCCCTACGTATGGGGTCGCGCTATAAATCTAATCCTTCGGCGCCTCCCCATCGGCGCTTCCTCACAAAGTATTAATTGCCCACACCATCAATCTGAAAGCGATGTCCTACAAGCAGTTCGACGTGTATATACAGGACCGTCCGGGGGAGATCGCGCGGGTGGCGGAGGCGCTTGCCCGGAACGCCGTCAACATCCGTGGAATAGCAACGGACATGGGCGGGGGGAGGCCGATGGTGCACATAATCACCGACGACGCTAACAGCGCCCGGAGCGCCTTGAGGGCGGCGCAGTTGGAGTTCGAGGAGCGCGAGGTCATCGTGGTCTCCATGGCGGATCGGCCCGGGGAGCTTGCCAAGCTGACCAAGAAGCTCGCCCGGGCCGGGGTGAACATCAGCTCCCTGTTCATGCTGGGCCCCCTCACCCCCCTGGAGGAGGTGGCCATGACCGTGGATCGGATGGATGAGGCCAAGAGGCTGCTGGAGTTCTCCTAGGCCGCGCCCCTCTGCCTGGAGCATGGGCCCCTGACGGAGATCACCGCGATCGCCAGGAGGATGAGGGCGCCGCCCAGCGCAGACATGGGGTCCGGCCTCTCGCCCAGCAGGAGGAAGGAGAAGCCCAGGCCGAACACCATCTCCACGAGCAGGATGATCGAGGTTTGGGTCGCCCCCAGGGCCCTCAACCCCCAGTTATAGAGCATGAAGGCCACCGTGGTGCAGAACAGCCCCAGGTACACCGCCAATGCCAATCCGCCCGTTCCCACCGAGCGGTCCTCGGCCATGAGCAGCCCCACGGGCACGGAGAGGACCGCGGTGAGCATGATCACGGCCGAGGTGAAGGGCACGAGCCTATGCCCTTTCCTCAGCTCCTTCGTGGTGAGGACGATGTAGAAGGCCCACACCACCCCGGCTGAGAACGCCAGCAGGTCCCCGAGCCCGCTCCCCCCTCCCAAGGTGGCGGGGTCCCCCTTCGTGGCGATGAGGCCCACCCCAGCCATGCCCAGGACCAGCCCGGCCACGGTCCGGCGGTCCAACCGCTCTCTCAGCAGCAGGGCGGCAAGGACCGCCACGATGACCACGTTGATGTCCACGAGGAGCACGGTGTTGCTCGCCGTCGTGTAGGTGAGGCCGACGTTCTGCAGGAGGAGCCCCGTAGCGTTCAAGAACGAGATCCCCCAGACGGCCTTGCTCCGGAGAAGGGAGCGGTCGAAGTCTGCCAGAAAGAGCATGGGGACCAGAGACAGGGCGGCCACCGCGGACCGCAGGGCGGTGAAGAGGTAGGGGTCAGTGCCCTCCACGCCCACCTTCCCGGCCACGAAGGAGGTGCCCCAGAGCATCCCCGCCAGCAACAGCGGTCCTTGGGCGTGGCGGGGGCTTTCGGACATGGGCGGGGGAACCCCTTCCGCGTATTTCAGAGCGCCGCCCCTGCCTCCAGGTTCGTTCCTTCAAGGGCTTTGCCGGGCGATACGGTTACACCGTCCCCGAGCACGCAGTCCCTGAGCATCGCGCCCGCACCGATGCGGCAGCCCTCCCCCAGGATGCAGCCGCGCACCTCCGCCCCCCTGCCGACCGATGTCCGGTCCAGGAGGAGGCAGCCGTCAACGAGCGAGGCGTCCAGGACGCAGGCGCGGCCTATGACGCTCCTCCTCACCCTGGAGGAGGAGGCCCTCACCCCTTCGCCGAAGTGGCAGGGACCCTCCGCGTCCACGCCCGCTGGGGCCATGGACGCGGGCCTGCGGGAGGCCATCTCCATATTGGCCAGATAGAGGTCGCCCGGGCGGCCTATGTCCCTCCAATAGCCGTTGATGGGGGCGGCGAAAAGGCCGCGACCCCTCGCCAGCATGTCCACGTACAGGTCCTTCGCGAAGTCGTACTTCCGTGCCGGAGGGACCATCCGCAGCACCTCGGGTTCCAGGACGTAGATGCCGGCGTTGATCACCCGGGAGAAGACCTCCTCGGGGCGGGGCTTCTCCTTGAAGCGCTCCACCCTTCCCTCCGCCGAGACGCCGACGATGCCGAACTGCTCCGGCCGCTCCACCTCCGTCAACCCAATGGTGGCCTCCGCCCCCCTCCGCAGATGGAAGTCGATCAGCGGCCCGAGTTCGGCGTCCATCATCGTGTCCCCGCTCCCCACGACGAAGGTACCGTCCAGGCGGTCCTCCAGCAGCTTCACCGCCCCCGCCGTGCCCATCGGCTCCCTTTCGCAGGCGAGCTCGAGCTCCACTCCGAAGCGGTCCCCTCCCCCCAGCGCGTTGCGTACATCCTCCGAGCGGTAGCCGCAGGCCAGGAAGATGTGCTTGACGCCGGCCGCCGCCATTGCCCTGATCACGTACTCGATGCAGGGAACGCCCAGCACCGGTAGCAGTGGCTTCGGGCGGGTGGAGGTCAATGGTCTCAGCCTGGTCCCCTCCCCCCCAGCCAGAATGACCGCCTGCTCCACCCTCCGTGCCATCCTTCCCCCTCACTCGATGACCTTGATGACGTTGCGGTCCCTCTTGGCCCCGATGGCCTTGGCCACCGGCTCGCATTTGCTCCGCAACAGGTGCGCTATCGGCCTTACATCGGTGCCGGCCAATGCCTCGAAGTTGGCCATGCCCTTGGCGATGACGAGGTCCGCCCTTGCCAGGGCGTCCCTCAGCCCGGCTGGAGCCCGCTCCAGGTCGAGTCCGATGGCGAAGGTCCCCGTTGTCAAGCACGCGTCCAGCTCCCTGTCGGCCCCGGAGATCGCCAGGTCCTCCCAGGTGGCATCGGTGATTATCGGTTCCCCCTTCACCACCCCTGTGACCTTCAGACCCATGCCCTTCAACTCCCGGAGGAGCGGGAGGTCTAAGATGATCTCGCCACAGTTGTCGAAGAGGTACACGACCTCCTTCGCCCCTTCCAATAGCGCGCGCATGCGTCCCGTATCATCCGGCTCCGCTCCCTGGGCCACGAGCCCATCGAAGGAGTGGACCAGTTCCTGGGGGCCCTCGATCCCCCCTATGCCGAAGTCCAGGACGTTGCCGGCTATGGCCACGAGGCACGCCGTTCGCAGCCTGTCGTCCGAGGTGTGGACGAGTTCCTCCGCCCGGGGCAGGAGGGAGAGGGCCACCTGGTTCGCCTCCGCCTTCAGCTTGGCGTAGGGATCCTTGGTCCCGAGCAGTTCGTACGAGAGCCGGTGCACCTTTGTGGCAAGGGCGGCCGACCCCGTTCCGGGCTCCCATCCCTCCGCGACCATGCGGACGCACGCCATCATGACAGCGTCCTCGAGCGCGGGGTCCACCAGCCTTGTCTGGAACAGGACCCTGCGCAGCAGGCAGGGGGCGCATTCAGCGGAGAACCTCATGCGGGAGGGAAGGAGGGGACGGCTATTATTCCTTTCGTCCGACCGATGGAAGCTTAATATCCAGAGAAGGGATTTCGACCCTGATAGCAATGGCCGAATCCGTTCTCCTCCGTGTTGCGAAGGCCCAGTCCCAGACGGAGGTGGGAATGGGCAGGGCTCGCCTGGACATGAAGACCCGCAAGGAGCTGGGGGTGGACGTGGGGCAGGCCATCGAGATAATCGGCAAGAAGATGACGGTCGCCCGGGTCTTCCGGGCCCAGCAGGAGGACGAGGGCAAGGACATCATCCGCATGGACGGGGTGCTGCGCTCGAATGCGGGCGTATCCATAGGGGAGCGGGTGACCGTCTCCAAGGCCGACCCGCAGCAGGCCACCAAGGTGGTGCTCGTCCCTAAGATCCCCCATAAGATGCAGCTGGCGATGGGAACTGGCATAGACGACCTGTTCCGCAAGGGGCTCGCCGGCCGCCCGCTCGTCAAGGGCGATGAGCTGCTGGTCCCCAACTTCGCCTGGGGCGGGCAGCTCGCCCCGTTCAAGGTGGTCTCCACCGTCCCGGCGGGCGTGGTCATAGTGGCCGAGCACACCGAGATGGTGGTGAGGGCCGAGGCAGATGAGGAGAAGGAGACGTACAGGCCCTCGGTCAACTACGATGACATAGGCGGCCTGGACGATGTCCTGCAGCGCATCAGGGAGATGATCGAGCTGCCGCTCAAGCATCCCGAACTGTTCGACCGGCTGGGGATAGACGCCCCGAAGGGCGTCCTGCTCTACGGGCCGCCGGGAACGGGCAAGACGCTGCTGGCCAAGGCCGTTGCCAACGAGTCCGGCGCCTCCTTCTATTCCATCCAGGGGCCGGAGATAATGTCCAAATGGTACGGGGGGAGCGAGGAGAAGCTGCGGGAGAAGTTCGAGGAGGCGGCCAAGAACGCCCCGTCCATCATCTTCATCGACGAGATAGATTCGATCGCCCCCAAGCGGGAGGATGTCACCGGGGAGGTGGAGAGAAGGGTGGTCGCCCAGCTGCTCACCCTCATGGACGGGATGTCGGAGAGGGGGCAGGTCATTGTGATCGGGG
>ERZ795051.6086-NODE-6086-length-10239-cov-12.734682_pt1 | contig 10239 bp, 12 predicted proteins | sample MGYA00375135_ERZ795051 | MGnify/ENA primary metagenome ERZ795051 (study PRJEB30180, sample SAMN05720222) | activated sludge metagenome | isolation source: Anaerobic digester | place: Japan | collected 2015-05-26 ... | reverse complement strand
GGAGCTCTGGCATTCATTGTTGGGCTTTTATGTATTCAAGCTAAAATGACTCTGCACATATTTCTAAAGAGACTATGCAGTGGCTTAAGCAATATCCACAAAGGTTTGAGTTTGTATTTACACCCAAACATGGTTCATGGTTGAATCTTATCGAAGTCTTTTTTAGCAAAATGGCGCGGTCTTTTTTACGTTCAATTCGAGTTAATTCGACAAATGAGCTTATAGAACGGATTTACAAATATATTAATGAAGTCAACGCCGAGCCAATTGTTTTTAAATGGAAATATAAGCTAGATGAAGTCATTGTATAAAAATACTTTTTTTATAATTTATTTAAGTGACGAACTACTAGCCTTTCAAGGCTGCTATAGAAATTGTAAGAGACGAACTTATATAATAGAACCGTTTTTATGAAAGGATTGATTTTATGAAGTTATATATGCCCCAAATATTAGGGATTGTAAATATTACCGAAGACAGTTTTTCTGATGGAGGCCTTTATTTGAATTATGATAAAGCTTTGGAAAAATCCCTCAAATTGATAGAAGATGGCGCTGATATAATTGACTTAGGAGCTGCTTCTAGCAATCCTGCTGCAAAAGAGATTGAACCTCAGGAAGAAATAAATCGTTTAAAACCAGTCGTTGGCCATTTACTTTCTAAAAATATTCCGGTTTCTATAGATTCCTTCAAACCTGATGTTCAACGATACGCATTAAAAAGTAAAGTCCAATATTTGAATGACATTCAAGGATTTCCATATACAGAAATTTATCCTGAATTGGCAGAATCGGATTGTAAACTAATTGTGATGCATTCTATCCAGCGTTTAGGCCCGGCTACAGTTATTGAAACAAAACCTGAAAAAGTATTCGATGAAATAATAGATTTCTTTTTACAACGCATCAAATTACTTCAAAATTCAGGTATTTCATCAGATAGAATAATTTTAGATCCGGGAATGGGTTTTTTCTTAGGGTCCAATCCGGAATCTTCAATATATGTTTTAAAAAATATATCACGATTAAAAGAATACTTTAATTTACCAATTCTTGTTTCGGTTTCTCGAAAATCGTTTTTAGGAACCATAGTAGGGCGCGAAGTCAACGAACGAGGTTCAGCTACTTTAGCAACAGAGATTTATTTAAGTTATATGGGTGTAGATTATATTCGTACTCATGATGTGAGAGCTTTGAACGATGCACTAAAAATGTTTAAAGCATTAAACTTAATTGAGTAATACATTAAGTAAAAATATCATATTATAAAAAAGGGTGATTGATATAGTGAAAAAAACAGATGAATTTTATAATAAATTTGAAGAGGCTTTTATATCATGGGCAGAAAAAAACAGATGACATAAGAGCTGCCTTTATTATAGGTTCAAGGGCACGCGCGGATCATCCGGCTGACGAATGGTCTGATTTAGACAATATGTAGCAAAACAAATTTTACGTGGTGAGTTATGGGCAGCCAAAACAAGGGAAAACGATATGAAAACATTATTGCTTCAGATGATGGAATGGCATGCAAAAACAATCCACGGCAAAGATTATTATGATGTTTGGCATGCAGGACGGTTTCTCGATGAATGGGTTGATCAAGAGACATTAAAAGAAATAAAGAATACTTTTGGCCATTACGAAAAGGCCGACAGTTTTCGAGCACTAAAAGCGGTGTGAAAAACCTTAAATTTTAGCGGAACACACCGCTTTTTTAAAGAGTTGTGATATATGGCTGCCTATTTTTTCTTTTCATTTTGAAACATAAGTGATACAAACCAGATATAAAAGCAAGTATGCGGGCTCCAGTATTCAGTGGTCCGCCAATACATCATGTAGTCCAGGTCCAAAAAAGGCTCATCATCCTCAAGCCCACATATCCCATTCATAATCCCGCCCGGAATCAGCCCCAAAAACCGGGAATGCGGATACGGATTGTTGATGCCCTCCCCGGTCATCAGGCAGGAATTCTTGGGATTGCCCCCCATTACCCATTCCACCTGGCGCCGTCCCAAATCCGCCAATGCCGGTTCGTTTAACTGTTCAGCGGCCATGGTCAATCCTACTCCATAGGAGAGCAAATGGGAGGTCAGTCCTGCGTAAATCCAGTGCTTGGCCGGGACAAAGAAGCGGTATGTCAACTCTCCACCCAGTGGACGGTATTTCTCGGCGGTAGGTTCCCCGATGAACAGGCCGAATGGGATCACCCCGAAGGGATTGGTCCCGGCCATAGGCAATACGTAATCAAAACAATGGAGCCGCATGGCGGCCAGACACCGTTCCCGCAAACCGGGATCATCGTCCATGAAGTTCACCGCTTCACAAAGGGCTACCAGCGGCAGGCCGGAATCTCTGGCTGAACGGAAGAAATCGTCTTTCGACAAATCACGATACCAATACCCCCGTACTTTCTGCTGTCCGAACCGGTACTCACTTTCTTGAAGGTCAAGCAGCAAAGTCAATTCTTTTTTTAAACGGCTGATAATATCCGCGTTTCCGCTCATTTTATATAATTCCAACAACGCTAAAACAGCCCAGGCCATTTCCTCCGGCCTGTTATTGGGTTTATCATTCATAAATTCATTTGTCCGCAACGCTGCTTGCAAACATTGGTTGCTGTAATCCGGATCGGTATTCTTGAAGACATTGGCTACCATGGCTTCAAAGCAGATGAATTCCCATTGGACCACCGGGTGAAACATGGGATTGATATAACGATCATCCGCCGTCCCAATTTGGTTGTCGGTCCAATGATTATCACTGTTGTCCCCATTGACTCCCCCGGCCACATCATGCCAGACCAAGCCGTTTGGCTCCTGAACCTTGAGAAAAAACTGATTCCCCCAGCGCAGTTCCTCCAATACATCGCCCTCATTCCGGTTAAACACATCCCAGCGGGGATCAACCAAGCGCTTAATCTGAATGATACTGATCCCCAGCAGCATGGTATGGGCCACCCATTTTCGTAAATCACCCGCATCATGCCAGCCGCCGGTGGTATCCACATGTTCCCCCGTATCCCGCCGCCGGGCGTCATCCAGGTGACAGGGGCCATGATACCCCGGAACCGCCTGGCCGCAGCGTTGATAGTGAATGTAATCGAAAGCTTTCCGTAAAGTCCGGCTGTACAGGTCTTCCCGGATATGAAACGGCGCGGAATTATACTCGTTATTTAAAGTGATTAAATAAATCCCCGGCAGTGAGAAATCTGAAAAGTCGGCGATATAATAGGTCCCCCATTCATAACTTTGCTTAGCCAGTTTGCCATGGTAAATAATACGATTGGGCTGGCTATTGGGACCTATCTCGTTATAACCCATCTCCCCTAAATTGACGATTTGGAACTCGTTAAATTCCTTTTCACCCCAAATGACGGCTTTCTTCTCCCGGTCTTGTGGCCGGAAACCCAGGTGATTAACTGCGATTTTCATTTCTATTTGCCTCCTAAAAATTAAGATAAGAATAAGAAATCGATTACATTTTACCAGACGATACCTCCTTGTTAAATATCCAGGTTCAAAAACATAAAATTTGGACCCGGAATCCGGCCAGCCAATTTATGTCTATGATTCCCTTGATAATTAGATTTTTCACACCGCTTTAATTAACCTATTTTAACGATCTATGGTAAAATAGAATTATATTTCAGTGGCCGGTTTTAAGCCGTGTTCCTGATTATTACATTTAACATCCTGCAATTTTTTTGGTTGATTACTATTTAATATCGGGAGATCCGCAGTTTTAATTGACCGGAAAAAGTAGAAAGATAAAATATAAAAGAACAATAAGGTATTATCATTATTTACAAATATTGACATATAAATATTGGCCGGATGAAACGCAAAAATCGAAACTCCCACCACCTTCGCGGTATTGCCGCAGCCCAAGTGTTTCATTATTTTGTAAAAGAATATCAAAGTCAAGCTGCTGAAGAAAACCATTCCGATTTGAATAAACCGCCATGTCAAAAATTCATTGAAACCGAAAAATTTTCCCATGGAAATAATGATGGCGGTGATTGTATGGTGAATCGGGGGATGAAACATTTGATATTCACCGCTTGGCGGCAGGGACCAATGCTTGATGAGATGGTTGACATAATCCATATGCGCCATAACATCGTGTTGGCGCAGCTCAAAACCGGTCGTATATAGAAAATAACATATCCGTACCACAATCCCCATGAAAATAAGAATGGAAAATAATGATTCTTCCTTCCATTTCCCAACTTTCCGTAGATATACGGCATACACGGCCGCCGATATCAACACAATTATAAAAAACCATTGTACAGTCAAGGTTGTTATATGAGGATAGATTAAATGATAAATCCAGAAAAATCCAAAGAAACCAGCGGCCAGCAGCAGATATAATTTACCGGAATAATAAAGGCCTTGTTTCCGGATTAGGTCTTGATAAATCAGGAAAATAATGATGGAAACTTAGCAATACAATTTTCAGCCAATAATCAAAGAATACATGCAATGGAGAAAGCGGGTAATCGGTGATCCGGTTGTCTTCATCAATGATCCCGGCAGTCGCAATATAGGCTCCCGCCGGTATTACATCAACTTTTTCCATCCGGACATCATCGAATGATACTTTGCCCGTATTAAGGCTGGAATAACCGCCTAAACCCAGGGTCACTGTAACCGTACTCACGCCTTTTCCCACTTGGATATACAACTCAAGGCGTTTCCATTTACGGTGGTTTCCAATTAAGCTGTTTGATGTAAATAAACTTTCCTCGATGGAAATATTGGAACCCAGTTCCTGGATGCCCACCTTTTCGGTTTTAGTCCAGGCGGTCAGTTTATACAGTTTGTTCTCGGACACCGGAACCGTCTGACAGTACCTGGCGTCATTCGCGTTATGACTGATGATCGTTACATAACTGCGTCCCGAATGGCCGGAGCCTTTTTCCACGATAAATTTTGAAGCCGCGGGATCAACGCTGCCTTCAAACGGCCTTTCAGAGGCATCAATGAAAATTGAACAAGTCCAGGAATCAACCTAAAGGGGACGAACTGGGATTAAAATCAATAAATAGAGTTTTAAATCATATCCAAATGAGTTAAAATAATCATGCAACACATTTCGAAATTTCCAACAAATTGGCAATTATAAAGGAGGATTTTCAATGAAGGAAGTTTATCCGATACGAATCTTTATTATCGCCGTTATCTTCATTTTTATCGGATTTTCATTGGGGACCGCGAGTCTGCTCAAGGCCGCGGATAATACCCAAAAGGAGGTTTTGCTTCAAAAATACCAATCCGCGCGTTCGGATTGATACAGCGCTAAAATTTTTCTGGAAATATCTGACGCCAGTGGCTTTGCTGGCGGTCATTTTAGCGGTTTTAGGAGTGTGAAATGGGATGGTATAAACGTCGTCTTTCGAAATCACTGTGGGTTTTTCACGTCAGCGGTTCGCCCTGCAATAATTGCGATATCGAGATTCTCGATTTGCTGACTCCGCGCTATGACGTCGAACGTTTCGGTATTAAATTGGTCGGTTCAGTGCGGCACGCCGATGTGCTTCTGGTGACGGGTGTGTTCAATAAAAAAGTTGCGCCCAAGATTAAAAAGCTCTATGAACAAGCACCCAAACCGATTTTCGTAGTGGCGGTAGGTACTTGTGTTTCTGGCGGTTGTTGTTTCAAAGATAGCTACAATATTGTGCCGTCACGAGAAGCGGTCATACCGATTGACCTTTACATTCCGGGCTGTCCGCCCAAGCCGGAAGCCATGATCGCCGCGGTAGCGAAACTGATAGGAGTTTTAAATGAATGAGTACAGGGGAATTGAAATTACCGTAAAAGGGTCGTACTTTCGACAATGAAAGAAAAAATAAGGGAAAACGATGTCTTCTGATAACAACCTGAAAGTCAAGACCGTCATGTCAATCATCTTACTGATAAGTATTCTGCTCTGCGCCATGTCCTGCCGGGAATGCCCGACCGAACCGGAAGAGTATGCGATTGATATCTCCGCTGATTTTGTGGGAGCATCCAGAGTCCGTCTTTTAGTCAGCGTGTCCGATTCTGGCGACGTCCGCGAGTTTGGCATTAAACGGAATGGAGAAGTCATTAGCAAATCTCAAATTGCCGGAAAGGACACTCTAATCACGGATATAACAGCTGAACCGGCAACTGCCTACCAATATCAAGGTGTGGTATATTATGATAGGAAAGAGATCAATGCTTCGGAGGTAATCACGCTTACAACCTTAGATACAACCAGCCACGAAGTCGACTGGAAAATTCAAAAAATCGGCTGGCTCAGCAGTTATCTGCGGGATGTATTCATTATCTCCGAAGATGACATCTGGGCTGTCGGCTTTATCCAGGACCTCGATTCGGCCGGCAACTACATTACTTATAACGCGACGCACTGGGACGGCGTCGAATGGAAACCGCAAAGAATTGAAACACTCTATGACAATCGAATTATTTTTGAAAAAACTACTAGTTGTGTCTTTGCATTTTCATACGATGATATTTGGATGGCTGACTATCCCAAACATTGGAATGGTACTTCCTGGCAACTATTTCATTTACACGATATGGGGATAGATGCTTATCCCATCAAAAGATGTTGGGGTGCCTCTTCGGAAAACATCTATTTTGTCGGTAATAATGGTTTTTGCATTCGATACAATGGTGAGAACTGGACGATAATTCCAACCGGCACCTCTCTGAGAATCACGGATATCTGGGGAACAGCGGCAGATCATATCTTCATGGTGGGAAGCGACGAATCCACCGGTAAAAATGTTTTTATAGAGCAGCGGAATGACCAGATTAAAACCTTCGAATTTGACACCCGACTGAAAAAGGGAGTCTTTGCAACTGCGCCAAATGATGTATATATAGTTGGCGCCGGGCTCTTCTATTACGACGGATACGGGGTTTCCGAGATTCCCTGGCCGGAGGATATTCCCAAGAATTTCTTGGAATCCGTAAGCGGAAACGGCAGCAACGATCTCTTTGCCGCAGGGCATTTGCAGATCATTATACATTACAACGGAAAAGAGTGGTATTCATATCATGAATCGAATCCTGATATCGTTTATTACGATATTTCAGTTAAGGAAGATTTGATCGTCGCGGTCGGCACCAACGGGCCGGAATCGATTATGCTCATGGGAAAAAGAGAATAACAAAAGGAAGTAACATGAAAAAGTTCATTGGATTTCTTGCTTTTCTTTTTGGCAGTTTCTCGATTTTGTTGGGAGTACCGGGAGAATACACCTTTAAAGTGTTCGATCTTCCGGGCGGTTGGAATGGAACAATTTCGTTCAACGCAGTCGCGAATTCGAATGTCTATGATTGCAACCACGATCCGACGACTCTGTATCATTCTGCGCAAACAACTACTGCCGTGGGGGGGAGTTGGGCTGCATTTGATTGGTTCAACGATAATAGTGGTTATCCCTTATTGGCTTATGGCGAATACACAATCACCGTTGAATACCCCGGTAAATCGGCCTGGTTCACGTTTAGTTTGCTGGATTGTTACTATTCTGAATGTGGAATAGATCCTCCGATACCATTCACCTCTTATCCTATGGATATGTACTTTCATTATGATTTTGACGACGACAAGTTTTACAGGGCAAGTGGGGGATTAGTGCCTATATCCAATGGTTCAACAGTTGGAATTTGGTTAAATCAAGTTGGGGGCGATCCACCGGGACCATGTACGGACTGTTTTAATCCAAAAGTATATCTGAAAAACGAATACAATGGGATCGAAAATTTCGGTCGATTGGTAGTAGATGAAAATGACAATGTTGAATCCGGCCATTTTATCAATCTGCCGCTGAATACGAGTCACGATGTCCGATCGGAATTCGAAACATATACGGTATCCAGTAATTACACTCAACAACATGGTTGGAATGATAGTGAAGATGATATCGTTTATAAAAAATCGATTCAAGTTGTTGATTGGTCCCTGGTGAAAAAATCAAATTTCGAAAAAGCGATTCAGTCGGAAATTCGTACCAATTATCTTTTTGGAGGCAATTGTAATATTCAGTTCGAATTCAAGGATCCCTGGAAAGTGGAAGCTTCCTATTCCCGCCCCTGTGCCTACCGCAGCTATTCCTCGGGACAGTCTTTCACTGTTTTTGAAAATGAAAACTCTGGATTTAATTATCAGTACCCAATTTATTCACTCCGTGTACCGCAAGAGGTCGACGATGGTAATTTGATTGCAGTCTTTTATAACTGGACAATCAATCCGTCCGGCGGAGCGGTATTGTCTTCAAGCGGTCCGGAAACGGACGTGGTGTTTGTCAGCGACGGCGTCACGGTCACAGCCAATTATTATCACTGGTATCGCTCAGCTTTTCAGGGCAGTATCCCGATTGACCTGACCTTGAATGGTAATATTAATATGGTTGGCGATGTAACTGTAGCAGAGACTGGTAATTTAGTTGTACAACCATCAACTGTTTTTAAAATAGCGCAGAATAAGATAATTAGAGTATACGGTGACTTCACGGCCAGTGGAAGTGGAATTGTTTTTAAACCCGTTGATCCCAATTACACGATCAAGAACTACTGGAAAGGCATCTATACGTACAGTACCGGCAAAACCATCTTGAATAACGTCCGCGTCGAGGGTGCTAATTATGGATTGTACATTTATTATGGTAGGGGCTATGTGTACAATTGCACTTTCTACAATAATAATTATGGTCTGCGGATTTTATACCCTAACAGTTCCTTTAATATATATCAATGTACTTTTACCAATAACAATACTGCGGCTTATTCTAGTAGCGCCAATGTTCTCGTTGCCAACAGTGCTTTTAGCAATAACACTTATGGCCTGAAAACTTATAGTAGTACAGGAAATATATTAAGCAATGTATTTTCCAATAATTCACAAGGCATCGCAATATATTCTGGTAGTTTAGATTTTTCCACCTCGACTAAAAACCAAAGTTATATCAATAATACAATCCAGAATAACAGCCAGTACGGTATATATATCGGTAGTAGCGCCTATCCCACACTGGGTGAATACTATGTTGATTCGAAAGGTTACACTCATGGCGGATTCAATTTATTTTCACGAGGTACCGGAGCTTATGATGTCTATAGTCTGTATGCATCATCTATTGATGCCAGGATGAATTGGTGGGCGTCCAACGCTAATCGATATGGTAATTTTCTAATTGCACCTACGGCAGATGATGGCGGCTTACTTAAAACGGTATCTCAATATTCTATAGAAAACGGACAAGATCAGATCATATTTCAGGAAACTATGTCTCAAGCGAGCCAATTGATTTCAGATAGTCTATTTAACGAAGCAATAGCCGTCTATAGAACGATAATTTCGGATTACCCACATTGCTTAGAGTCAGCATTTGCTTTAAATGGCATCGTTTATAGTTATTATTGTCTGCAACATCCCGAAAAAATTCTATCTGAGTTGGAATCATTGCTTCTTACTAATAAAGGTAACCTGGTTGAAATATTTATAAAAGATTTTATCTCAACGGAATATATTAAATACGAACGATTTATTGAGGCATCAAATTTACTTGATGAATTGTTGATTTATTATGAAAAATACGAAATGGATGAACAGGCCGCATATACACTTCTGAATAAAACTTACTTACAACAGTACCTAACAAATAATTTATCAATCGGGAAAAAAGGAGGAATAGCGACCCAATTTAAATCAGTAGAATGTCTGATATTACTTTATTCCAAATATCCAAATTCTACAGCCGCTTCATTGGGAAAAGAGGAATTGGGTGATGATTTTTTCATTAATGAACCTTTACCAGAACAAACGGAAGTAATAATAGCCGATCATCGCATCTATCCTAATCCCTTCAATATTAATACAACTGTTGCATTCGACCTGCCGGAAGAAGCCGGGGTTGAGATCATCGTTTACGACCTGATGGGACGGGAGGTTTGGAAATCGGCGAAGATCAATTATTCCGCCGGAACCTACTCCGTTATCTGGCATGGCGTCAATCAATCCGGTCAGCCGGTTGGCACCGGGATGTATCTCGTCCGGCTGAATTCCACCAAATATAATGCCACCCAAAAAGTCTTACTTATGAAATGAAAATGGAGATATTGATGGATCAGTTTACGCAATTTATGGAATTAATGGGCGATAAGGTTACGCAGGTAATCGAAAAAACGCGCCGGCTCTATTTTGTGGTGTCGAATGAAAACCTCAAAGAAATTGCCCGGTA
>ERZ795051.6084-NODE-6084-length-10244-cov-4.424968_pt1 | contig 10244 bp, 6 predicted proteins | sample MGYA00375135_ERZ795051 | MGnify/ENA primary metagenome ERZ795051 (study PRJEB30180, sample SAMN05720222) | activated sludge metagenome | isolation source: Anaerobic digester | place: Japan | collected 2015-05-26 ... | reverse complement strand
TTATATATGGAGAAACAGCAAAATATGGATTTTCAATTTATCTATTTAAAAAATATTTCATTTTCATATCCTAAGGAAGAAAATAAACTTTTTGAAAATTTTAATTTATCAATAAAAGAAAAGGATTTTCTTTCGATAATAGGTCCAAATGGAAGCGGAAAAACCACGATATTTAAGCTTATTATTAAGGAATATATGCCAGATGAAGGCTTAATATACCTAAAATCAAAAGAATTAAAAAATTGGAAAAGAAAAGAAGTTGCGAAATTTGTATCTTATCTTCCACAAAAGATACCTTTAGATATAAATTTTAATGTTATAGATTATGTTGTTATGGGAAGGTATCCATACAAAGAAATATTTGAAGATTATAATGCAAAAGACTATGAAATCGCACTCGACTATCTTGAAAAGTTAGATATTAAAGGGATAAAAGACAAAAATTTTTCAAATCTTTCTGGCGGAGAACAAAGAAGAGTGATGCTTGCACAGGCTCTTGTAAGCGAAAGTAATGTTTTACTTCTTGATGAGCCAGATTCCTTTTTAGACATTGCCCATAAAAAAGAGTTTTACGAGATCTTAGAATTCTTAAATAAAGAAGAAGGAAAAACAATAGTTGTCATCTCCCATGATCTTCAATTGGCTTTTTCATATTCAAAAAGAATCTGTGGAATAAAGGATGGAAAACTATGGTTTATAGATGAAATAGAAAATATTGATGATAATTTGATTTCTGAGCTATTTAATACAAAAATAAAGACATACAGATTTGATGGAAAAACAGGTCTTCTCTATTAAAAAATTTTTTATAAAATTTTATTATAAAATGGATTTTATTTATGAATTCATTTTAATATTTTTATCTTTTTTAAATAAATTTTGGAAAGAAAATTATAAGAAAAATAGAATTAAAGAAGGATTAGATGAGAAAAAAATTATTTGTAAAAATTATTTTTGTCTTAATTATAATTCTATCATTATCTTTATTTTCTTTTGCTTCTGATGGAAGCAATAATGAAAATCGGGATGGAAAGTTCAAAAAAATATTTGAAGATAAATATTCAACATCATTTAAGATTTTATCTTCAAATATAGATTTAAATAAAAATTTGCTTATAAATTTAATAGATTTTCAAAAAGAAGAGAGCATATTTTATTCTCCTTTTGGAATTCAAATACTTTTTAGCCTTTTATTAAATGCAGTTAGAAAAGATAATTTAAAGCAGCTTCAAGACTATTTATATTACTCGGATTTCGACATTTTAACAATAAATAGGTATTATCAGTCTGTTTTACAAAATATTACTAAAAACAATTTCAGAAGTTTAAAATTGGCAAATTCTTTCTGGATAAACAAAGGAAGCGATTTTTATAACAAGATAAGCATTGAAAAAGAAAAACTTATATCTGAAGATTTTTTAAAAGTTGCATTTCAATATTATTTTACAGATATTTTTGAAAAAGATCTATTAAAAGCATCTGAATTTAAACTTCTTGAAAATTGGGTTTTGAAGAAAACTGAAAACAAGATCAAAAATTTTATAGATAAAAATTCTATAAATAAAGACATAATAGCTCTCTTAATTAATACATTATATTTTAATGAAAAATGGTTATTTCCTTTTGATGTAAAAAATACAAAAGTTGATGATTTTGTTAGACTTGATTACAATAAAATAAAAAATAATTTTATGAATTTTAGTTCTGCTCAAAATTTATATTATTATGAAGATGATTTGCTTCAAGCAGTAAGGCTTCCATATAAGAATTATGAAAACTCCTTAATAGTAATTCTTCCTAAAGATATCGATCAAACAATTGAATTGACAAGTTTTTTAAATGCAAATAAGTTTTTACAAATATTGGAGGTGATGAAACTAAAGAAAGGTTATGTTAAATTTCTTAAAATCAAGCTAGAATATAAATATGATCTGAAGGAAATTTTAAAAATATCGGGTTTGACCAATATTTTTAACCCCTCACATGATTTCACTCCCTTATTTAATCAAAAAATCAAGGATATAGAAAAAGAGCTTTTTAAGATAGATAAAGTATTTCAAAAGACTTATTTAGAAATAGATGAAAAAGGAACAATAGCTTCTGCTGCAACAGGAATAAGTATAATAAGAGTCACTAAAGCAATTAATGAAAATATTTTTTATTTTGATGCAGATCATCCATTTTTCTATTTTTTAATTGATGAAACAAGTGGAAATATTATTTTTTGCGGATTTTACAATGGATAAGCGATTGACATTCATTCTTAATTAATTAATCTTTAATTATATTAAATTATCAGGAGAAATCAAGGATATATTATATATTTAAATTTAATAAAGCAAAGTAAATTTTATAAAGTAAAATTAAAGAAATAAATGGCAAAAAAAGGTTTTATAAAATTGTTGGAGGTAAAATGAATACAATCAAAGTTGATATTGCTATTATTGGTGCAGGTCATGGTGGATATGTTGCCGCAATTGTCGCAGCAAAAGAAGGTAAAACCGTTGCTTTAATAGAAAAAGATAAACTTGGTGGAACATGTACAAATTATGGATGCATTCCAACAAAAGCGATGCTCTCCTCAGTTTCAGTTATGGAAGAGGTTGAAAATGCTAAAAGAATCGGTTTGAATGTCGAAAAAGTTGAACTTAATTTTTCCGATGTTGTTAAACATAGAAATAGAGCAGTTAATACTTCAAGAAAAGGTATTGAACTTCTTTTACAAAAAGCGAATGTAAATTTAATAGCAGGTATGGGTTTTATTTCTGATCATAAAACCATAATTGTCAAAGACAATGATAATAATCATATTGCAAATGTTATCTACGATAAACTTATAATTGCAACTGGCTCTACTCCTGTTAAATTTCCCCCATTTAATATTGATAATATCTGGACATCAGATGATATATGGAATATTGAAAAACTTCCTGCATCACTTGGTATAATAGGTGGAGGAGTTATTGGCTGTGAGTTTGCTACATTTTTTGCAAGAGCAGGGGTTAATGTTACAATAATAGAACTTATGCCTCAGCTTATTCCAACAGAGGATGAAGATATTGCAAAAGAGCTTTTAGATGGTTTAAAAAGAAATAAAAATTTAAATGTTTATTGCTCAGCTAAAGTTATTGAATGTAAAAAAGTTGAAAATCAGGATGAAAATTCTTTTATTATTAAGGTTCAGATGCAAGATGGCACAATGAAGGAGTTTGGCTTTGAAAAGATTTTGCTTAGCGTTGGAAGAAAACCAGTTTTACCAGAAGGGCTTGATAAAATTGGCGTCAAGTTTAATGAAAGAGGATTTATTGAAATAAATGAATATATGCAAACTTCAAATCAAGATGTTTATGCGATTGGTGATGTTACAGGCAAACTCATGCTTGCTCATACAGCTTCAAAACAAGGGGAAATAGCAGTACAAAATATTTTAAATCAAATGGGTGGTGGTAAGAAGCATACTATTCGTTATTCAGATATTCCATCTGTTATTTTTACAATACCAGAAATTGCATCGGTCGGATTAAAAGAAAAAGATTGTAAAAAGATGGGAATAGAATATAAGGTTGGTATTTGCCCATTTATTTCAAATGGCAAGGCAAGGGCGATGGGGCTTTCAAAAGGATTTGCGAAGGTAATAACAGAAGCTAAAACTCATAAGATTCTTGGGATTTCAATAATAGGATCTCATGCAACAGATATGATTATGGAAGGTGTTGCAGCTGTCAGCAGGGGTTTAACAGTTGAAGATTTATTTGATCTTGTGCATCCTCATCCAACACTTACAGAGATAATAATTGAAGCTGCACTTGCTTCTATTGATAAGGCTATTCATCTTTAATTTTAAAAATAAAATTATAATGAATTATTGTTTTGAAATTATAAAGTTTTAATTTTTTTTAATTATGATTTAATAATTTATAAAAAATTTAATTATGATACAATATTTATAAAAACAAAGATTAATATAAAGAGTTTATAATTAAAATAACCATAAAAAAGAAATAAAAAAGAAGGTTAAAATGAAAAATGATCTTTTTATCAATGGAAGAAAAATTGATTCAAATATTGATATTAAAAAGATTGATAAATCAATTTTTCAGCTTTCCCTGGAATTTGAACTTTCAAAAGAAGAGATAGTAAATTCTTTATTCTTAAGCTTTAATAATGTATCAGATTTAATCGATTCTATTTTAACATTGGATGATTTAAGAGCAGATTTAAAATCTTCAAATTTAAATTTAAAAGATGAAAAAAATTACTTTAAGGTCAATTCAGTTTTAACAGGTGGATTTCAATCATGGTCAAAGGCTTATGAATATAATATAAAAGATAATCAAACAAATATAAGGTTAAAACCAAGTCTTTTAAGATTCATAAAATCTGATTATGAAGATTGGTTTGTAAAAAAAAATAGATTTATCTCAAATTTTTATATTACAATTTATGAAAACCTTCCTTCGACAAAAAATTTTACTTTAATCTCTAAAGATACAGTATTTCCTACAACATTTGTTTTATATAAGAAGAATAAAAAACTGGAAATTCATTTAGGACTTAAAGGTGAGAAGATTAACGGAAAATTTTTTTATGATAAAATCTATTTAATTTTCTGTAATGATTTAAATAGTCAAAAAGAGGCATTTGAAAAATTATTCAAAAATGAGTTTGAAAATTCACTGAAAAAGATAAATCAATATAATCTTTTAGATAAAAGTAGCAAACATATCTATGGATGGGAATCCTGGTATAACTATTATACTTCTATTACTGAAAAGGATTGTATCAAAAATTTAAATTTATTTGGGAATTTTATTAAAAATTTTGATGTTGAGGCAAGACCAATATTTCAAATAGATGATGGATGGGAGATTAGAGTCGGTCAGTGGCAACAAAATGAAAAGTTTCCAACTCCACTTGATAAGATGGCAAAGATGATAGAAGAAACTTTAAGCTATCCTGAAAAAAGTAGTAAAAATGAAAAAGGATTAGAATCTGAAAAAGGATTTTTACCTGGTATATGGATGGCACCTCTTGCCCTACTTAATGGTTCAGATATATATAAAGACCATTATGAGTGGGTATTAAAAGATAAAAAAGGAAAACCGATTTCATGTGGGAATATTCCTTTATGGGGCGGTGATTTTTACACCTATGATCTTTCAATAAAAGAAGCAAGAGAGTATATAATCAATGAAGTCAAGAAATTGGTTACTGGATTTGGTTTTAAGTTTTTAAAACTCGATTTTCTCTATGCGGGGCTTGTAAATGGAGATCATAAAGATAAATCACATGGGACAGCTTATTACTATAATTTATTTCAAAATGAACTTATTTCAGCATTAGGTGATAGTGTAATACTTCTTGGTTGTGGAGCACCTTTGCAGCTTTCTTACCCTTATTACCCTATAATGCGAATTGGTGCAGACACCAGGGAAGAATGGGAACTTTTAATAGGTAAAATAGCGGGATATGAAGGAAGACCATCGGCTTTTGTTAGTCTTACAGACACTTTAAATAGATGGATACTGGATAAAACTGCATATTTTTCGGATCCTGATGTTGGATTTTTTAGAAAAAATAAAATAAAGCTAACAAATAAGGAAAAACTGCTTGTTAATCTTATTGATTTTCTCTTTGCAAGCCAATTTATGATTTCTGATGATTGTGATGATATAGATGAAAATGTTCTTCAGCAGGTAAAGGTGTGGATTTCATTTTTTAAAGATAAAAAGTTTTTCGTAAGAAGATTTATAGAAAAAGATATCTATCTTGCAGGTTCTTTTGATGGGAAATATTATATTTTGATTAATCTTAAAGACAAAGATTTTAAAATTTCCGAAAAGATGCTAAAATTAATTCCTATTATAAAGACAGATGAGAAATCTGATATTATTAGAAATATTGATATTAATAAAAATGTTAGAAAATTCTTTGATAGATTTAGTCAATTGATAATCGAAGATAATGAGATAGTCAAAAAGAAAATAGAAAATCCTTTTTGTTTAGAAAAACATGGTTTTATAGTTTTAGTAAAAGAATGAAAAATAATACTTGAATAATAAAGATTATAATAAAGATCAAATTTATCCAGGATAAAAAAATATAATGCATAATGATAAAAAAATAATATTTTCAATAAATGGATCTATTTCTCATTGTGGTGTCGATGAATATACCTTGCATCTGGACAAAACACTTAGTGATAGTTTTGATTTAATTCATATAGTAAAACCAAATTCAGATATATGTAAAAATTTAATCGAAAAAAATATTAAATGGCTGGATCTTGGTCTATCTTATAAAGATAGTTTTACAAAGATAAAAGGATATTGTAAAAGATTAAAACCTGATATAATTTTTATTCATACTGCAAAAGAATATTTTTTAATTTTAGCAATTAAAATGGAGCTGCCTCATTGTAAAGTTATATTTGTTAGACATAATAGTTTTAAGTTATCTTCTTTTCCAAATTACTTTTTTCTGAAATTGGCAGATGCTATTGTAGCTCCATCAAACTATTGCGCAGATGTTGTTAAAAATCAATTTCCAAAATTGAAAAGCAAGATTTTTGTAATATATAATGCGATAGAAAGTAAAAATTCAAAAAAAAACGCAGTTGAAGATAATGAAAAGATTGAAGATAATGAAACGAATGAAAAGGTTGAAAATAGAATAACTATTGGATTTATAGGAAGGTTAACATATCAAAAAGGGATAGAACTTTTAATTGATGCATTTAAAATTCTTTGTAAAAGCGAAGAAAAAATAGATTGGCGGTTAGTAATTGCAGGTAAATTTGATAGCAATTCTTATCAAAATAAGATTGGACAAAAGATAAAAGAAAGTGGTTTATCTGAAAAAATAAGATTTCTTGGTTTTATAAAGGAAAAAGAAAAATTTTATGATAATATCGATATTTGTGTGATCCCTTCTCTTAAAACAGTAAAAGAAACATTTGGTCTGGTTGCAATCGAGGCGATGTATTATTCGAAGCCCGTTGTTTCAATTTCAAGTGGTGCATTAACTGAGATTTTGAGTTTTGGTCCATCGGGTTGTATATGTTTTCAAGAGAATCCCGAATGCTTAGCTGAAACATTAAAATTATTATGTGAAAATGAATTAAAAAAAAGATATATCCAGAATTCAAAAATTCTTTTAGAATATTTTTTCAGCTATTCAAGGTTCAAATTTGAATATTTAAATCTGATAAATAACTTATTAAATAATGGATTTAATGACTATTAACCTTCAATATAGGTTTAAATATTCTTCATATAGATCTGGAAAAATTTCGATCGCTCTTGGAAGAAGACCATTTACCCATGCAAAAAAAAGTCCATAGTTAATAAGTGGCAAATCTTTTGACTCAATCATTTGCATTGTATCAATATATTGATTTCTACTTACCATACAACCACCACACATTATAACGGCATCAAATCCATTTAATTGAGAAATATCATATAACTCTTTTTGCCAGCTAAAAGTAATTGTTGGATCTATAAAATTATTTACAAGTTTAGGAATTTTTACAGTACCTATATCATCAGGTTGTTTATGGTGGTTGCATGTTTCAAGAATCAATACTTTTGAATATGGTTTTAATTTTGAAAATCTTTTAATAGATCTTATAAATGGAAGTAAATCCCCCTTTTTTCTTGCCATCAATATTGAAAAAGAGGTAAGTTTTTGTTGCTTTGGTAAATCCTTTGAAACCTTATCAAAAGCCTGACTATCTGTTATGACAAGATCGGGTTTTTTACTCAAACTATCATAAAAATATTTAAGCTGGGTCTCTTTGACAACTAATGCTGCACAATTGTTATCTAAAAGTTCTCGTATAGTTTCAACCTGAGGAAGTATTAATCTTCCTTTTGGAGCAGCCATATCAATTGGAGTTACTAAAAGAACTAGATCATTTTGCTGTACAACTCCATCTAAAAGTTTTGGTTCAAAGTTGATAAGGTTTTTCATCTCTATTATCTTTTTTCTAAGTTCAACATGTCCAATCCCTTTTATATTATCAACTCCAATCCAGATTTCTTTCGTTAAAAAGATTTTAGATGGATGAATCCAGTTTTCATAAAATGTAAATACTACAAAGATTGGTTTTTTAGATTTAGCATCATTAAAAAAATGAATTTCTTTTTCTGTAATTTCTTCATTTGCAGGTGTTACAAATACACATAGATCTGCAATTTTAAGTTTTTCAATGGTTTTCCCAATTCTTAAATTTCCAAGTTCGCCTTCATCATCAATCCCTGCTGTATCTATAAAAGTTGCCGGTCCTAAATCTGCAAGTTCCATAGCATAATTAACAGGATCAGTTGTTGTCCCGGCAACATTTGAAGTTATTGCGACCTGTTTTTGAGCTATTTGATTTATCAAGGAAGATTTTCCAGCATTTCTTTTGCCAAATATTACTATTTTTAATCTTTCGGATGATGGTGTTTTTATCATATTTTCCCCTTTTTATTTTTTAATTTTTATTTAATTTGAATTTTACTATTTTTGTTCTTATTTAATCTTTATTTTATTTAACTTGTAATTTATTTAACCTGTTTTCCCAGGATTTACTATTGCCTTTTTCAAAAGAAAGAATTTTTCCAATGGAATTTACCCTTTTTTCAAGACAGGATAAGCATTTTATCCCATCTTCGTCAAGGCAGATCTTATTTGGATATAAAAGATAGTCTTTTTTATTTTCAGTAGGTGTTATATTTGGCATTAAGACATTGGCTCCCGCCATTAGCATCTTTTCCCTTCCTAAAGGATCAAGTGTTCCAGCTGCTGTTGTCGCTGGAATGTTAGCAAAAGGTAAGAAAATTCTTAACATGGCGGTTAATCTTATAGTTTCATCTATATCAAGAGGCTTTTCATCTTTTAATGGTGTATTTTTATTAGGCAAAAATGGACCAATTCCTACCATATCAAAATCAAATTCTTTGCAAAAAAGTATGTTTTCAATCCTTGTTTCTATGGTTTCACCAGGTAATCCAACCATAAAACCTGAACCTACTTCATAACCTGTACTTTTTAAGTCTTCAAGGGCTTTAATTCTTTTTGAAAATGATTTGGATGGGCATAATTTTTCAAATAGTTTTTCATTTGAAGTTTCGAATCTAAGTAAATATCTATTTGCCCCATCTTTTTTCCATTGTTTATATACTTCTTTTGGATATACTCCGCATGATAATGTTATGGCAATTTCTTCATCATATTTTTTACGAATATTATGAAGAAGACTACTAATTTTATCTGGAATGGTTGATTCATTTTCTCCACTTTGTAAAACAAATGTTTTAAGTCCTTTTTGGATGCCGATTGATATTATATTTTCGATCTGCTCATTTGATAAAATATATCGATTTATATTTTTATTACTTTTCCTTATTCCACAATAAAGACAATCACAACTGCAGATATTTGAAAATTCAATAAGTCCTCGAAGATAAACCTTGTTTTGGTAAGTTTTTCGACAAATATCATCAGCTAATTTTATAAGTTCTTCTGTATTTTTACTTAAATACCAGTTAATTAAATAATCTTTATTAAGATTTAAGATCTTTTCCATTAATTCTAATCCTATAAATGTTTAAAAATATACATCCTTTTCACCTTTTATCTCTTTTTCAATCCCTTCTTTTACCTTCCTTTTTAACTTTTCATCATCAATTTCATTTACCATTTTATCGATAAGTTTAAAACTTTTTGCTTTTGTCGATTCGCTTGCAAACGATAATAAGTATTCAACAAATGTAAAAATCCCATTTGGCATACAGAATTTTTGTATAAGACCTGGTTTTGCAAGATCCATAAAATCTTTTCCAACTCTTCCTTTTCTATAGCAACCTGTGCAAAATGAAGGGATAAATTCATCATCTATTAAATCTGAAATAACCTGTTCAAGGCTTCTATGATCTCCAAGTTGAAACTGCTCTGTGCTATCTTCTGATGTATGTGAATATGCTCCCGGATTTGTTCTTGAACCTGCGGATATCTGGCTTACGCCATAGTGAAAAAGCTCTTTTCTCAGCTCTTCATTTTCTCGTGTGGAAAGGATAATACCAGTATATGGTAATGCAAGGCGGATTATTGCAACTAATTTTTTAAAATCTTTATCTGATACTGGATATGGTACATTTGTTGAAAGAGGTGCTCCTTTGGCAGGCTCTATTCTTGGGACACTGACAGTATGAGGTCCAGTGCCAAATTTGCTTTCTAAGTGATTTGCATGTTCTATA
>ERZ795051.6077-NODE-6077-length-10254-cov-3.672419_pt1 | contig 10254 bp, 12 predicted proteins | sample MGYA00375135_ERZ795051 | MGnify/ENA primary metagenome ERZ795051 (study PRJEB30180, sample SAMN05720222) | activated sludge metagenome | isolation source: Anaerobic digester | place: Japan | collected 2015-05-26 ... | reverse complement strand
TCGGATTCTCGCGTACACGCCGACGTGTCTGTCTCGGCGCCGCAAAAAAAGGAGGGAAGGCAATGGCGTCCAGAAACATTTGCATCACCGAAAATGATAAGATGCGGCTGGAAGAACTCATCGCAGTGGTAAGTGAATTCAGTGGCCACGGCAGAAAGGATTTAGAAGCCCTGGCGCAGGAACTCGCGAGGGCGGAGATCGTGGACCCCAGGGAAGTACGGCCCGACGTAGTGACCATGAATTCGAGGGTCATTCTCCAGGACATCGATACCGATGAAGAGATGAACTATGTCTTGGTATTCCCGAAAGACGCCGATGTAAGCAAGGGGGCCATATCTGTTCTTGCGCCCGTCGGCACGGCGATTCTGGGGTATTCTAAGGGAGATGTCATTGAGTGGCGGGTTCCTGCCGGTATGCGGCGCATCCGGATCAAAGAGATACTGTATCAACCGGAGTCAGCGGGTGATTTTCACCTTTAGCATCGGCAAGACTATCATCTTGCGCTTCTTCACGGTATATGCCACTTTTATCGATAAGTCATCGTCGATTAACTTATAAAGGAGGGTAGATGATTATGGAAAAAAGCGGACGAGAAGCAAGAAAGAAAAAGGTAATCGAGGCCCTCAATAGGGCGCGGGCGATGGAGCTCATGGCTATCGGCCAGTACATGAACCAGCACTACAATCTGGACGACATGGATTACGGGGACTTGGCGGCAAAGGTTAAACTCATCGCCATCGATGAGATGCGGCATGCGGAGATGTTCGCTGAACGGGTCAAAGAGCTGGGAGGGGAGCCGACGGTCGAACCTGAAGGAGGGGTGACAAAGGGCCAGAAGGTCGATGCCATCTTCCCCTTCAACACTAAATTAGAGGACGACACCATCGACAGTTACAACCAATTCATCCAGGTATGCCTGGAGAATGGCGATGCGATCAGCATGAAACTCTTCGAGACGATCGTGGATGAGGAGCAGGTGCATTTGAATTACTTCTCGAACGTGAGCGACCACATCAAGACGTTGGGGGCCGCTTATCTCTCCCAGATCGCCGGCACCCCTGCCGATGTGGGGCCTCCTTCCAAGGGATTCGTCAACAGTCAGGCAGAATGAAGATTCGACAGCCCTCGACCGTATGACTCTTCTTGGTATTTACTGTGCCCTGCAGGTAAGGTCTCTAATCGACTGATGAGTCCCGCCGGGCCCCTTTGCGGGAGGCCTGTGGGACTCATCCTATACGAACAAAAAGGACAAACGCGCCCCCTGCCCCTTACCAGCGTCTTTCTTCATGCCGTGAATATGCGTCGGGCGAAAGACCTGCCGGCGTAAATCTATACCTCTTTCCGATAATTTTGTTTGACCCGCGACCGGGTTCGTAATAATGAATGAAATGAGAAAATGCGACATCGGTTGCATCGCCAGGAATAAGGTCTTTTTGTTGATTTCGTTCATTACCATCTACGCCGAGAGGAGGGTGAAGCATTGAAAGTTGTCTTCCACGATGATTTTAAGCGGTCTTACACGCTGGACCCGGCCGCTGCGGCGGGGAGGATGGAGGCCATCCTCGACGTCATCAAGGATCGGGTAGAATTTGTGACGGCAGTGCCTGCCGACGAGGAGGATATCGCCGCCGTGCATACGAAATACCACATCGACAATGTGCGGCGCATGGGGATTTACGACATCGCCGCCCTCGCGGCCGGCGGGGCGATCCAGGCCGCGACCATCGGCCTCGAGGAGCCGTGCTTCGGCCTGATACGTCCGCCGGGACACCATGCCTCTGCCAACAGTTGTTGGGGTTTCTGCTATTTCAACAACATGGCTATCGCCCTCGAGAAGTTGAGGAGGGAAGGAAAGATCAAGAAGGCCTTCATCCTGGATTTCGACCTCCATTTTGGGGACGGTACGGTAAACATCCTGGGCGGGCTTGGTTATGCGACGATCTTCAACCCGTCATCTTCTAATCGCGGCGAGTTCCTGAAGCAGGTGGCTAAAAACCTACCGACAGAAGGCGTAGACATCATCGGGGTGTCGGCGGGTTTCGATTACGCCAAGGAAGACTGGGGCGGCGTCCTCGAGAGGTCCGATTACACGGAGATGGGACAGATGGTACGCGAGGCTGCCCGGAAGTGTATCGCCGGATGCTTCGGCATCCTCGAAGGCGGCTATAACCACAAGGTGCTCGGTCACAATTGTATGGCCTTTTTGGAAGGCCTGGGGGGTTGATGCTGCGAAGGGTCCTTCGCAGTGCGAAAAAACATATCCGATAATGACCGCCGGGAAAGGGCACTCAGGGGCATTGTAGAAAAGACAATGCCCCGTTGTTTTATCAATTATTACCGAATATTAGGTGCAGTAAGCGCCCTCCGGGAAGGTGATGGCATGGAACATGCTAATATCCTGTCGATTTCTGAAAATGGAGGAGCAGGATGGAGAGTGAACGCATTGCCGTTGTGTTTCCGGGTCAGGGGTCGCAACGTCCGGGGATGGGGAAGGACTTTTACGACCAAGTCCCCGCGAGCAGGCTTGCCTACGAGGAGGCCTCCGACGCCCTGGGATGGGATGTCGCCGCCCTTTGCTTCAGCAACGATGAGAGGCTCAACCTGACGGAATACACGCAACCCTGCATCGTTACGACGGAGATCGCGATGCTCAGGGGCCTCACGGAACGGTACGGTTTCGTGCCGACCTATTTCGGAGGGCATAGCCTGGGAGAGCTCACGGCCCTTGTCGCCGCGGGGGTTGTGTCCCTTTCCAGGGCCCTGAAGGTGGTTCAGGAGAGGGGCCGATTGATGCAGACCGCCGTGCCCGTGGGAGTGGGGGGTATGGCGGCGGTTATTTCTTCGGAAATCAACCTGGAGGTCATCCGGCGGGCGCTTAGCCCCTTGCCCATAGACGTGGCCAACATCAATTCCTCCGACCAGGTGGTCATCAGCGGTCAGGCGTGGGCGCTGCCGGAGGCCCACAGGGCTCTCCTCGAAGTGGTAACCGACGGGCAGCCGCTCCGGTTTGTGCCGCTCAACGTGAGCGCTCCCTTTCACAGCCGTTTCATGAAGCCGATCGAAGACCCCTTCGCCGACACCCTGCGGAGTGTATGGCAATACGTGGACTGTGAAAAGGCAAAATGGGTCACATCCAACTATACGGGGGGATTCCATTCTGGTTCCGCAGAGCACATAGTCAACAACCTGGTTGCCCAGGTCAGCAATACGGTCCAGTGGAAGAAGAACATGACCCATCTCGCGGCCCTCGCGGATGCTGTCTATGAAGTCGGGCCGGGCCGTCCCCTCAGGGATTTCTTCAAGACGGTCGGCGTGACATGCCAGTCGGTGGTCACGCTCTCCGGGGCAGAGCGGGTGTTCAACCCCGGCACACGCCCGCAGCCGACAACGGACCGCCAACAATAACAATAAAAGGGACTCATCAGTCACAAACAGACTGCGGCACATCGCTTCCTCTCGGTGAGCGGTGGGCCGCAGATTTTTAGAGAGAAGGTCGGGAATAGTCATGGATTTGAATCTCACGGACAACCAGCAATCCTATGTCGAGACGGTCAGGCGCTTCGTCAGGAACGAGATCCTTCCCCATGTGATGTCCTGGGAAAGGGAACACAGCTTCCCCTGGCGGGTCATCCGGAAGGCCTGGGAACTGGGAATACTGAACCTCAGCATCCCCGCCTCCGTGAAGGGCTTTGAAGTAGACGTCGTCTCGACGGCGCTCATCATCAAGGAGCTGTCATACGGCGACACGGGTATTTCCACCTCGGCCATGTGCAATGACCTTGCCAACGCCGTCATCGCCCAGCACGGGACCGATGCGCAGAAAGAGGCATTCCTGGGGCTCTTCGTCGAAGGGCCGCTTTTGGCCTCATTCTGTCTCACCGAACCGGGTGCCGGGTCCGACAATTCGGCCATGACGAGTTTCATCAAGAAAAACGGCGACGGTTACCTCCTCAACGGTCAGAAGTGTTTCATCACCAACGCCTCGTATGCCTCGCAGTTCACCGTTTTCTGCAAGGTGGGGAAGCCGACGGGGAACTTCATGGCCTGCGTGGTCGTCCCCGTGACGTCTGTCGCGACCGATGACGCCGGGCAGGGATATTCCCAGAGCAAGGAAATCGTCCTCCCCGAAGGGGGCAAGATTATCGTGGGAAAACCGGAAGACAAGCTCGGTCAGCGGCTCTCCAACACGGCCGCCGTGACCTTCGAGGACGTGGTGATTGACGGTAGTCAGGTCATCGGCGACAGGCGGCTGGGGTTCAAATACATCGTCGACGTCCTCGACTACGCCCGGCCGATGGTAGCGGCGATCGGCGTCGGCCTCGCCAAGCGCGCCCTGGACGTGACGATGGAGTACACGAAAGAACGCAAGCAGTTCGGCCAACGAATCTGCGACCTCCCCGTGGCGCGGGAGAGCCTGGTTAAGATGTGGAAGCGCGTGGAGCTTGCCGACCTCGCCCTGATGAAGGCGGCATTCAAGGTGCAGGAAAAGAGCCCCGACAGGGGACTCTATGCCTCCCTCGCCAAGAACGTCGCGGCGGAGGCGGCCATCTTCTGTGCCAACGAAGGGTTGCACCTCCACGGCGGGTACGGTTTTATGTCTGAATACGAAATCTCAAAGCTCGCGCGAGACGCCCATATCATCGACATCTATGAGGGCGTCCGCGAAGTCCAGGACATGATCATCGGACGGGAGATCGTGTAACCATGTTGTACCTGCACGGCCTCGGTCATTTCTATCCCGATAATGTGATCACCAACCGCTTCCTCGAGGAGCTGGACATCGGGACGAACGACGAATGGATCATCGAGAGGGTGGGCATCAGGACGCGCCGCACGGCCCTTCCGCTGGATTATATCCGCGAGACGAAGAATCGCGACCCCCGGGCCGCGCTCGAGGCCGCCACCTGCCGTAACGCGACGAGTGGAGCGGCCGCGGCGCGGATGGCCCTCGAACGCGCCGGGCTCAAGCCGGCCGACATCGGCCTTGTGGTATCCGGGAGCTCCGCCCCGGACACCGTAACCCCGGCCGAAGCGGCGACCGTCGCGACCGAGCTCGGTATAGAGGTCCCCTGCTTCGACATCAATTCGGCCTGCGCGAGCTTCGGCGTGCAGATCCATTTTCTCCTCGGCATGAAGCCGGAATCCCTGCCGCCTTTTGTCCTGGTGGTAAACCCGGAGAGCCTGACCCGCGTGGTGGATTATTCCGACCGGAACTCCGCCGTTCTTTTCGGCGACGGCAGTTCTGCGGCCGTCGTGTCTGCTACCGTTCCCGCGCCGCCGGCCTTCGTGCTGAGCCATGTAGACTCCAAGCCCTCGGCCTGGGATAAAGTGACGATCCCGAGAACGGGTTACTTTCAGCAGGACGGCAACGTCGTCCAGGGTTTCGCCATCCGCAAGACGACGGAATCCCTGCGGGATCTCCAGTTGTTTTCCGGTGTCAACTCGGACCGGTTCAAATTCGTCGGGCACCAGGCTAACCTTGGGATGTTGGAAACCGTCTGCGAGCGGGCCTGCATCAAGAAAAACAACCACTGGCACAACGTGGAGGATTACGGCAACACCGGTTGCTCGGGCGCCCCGGCCGTTCTAAGCCAGCACTGGGAGGAACTGAAACCCGGCATGCACATCGCGATAGCCCTCGTGGGGGGTGGTCTTACCTGGTCCCACCTTCTGCTGAAAGTCGAGGATCGAAAATGAAGTACGAGGAGTTCAGGGTACGCGAGAGTTTCGGGATTGAGGACCTCATAGCCTTCGCCTACGGGAGGCTTGTCGAAGACCCGCCGGAGCACTTCGACGCCCGGCTACCGGCTCCGCCCTTCCTGATGGTGGACCGCGTCCTTTCCTTCAAGGCGAAAGGAAGGCAGGGTTCGATCGTCGCCGAGCAGGATGTCCGCCTCGACGCCTGGTACTTTCAGTGTCACATGCCCGGCGACCCCGTACAGCCGGGATGCCTCTGCGTCGACGCCGTCTGGCAGTTGCTCGGTTTTTACTGTCTCTGGCGAGGGGGCCTCGGTTCCGGCCGCGCCCTGGGCTGCGGCGAAGTGTCCTTCAGTGGCCAGATCCGTCCCTTCAATAGGGTTGTCCGTTACGAGGTCCAGGTCAAGCGTTTTTCACATCTGAAGGAATCGGGTGCCAGCGTCGTGATCGGCGACGGGCTGGTGTTCGTGGACGATGAGCTGATCGCGGAGGTAAAGGACGCGAGGACGGGCGTCTTCAAAGGGATCAGTTATCCCGATTATCCGCGGCGTACGCGGAATTCGGTCGGCGGAATAATGAGGTAGAAAAGGCTATGGCGGGCGGGTCGACAGAAAAACAGACGGCGATAGTGACGGGGGGCGGCAAGGGGATCGGCGCGGCCTGCGTGCGGGCCCTCGCGGAAAAGGGTTTCCGCGTTGGTATTCATTACCGGTCAAGCGAGGACGCCGCGACGTCCCTTCTCTCGGAGATAGGGGACGGTTTTCTGCTGAAGGCGGACCTCGCGAACATCGAAGGCGTAGAGGCGATGGTGACCGGACTGAAAGAAAAGACGGGCAGGGTAGACGTCCTGGTGAATAACGCGGGCGTGTCTGTAAACGCCGACATCAACACCATGCGGGTCGAGCAGTTCGACGCCCAGCGGGCCGCAGTCCGGGGGGCATGGTACCTGACGAAGCGCATACTCCGCCTTTTCATGATCCGCGCCGGGAAAGGGCGTATCATCAACATCTCCAGTGTCGTAGGGCATACGGGGAACGCCAACCAGATCCCTTACACGATGGAGAAGGCCGCGCTCGACGCCTTCACGAAGTCCCTGGCCCAGGAGATGGCGGGGCGGGGCATCCTCGTGAATTCCGTGGCGCCCGGACTCATCGAGTCGGACATGACAGTACACCTCCCGGAGGGGGTGCTGGGTCGTATCGTGGAGGATATTCCCCTGGGGCGTATGGGAAGGCCGGAGGAGGTGGCCGAGGTGGTGGCCTTCCTCGCGACGGGCGGTTCCTACATCAACGGCACGGTCATCCACGTGAACGGCGGGCTTTATGGCGGCTGATGAAAAGACGAGGGCGTTGATCCTGAATACGGTCCCGCAGCAGCACCCGTTCCGTTTCATCGACGAGATACTGCAGCTCGACGAGGAGCGCATCACGGGCGCTTACCGTTTCCGGAGGGACGAGTTCTTCTACGCGGGGCATTTTCCGGGCAGGCCGATAACGCCCGGCGTGATCCTGATCGAGACCATGGCCCAGACCGGGGTCGTTGCCTTCGGTCTCTATCTCACCGTGCTCCAGAAGAAGATGCCGCTCGCAGAGGTGAAAGACATGGTGACGCTCTTCACGCTGGCGGAGCAGGTGGAGTTCACCGGCCTCGTAAAGCCGGGGGAGCGGGTCATCGTCAGGGGTGAAAAGGTCTATTTCCGTCGGGGGAGCCTCAAGGCCAGGGTCACGATGGAGAGGGAAAACGGTGAGGCGGTCTGCTCGGGGGTACTGGCGGGGATGGGAATCAGTCGAAAAGGGACGTTTTAGACAGGGCCGGGTTATTTATGAGAAGACGAGTCGTTATAACGGGAATGGGTGTGGTGGCGCCGAGCGGCCACGGGCTGGCGGCGTATGAAGAGGCCTTGCGGCAGGGGCGGTCGGGCATCCGTTTTATCCCCGAACTCGGGGAGCTGAACTTTACCTGTCAGATAGGCGGGATTCCCCAGGGTTTCGACGCTGTTCGGAAAAGCTATTTCGACCACGAAAAGCTTCTCTCCATCAACGAAAACATCGGCTATGCCGCGGTGTCGGCAGTCGACGCCTGGCGGGACGCCGGCTTCTCGGTCCCGGACGCCGAGGACGACCGCGTCGACTGGGACACGGGCGTGGTCGTCGGTTCCGGGATCGGCGGTATGGACACCATCGTCAATCAGCTCGTTCCCATAGTGAAAGAGGGGAAGGTTAGGCGCCTGGGGAGCCGCATCGTCGAGCAGGTCATGAACAGTGGGACGAGTGCCTTCATCGCCGGCCATCTGGCACTGGGGAACCAGGCGACGTCCAATTCCTCGGCCTGCAGCACGGGAAACGAGGCCCTCATCGAGGGTATGTGGAAGATAAGGATGGGCCTGGCGAAACGGATGCTCACCGGCGGCTCGGAGGGGTCGTCCCCTTACATCTGGGCCGGTTTCGAGGCCATGCGGGTCATCTGCCGGAAGTTCAACGACCAACCGGAGAAGGGATCCCGCCCGATGAGCGCGACGGCCTGCGGCTTTGTGCCCGGCAGCGGAGGAGGGGTCCTGCTTCTCGAGGAGCTTGAGAGTGCCCTTGAACGGGGTGCCAGGATATACGCAGAAGTCCTCGGCGGCACCGTTAATTGCGGCGGCCATCGCATGGGCGGCTCCATAACGGCGCCGAACCCCGAAGGGGTGAAGCGCTGCATCCGTTCGGCCGTCAAAGACGCAGGGATCGACCCGGCGGAGGTGGACGCGATCAACGGCCATCTCACTGCCACGTTTGCCGACCCGATGGAGGTACACAACTGGTCGGAGGCCCTCGGCAGAGGGCCGAAGGATTTCCCCTTCATCAATTCGACGAAATCGCTGATCGGCCATTGCCTCGGGGCGGCGGGGGCCGTCGAATGCGTCGCCGTTGTGCTCCAGCTTCACGGTGGATTTATCCATCCGTCCATCAATTGCGAGGATGTGCATCCCGACATCGCCGACTTTGCCGATAAGATCCCCCAGGCCTGCGTGGAATTCCCGGGCCTGCGGACGGTCATCAAGGCGGGTTTCGGGTTCGGGGACGTCAATAGCTGCATAGTTTTCCGGAAATGGGAAGGATGACCGGACGGTAAAAATGATCAGGCGGTCTTCGTTGTCATGAGGCCGACCTGTCGGATTCTCAAGCAGTAAAAATCTATATAGTTTCAAGGAGATCGGGACAATGGATGAACAACAGATTTTTCAGGAGATGGTCAACATCTTGAAGGCCTACACTAAGGACGTTTCGCTCCTGGACAAGGCGACGAAAGATACCCATATCCTCAACGACCTGAAAGTCAACTCGGCGCGCCTGGTGGATGTCATCATCAAGTGCGAGGACGTCTTCAATATAACCATCGAGGACGAAGAGGCCGACAAGATCGGCACGATAGGCGACGCGGTCGCGTTGATAAAGAAAAAGCTCGGCTGAGACCGATGTCGGCGGTGGGCAGGTCGATGAAGCTTCAATACTGGTTGGGCCGCGTCGGCGTCTTCATCCTCGCACCCCTGTACTTCCTTTTTATCCGGTTGATGGGTTACCGGGTCAGGGGCCTGAAGGCGCTGAGGGCGATGTGCGCCCGGGAATTCGAGAGGCACGAGGGGCCTTGGATCGTCTGCGCCAACCACCTGACCATGGTGGATTCGATGATCATCGCCTACGGCATGTTTTCGTTGCCCCGCCACTTCACCGATTTCCGGCGGCTCCCCTGGAACCTGCCGGAGAGGGATAATTTTCAGAAGAATATCGTCCTAGCCGTCTTGTGCTATCTCGCCAAGTGTATTCCCGTGAACCGTGGCGGTGACCGCGAAGAGATGAAAAAGACGCTCGAGCGGTGCGATTATGTGCTGTCGCATGGGCAGCCTCTCCTCATTTTCCCGGAAGGCGGGCGGTCGCGAACGGGGCGGGTCGATAGGGAAGGCTTTTCCTACGGCGTGGGGCGCTTCGTCAAGGAATTCGAGAACTGCCGCATCCTTTGCGTATACCTGCGAGGGGACGCACAGAAGACCTTCGGCACGATGCCGCGTTTTCGGGAGAAATTTACCATGAGAATGGAGGTCCTCGACCCCGAAAGGCGGGATTACAACGGGCTAAGGGCCCAGAGGGACTATGCCGGGCAGATCGTCGAACGCCTGGCGCGGATGGAGGAAGACTACTTTGCCTCACGTCGGGAACGATGTCGTGGACCTGAGGTATCCGGAGAGGGTGGGAAAGAGCCGGGATACACGTTTCGTGAGCCGCGTCTTCACAGCCGATGAACGGGCGTTGATCTCTTCTTCGTCCGCCGCCGACGCGATGCTCTGGACACTGTGGGCGGGAAAAGAAGCCGCCTTCAAAGTGATGAAAAAATACCGTCCCGACATCTCTTCCGTCCCGCGGGCGTATACCGTCAGGCCGGTGGAGTGGGAAGGGGGATGCATCAGCCTCGGCATGGCCGAGACGCCCGAGGGAGCCGTGCCGGTCCGGTTTTTCCATGACGCGGCGAGGTCGATCCACGCCGTCGGCGCACTCAAGCGATCGCCTCCGATCTCTTCGATGC
>ERZ795051.6075-NODE-6075-length-10255-cov-3.322647_pt1 | contig 10255 bp, 10 predicted proteins | sample MGYA00375135_ERZ795051 | MGnify/ENA primary metagenome ERZ795051 (study PRJEB30180, sample SAMN05720222) | activated sludge metagenome | isolation source: Anaerobic digester | place: Japan | collected 2015-05-26 ... | reverse complement strand
TTTCCGTAATAAAAATATTCAGAAATATTGTATTATCAATAATATTTGTAGCTGATATTTTTATATTTTCAAACAAACCTTGTTTCCACAATTTATCAATAGCATTAGAAATTTGTTCTCCTGGTATAATAATTTTATCACCCACATTAAGGCCTGATATCATTATAATAACATTAGGGTCAAATTTTTGGGTACCTGAAACAGTTATACCGCCAATGGTATATTCGGTAGGCTTTGTATAATCAAATACTTTCAAATCATCATCTATTAAAACCTGTGCATTAAGTTTTAGAAATAAGAAATTAAAAAAGATAATTAGCCAAAAGGATATAATTCTTTCAAGTTTCATTGTTTGTATTAAATTAATTGTTCGCTAGTCATTCCAAAGCGTCTTTCACGTTTTTGAAACTCCACAACAGCTTTATATAAATCTTCTTTTCTAAAATCAGGCCATAAAGTATTAGTAAAATATAATTCGGTATATGCAATTTGCCATAATAAGAAATTACTAAGTCTTAATTCGCCACTAGTTCTTATTAATAATTCAGGGAAAGGTATGCCATAAGAATTAAGATTTTCGCATAATACATCTTCATTAATATCTTCAATATTTAATTTATTATTTTTAACTAGTATAGCAATTTTCTTAACAGCATCTACTATTTCCCAGCGAGAGCTATAACTTAAAGCTAGGTTTAAAGACATTCCTGTATTAGAAGATGTTTCTTCAATAGCTTCCATCAAGTCATTATAACATTCTTTAGGCAAGCTTAGCAAATCGCCGATAGCAAGTAAACGTATATTGTTTTTATTTAGTGTATGTTTTTCATTTTTTATTGCCTTAACTAACAATGCCATAAGTGCTTGAATTTCTTCTTTAGGTCTCTTCCAATTTTCTTTAGAGAATGCATAAAGAGTAAGGTATTTAACACCTATTTCTGCGCTAGCTTCAGCAGCTTCCCTTACAGCTATAACTCCTTGTTCATGTCCATAAGAACGTTCTTTACCATATTTTTTAGCCCATCGTCCATTACCATCCATAATTATGGCAATATGAATTGGCACTTTATCTAAGTTTATAGAATCTTTGAGTGACATTAGGGAATAATTATTAAAAAATGATCAATATCTATATTGCTGATATTTAATATTTTTATTAGGATAAGCTGAACATTTATTCCATCCTGGCGATTTAAGAACATATGTAATAAACACTCCTGCAAAAGAATACCAATCTTTAGTTTGAGAATTTCCTCTTTGTAGCCCTTCTTTAGAAACCTCTGAGTTATTAGTTCTATCAGCTAATATAGCAGCCATTTGAGTATTTTCTGCAGCAAGTTTAACAGGGTCAACATAAGTAGTACTAACATCATCTAAATAATCTATAAACGTTTTGCGCATACTCCATTCGGCACCTATACAAAAATTTTTACCTAAACTATATTTAATTCCTAATCCAAAAGGTATAGCAAATGAAGTCAATGCATATTTTTTTCGTTCAGGCATAAATGAAGTTCCTTGCCCTTCAGTACCTAGTGGTTGTAGATCATACCATTTATTTTGATACATAGCTTGAGGATTAAAATGAAATAGGGCTATTCCTGTAAAAATATATGGTGAAAAATACATTTTATCTCCTCTTCCTGTGACATATGGGAAAAAATTAAGTTCAATTTGAGCTGACACATCAGTAATTTTAGAGCGAAAGCTAAGATTTCGTTCGGGGTTATATTTAATTACAGCGTCATCGCCTTGCACTGTGCCATATAATCCATTTAATTTAACTGACCATCGAGGGTTAATATTATATCTATACAATAATCCTCCTGCGGGTTTAGCCATTGCAAAAGGTATATTAGGGTTAATATCGCCCATGTAAAAAGAAGTACCCAGAAACAAACCTGCTTCTGATCGTTGAGCTTTAGTAAATATAGTAGTAAATAACGCAAGCAGTAACAGAGAGATTTTTTTCATAACATAACACAAATAACTAATATCTAAATTTAGGTAATATTGAAGACGATGCTGGCAATTTATAATAAACGGAAAAAAGTGAAAAAATGTACGAGTCTTTATCAAAAGGGTCTCCTCTTTGTTCTCCAGGGGCTGTTTGGCCTTGAGTAACTTTAACATAAGGATCTGATGTATTTGATGGGTCAGCGAAATAACGAGCAAGCGTTCCCAGGTCTCCTTTGGCTTCGTATATAGCATCGGGGTCAAAATAAGTAGTACTAACATCATCTATATAATCTGTAAAAGTTTTTCTAAAGCCAATTTCGAGTCCTACCGACCATCTTTCGTCAATAGCATATGTAAATCCTATACCATAAGGGATACATAGTTGTACGAGGTTATATTCTTTGCGTGTTGGTGTAAGTCCTTGCCCTTCTGTAGATAAAGGTTTTAATTGATACCATTTACCTTTATAATTAGCTTTAGGGTTAAAATAAAAAGCTCCCACACCTGCAAATAAATAAGAAGAAATATGAATGTGTCTTAAACCTTTTACTCCTTCTAAGTTATATTTATGTCCTTCTCTTTTTCTTTCAGTAAAATAATATTCTCCTTGTACAGAACCTTCTAAAAGATAAGATCTAAAATGCAAATTACGATTTCTTCTCATAGGTTCTTTAGTAAATTTATCGTTACCACTAATCCATCCGTATAAAATATTAGCACGTAAGCCAAAATTTTTATTCAGTTTAACTGCATAGCCTCCATGAAATCCTGGCCTAATACTTAAGAAATCGAAATCACGTAATCCATTAGTACCTATTCTATTAGCGCCCCCTAGTTCACCTAAAAAATTAGTTGCGGTAATACTAAAGGTTAAATATTTATCCTTATTAAGTCCTACTATTTGAGCATAAGAATAATCATATTCTAAGAAACACATTAAACAAAGTGCAATAAAAGAAAAATATAATTTTTTTCATAACTGGGTATATTTTATATTTAAATGTAAAAATAATCAAAATAAATATATTTTATATCACTTAAATTAAATATTTTTTACATTTATTTAATTTGCAAAGATATAAATTTAAAAACAAGTTTATTTAATATTTAGTTTAAAAATTAAAAAAAATCAATTTCTAACATCTTTTCCCCATAATAATTTATTTCTTAAAGCCATATAAAAATCATTATTTTTTAATTCAATAAAATTTATTGTATAATTATTTTTACAAACTACTATTTCATCGCCTGGTTCACCAGGATAATACCTAGAATCTAATGATATCAAATATCCTAGCGATTTGTCAGATATTTTCATTTTCACAACCTCTGTATCAGGTATAACAATTGGACGAACTGTTAGATTATGTGGAGCAATGGGAGTAATAACAATATTATTAGAATTAGGAGCAATTATAGGGCCTCCACAACTTAAAGAATAAGCTGTTGAGCCTGTAGGTGTAGCTATTATTAAGCCATCTGCCCAATAAGAATTAAGAAATTTATCATTAACATAAGTATGAATAGTTATCATAGAAGAAGAATCTTTTTTTTGAATAGCGACTTCATTTAAAGCTATATCGAGGTTATCTATTTTACTTTCAGAAGTAATAACTTTAAGCAAAATTCTTTGATTGATTGTATAATTTTTATTGATAATATCGCTTATAGCTACATCAAATTGTTCAGTAGTAATACTTGAAATAAAACCTAATTTACCTATATTAATTCCTAGTATAGGTGTCCCTGAATTACGTATAAAAGAAATAGTATCAAGTAAAGTACCATCTCCACCGATGCTTAATAATAAATCAACATTATTAAGTATATTATTTTCACTAAAAAGTTTACAATAAGTATTAGAAATATTAGTATTTTGGTTAACTATATCGAGTAAGAATTTATTTAATATTACTTCACAATTATGAAGTTTTAATGTATTAATTAATTTTTCAATAAAATTAACTAATAATTCTGAATTGTTTTTACAATATATAGCTATTCTCATTTTTCAACTTTATATAACAGTCAATACTAATAAATTAGGTACTCTTGTAAAATTAAATATTTAAATAATGTAAAAAAGCGTCGAATCTATCTTTCAAATCATCAAAATAATTACTTTCATAATAAGAAGCCTTTATGACATACTGGTATCTATTAAATGTTTGTAAAACAGGGCCTATATCCATTCGGTTTAATTTTATAGTAACTTCAATTTTTGTACTGTCAGGATATGATGATATATAAAGACTTAAAATTTTTGCATCATTACTTTCTATAATGCTTGCTATTTCGGTTAAACTAAAGTCATTAGAATTTAATTCAAGTATTATTATTCCACCTGGATTATTAACTGCCAAAACTTCAGAAAAACTTTTGATTAAAGTTATTAAATCAATAGTTCCTAAATAAGTATTATCATCGTCAACAACAGGAATTAAAGTCAATTTTAAACCTCCAGCTATTTTTAATACTTCATAAATATGTTGGTATTTATGTACTGAAGCGCCTGATAAAGATAGATTGTGATTACCTATAGCATCATCTAATTTATTATGTTCTATAATATCAGTTTCAGAAATTAATCCTAAAAATTGCTCATTATTAACGATAGGCAAATGAGTAACTTTATATTCTTCCATAATTTTTATAGCATCAGCACCTGTATCTGATGTTTTAAGAGGAGTAATATTATCAGACAATAAATCTTGTGCTATCATATTTTCTGAATATTCAATCAAAAATAATTAAAAAAATATCTTTTAATAAAATTTTATTTAAAAGTTTATTAAAAATAATGTTTATAGATTTGCAAAAAAATATAAAACATTTATGATAAAATTAAGTGTAAATATAAATAAAATTGCAACCCTTCGTAATGCAAGAGGTGGCAATATTCCCGATGTTGTTAAAGCAGCTTTAGATATTGAATCTTTTGGGGCCGATGGTATTACAGTGCATCCTCGCCCTGATGGTCGTCATATTAGGTATGATGATGTTAAGAACTTATCGACTGTATTAAAAACAGAATTTAATATAGAAGGCTATCCATCTGATTCATTCCTTGAACTTGTAACCTTAGTAAGGCCACATCAAGTTACTTTAGTTCCGGACCCTCCTGATGCTTTAACTTCCAATGCTGGGTGGGATACTATAAAATACAATTCATTTTTACAAGATATAATACAAAGGCTGCAAAAATTAGGTATCAGAACATCAATATTTGTAGAAGCTAATTCTTTAATGGTTGAAAATGCAGCCAAAACAGGTACAAACAGAATAGAGCTTTATACAGAAAGCTATGCTAAAAACTACATAGTTAACCCCCTAACTGCTATAGAACCTTTTATTGCAGCAGCCAAAACAGCTATTGAATGTGGGCTTGAAATTAATGCTGGACATGATTTAAATTTACAAAATTTACACTACTTTGCTAAAAATATACCTGACTTAAAAGAAGTATCTATAGGACACGCTTTAATTTGTGATGCCTTATATTATGGACTAGAAAATGTAGTAAGAATGTATAAAAACTGCCTTAAAATATAAATTATTTACATTTGCCTTAATGAGTTTATATTACAGAGTTATAGGTGCTGGTGCCCCACTAATAATGCTACATGGGCTTTATGGGATGTCGGATAATTTGTTGCCTATAGCTAAAAATTTAGCCAATACTTATAAAGTTTTTCTTCCAGATTTAAGGAATCATGGGCAATCGCCACATTACGCAGAAATGAACTATGATTTAATGGCTAATGATATTAAAGAATTAATGAAGCAAGAAAATATTCAAAATAGTATAATTATAGGATATTCTTTAGGCGGAAAAATAGGGATGAAATTAGCATTAAGTAATTCGATATTTATAAAAGCTTTAGTTGTAATAGATATTTCACCAAAACAATATTATCAAGATTATAATGAAGAAATAATAGACATAATCGATTCATTAAATTTAAATTTATTTAAAAATATTTATGAAATAAAGCAATTGCTTAAAACAAAAAACATAAAAAACAACATAATAAACGTGTTAGTAAAAAACTTAAAAAAAAATAAAACAGGCTCATTAAAATGGAAAATGAACATAAAAGCAATTATAAACAATAAAGATAAATTATTAGAAAGTATCAACAGTAATAATGAATATGAAGGCCCTGTTTTATTTATAAAAGCTCAACAATCTGAATATATAACAAATGAAGATTATTCTTATATATATAATCTATTCCCTAATGCTGTAACAATAAAAATTCCCAAAGTTAGCCATTGGCTTCATACAGAAGCTCCTGATATATTAACTCAACACATTAAAGATTTTTTAGAAAAAAAAATTTAAATTATCACCCTTGTAATTTATTATTAGTACTAATAGCACGTTTAGAAGCCATAATAGTTATCTCATACAGAACTAATAAAGGCAATGATACTAATATTTGGGAAAAAACATCAGGTGGGGTTATAATTGCAGCAATAATCAAAACAATAACCAGAGCATATTTACGATTTTTTTTAAGGAACGACGGAGTTATTAAACCTAATTTTGTAAGAATAAAAACAAACAAAGGCAATTCAAAAAGCGCCCCAGTAGTAATAGTAACTGAAAACAAAGTATTAACATAAGAATTCAAAGTGATTTGATTTTTTATAGTCTCACTGAGGCTATAAGAAGTAAAAAAATTTATTGTTAAAGGAACTATAATAAAATAACTAAATAAAACGCCGGTAAAAAAAAGGATAATACAAAATAATATTCCTCCTTTTATTTTTTTTTGCTCATAATTATAAAGTGCAGGTTTAATAAACCTCCATATTTCCCAAATAATATAAGGTGCTGCAAATATAAGAGCAATCATAAATGATATATAAACATGCATTACAAACTGCCCGGGTAAATTAATATTTATAATATTTAAAGTTTTACTTGCAAGGCAAAGAGAATCAATAGATATTAATTTACCTATTTCACATAATACTCTATTTGTAATAAAACTACTTTCTTTGGGGGGCAAAATAATATTATCGAATAAAAATTTTTTTAATACAAAAGCTATAATAGTTAACGCACATATTACCAACACTGAGCGCAAAAGCATACCTCTCATATCTTCCAAATGATCCCAAAAACTTTTCTTTTCAGTATTATCTTTAATTTTTTTATCTGTCATGAAAATAAAAAATTAATTATAAGGGAAAAGTAAACAAGCGTCGCCGTAACTTAAAAAGCGAAAATTATTTTTAAGAGCATAATCATATACTTCTCGCCATTTACCATTAATAAAAGCAGCCACAAGCATAAGCAAAGTACTATTAGGCTGATGAAAATTAGTAATCATAGCATCAACCATTTTATACTGGTACCCAGGTACAATAATTAATTCAGTTATACCATTAAGAATATTAATATTTTTATTATGCATAAAATTTAAAACAGCCATTAAAGCTTCTTTTCGAGATATATTCAATTTACATTGTTCATAAGGTAACCATTGCGGTATTTTAAATTCTTTAAATGATTTATTATTAATAATCATAGCTCCAAACCAATAAATACTCTCCAAACTTCGCACAGAAGTAGTTCCAATAGCAATAATATTTTTATCAGAAAACAAAAATAGTTGTTCAATAGTATCTTTAGGAATGTTTATTTGTTCATTATGCATAACATGCTCAGATATATTTTTTGCAGTAACTGGACGAAAAGTGCCAGTAGTAATATGTAACGTAAGATATACTATGTTTAACCCATTATTTTTCAATTTATTCATTAGTTCCGGTGTAAAATGCAACCCAGCTGTCGGAGCAGCCACTGACCCGGCTCGATTAGCATAAACAGTTTGATATCTCAATTTATCTTGTTCTATTGGTTGCCTTTGAATATAAGGAGGTAAAGGAGTTTGACCAAAAAGCTTAAGTATATGATTAAATTGTAAATTTTTATCATCCCATTTAAAAGACACGACAGTATATTCATTAAAGTCCTCTACAAAATCGGCTTTAAGAGTAATTTTTGTATTTTTATAATTAGCATAAGCTTCAAGAGTATTTTTTTTCCATCTCTTTTTATTTCCAACTAAACATCTCCAGTAAACCTCTCCTTCCGATTTAAGTGCTTGCTCATAATTAGAAAAACAATGATGAGGTTCTACACAAAAAATTTCTATGATAGCTCCTGTATTTTTTTTAAAGATCAAGCGTGCAGGAATTACTTTTGTATCATTAAAAACAATAATACTATTACTATCAATTAAATCGGGTAAAGAATTAAATAACGTCTCAGTAATAATACCTTCTTTAAAAACAAGCAATTTTGAGTTATCTCTTTCATTTGAAGGATAATATGCTATTTTTTCAAGTGGTAATTCATAAAAAAAATCATTAGTTGATATGTCAGGAATGAGCGGCATAATAAATTTTTTCTTAAACTTTGCAAAGATAATGTAATACTTTTAGCTATTGCTATTAAAAATAGTTAATTTTGTGATATATGTCATATAATATATATAATTTTAAAATACTCTCCGTCTCTATTTTCATTATATTTGTATTTATATCCTTATTTATAAGGCTAAAATATATTAGTTCAGTTCTTACACCTAACAATATTGGGCATATATATACAATAACAACTATTAAATCATGGGATAAAAATGGGGGATTAAAAAATTATTTTGTACCAATTATAAGTTATAATAATCAAGGTGATAAAAATATAACAGTATATAAAAGATTAACTAATAAAAATGGGCAAAATTATTTTATCTCTTTTCCTCCTTTTTCATTTATTTTTGCTTATATTTTTCATAAAATTGTATTCAATATTAATTTAAATTATTTATTAACAGTATTAGCTATATTAAGTCATTTATTAACAACTTTATTAATTTTATTAACTTTAAATAAATTATATCCTATAACAAACAGTATTGAAAATGTATTAAGTAATATAAGTAGTGCTTTTATTATTTTATTTTCAGCACCTTTTTTATTTCATAGCTTATCATGGTTTCCAGAAATTGCAGTTTTACCAATATGGTCTTGGTTTATATATTTTACAACTATGATAAAAACTCAATTACGAGTTAAAAAAATTAATTTTATTTTAGGTTTTATTATAAGTTTTTTACTATGTTATACTGACTGGTTAGGCTATTTAGTAATATTAAGCTTTTACATTTATGTATTTTTTATTAACAAAAACAAAATATTATCAAAAATATGTTTTTATTGCTTGTTAGGGAGTTTTACTGCTTTATTATTAACAATAATTCAATACTCACAAATTGATGGCTCCCAATCATTTATCAAAGCATTAAGTATAAGATTTATAGAAAGAAGTGGTTTATTTACTACTCAATTAACTGATAAAGGTTTAAATTGGTATAATATTAATACATGGGTCTTAGCTTTAAAAAGATTTTCACAATTAGTTTCAGGTGTTGGGTATTTAGCTGTTTTTTTAATAATAATAGGCTTTTTATACAAAACAACGAGAATAACAAAATATTCTGTTATAGTATTCCTTTTATTTGTATCATTTTTACCAGTATTATTACATTTCGCTTTATTACTTAATGCAAATGTTATACATGCAGGAAGCTGGGCTAAATTGTATATTCCATTATCTTTAGGTAGTGCATGGAGTATTAATATTTTTTATAACAAATTCGATGAAAATTTTGAAAAAAAATATATTCTTACTGGTTTAACAGCAGGCATTATATTATCAATTTTAGTATCTTCAGCTCATTTTAAAAGAATTATGAGCAACTATACTGATGAAAAAGTACTAAAAGAACAAGCTTTATTCATAAAATCACATACTAAAAATACGCAAGCTGTTTTTATCAAAGAAGATGATGCTACTATCACAAATTATTTACCATATATTGAATTTATTACTGAAAGGAATATAGGTACTGCTAATAATTATTGTGAAGTTTTACAAAAGATGAAAGTAGCAAAACAAAAAGAAGCTGTCTTCTTTCAGTTAAAAACAAATAAATATCAAATATTAAAAATAGATAGTCTTTACTAATATTTAATATTATGAAATTAAAAAATAATATACCCAATTTATTGACTTTAATAAATTTATTATGTGGATGTATAGCCATTGCTATGGAATTTCAAGGAAGATACATTGTAACAATAACTTTAATCTTTATTGCAGCTATTTTTGATTTCTTAGATGGTTTTATTGCTCGATTATTAAATGCCAAATCTAATATTGGCAAAGATTTAGATTCATTAAGTGATATTGTTTCTTTTGGTGTTTTACCGGGTATTA
>ERZ795051.6071-NODE-6071-length-10258-cov-4.988631_pt1 | contig 10258 bp, 10 predicted proteins | sample MGYA00375135_ERZ795051 | MGnify/ENA primary metagenome ERZ795051 (study PRJEB30180, sample SAMN05720222) | activated sludge metagenome | isolation source: Anaerobic digester | place: Japan | collected 2015-05-26 ... | reverse complement strand
CGGCGGGAGCTTGCGGTAATCTACCCTCATGACGACGCTGAACGTAGATCTTGCTCTGGTTGAAAAATACAACCAGCCCGGACCGCGCTACACCTCCTATCCACCCGCCATCAAGTTCACCGAGGCGGTGACCTGGTCCGACCTCGCTCCATTGATTGAGGCCAACAACCGCACCCGGCGCGATCTCTCGCTCTATTTCCACATTCCCTTTTGCGAGACGCTCTGCTGGTTTTGCGGCTGCACCACCGTCATCACCCTCAATCACGCCAAAGGAACGCGCTACGTCGAAATGCTCGGCCGCGAAATCGCGCGGATGGCCGCGGAACTCAATCCCGATCGCCGGGTGGTGCAACTCCACTTCGGCGGCGGTTCGCCCACCTTCCTGCGGCCCGACGAAATCCGCCGGCTGGTGGACGGGGTGCGGGCCGCCCAGGAGCTGTTCACGTGAACGACGTCTACCAGGCCGCGCTGCTGGCGCACGCGAAGAATCCCTACGGCGCCGGCGCCGTTCCGCGCGGCACCGAAGACGCCGAGGCGCTCAACAGCGGCTGCGGCGACGAAATCCGCGTGAAGCTGGTCTGGACGCCCGGCGGCGGCCTCGAACGGATGATCTACGAACTCCACGGCTGCGCGGTCAGCGTCGCGGCGGCGTCGATGGCCGCCCGCCGGCTGGAGGGCAAGACGCCGGACGAAATCGCGGCCACGGCCGCCGCGTTCGCGGCGCGCCTCGGCCAATCGGGGTTCGAAGAGGAGTGGGGCGATTTCCGGGCGTTCAACGGCATCGAGCGCTTTCCGGCGCGGCTCCATTGCGCGCGTCTGGTCTGGCAGGCGCTGGAAAAGGCGCTGGCGCTCAAGCGGGCGGCGCCATGAAGGTCGCGCGCTACTGGGAGGCCTTGGACGGCGGCGTGGTGCGCTGCCAGCTGTGCCCGCATCGCTGCCGGATTCCGCCGGGCGGCCGCGGCCGCTGCTACGGGCGCGTAAACCACGGCGGCACGCTCATGGCCGCGACCTGGGGCCGGCCGGAGTCGGTGCAATTGGATCCCATCGAGAAGAAGCCGCTGTACCATTTCCTGCCGGGCACGGACATCCTGTCGCTGGGCACGCTGGGGTGCAACCTGGCGTGCCGGTTCTGCCAGAACTGGTCGCTGAGCCATCCGGCGCGGGACGTGGACGCCGGCGAGGACGAGGTGCTGCCCGAGGAAGTGGCGCGGCTGACGGCGGAACGGGGCGTCCCGGCGGTGGCCGCGACCTACAACGAGCCGGCGGTCTGGGCCGAGTACGCTTTGGACGTCGCCGACGCCTGCCATGCCGAAGGATTGCGCATGGTGGCGGTGACGTCGGGCTATTTTTCGCCGGAATCCCGCCTGGATTTCTTCCGCAAGATGGACGCGGCCAACGTGGATCTCAAATCTTTCCGCGACGAATTCTACCGGGAATGGTGCGGCGCGCGCCTCGCGCCGGTGCTGGAAACGCTCGAAGCCATCCGCAACGAAACGGATTGCTGGCTGGAAGTGACGACGCTGGTCATTCCGGGGCTGAACGATTCCGAGGCGGAAATCGACGAACTGACGGCGTGGGTGGCGGAGCACCTGGGGGAGGACGTGCCGCTGCATTTCAGCGCGTTCCATCCCGACGGGCAACTGCTGGACCGTCCGCCGACGCCGCCGGCGACCCTGCGCCGGGCGCGCGACCAGGCCAAGGAAAACGGCCTGCGCCACGTCTACGTGGGCAACGTCCGCAGCGCGGAAGACGAGACGGCCACGTTCTGCCCGGATTGCGGCGCGCGCCTGATCGACCGGGAAGGCTTCCGGTCGCGGCTCGTGAAAATGGATCCGGACGGCCGCTGCCAGGTCTGCGGGAAGATCTGCGCGGGCGTCTGGAAATAGCGGCGCGATTTGCGAAAAAAAGGAAAACGATGAACGTGAAACGGATGGCACGGTGGGGTCTGGCGCTGGCGATTTGTCTGGGGGCGGGGTGCGGCGACGGCGGCGGTTCCGACGAGGACGCCGGCTACCGCCCGGCGATCGACGCGAACGGCGACTGGAGCGTCCAGGCGGACGGCGCCGCGCTGGGCGTCATGAACCTGACCGTGAGCGCCGCCGGCAAAGTCGGCGGCACGCTGACGACGTTGCAGGGCGCGGTCGCGCAGCTGGACGGCGCCATGGACGGCTACGGCGCCGAATTCAACGTGGTCTTCACGGCCGAGGAATATTTCGCGGCGCTGACGTTCACCGCCGACGGCCAAGCCGCCACCGGCGTCCTGATCGACGCACGCGGCTTCCGGCAGACCTTGCGGTTGGATCGGCTCTTCTACGCCCTGTAAGGGGGACGCGAAAAGCCCCGCGCGGGGGCGCGGGGCGCAGGCCAATCGCCGGGGAACGGCGGCCTAGAACGCGTAGCTGGCCGTCACGCCGCCGAAGAAGATGTCCGTTTCCGGATAGTAGCCTTCGGCATCCACGTCGTCGCGCAGGTCGGAGTCGAGCAGCGAACTGAAACTGCCCTTGAGGCCGACCGACACCGTCTCGCTGAGGGCGTAGGTCAGGACGGCGTCGATCTGGGCGTGGGAGAGGGCGTCGCCGGTGTCGGAGCCGTAGTTGCTGGCGACGTAGTACTTGCCGGCGTAGCCGAGCGCGGCGCCGAGGTCCAGCGACAGCGCATCGGTCAGGCCGAAGGAATGGCCGACGCCGAACAGGACGATCCAGTCCGCGCTGTTTTCCAGATCGTGGCAGAACCGCACGGAGGGCGCGAGGGGCAGGTCCGCGGCGGCGAGTTCGACGTAGAGTTCGTAGCCGTCGTCGGCGGGGGCTTCCGAGACCCGTACGTTGCCGTCCGCGTCGACGAGCGGTTCGCCGGTTTCCTCGTCCGCGAGGACCGCGCTGCTTTCCTGCGGATACAGGAAGTAGGTGGCGCCCACGGTGAGGCCGACCGGGCCTTCCGCCGGGCAGGTCCAGTTGAGGCCCAGATCCACTTCGCCCCATTTGCCGGAGGTGTCCGGATACCAAGGGGACTCGGCGTCCGTCAGGTTCATGTTGGCCCACAGGCTGTAGCCGAAGCCGAAGGGACCGGCCACGTCGAGGCCCGGCTGGAATACGGCTTCGTCGTTGCCGACCACGCCGCGATAGACGTAGGCGGACAGGACGTCGGCGTAGACGTTGGCTTCCGCGGCCGACGCGGCCAACGGCATCGCGACGAGCGCCGCGAGGATCGACAGGGCGAGTTTCTTCATGTTCGTTTTCTCCTTGGCTGGGAACGATGCGGCCGTCCCGAGGGCTTATTTCCGGACGTTTTTGTCCGTTTGTCAACGGGTTTGTGCCCGGAATCTCCTGTCGGCCGCGGCCGGCGGTCCGGCCGGCGGGCCGCGCCGGGCAGGAAAAAGTCCACGCGCCGGCTGGATTCGTCCACGGCGGCCAGGCCGACCTCGAGGGTTTGCCCGAGCCGGAAGGTCGCGCCCCGGTGGGCGGACGCGGACAGGCCGTCGGCGGAAAGGACGAAACGTTCGTGGCCGAGGGCGTAATAGGGCAACATGCCTTGCTGGAGGGAATCGGCGAGTTCCACGATGAGCCCCTTGGGATTGAGGGAGATGATCGTGCCCTTGAACGGGCCGGTGGCGCCTTTTTCCAGGAGGTCGGCGAAATAGCGGATGCGCTTGATCTGGATGGACTGGCTTTCCATCTCGGCGGATTCCCGCTCGGTGTCGGAGCAATGCAGCGCGAGCTTCTCGATCTCGGCGGCGGTATAGGCCGGCGTCTTGCGGCCTTCCTCGAGGCCGATCAGGATGCGGTGCAGGACGAGATCGGGATAGCGCCGGATGGGCGAGGTGAAGTGGGCGTAGTGGGTGAAGCCCAGCCCGAAATGGGGCCGGCATTCGGCTTCGTAGGTCGCGCGCTTCATGTTGCGCAGGAGCGTCAGGGTCGTCATGTACTGCTCCGGCTTGCCGAGGACGGAACGGGCGATGCGGTTGAGGTCCTTGGCGTTCGCGGGCGCCGTGCGGTGGCCCAGCGCGCGCAGTTCGGCGGCCATGCGCGCCCATTGCTCGTCGGAGGGCTCGTCGTGGACGCGGTAGATGCCGGGGACGCCGGCGGCATGCACCTTGCGGGCGACCGCCTGGTTGGCGGCCAGCATGCATTCCTCGATCAGGTTGTAGGCTTCGGTGGCGCCGCGCCGCGTGAAGCCCACGGGGTTGCCCGCGGCATCGAGCTCGCAGTGCACTTCGGGCAGGGCGAAATCGAGCGCGCCGTTGGCGAACCGGAGCGCGCGGATCTTTTTCGCCAGCCGGCGCAAATTCCGCAGGGCCCCGCACAGCTCCGGAGCGGCGCCGGGCAGCCGGCCGGAATCGAAGAAGTCCTGGACCTGTTCGTAGGCCAGGATCGCCTTGCAGCGGATGATGGACCGGAAGGTCTTGGTTTCGAGGACCTGGCCGCGGTCGTCGTAGACGAGCTCGACGGTGTGGGCCAGATGGTCCTCGCCGGGCAGCAGGCTGCAGACGCGGACGGTGAGGTCCTTCGGCAACATGCGGATGACGCGGTCGACCAGGTAGGTGCTGTTGCCGCGGCGCAGGGCCTCGCGGTCGATCGCGGAGCCCGGCTCGACGTAGGCGGCCACGTCGGCGATGTGCACGCCCAGCTTCCAGCGGCCGCCGGGCAGCGGCTCGATGGAGACGGCGTCGTCGTGGTCGTGGGCGGTGGCGGGATCGATGGCCACGATGAGGGCGCGGCGCAGATCGACGCGGCCGCGCGGATCGGCGCCGTGCCGGACCAGCCGCGCGTGGGTCTGCTGGGCCGCCTGGCTCACCTCTTCGGGGAACGTTTCCGCCAGGCCGCGGTCCTTGAGCAGGGCCGGCACGTCGTTGGCGGCGCTGTCCGGGTCGCCGAGGTCTTCGGCGAATTTCGCGGTGACGGGCTGGCCGGCGGCGGGATCGTCCTCGACGATGCGGGCGACCACGAGGTTGCCCAGGTGTTTTTCGAGCTTGGCGAGCGGATCGACCAGGCGGATCCGGGCGCGCAGCAGCGGATCGCGCGGCGCGACGTAGGCGTGGTGCGGCGTGGCCTGCAGGATGCCGACCACCCATTGGCGCTTGCGTTCCACGATGCGGACGAGCCGGACCGCCTGCGTGTCGGGCCGGGCTCCCAGCATGCGCGCGAACATTTCGCGGCGGATGGGCACCGCCTGGATCTTGTCGCCGTTCATGACCGCGCCGGCGGAGGCGGGATCGATCCACATCGGCGGCTGTTTCGGGCCGTCGGGCACGAGCCAGAGCGAACCGTTCGGGCGGACGCAGCAGGTCCCGGCGATCGGTCCGGCCGCGGCGGCGGGCCGGCCCCAGCGGCCGCCGCCGAGCGCGGCGGCTTGGCCGCGGGCCTGGAGATCGCGCAATGCCTTGCGCAACAGGCCGCGCTGGCCGGGCTCCAGATGGAGGCTTTTGGCCAATTCGCGTTCAGGGAGGGGACGGTAGCGGGGGGCGGAAAAGAGCGCAGCCACGCGGCGCGCCAGGTCGTTGGAATTTGTCATCGGCCGGCATCATGCGCGAACGAACGGCGCGCTGGCGAGCCTTTTTTGGCCGGGCGCACCGCGCGCCGCTCAGGCGCGCAAGGCGCGGCGCACGGTTTCCAGCAGCACGGCGGCGCCAAACGGCTTGAGCAGGAATTCGGCGGATTCCGCCTCCAGCGCCTGCGCCATCTCGGCGCGGGAGAGGCCGCCGGTCATCGCGATGGCCTTGAGGCCGGGCGCGGATTGCCGCAGATGCCGCAGCAGCGCCGCGCCGTCCATGCCGGGCATCATGAGGTCCGTGATCACGAGCTGGAAGCGGGGCGGATCGCGGTCGAAGAGCGCCAGCGCTTCCGCGCCGCCGGCGGCGGCGGAAACCCGGTAGCCGTGGCGCTCGAGGATTTGCCGGACGACGTCGCGCGCGGCGGGTTCGTCGTCCACCACCAGGACGCCTTCGCCGCGGCCCGGCGGCGGCGCCGCGGCGGCCGCCGCGGCGTCGGCCGGGCTTTCCGCGGGGGCGGCGGGCAGATAGATTTGGAACCGCGTGCCGGCGCCGGGCCGGCTGTCCACGCGGATGAAGCCCCGGTGGCTGCGGACGAGACCCAGCACCGTCGACAGCCCCAGGCCGGTGCCTTGGCCGGCCGGTTTCGTCGTGAAGAACGGATCGAAGATCTTGTCGAGGATTTCGGGCGGGATGCCGGTGCCGGTATCGGCGACTTCGAATACGACGTGCGGGCCGGCGGCGGGGGCCGCGCAGGCTTTCGCCAGGTCGGCGTCCACGGTTTCGGCGCGGGCGTCCAGCGTCAGCCGGCCGCCGGCGGGCATGGCGTCGCGCGCGTTGATGCAGAGGTTCATCAGCACCTGGTGCAGGTGGGTGGCGTTGCCGAGCACGGGCGGCAGGTCCGGCGCGACGCGGGACTGCACGGACACGTTCTTCGGGAACGTTTCGGCGACGATCTTGAGCATGTCGCGGATCAGCGGCTCCGGCGCGAGGACCCCATGGCCTTCCTCATCGCCGCGGCCGAACATCAGCAGCTGCCGGAGAATGGCGGCGCCCCGCTCGGCGCTGGATTTCATCATGGCGAGCAGGTCGCGGCCGCCGGGATCTTGCACGGAATCGAGCAGGAGGTCCGCGCCCAAGAGCACGGGCGAGAGAAGGTTGTTGAGGTCGTGCGCGATGCCGCTGGCCAGGCGGCCGACGCTTTCGAGGCGCTGGGTGCGCAGCAGCTGGCGGTCGCGCAGCACGCGTTCGGTGACGTCGAACACGAGCGAAAAATAGCCCAGGACGGTGCCGTCGCTGGCGCGGCGCGGCACGTACTGCACGTCGAAGCAGTAGTATTTGCCGTCGCGGCCGGTCATCTCGTGCTCGTAGCGGACCGTTTCGCCGGCCAGCGCGCGCCGGCTGTAGGGGCGCATGACCGCGTAGGTCTCGGGGCGGTGGACGTCTTCCAGGCGGCGGCCGATGAACTGCCGGCGGGAGTCCTTGAACCAGTTCTCGTGGTACCGGTTGACGAACCGGTAGCGCTCTTCGGCGTCCACGTAGGCGCCGAAGCCCGGCACGGAATCGACGAACGCGTTGAGCGTGTCGGTCGTGGCCTGGGCCTCGGCCTCGGCCCGCTTGCGGGAGGTGACGTCCTTGACGGCGCCGTAGATGCCGACCAGCCGGTTCTGCTTTTCGTCCCAGACCGGATGCGCGGCCACTTCCACCCAGACGACGCGGCCGTCCTTGGCCAGCGTGCGCAGCTCGCTGCGCAGGTCGCGGTTCTGCCGCAGCGTGGCCAGGTCGCGGTCGTCCTGGGCCAGGTCGTCCGGATGCACCGCCGCGCGCCACCCGCCGCGCGCGACGTACTCGTCGAACGTGTATCCCGTGATCTTTTCGAACGCGCCGGCCACCCAATTCAACGCGAGCTGGCCGTCCGGCGCCAGCGCCGATGAAAAGACGTAGTCGGTCGCCACGGCCGAAATCAGCCGGTAGCGTTCTTCGTTGGCCGCGGCGATTTCGGGCGGCGGGCCGGCGGCGGGGCTGGGGCGGGACGGTTCGCTCATGGCGGCACCGGGAACCAGTCGGCTTGGTCCGTTTCGAGATCGAGCAGGGCGACGGTGGGCGGACCCGCGCGGGGGCGGGCCGCCGAACCGGGGTTCAGCAGCCGGGTCGGGCCGGTCCGCCGGTCGGCGGGGGCGTGGGTGTGGCCGGTGAAGACGAAATCGAACCGGCCCGATTCCAGCGCTTGCCGCAGGACTTCCGCGCGGTCGCCGTGCAGGACGAGGCACCGCTTGCCGGCCAGGACGAAATCCGGCGCTTCGGCGCGTTCAAGGCCGGCGGGACTGGTCCGGAACCGGGCATCCTCCAGATGCTCCCGGTCGCAATTGCCGACCGCGACGTGGGCGCGGATGCCGTGCGTCCGGCAGACGGCGGAGACCAGATCCACGACGTCTTCTCCGGCGTCGCCGCAATGGACGAGATGGCCGGCGCCGCGCGCCACCAGCAAATCCAGCGCGCGCCGCGCTTCGCGCAGGTGGTTGTGGGTGTCGGAAATCAGGCCGATCTTCACGCGGGAAATTGTTGTCCGTTCCGCCGCGCGACGCAATCCCAAAACGCGCTTTTGGCTTGTCCGCCGGCGGGGGGCGCGCCATCATCCCCGCCCGTCATGGATCGCGAAGCCTTTTTCGACGCCTTGGCCGGCGAGGAAAACCCGCTGGCCTTCAAGCCGGAGCACGAGCCCCGGCTCGAGCGCTTGCGCCGGCGCCTGGGCGATCTGCGCGGCAAGCGGGTCTACGAGCCCGGCTGCGGAGCGGGGCCGCTGACCGCGCGCCTGGCGGAATGGGTGGGACCGGCGGGCCGCGTGCTGGCGCTGGACGCCTGCCCCGGCATGGTCGCGCGCTGCGCGCAGGGAACGGCGGCCCACGGGCACGTGCGGACCGTGCGCGGCAAGGCCGAAGAGGCCGATCTCGAGGCGGGCGCGTGGGACCTGGTGCTGTGTTTCCGCCTCTATCCCCACCTGGAAGATCCCGCGCTGTTCCTGGACCGCTGTGCGCGGGCGCTGGCGCCCGGCGGCGAACTGGTGGTCGCCAACCTCGAAGGCAGCCGCGAACTCAACGCCTGGCATGCCGGCCGCACCGGCGTTCACGCCGACGTCATGCCCGCCGGCGCCGACCTGGCGCGGCAGCTGCGCGCCGCCGGCTGGCAGGTGGACGAGGTCTGCGACGAACCGGACGATTTCTTCCTCCGCGCGCGGCGCGGCTAGGATTTTTCCACGGCATGGAAAAACCGTATCCACCGCATGGGAAAATGCCGTTCGGGGCCACGCCGTGGCAGATCGGCGTGCGGGCGGCGCGGGCCAACCTCGTGCCGGGGCTGGTGCTGCAAGCGGCGGCGGCGGGATTCGTCGCGGCCTATTATTTCTCCCCGGGCTTTCATGCGGGCCTGCAGATCCTGGTGGAATGGCAGACCCGCTACGGCATCGCTTTCACCGTGCTCATGCGCATGGTGTTCAACGGGATCGTCCCGGCGGCGTTCTGCGTGCTGGTGCCGGGCTTGCGCGTGCGGCGGCCGTGGGCCGCGCTCGTCTTCGGCATGGCCTGGTGGGGCTTCATGGGGGCGAACACCCATCTGTTCTACGCCCTGCAGGCGCGGCTGTGGGGCGCGGACGCCTCGCTGGCGACGGTCTTGCTCAAGACGGCGACGGACATGCTGGTCTATTCGCCGTTCTACGCCTCGCCGATCGTGGCGGTGGCGCATCTGTGGCAGGACCAGAACTATTCGTTCCACGCCACGAAACTGCAACTGGGCAAGGGCTGGTACCGCCGGATCGTGCTGCCGAACCAGGTGCCCGGCTGGACGTTCTGGGCGCCGTGCCTGCTGGTGCTCTACGCTCTGCCCACGGCCCTGCAGATGCCGATGTCGGCCCTGCTGGGCTGCTTCTGGTCGCTGATGTGCCTGCAAATCGCGCTGCGGACGCCCGCGCAGGGGAGGGCCGTGCCGTGAGCGGGTGGCTTTGGCTGTGCGGCTTGCTGTGGCTGGCGGGCGGATGCGTCCGGATCGAGGTGCCGCCGCCGGCGCCGGAACCGCCGCGCGCGGCGCCGGCCGGCACGGTCCAGGTGGATGTCGTCTGCGTCCTGCCCGCGGCGGGTCCCGCCGTGAGCAACGGCGTGCTGGTGGCGCGGCTCTACGAATACGAGCCGCGGCGGGCCGATTCCCAGGCGCGCGAGGTCGGCCGGACGACCTTGCCGGGCATTGTCCACCAACCGGGGCGGGAAACGGCCGTGCGTTTCGCCTGCATCGGCCGGACGGACGTTCCGAGGGCCTACTACCTGACGGCGGTGGTATATCCGGAAGGCGCGCCGGCCGGCCAGTCGGGGCTGTACCGCCTCGAAGGCTTCCAGCGCGTGCTGGCGAACGGCACCCGGGAAACGCTGCGCGTGACGCTGGCCCCGGTGCCCGACGAGGGCGAACCGACGAACTAGGCGGGGCCCGCGTTTCCCGCTTGCTCCGGAACCGGAAGCGGCGCAGACTTTTCCCCAGGTCAAGGAGGATCGCGGTCCATGAAAACTCGGCGGCTGGCTGGCCTGGTCGGGCGATGTGGCGCAGGCGGTCATCAACGCCGTGTCGGTGCTCGTCATCGCCTGCCCCTGTGCGCTCGGTCTGGCGACGCCGACCGCGATCATGGTCGGCACCGGCCAGGCGGCCCGGCGCGGCATCTACATCCGCAACGGCGAGGCGCTGGAAACCGCCGCCACGCTGAACACGCTGGTGTTCGACAAGACCGGCACCATC
>ERZ795051.6068-NODE-6068-length-10260-cov-4.548163_pt1 | contig 10260 bp, 10 predicted proteins | sample MGYA00375135_ERZ795051 | MGnify/ENA primary metagenome ERZ795051 (study PRJEB30180, sample SAMN05720222) | activated sludge metagenome | isolation source: Anaerobic digester | place: Japan | collected 2015-05-26 ... | reverse complement strand
GGGTAAGGAGATGCGGACCGTGAGTGTATTAATATAAGAAATAAGGGAAAGGATTGGAACATCAGGAGAGTAGTCAAGGTGAAGCGAGAAAGGAAGCATAAGGGGAAGAGAGCGCGAAACAGGGTATATTACATAAGTAATATTGAGAGAGGAGCCAATGAATTTTACGAAGGATATGGGGAAAGTGGAGAATGGAGGACATTGGGTAATGGATGTAGTAATGAACAATGGAAGGAACAGGGGAATAAGCAAAATAATGTCGATAATAAGGTCATTAATAGTGACAATAGCAAATGAAGAAACCCTGCTTTTTGTAGGGGCGTATTCAATACGCCCCATCCAATTATTTATTTTCTATTTTCTTTCTTAATTTCTCTATCATATCGCCAACCATTGAATGTAGGTCGTAATCGGGTGACCAATTCCAATCCTGTCGAGCTACGGAGTCATCAATCGAACGGGGCCAGCTCTCGGCTATTTGTTGTCGAAAATCGGGTTGGTATTCTATAGTAAAATCAGGTATAAATTGTTTGATTTCGTTTGCTAAGTCCTCAGGTGCAAAGCTGAATGCCGCAATATTATAATCCGCGTGATAACGCAACTTAGAAATATCTGCTTCCATAAGCAGAATTACTGACTTAATTGCATCAGGCATATACATCATTGGAAGCACAGTGCCTTTATCTATAAATGAGTTGTAATGTTTTGTCTTGATTGCATCATAAAATATTTCCACTGCATAATCCGTAGTTCCACCGCCTGGCATTGCCTCGCTTGATATTAATCCGGGAAAACGCACTCCGCGAGTATCTAATCCATTTTTCAAAAAGAAATATTCAGCAAGCCGCTCCACAGCAACTTTTGTTACCCCATAAATTGAAGTTGGACGCAGTATGCTTGCTTGCGGAACATTATCTCGTTCAATACCAAGTCCCCACGCTGCCATTGAGCTTGGAATAAAAATACGCTTGATTGACTGTTCAATGCCGACTTTGAAAACATTCATTGCAGTAATAGTATTAACTTCCCAGCAATTAAAAGGATTCATTTCGCCACGACCCGATAAGATTGCAGCTAAATGAACGATTGCGTCAATATTACGAGATTTGATAAAATTACTTAATTCATCGTAATTCATGACATTTAGAATATCATAGTGCCCACCTTCTACGAGCAAAGGTGACACATCGTTGCGGATATCTGTGCAAAAAACATTATCATTACCATATCGATCGCGGAATGCGACTGTCAGCTCTGTGCCAATTTGCCCTGCCCCACCTGTTATTAAAATTCTTTTATAGTCTGTATTCATAATTAAATAAATAAAAAAAGCAAAATTAACTAATATTAATGATAAAATATTAGAAATATTGAATGAAAAATAATTCGACTATTCCGCCTTTACAATTGGCAAATGCTCCCAGGCAGTAGTATAATTTTCGGATAAGTGCGAACGCTTCATACGCCAAGTGCGTTGGTCTGAAATTCCCATTGAAGCATAATGGATTGTTTCACTTCCATACTTTTTATTGATTTTATCCATTACCTCCGTAGCTATCAATTGGTCAAAGCGATTCGGCGGGTCGAATAATGACACTTGTACTTTGGAAATTGGTACAAAATCCGCAAGCAAAACCCCAACCTTTTGATAATAATATCCATCGCGGTAAATTTTATCCATTCCTTTTTGGGCATAGTACATTAACTCATTTGTTGCTGCTACGGGATGAGGCAGTGAAATTTGAATGGAATTATAATACTGCGGAGAATTTTTAAACGGATTTGTGCGGATAAATACACTAAGTATTTTTGCAGCAGATGATTGAGAACGCATTTTCTCCGCTGCTCTTGCCGTAAAAAATGCTACGGCTTCTTTCATTTCAGTAATATTTGTAAGATACTCGCCAAATGTGCGGGATGAAATTATCGATTTTTTTGCAGGTGGAGTTTGCTCTATTTCAATACAACTCTCGCCTTTGAGTTCCCGCAATGTTCGCAATCCTACTATTGTCATTTTCCGTTTCACCCATTTCTCATCTGCAAGAGTAAAATCGTAAGCAGTATGAATTCCATTTAAATGAAGCAAGCCTGAATATTGTCTGCCAACACCCCAGATATCTTCCACTTCGGTCTCTTTAAGAAATTTTGAATAATCATTATAATCAAACAAATTCAGCACGCCATTATATTCGCTATGCTTTTTTGCATAATGTGTTGCAATTTTGGCAAGTGTTTTTGTTGGTCCCATACCGATACCAACGGGAAGCCCAATCCATTTCAGGATTGTATTTTTTATTTTATATAAATATTCTGTTTGATTTTGCGATTCAATGCCATCAAGGTTCAAAAATGCTTCATCAATTGAATAAATTTCCACATAAGGTGAAAATTTCTCAAGTGTTGTCATCACTCGCTGTGACAAATCTCCATAGAGTGTATAATTTGATGAAAAAACATATATATTATTTTGCATAATAATTTTTTCGACTTTGAAATAGGGATCGCCCATTTTGATACCTAATGCCTTTGCTTCGGGGCTGCGGGAAATGATTATTCCATCATTATTTGAAAGTACAACAATTGGTTTATCACGCAATTTAGGATTAAATACTTTCTCGCACGATGCGTAAAAGTTATTGCAATCCACAAGTGCTATTTTTGATGACTTTTTCATATATCTTTTGACGAAAAAAATAAAAGCTATATTTAAATATTTCAAATATACAATTATAAACGAAGTGGCAAAAGCATCCTTGCTTTTGATATGGGGTGTACGCTATGCGCCTCTACAGAAAGATAAGTTTACCTTCCATCTACAACATCTGCCCGCGGATAGTTCGTGCATATAAATATTTAGCAAAACAACTTTGAATAAAGAGAATAATGTAATATTTGAAAGGCAGTTATATTTATTTTTAGCAGTTGAAATAAAAAATAATTAAGATTTTGAAATCTCTAATGACAAAGCTATAATAACTAATTTAAATCGTGGTAAATAATGAATTAAATATTTTCTTATTGTCCCGAATTCTTTTTTTGCAACATAATATCCAATTGCTTTTGGGCGCTTAATTGAAATTCGTGATAATTAGGTTGCTCTTTAGATAAATTGATAAATTTTACTAAATCTTCAATACTTTGATCTATGCTATCCAAACGCGCATAAATAAAACCACGATAATAAAGATTGAGAATCTCCGAGCTATCAATTTTATAGGATTCTGTAAATAAAGCAATTGCGGTTGGATATTCTTTTTCTTCAATCTTGCAAATACCGATTTCGAGCAAATTGCGTGCTTTACGTTCAATTTTATCGATAATTGCAGAATATCGGCGGATTGCACTATCGCAATTATATATTTTCATAATATTATACAGCTGCAAGTCATAAATATCGCTAAAATCAGGATTTTTTGTTAAAATTTTATCCACATATTCAAGGGATTGCTTAAAATTCAATTTACTTGCATAAAGGCTTGCCAAGTTGTAATAAAGCTCAATAGTTGTATCGCCTTTGCTTTCAGCGATTCTATAATATTTGATTGCTTGCGCTGTATCGCTGGACATTTGATAACAATATGCAAGATTTAGGTAATAATGTGTGTTAGTTGTATCTATTTTGATTAATTTATTATAATCGGCAACTGCTTGTTGATATTTTTCAATTTGCTGATATGAGGCAGCACGTAACCCTAGCGCTAGATTATCATCGGGCTTCAATGCAAGCAATTTATTAAGATATACAATTGCAGAATCAAGCTGTTTCATTTGGTAATACACGCTAGCTTTGCCGTAAAGAGCAAAAGTATTTTTGGGATTAATCTCCAATGCAGCAGAAAATTCTTTTAAAGCCTCGGGAAAATTGTTGTTTTCCGCAGCAATCACACCAAGATTATAATGCATATTGTCATCTTTATCAGTAGATTTTTGAACTTGTATTTCTTGCTTTTTACTTTTTTGGGTAGATTTTACTTTTTTTTGCGAAAATGTCGGATAACTAAACGCAAATAATAATGTAATTGCTAATATAAATGAAATTATATATCGATTTAAATTACTATTTATCATCATAATAATACTCTTCAAAATTAATAGTAAATTAGTTTACAAATTAGTTTTTTTAAAGATTTTTTCAGGTAATGACTTAATAATGCACATTATCCATTTCCAAAGGGATTTTGTATAAATGACATCTTTATGATGTTTCCATGCTTTAATGACATCGTGAGCAACTGCTTCGGGTTCAGCAGTCATAAGCTTTGATAGCGGAAGTCCTGCCGTCATTTTGGTATGCACAAATCCCGGTTTTACAGTAATAACGCTAACATTTTTGCTTGCGAGCCGATTGCGTAATCCCGAAAGATATGTTGAAAGTGCAGCTTTTGCCGCCCCATAAATATAATTGCTTTGGCGACCTCTATCGCCTGCTACTGAGCTTATACCAATTATGAATCCCGATTGTCTTTGTTCGAATTGATTTGCAAAATGATTTAGCAATTTCATTGCATTAGTAAAATTTATATCCATCAATTTTTTAGCTTCGTCGAAATCATTTTGTGCAAGCTGTTGATTGCCTAAGTATCCAATTGCATAAACAATACCGTCGGGGGATTGATGATAATTACTTAAAAATTCGTCAAGAGATTGCAAATTTTCAATATCGATAAAATAATAATCAGTTTTAACGCCATATCGTATCGCCAAATCGCTTGCATTGCTTTTGAGCCTATCGGTATCTCGTCCCACAAGTGTAATATCAAATCCCAGACGCGCAAATTCTTTTGCTATTGCAAAGCCAATATCGGAAGTGCCACCAATTATCAAAACATTTTTATTCATCAGAATCCTAATCTTTTTGATTGCAAAGATTGAAATTTATTATTTGGGTCATATTTTGCTTTAATTTCGAGAAATTTATCTATCTCGGGATTTGAGTGGTGGAATGTTTCGGGAGATAAATGTGCATCCTTTGTCAGATAGAACCGACCACCATAATCCAATACAATTTTATCAAGTTCATTAAACATTTCGGGCAATCGTCGTGTAAATGGAAAATCCATTGCAAGGGTATAACCTTCATCAGGGAAAGATAGAACAAAATCATTGCGTTTGCCGAATGTTTTGAGTACCGTAAGAAATGATGCTTGGCCATATTCATCAATTTTATTGAGAATTTTCTTTATAGATTGCAAACCTGAGGCAAGAGGTACAACAAATTGATATTGCAAAAATCCGCGATTGCCATATACTTTATTCCAATTATTAACAATATCCAGGGGATAAAAATAGGAATCGAAATAAGTTATGGCATTTTTCTCGTGATGCAATTCCTTGCCATAATATAAAGCATTGAATATCTTTATAGTGGAATGATTTAGCACAAAATTTGGGAAATATATAGGAATATTTAGCAAATTTCCTGCAATAACATCCGGTTTTTGCTTATTGGATTTTACTTCGCTACTCAATGCATGTTCGCCAAGCATAAGTAATCCATTGACTTTGCTTTTAGCGCCCCCTGTTATATCAATCCACGAAACAGAATATGTATAATTGCGATTAATTTCAAATAATTCATAGAGTTCCTCAAGCGAGCGTGTTTTTATAACTTTTTGCTTAATATACGGCGTTTCAATTTTTATAAGTTTAAGACTTGCAGATAAAATTATACCAAGCAATCCCATTCCCGCTATTGCTGAATGATAAAGTTCAGTATTTTCCACTTTTGAGCAATGCCGTATCTCGCCATCAGCAAGCAAAATATCAAAAGATTCAATATATTGTCCGAGCGTGCCGTGCTTGTGGTGATTTTTGCCGTGAACATCTGAAGCCATAGCACCGCCAAGCGTAACGTATTTTGTGCCAGGTGTGACAGGTAGGAACCACCCTTTTGGTACAGCAATTTTCAAAATATCTGAAAATAACACACCTGCCTGAGCGGTTATAATTCCATTTTCAGTATCAAAATCAAGAAACCGATTGAGCTTTAAAGTAGAAATAATATTTTTATTCAGTGCTGAATCGCCATAACTTCTTGCATTGCCTTGTGTTATAAAGTCATTATTATTTTGAATATAACTAATTAAATCTTGAATTTTTTCAATAGTATAAACATCAGCATCGACTTTGGGATAGTTCCCCCATCCAGAAATAAGCATTATAATAAATATTTGATTTAAATAATACAAAATTAATGAATTGCGAGCATATTATGGAAAAGTTTAAAGGGTAAAATGTAAAATGTAAGGGGTAAAAAGTTAAACACTTAGAAACATACAACTTAATATCTTATGTTCAAATATTCTTTTGGAATAAATATTTCTACTGATAATTCCACTTTATTATACAAATATAAAATAATACATAATACTCTATTTTAAAACTGTATTCTTGTTTATTTTTTTCTTAATTTTGAATCAATTATTTATAAAGGATTTATAAATGAAAAAGATTTTTTTTCAATGTTTACTGATTGCAATAATATCAAGCAATTTGCCTGCTTATAGTGAATTGGTAAATATAAGCGTCGGACCTCAATATACGAATAAAGTATGGTACGACTTAACTTCTCAGACGCAGACAACTCGCGGAAGAGATGGTTTTGAAACAGAAGGAGATTTCGGTTGGGGCAGCTATGATATGAATACTCTTGCAATTGTTGGGGATAAACTTTATATTTATCGCTCTGTCGAAGGCAAATATTATATTTTCACAATACAGGATTTAATTTCAGGCACTTACACTTTTAAATATAGATTACTTAATAGCTCTAATGCAATAACGAGAGAATTTGCAAAATCATCGGCAACAAGTAAGCTTTTCGGATATTATTCTATTTCTGCTGATGAATTTTTGGATTTAGAACCACTGCAATCCGATTGGCATTTGCTATTTTCAAAATATATAGCAATGATTAAAGATGATAGCGGTAACACTCTGCCCTATTCTGTAATGGGAGTACTCACCAATTATCAACTTCCAGTGGTGAAAGTCGAAAATATTCCAAACAACTTAACAAGTGGTATGTATATTGTTTCATTGAATATTAATGGGCATATTTCTGCACAAAAATTGATTGTAAAAAGGTAATTATTATGGAAAATTTAATTAAGTGTCCAAATTGTGGATTCCAATTTCCTGTCGAATCGGCTTTATTTAGTCAAGCTGAGGAACAAATTCGTAAAGAATACGAAAAAAAATATGCTCAGCAATCGGCAATTTATTATAAACAGAAGGAAATATTAGAAAAAGAAAAAGAAGAATTTGAAAAAAGAAAAGCAAATGAAAATGCATTATTTAAAGAAAGGCTTGAAAAAAGAGTAAACGAGGCAATAGAAGCAGAAAGGGAAAAACTGCGAAAATCCGAGCAAGAGAAATTTGAATTACAAATCAAGCAATTACAGGATGAAAATGAAAAACGTAAAGCTGAAAATAAAGAACTGCGGGATAAGGAATTATTATTATTAAATAAAGAAACCGAGCTAAAAGAAAAAGAAGAGAAAATGAAATTGGAAATTGAGCGTGAGATGCATAAAAGAAGGGATGAAATAGCTGCGGAAATTCAAAAGCGGGAACAAGAAAGAAATGAATTAAAATTTAAAGAATATGAAAAGAAGCTCGAAGACCAGAAGAAGCTTATTGATGAAATGAAACGCAAAGCTGAGCAAGGTTCGATACAAATGCAAGGCGAGGTACAGGAACTAGCATTATCGGAAATTTTACGAGTAGAATATCCATTTGATTTGATTGATGATGTACCAAAAGGAATTCCAGGGGCAGATGTCATACAAACTGTAGTAAATCAGCATCAACAAGTTTGTGGTAAAATTATCTACGAAAGCAAACGCACGAAAAGCTTTTCTGAGCAATGGATAGAAAAGTTAAAGAACGACCAACGTGAGCAAAACGCAATGATTGCTGTAATTGTCACAGAAGCATTGCCACGCGATATGGATAGATTTGGGCGGAAGGATGGAATATGGATTTGCACTTATATCGATGTAAAGGCTTTGACTTATGTGTTGCGGGAAATGATAATTAGGGAATATACTGTTCTATCATCTCAAGAAAATAAGGGTGATAAAATGGAATTACTTTATAAATATTTAGTTAGCGATGAATTTCGTCAAAGAGTTGAAGGAATTGTTGAAGGATTTTCATCACTGAAAAATGAAATGGACCGCGAGAAACGTGCAATGCAAAAAATATGGAAAGAGCGAGAAAAGCAAATCGAAAAAGTTATTTCAAATACTGTTGATATGTATGGTTCAATTCGCAGTATTGCGGGAAATGTAATTGCACCAGTGCAAGCATTAGAATTAACAGATAATATTGATGAATTAGAAGAAGAATAAAATAAATGTGTGGAATAATTAAATATATATCTTAATATTTAATTTATTTAATATTATTGTTACCTATGTGAATTTAGTGAATAATTTATTAATTTGAAAAAATATAAGCAGTTATAATAAATAATATTGTGGGTAAATAAAAAAAATGAGGTGTAAAATCGTCTTATTATTAACAGAAATTTTGTTTTAAAAATTTTTTTGTGGAAAAAGGATAATTTTCCACAATTTAAGTGAAAATTAGAAAGAAATATTGTTAAAAATTTGTGAATATGAAAATTGCAATAGCATCGGACCATGCAGGTTTTGAAATGAAGAAGAAAATAAGTGAATTGCTTACGACGATGGGGCATCAAGTACTTGATTTTGGCACATATTCAAACGATCCAGTGGATTATCCTGATTTTGCGGTGCCGGCAGCGGAGGCCGTGGCTTCTACTATTGCTGATATGGGTATACTAATTTGTGGGAGTGGAATTGGCATGGCAATAGTGGCAAATAAAGTTCAAGGGATACGGGCAGCAAATTGCACATCAGTTGAAATGGCGCGGCTGGCACGCAAGCATAATAATGCAAATATCTTAACTCTTGGTAGTAGATTACTTACTATCGAGCAAGCAGAAGATATTATACGTACATTTCTATCAGAGGATTTCGAGGGTGGAAGGCATATGATAAGAATTGAAAAAATACATAGGAATACAGGTAGATAGATCGCAGGTATCTTATTTAAAAATTAAAACTTAATTAATAAATCTAAAAGATAAAATAATTAAAATTAAAAATGTGTCAATTTTTGTCTAAAATTCATTAATTTTGAAATTATTTCATTTGCAAATATGGAAATAAGTTTTAATTCAGAAGAACTCGCTCAAATAGAAAATATTAAATCGAAATATCCCTCACAAAGATCTATTATAATGGATGTGCTTTGGTTAGCACAAAAGAAATGGGGATGGATATCGCCTGAAATAATTGAATATATTGCGCAATTGTTGAATGTTCCACCTTCAAGTGTCGAGGGGGTTGTCACTTTCTATACAATGTATTTCAAAAAGCCAATGGGCAGATATCATATACAAGTTTGTACCAATGTCTCTTGTATGCTACTTGGTGGTGAAAATATATTTGAATATATTAAAGAGAAATTGAAAATTGGCAATCTTGAAACAACTCCTGACGGCAAATTTTCACTTGAAGAGGTGGAATGTATGGGCGCGTGTGGAGAATCCCCTATGATTGCTATTAATGAAGATTATTATTATAATATGGATAAGGAAAAAATTGATAAGCTTTTAACAGAATTAATATAATTTTTTCCAAAAAAGTGTAACTTTTTGCCATTTTAATTGTCTACTATATATAGAGAAGTGTAATTTTAAATGAAATCTGCCTCTAAATATTCTGTAATTTTTATCTGTTTGATTACAGCAATTAATTTTTTTGGTCATTTAAGCTTAGATAAATTTATCGCTTTGAATCCAATGCATCTAGCGAATTTTACTGAATTTTGGCGATTATTGTTATATCCTTTTATTGAACCATCTCTTACTTCATTGTTATTTTTTGCAATTGCTTTTTTGATTTTTGCACCCTCATTGGAACAATACTTTAATAAATTTTTGTTCTATTCATTATTGGTTCTTCTTATTCCCTTAACTTCTTGCTTTGAAACGATAATATTTTGGGGCAAAGACATAAATATATATGGGACAGATGTACTAACATCGTTTGTATTAGGATTAAGTTTATTTCTTTTCCCGAAAGATTCTTTAAAAGTTATCCACCTGAAATCACTTAATAATTATAAAGCAATAGCGGTTCTTTATGCAATCTGGATTTCAATCGGCATTGAAAAAGCAATTAATTCGGATTTTAATAATTATTTTGCATATATTTTCCCAATTCT
>ERZ795051.6061-NODE-6061-length-10270-cov-5.453744_pt1 | contig 10270 bp, 10 predicted proteins | sample MGYA00375135_ERZ795051 | MGnify/ENA primary metagenome ERZ795051 (study PRJEB30180, sample SAMN05720222) | activated sludge metagenome | isolation source: Anaerobic digester | place: Japan | collected 2015-05-26 ... | reverse complement strand
GCCCGACAAACGTATCGGCAAACTGGTGCCTGTAGACGAAATCACGCCGAATCCCGGCCAGCCCCGCAGGCATTTCGATCCGGACGCACTCGAAGCGTTGAAGGAAAGTATACGCCAGCACGGGCTGATCAACCCGATCACCGTGGACGAAAACGGCAGGATACTTGCCGGGGAGCGTCGCTACCGGGCGTGTGTCGCACTGGGTATGCGCGAGGTGCCGGTCATCCGCATGAGCGGCTCGCTGGAAGTCTCCCTGGTGGAAAACCTGCAGCGGCAAGATCTTCACCCGCTCGAGGAAGCGCGAGGATACCAGACTCTGGTGGACGCGGGGTACACCCACGAGCAGATCGCCACGCGCATCGGGAAGGACAGGTCGGTGGTCACCCACTCCCTTCGCCTGCTCGACCTCCCGGCGGATATTCAGGCCGAATGTGTGACGTCACACAACGTTACTAAGGATCAATTATTACAGATACTTGGCGCGGATAGCCCGGAGCAGCAGAGAAGAATATGGGAGGACATCAAAGCGGGGAAGTCCGCCCGGGCTCTCAAGCAGGAACGCAGTGAGGCAAAACGCCGCCGGCAGATCACGCCCCGTGTGTTCATCAACCGCGTAAGAAGCTTCAGCACCGACGCGGGAAAAATCGATGTCGCCCGGCTGAGCGACACCGAGAAGCGTGCCCTGAAAACGCACATCGAACACGCCCTTGCGCGTCTTTCGTCCCTTCTTGGCGAGCTCTGAGGCCCACCCCTCCCTGTCGAGCCCACCCCCTCGCGCAGAAAACCCGTTGACTGCGCCGCCACGCTGACCTGGAGTTCCCTGAAGCGCGATTCAGGGGACTCCAAAAGAACTCGGCCCGCCCGCGCGAGCCGAGTTCTAATCGTTGCGTGCGTACAGGTGCCCCTGAGGGTCCCCCAGCAGAAGCTCGTGCGTGTCCATGAGCAACGCCGGGATATCAAGCCTTTCCGGGCACCGGGGCAGGCACTCGCCGCATTTCGTGCAGGCGGTTGCCTGTTCTCCCGGAAACCAGTGTCCGCCCCGACTGAACAGGTTGTAGCGGTATTTCCCGAACTCCTTCATGTCGTACGCTCTGGCGAGGTTGCGCAACCGCAGCGTCTCCGGAATATGAATATTCTCCGGGCAGGGCAGACACTCGTAGCACTGGGTGCAGAACGTGGTCCCGAGTGCTCGCCTCATTTCCTCGTCCAGCCGGGCGAACAGCGCGGCTTCTTCCTCGGTCCACGGCCCATCGTTGTCCGCAACGGCAAGATGCTCTTCGAACTCGTGCGGAGAGGCCGCCCCGAGGCTCAGCGTGTGAATCTCCGGATTGCCCAGCAGGAACCGGTGATTGGCCTGGATTGGCGTGTAGGGCTTTGTCAACTCCCGGAGTTTCGCCGGAGCGTTGAAAAGCTGCCCTCCCTTGTCCGTCGGAGAGATAATGAACACGCCCATATCCAGCGACCGAGCCTTCTCGATTGCCGGGAGATTGCGCCGGTTGAAGGTGTAGTAGTGCAGGTTGACCGACTCGAACTCCCCCGTTCCGATTGCCTCCATGATCACTTCCAGCGGCGCGTGTGTCGAAAAACCGAGGTGCCCGACGATCCCTTCCTCCATCGCCTTTCGGATTGCCGCGAGGCAGCCGCCCTTCTTCAACGCGCGCCGAAGAATCTCGCGATTGTTGATGCCGTGGATATCGAAATTGTCGATTCGATCCACGCGCATCCGTTCGAGCGATTCGTCCAGCGACCGGCGCATCTCGTCAGCCGTATCGGCGGGGCCTATTTTGGTCGTGATGATAAGCTTTTCGCGCGGCAATGAGGGCATCGCAAGACCCATCAAGCGCTCACTCGACCCGTACCCTCTGGCCGTTTCGAGGTGGTTGATCCCCAGCTCCACCGCGCGGCGGATCGTTGCAACCGCATTCTCCTCGGTGCCGTCGGGGATACGCATCGCGCCGAACGTGAATACCGATACCATGAGCTCCGTTTTCCCGAATCGCCGGTATTTCATCACGTCACCTCGCCTGTTGGGCTCCGCCGGAACACACACCTGCCCCGTTGATGTTTGTGTTATGAAATGACGTCATCGTGTGGACTTGACCAAAGTGCCGGTGACGCGGTATCAATCAATTTCGAGCGCGTGCCCGTCTTGCACTCGCACCATACGGGCCCACGAACCCAGTTCCTGTCCGTGGGACGGGAGAAACCGAAGTATGCAGCCGGTACAGGTGTCGTCGCCAGTCGCGGGCGATGTCGGTCGCAACCGCCTCGCGCGGCGCATTCTCAACAACGCCCTCGCGTCAATAATCGAACCGGTGCGTCCCCATTTCGACTCCGTTCTCCGTCAACTGGACTCAATTCTTACTGCGGAAGTCCCGACCGTCGACGCCGTAAGTCGCTACGTCGCCGCCACGAAGGGCAAATGCATCAGACCCGCGCTGGTGCTGCTGGCAGCCAGGTGCGTGGGGGCAATTACGCATGAAGTCCGGCTCGCCGCGGTCAGCATGGAGCTCCTTCAGGCCTCCACTCTGTTGCATGATGACGTCATCGATCAGTCGGTCCTGCGGCGCGGTGTGCCTTCGGTGAATGCCCGCTGGGATAACGAAACCGCCGTCCTGATGGGCGACATCCTGTTCACGCAGGCGCTTTCCACCATGCTCGAAACCGGTTCGATCCCCGTGATGAAAATCGCGGCGCTTCAGACCCGAAGAATGATCGAGGGAGAGGTCCACGCCCGCGACCAGAGACGCTCTCCGGTCTTTTCCGAGGAGAGCTACCTCGACCTGATCAATCGGAAAACCGCGTCTCTCATGTCGTTGGCCACTGAGGGGGGCGCGCGTCTTTCTGACGGCACCGAACAACAGGTGAACGCGCTCGCATCGTACGGGGAGCTCCTCGGCATGGCCTTCCAGATCGTGGATGACATCCTCGACGTCGTGGGCGATCCCACCGTCGTAGGCAAACCCACAGGGCAGGACCTCCGCGAAGGAACCATCACCCTGCCGCTCATCCGTGCATTGAATGCCGCCCCGCACGAGGATGCACAGAAAATCCGAGAGCTCGTTTCCCTCGGGGTGAACACGGATGCCGACTGGAACGCAGTCCACGCCTTCATTGAGTTGTACGGAGGCGTCGCCTCGGCGCTTCGCACCGCCCGGCACTACGCGGAACAGGCGCGCGCGCACCTCGGCATCCTCCCGCCATCCGATGCTCGCGATTCCCTCGACCGGATGGTGGGGTATGTCATAAGCCGCGAGATATAGAAGCTCCCGTTCTGAGGTCCCCATGGCACGGATTTCCATCCGTTCAATTCGTTACCGCCGTCCGCTCAATCCCACGTGGGATACCGAACTCGAGCAGCAGATTCACTGCCAAATCGAGGGCATCGAAGCCCCGCTGGACCTGGCCGGGCTCTTTCAGCGGCAGGCGCCCGTGCACGTCGAAATCGGTTTCGGCAAGGGCCGGTTCCTGCTCGCCGCGGCAGAACGATTCCCCGAAACGAACTGGCTGGGGATCGAATACGCCCCGCCGTGCGTCGCGCTTGCGGTGGAACGCGCAGCCAGAAAAGGCCTCCGTAACGTCCGAATCGCCCGCGGTGTGGCGGAGGACATCATTGCTGCGCGCTTCCCCGCGGACACCGTTGCCGCCTACCATATCTACTTCCCGGACCCGTGGCCAAAAAAGCGCCATCATAAGCGGCGCCTCATCAAACCTCCGTTTGCCGTCCAACTCGCCCGAACGCTGGAGCCCGGAGGGTTTGTCAATACGGCAACAGACAACAGCGAGTATTTCGAGGAAATCATCGCTGCGTGCACCGGTGCCGGACTTGCACGCATGGACGTGCCGGACATCTACGGGGACGAAGCCTTCCGCACAAACTTCGAGATGCGATTCCTCACCCACGGCCAACCGGTCTACCGTGCCGCGTTTCGCAAACGGGACCGGTAACCTGTTCTCTTCTCCCAATTCGGCGGAATCTTCTCCTCGTTCCCTGCGTTTTGTACCTTCGACGAACGATCCCGTACACGTCTTGCATAAGGGAGGAACAGCCATGCCGACAAAAGGGGACAACGCACCGGACTTCAGTCTCGCTGATCAGAACGGGGTAGTACACACGTTGAAGCAGTACGCCGGCAAATGGGTCGTGCTCTACTTCTACCCGAAAGACGACACGCCCGGTTGCACGAAAGAAGCGTGCAGCTTCCGCGATAACCTGGGCGCCGTCACGAAAAAGGGCGCAGTGATCCTCGGCGTCAGCGGCGATTCCACGGCGTCGCACAAGAAATTCGCCACGAAATACGACCTTCCCTTCCCGCTTCTCGCCGACACGGAAAAAGCGGTTATCAACGCGTACGGCGTCTGGAAAGAGAAGAACATGTACGGCAAGAAGACCATGGGCGTCGAGCGCTCCACCTTCCTCATTGACCCCGCCGGCAAAATCGCCGCGGAGTGGCGCAAGGTGAAGGTTGACGGCCACACGGAAGAGGTCCTTGCCGCCCTGCCGTAACCGCGAGCCAGGGATCCTCCCACGCACCTGAATTGAGGTCTGAGGGGCGGTTTCCCTGCCTGCCCGGATTCTTCATAGGCCCGGCCTCGTAGGGGGCGGGTTGCCCGCCCCCCCTTTTTTCCGTTTTTGCGCGCGCACGGTCATCGAGTGACTTCTGGAGAACGAAGCGAAGCGCCGTTCCCCGAACGTTGTATCGAGATGACCACGTCCGCGGGGCCCCCGCTCCCCCCTTTCCCGCCGTTTTTCCCGTGTCCTAAATTTTCACACAGACCCGGTGTTCCCCGAATCTCTCACGGCGGCGCCCATGGAACTCTTCCGGACCGCGTTCCTTGTTCTCCTCGCCCTCGGTGCAACGGGCTATGCCGTTGCCAGCGTCGCGCTGTGGACTGGCGCGCTTCGCCGGTCTCGGCGCATCCCTCGTGGTGGCGACCTGCCAACCGTCACCGTCATCGTGCCGGCGCGGAACGAGGCCGCGAACATCGCCTCGTGCCTGACCGCTCTCTCACGCCAGTCCTATCCCCCTCACCTCTGCAAGATCGTTGTCGTGGATGACCGCTCCGACGACGGCACCGGCGAAATCGCGGCGAGGGCGGCCTGCGCGATGGAGGCTGTCGTGCAGGTCGTCAGAGTGGATACCGTGCCGCCGGGTTGGTCGCCCAAAAAGCACGCTCTGCACCGGGCCATTCTCGAAAGCACCTCCGACATCATCCTTACCACTGACGCCGACTGCGAGCCGGAAGAGTGCTGGATCGAGGAAATGGTCGCCAGTCTTTCCGCGGCACATGTGGTCGCAGGCTACTCCCCGTACAGGGACCGCACCTCCCTTCCGGCCCGTTTGCTCGCTCTGGAAACACTCTCCCAGGCCTTCCTCGCCATGGGCGGCATCGGAATCGGCAGACCCATCACCTGCACCGGCAGAAGCCTCGGCTACCGCCGCGAGGTCTACGCCGCCGTGGGGGGGTTCGGCGAAGCCCATTCCATGCTCAGCGGCGACGACCACCTCTTCCTGCAACGCGCGGTCGGGGGCGGTTTCACGGCCGCGTTCTGCGATGGCCCGGGCAGCTACGTCTGGACGAATCCGCCGCCGACGTGGCGCGGGTTCGTCCAGCAGCGAATCCGCATGTTCTCGGGCGCGCGCATGTTGAAGCCTGCCGTCGCAGCGCTGGGAGTTTTCGTGTATGCGTGGCTGGCAGTGATGGGTGTCGGAATGCTTGCCGCCTTTCCGGCAGCATGGGGCGCGTTCGGGGTGAAAGTGCTGCTCGACGGCGTCAGTATGGGAATTGCCGCAGTTCGTCTGCACGAGAAAAGGCTGCTGGCGGTGTACCCGATTGCCGCGTTTCTCTACCTGCCCTATTTCCTCGTATTTGCCCTGTGGGGTACGGTCGGCTCATACCGATGGAAAGGTGCCCGCGGGCACTAACCCCCCTGTTCCGGCTTCTTCCGCGGCGCACGCGGAGTTTTCTTTCTGGCGGGCGCTTTCGGCTTCTTCGGTGCCTCCGCAGCCCCCGGCTGCAGAACCCGTTCTTCCGTTTCTTTTTGCGCCTTCGCAGGCCGCTTTGCTCTCGACGGTTGTTTCGTTGGCGCGGCGGGTTCCTTCAGAGGTTCAGGTGTCACTTCCTCCACCCGCTGCGGCGCCTTTTCGGGTTGTACGGTGACCGGGGTTTCTTCCACATCGGGCCTACCCGTTGTTTCTGCCGCTGCCCGGGCTCCTCGTCGGCGTTCGTGCTCGGGAGGTACGTTCACCGCAGCAACCCGCCGGTCAGGCAATGCCCCTATCCGGTGCCCCACCGCGTATGCCTTCCCGAGCACTTTTTCCGCCGCCCGCGTCTTCACCGGCCGCTTTCTGCACCCGGCGAGAACGGCCAGCGCGGCTTCTTCATCTTTCACAACGGGAATCAGCCGGTCGAGTAGCGTCTCTTCGAAAAACTCTTCCAGATCATCGCTGCAGTGGAACGCGAACATCAGCCCGTACGAGGGCGAGTGAAGTTTGTACGCCGCGGCCAGCACATGCAGGATTTCCCTGTCCGCGAACTTCACCCCCGAAAAGTCAATCGCGATCCCCTCATAACCGTCGCGAACGCCTTTCTCAAGCGCAGCCCTGAACTCCCGCGCCCCGTGTGTGGCCGTCAGCCTCGCAAATCGCGGATGAACGACATACACGCCGTTCACCTCTTTCACATGCACACTCATGTTCCTGCCCCCCGAAAGATTCCTGCCGACACTCGTCAGCCCGGCTTCACAGGTTTCGCTTTTTCCCTTTCAAAGCCTCAATCGCTGCGTCCTCATCTGGTACGATCTCTATTACGTCATCCAGCACGGTGTTTTTCAGAACCTCGTGGACCGCATCACCCGCGCCGAACACGCACAGACGACCCCCATTTCGATGGATCCCCTTGAACGCGTCAATCAGAACCCCCATCATGGCGCTGTCCACATATTCCACACCCGAAAAATCCACGGCAACGGCCTTCTTTCCCTGCGCTACCGCCTCCTCAAGACGTGTGCGGACGGCCGGCATCCCCCGGTGCGCGGTAAGACGCTTTTGATCCGGTGTGATGACTACTACCCCGCGTGTGATCCGGACGGTGGCAGACATGGCTCGACCCCTTCATACGGAACAGACAAAGGCCTGTTTGGTGCAGACAACCATTCAACTTAGATGCAGCGGAACCGTGGGTCAAGGAATCCCGTTCGCGGCGACCCTAACACAAAACCACACGGGCGGTTACGGTTGCGGTTTGCTTTCCGGCGCTGGTTTTCCTATTTTCTTGCCCAGACAGAATTTCGCATGCCGTCGGCAGAAACACCACCTGATCGCGGGGGATTCCAGCCATGCAAGTCACCATCTGGGGATGCCGGGGATCATTGCCGACACCCATGCCAAAAGCGGAATACGAAAAGAAACTCAGCGACATCCTCACCGCGTATCGGGACGCCGGAGCCCCCGCCGACATCGAGGCATTCCTCCAGAGCCGCCCGTTCGTGGAGCGTTCCACGTTCGGCGGGAACACCGCCTGCGTCGAAGTTACTGAAGGCGACCACCAGCTCATTCTGGACGCAGGCAGCGGCCTCCGACCCCTCGGCCTCAAAATGATGGGTGGCCCCTGTGGGAAGGCAAAGGGCGATGTGCATATGCTCATCAGCCACACCCACTGGGATCACATCATGGGCTTCCCTTTCTTCGTGCCGGCCTACATCCCGGGGAACAAAATCACCATCTACGGCTGCCACGATAATCTCAAGGAACGGTTCGAGTACCAGCAGGTGTTCACCCATTTCCCCGTTTTGCTCGATCAGATGGCCTCAACCAAAACGTTCGTGCAGGTAGAGGTCGGGAAGCCGTTTGAGATCGGGCCGTTCAAGATCTCCACAATCGCCCATTTCCACCCCGGCGACGCCTACGGGTACCGCATCGAAACCTGCAAAGCGTCTTTCGTGTACGCCACGGACGCCGAGTACACCGAAGTCACGTGGGAACAGCAACAGAAACACATCGAGTTCTTCAGAGGTGCGGGCGCCATCGTGTTCGACGCCGCATACAGCCTGAAAGAGGCGGTCGAAAAGCTCAACTGGGGCCACGGATCCCCGCTCCTTGGCGTCGAAATGGCGGTGCAGGCCGGCGCCAAGCGCCTCATCCTGTTCCACCACGACCCGGCAACCCCGGAAAAACAGATCGCCGAAGCACATGCCAAAGCAAAACGGTTCTACGACGAACTGCCCAACAAAACCACGGAATGCGAAATCCTCACCGCGCACGATTACATGACCCTCGACCTCGGTTGAGGTCGCTCGACCTCGGGTGAGGTCGCTCACCCCTGCGTGAGCCCGCTCGACCTCGGGTGAGCCTGCTCACGACCGCGTGAGGCTGCTTTCAGGCGGGGAGCAAAGTCCGGTGCTCCCCGCTTCTTTTTGCGTCCGTCTTGACCGCTTCCTTCGCATTCCCTACGTTGTCTTTCCCTTGCTTCCATTTCTCATCTTCTGCGCGGAGAGAACTTGTATGGCAGATACTCGTCGTTTTTCCAATCCTGCAGCCGATGCCTGGATTGACAAACCCATCCCCTGCCTCGACCACGGCTTCGTTATGCTCAAGGACTACATGGGAGGCGACGCCTCAATCGTCCAGGCAGCCCGCGTCAGTTACGGCGACGGCACGAAAAAGGCCTCCGATGACAAGGGCCTTATCGCCTACCTCATGCGCCACCGCCACACCACGCCGTTCGAGATGGTGGACCTGAAGTTCCTCGTCAAACTGCCCATTTTCGTCGCCCGGCAGTGGATCCGTCACCGTACGGCCAGTGTCAACGAACTCTCCGCGCGGTACAGCGTCATGGCGGACGAGTTTTACCTGCCGAAAAAGGAGGATGTGCGCTACCAGTCAACCCTGAACCGGCAGGGAGGCAGCGACGAGGAGGTTTCAGATGAGCTCTGCGGCCGGGTGGTGGAAACCCTCCGCGCCGGCGCGGAACGTGCCTACAACGAGTACGAGGAGATGATCGAAGCCAACATCGCCCGCGAACTCGCCCGCACTCACCTGCCCGTATCGCTTTACACCCAGTGGTACTGGAAAATCAACCTGCACAACCTGTTGCACTTCCTCGAACTCCGCCTCGATGCCCACGCCCAGTACGAAATCCGTGTCTACGCGCAGGCAATGTCGCAAATCGTGAAGGACGTCGTCCCGTGGACATGGGAAGCCTTTGAGGAGTTCCGCCTCAACGCGCAGACCTTCTCCGCCTCGGAAAAAGCGGTGCTTGCCATGCTGCTGCAAGGCAAGGAGGTGGTGTTGCCCGAATCCCTCCAGAAAGGCGGCCGACGGCGGGAATTCGAGGAAAAGCTCGCCGCCCTTGGCGTGGACCCGGCAACGGTGTTGCCTCCTGCGAAGTAGAGGCACTCGGTTCACTCCGGTCGTCGACTGGCGGCGCGGCGCGCGCTCCGAGTGACACGATGGAGATCCGCGACGCCGTGTTGTATCGAGGAGCCGCCCGTAACACCTGATGGAGGGACACGCTCCGTCGTGTCCTTTGCGCTCCGGTTCCAGCGCCTTCGGACGGATCCCGCGATTCAATCACTTCGAGCGCAACAATCTGCAGTTGCAGCGATCTCCCGAAGCCGTCATTCCCGCGCAGGCGGGAATCCATGGTGCGGACCCCAAAAAGTTGTTACCACCTGCGACCCATGCCCACACCCGATGGAGGGACACGCTCCGTCGTGTCCTTTTTTGCACCGCACCGCAGACGACGTATCGAGACGCGCCGGCGTGTCCTGGTCGCTCGCGGTGGAGGGACAGGCAACGGCGTCACAGGTCCTATACGCCCCATAGGACCTGCTCCCGCCGCCCACGCCGCGCTCACCAGGGGTCGCGTCAGCGAACCCCGTATCCCATCCACTCCGGCGGTGCATCCCGCCACGCAGGGTTCCGCGGCCAGGCAACCCGGTGTGCGCCCAACCCCGGTGCCGAATTGACATTGACCTGCACCCGCACGCCAAGCGGCACCCCCGAGTCCGGGCGGTAGCCATCCAGCATCGAAATCGGAATGGCGGCCACCCACCTCCTGCCGGAGTCCGTTTTCACCAGCTTCACGCTCGCTCCGGGGTCGGGCGGCGGTTCGGCCCCGCGTTCCTCATAGTTCGACGAGTAGAACACCATCCGCCGCATGAGCGTGTGGAGGCGCGGCTCGCCCGACGCGCCGTCGATGAGCAGGAAGTAAATCGCGTCCTCCCGGCCATCGTTGTCCGTGTCGAAGCTGAGCGATACCGAGTCGC
>ERZ795051.6050-NODE-6050-length-10287-cov-5.468726_pt1 | contig 10287 bp, 3 predicted proteins | sample MGYA00375135_ERZ795051 | MGnify/ENA primary metagenome ERZ795051 (study PRJEB30180, sample SAMN05720222) | activated sludge metagenome | isolation source: Anaerobic digester | place: Japan | collected 2015-05-26 ... | reverse complement strand
ACCTATGGTAGAAAAAGTAGTATTACAACAAGTAGAATCTACAGTTGAAAGAACTATACCACAACAAATGGAATCTACTCATGATAAAAAAGTATTCTTACCTATAACTAAAGACTATATAAGTAGTGAATCAATAGTCGAAAAGAAAAGAATAGAGGAGGGATACAATAATACGTTATATCCGCCTTTTTATCCAGAAAAAACAGCAGAAGCATATAAGGGATTTAACATACCGTATGTAAGAGATGTCGTTGCGGAAAGTAAAAGAGTAGAACCCCCATCTACTCAAAGTATTAAATTAGCTAATGCTACTTTTTATTTACAATTAGATAAGAAAAGTGAGCATGTACTTAGTGGGATAATTAAAGATACTACATTACAAGTATTAGAAGCATAAAACAAGGTAAATATAATGATTGATCTAACAAAAACAAAAGTTCCGGGTATTCCATATATTGAATTAATGTGGGATGATACATATAATTACTATTTAACACCTTCTTCAATTATATTTGATGTAGAATCCTTATTATTAGAATCTCATGAAACAGGACAAGGTACTCCTACTGTTCAAGTTAAAGATGATGATACAGTAGATTTTACAAGTGTATTATACAATAGAATTATGGGGGGAATACAATTATCTTTTGATATAAAAATAAGGGATACCTCATTATTAAAGAAACAAACACGCAAATTACCGGACGGAACAATAGAAGAATTAGATATATATGAAGATTACAAGCCTAATAAAAATGATTTAAATAATGAAATAAAGGTAAAAGTAATAGATCCAGTAGATAATATACTTCCCTCAACAAAGGATTTACCCAAAACAGGACAAGTAAGAGTATGGAGAGAAAACGAATTAGGAGGAGAAATAAAGGTTATAGAATTAGATAATACCTCTGAAGAAGTTATAGATGAAGGAAAAATACCTAAAATATTAATAGATAACAAAACAATTGACAGGAAATTCTGTATTGGAATGAAGCTATATAAAACTCCTCCTGGATTATTACAAAAATTTAAAGATAAAAAATACTCTTTAACCTCAATTTTTCCTGCTATATATGTATATTTTATAGTTAATTTTAGCGTAGTTGGTAATAATACTCTTACAAAATCTTTATCATTAGTATTAGAATACCAGAATGATGGAACATGTCGTTTATATGATATAAGCGATGAAAAAATAAATAATTTAAAAAAGGATACTATTAACAAGAATAGTTATAGTGCCATATATGAATATGCGGTATCTAAATTAGGCACTTCAAAACTAACTTCTGAAACCTTATTCAATTTATTTTCTTATCCAGAAATATATGATAGATTATCTTATTTCAAGGTAGGTTCTTTTTTTATATATGCTAATAAAGAAGATAGTACTTTAGGTAAAGAATTTGATTATATATTACTACAATTGATAGGCGATTCTTTAGTTATAAGTGATATACCCCGAAAAAATAGATTTGGTTATGTTAAAGAAATAACCAACGGAATAAAATATTCCTTACTACCTAAAGATGAGATTGATATTTCATACAAAAACCAAAAAGGAGAATGCAAAACTCAAGCAAGATTTATTGATATTAAAATAGGAAGTAAGTTTGCAAGTTGTATACTACAATTACCTCAGGTAACTTATTATGATTGGGGTAGTATTTCCTCTCGAAAGACAATTTTTATAGAAAAATTTCAAGGTCAATTTCCTACACTTGAATTTTACAACGGATGTTTTGATACTCCAAATATAAATACCTATTGTATAGCAGGTAATCCAGTAAACGGATTATACCCATGTTATTTTATAGTTAATTTAACAAAAACAAATAATGAGGGTTCTCCATTATTTAGAAAAGTATCTTATGGGTATAACACAATAAAAATAAAACCTACAAAGCCGAGTTGGTGGCCTACAAGCAAAATACATCCTACTTCTGCATCTGGAAATGAAGGAGTAACAGAAAAAAGTTTTGATTTAGATTTTTATATACCTGCTGAATCTGCCATAAACTCTGAAGACGAAGGAATAATGGAAGCCTCTGAAATACGGCAATTTATACATAATTTAAATGGATTATATCCTGTTGTCTTAAAAATTGGGTTAATAAATCCAGATACTAATGAATTATATAATGATTATACTTTAGAATTTCATGGATTTGCCTCAAATAATACTGATAGAACAAGAAACAAGCAACAAGGAACTTTATCAATAAAAGTTATAGATAGAAGTTCGGTATTAAAAGATCAATTTGTTGCAAACATGCCTTTTTATGATGGATGGGGCGATGAAGGAATTTTAATAGATTTATTAAAAAAGAGCGGATATATAAGTAGTGATGAAAATGAAATAGGTAATCTATTAAAAAAATGGGCTATTACTGCAAGGCCAAGTATACCTGGAACAAAGGGGGATTATAGATTTGCCGGGGATACAGTATCATTAGGTACGAAAGATGGACCGATATGGGATTTTACATTAGGGACAAAATACATGGATTGTATAGAAAGAGTAAGAGAATATTCTGGTAAATGGTTTTTCCTTGATAGATTAGGTAATCCATGTTATGTACATCCGATGCAATATTATTTATCTTGTTTACCTGCAGAATCAGCAAATGATTCTATAGTTATACCTGGCATATCTTGTAGGTTTCATATATTTACAGAAGAAACTCCCAACAGATCTTTACCTTGGCAAAACGAAATAAGAGGATCATTAAGTTATAGAGAAAATATAACTGCTTCTTGTAATTTATTCTCAAGAATGGGTGTAACACCTGCCTGGATAGCAGGTAAAAAAGGAAATATTGAAATTAATCCTGTTGTAGCAATACTAGCATCAAGAAAACCTGCTACTGACGGAGAATTAACTTCAATAATATCTAACCCTGATAACAATAAAAGAGTATACTTTCCTTACAGGAAAATGTTAGTATATAGAAATGTAGATATGAATGATTTAGGAGTAATAGCAAGGATGGTAGATAATGAATATAAAAGAACTACTTATCCTGAAGCAGTAATATCATTTAGTACATGGGGTAGAGGAGACATACAACCCTTAGATTTAATAAAAGTAATAGAAACAAGAGAACCCAAGGTTATATTTTCTCCTATAAGTAATAATAGTACTGGTTATTTTATAGTTACTGGAATAAGGCATACTTTAGATGCGAAAGAAAAAGTTTGGAATATATCTATAGAAGGAGAAAGATTTTATTTTGATGCAGATTTTTATAGTTGTATAAAGGATTTTTATGTATAAAATAGAGGAGTAATTTAAAATGGCAAAAACAGCTTATGACATAATAATGAATAAAATAGTAAGAGAACTAAAATTAAGTAGAAATTCCGAATTATTTTTACCAGCTAATGTAAGGCCAGAAAAATATTTAAATAAAGTAGAAGAAGGACAAGGGGGTAATAGGTTTTGGAAAAAGACAATATACTAAAAGAAGGAATAATTGAGGTAAATTAAAATGCCATACTCTTATAAGTCAAATAAATTTTTACTTCCAGCTAATGTAAATGATTATTATGACCCGGAAGAAGAAAAACGGAAGGTAGATATAATTGATCGTGCGTTAGATGCGATTACCAAATTAGGTACGCCCGGTCATAAAGGACATGGTATTATCCAAGAAGGATTATATGTAGGTACTTTTATAGACAATAATTCAAGAGTAGAATTAATTCCTACTTTAAATTTTCCAGCAATATTTGCATTTATTGATTCTATACCCGTATATTCCACTGAGACTATAACTTGGTCTAACTTACAAAACAATACTACTTATTATTTATATTTAAAACTTATAGAAGATCAAGATTATATACCAGAACAAAGTTCAAGACGGTTTGGTAATATAGAACCAGTTGCCTATACTTACACAGTACCTTATGAAGATCATTTACTTGTTGCCCAAGTAAATATAACGGATGATAGTATAGGTATAATAGTTAATCCTGAAGGAAAGATAGTAATATATTCTATATCCGATTATGATGCGGATATAGATGGAATAATAGACAATACAAAGTTATTAGATGGTAAAAGTTTAGAATATATCTTAAATAGAGCCAATCATTTAGGAAGGATTGATTGGGCAACAATAGATACCTCAACTCATCAAATTTCTTCTTTAGATCTTGAAGAATCTGAAAGAGTATCTTTAAGGATAAAAGAATTATTCGGTAGTTATCTTATTTCTGGAGATTTACCTCAACCGTCTACTGGATTAGAGCATAGAATACCTTCTCAAATTGTATCTGTAGAAGGAGTAAGAGTAATAACCACAGAACAACTTCATTCCTACCTTATGGGTAGAGACACTTATATTGATGTAGGTACAGACGGTATATTATATTTTATAGAAGTTTTAAAAGGTGAAGATGAACCTAATGTAGAGCCCGGTAGATATAGATTATTTAAAGTTATAGTTGAAGAGGCAAAGAAAGCAGAAGGTAAGATAGTTATACAAAGAAGGCCTACCCCTGATGATACTATAAACATTTCAGGAACAATTTTTACTGCAGTAGATAATCCTTCACCTGGGATAAACGAATTTTACATAGGTAATACCGATACTCCTAATGGGTGGATAGAATGTGCACTATCTTTAGCTTCAGCAATAAACAATTCTGATTGTCCTGTTATAGCTAGTGTTAGTGGTAATGTTATAAATTTAGAATATAATATTGCCGGTGATATAGGTAATCAAGAAATAGTTATAAACATAAGTAAACCCGGGGATATAACTTATAAAGGATTAAGTGGTGGACATAATAATTGTATTATAGAAGTAGAAGATAGAAGAAAAGAAGCATTATCTTATTGGAAAGAACCCGTTGAAACCAAGAGTGATCTTCCTTCTAAGGCAATAAATGGAAGTACAAGATTAGTATTAGATGAAAACACTTTTTATAGATATTCTACTAATAAAAAATACGGCACTGGTAGTATTAAAATAATAGAAGCATTACCTAACGATAGATTAGAAATAGGAGATATTGTAGTAGAAGCAACCTCCGGCATTGAAAGTATAGAAAATAAACTATTTTCCATAACAGGTAGTACTACAGATACATTACAATCTCTAAAAAAGGTAATTAATTCTACAATATATCCTCCTTCTAATGTTACTGCAATACTAAAAGATGATTATTTAGAAATACGTACAAATACTACGGATTCTTCTGGAAATAAACCTATTCAATTATTAGTTGGAGATAGTAATAGGTATGAATTATCTGGAATAGAAGGTGCTAATGAAGATGAAGGATGGATACCAGTATCTGGAAGTACAAGTGGTATAAGTTATGCAGATACTACAAGAGGAATAATAAGAGATTGGCAAATTTCTACTTCTGGACAAACATTATTTACCACTCAGCCTTATGAAGATAATACATTACTGGTATTCAAAAATGGCATATACCAAGAAAGAGGGGAAGATAAGGATTATATAGAAGTAGGTAGTTCTGGAATAGAATTTAGAAGTGGATTAGATGCCGGTGATATAGTAGGATTAGTATCAATAAATCCAAGTGCTGGAATAAGTTCTTTATTTAAAGATTTAACATTGGTAACTATAAATCCACATCAAGATAAATTACCCTCTTCTTTAGATTTACAATCTCATCATAAAATACATAGTGAAATAGATCATAATGAAGTCAAGATAACTGATCCCGGTGATTTATATCTTAAACAAGGAGAATATTCTGTTTTAGGAGAGCATATAGGTGATAAATATGCTCATACTCCTAATTCATTAACTTATTATTGGAAAATATTAGAAGGCGATGAAAGCCAAAATTTTGAAGTACAAGGTTCTAATGTAAAAGATTATTCTACGTTATTATTTGATGTAAAAAGTACAGAAGCATCTGGAGTAGATTATAGTTTTTGGTATGAAGAGACATCAACGCCTTTTATAAAGGTTTTAGATACAAGCGAAACAACTCTTCCTACTGCTATTATAACAAATGAAGAAATAATATTTTTTGGTAAAGGAAAAGCATATCTCTCTTCTCAATCAGGTATAGATTGGATTACAGAAACATTTACATTAACTTCTTTAATTACAAATGCTGCTATTAGTTATAATGATAGTATTTACGTAGGTATAAATAATAATAAAGTATATAAAAGAGATGGAGTAACCAAAGTTTGGTCCGAAGAATGCGTTACTTCTGGTGTAGAAACAAAATCTTTATCTACATTTAATGATCAACTAATATTAGGTGCAGATGGCGAAATTTACCGTTATGATGAGGAAAATAAACTATATGAAGAACCTTTATTAGATTTACCCGTTGCTTGGATAACTGCACTACAAGAATACGGAGGATTATTATTTATTGCTACGCAGACACCAAATAAACTATATAAATTTGATGGAGAAGTATATTCTGAAGAAACAATCTCATTAACGGGATATATCACCCATTTTGTAAGTTATTTAGGTAAATTATATGCAGGCAGTAATGATGGTAAGATATATGTAAAGGATGGAATAGAAGGCGATTGGCAATTAGTATTATCTACAACGGGTAGTTCAACTAATTTTTCTATTTCTTTTGATGGCGGATTATATGTAGCAATAGGTAAATCTTTATATAAAAGTACTGGAAGTGATGAATTTAATAAACTCTATACTTTTGAAAAGAATATAGACAGTATTTTATCGGTTTCTCCTACTCATATTTATATTAGTTATGAAGGAGATGTATATAGATTTAATGAATTAGTTCAATCTGGGTTACAAAGAGTTCCTTATGATGGATTAGATGGTGCGTTAAATAAGGATCGTATAGTTAGTTTTGTTATATCCGATAAAGATATTCTTCAAAATATAAAGAAAACTGGTAGTTTATATATAAGATATAAACAATTTCCTACAGACAATAAATGGTATAATTATCCTGAAGTAAGTGCTGGTGGCGGTGGGGGAGGAACTAGTTTAGATGAAAAAGTTAAAGCAAGCTCTACAGATACTACTGCGGGATATTTAGATGCAAAAGTTAAGAATAGTATTGAAGTAGATAACAATAAATTACAATTAAAAGGGGATGTTTCTTCGCCAGGTAATAATAAATATTATGGAACAAATAACGAAGGTACAAAGGGATTTTTTAATTTACCTTCAAGCACAGAAGTTTCTACTTACCCAGTAGAATTTAATTTCTTAATAAGAGAAAGAATCGGCTTACAAAGTTTTGACATACAAGCCTCGCCTTATAAAAATTTTGAATCTTTAGTATTTGATAAACATAGTAATATTACTGATTCGGAAGGTTATTGGGAATTTGAAGCAGGATATTCACCTTGGAGTTTATCAAAAGATACTGATGCTCCTGTTATAAATGATTTAATAGTATTTGAAAATAAGGTTTTTGCTGCTGGTAGTAATGGTAAGATATATAAAAGCGAAGATAGCGGTATTAGTTTTACAGAAGAATGGGCTGGAGTAGGTAAGGCAATAAATTGTTTTACAACAGTTTCTGGAATTGGATTAGTTGCAGGATTAGATAGTCCTGATATTTATTATAGAAGCGGAGTAGAAGGACAGTGGGTAAAGTTTGATGATGTTCCTGTTACTAGTATAACTGCTTTAACAAATATAAATAATAAACTTTGGGTTGCTGGAAATGGAGAAGTATATCTATATTATCCTGAATTTCAAAATTGGTGGCATAATAAAGCACCTTATATAGATCTTCCAGTTACAAAAATAAGTGCAATTTCCGATTGGTATAATGGTAAAATATTTATAGGTACAGAAGGACCTTGTAGAATATATAAACAAGATGCTTCTGGAGTTTCTATAAGTCAAGAGTTTACTAGTTTTAATTCTATAAATGATTTTGCACACTATAACGGTAAAATGTATGTTTCTGTAAAAGGATCTTCAAGAGTATATGTTTTTTCTACAGAAACTCCTTTTTGGCAATTAAGTTTTTCTTGTACTGGAAATTCAATTAATTCTTTATTTAATAATTTTTATGATAATTGTCTTTATGCAGGAAACTCGGATGGGATAGTATATAAGTTTAATGGTGTGGATTGGGGGACAGATTATGATTTAAAGAGAGTTTCTGCAGTAGATTTTGTTAAATCTTTTACTTTATTAGATAGGTACTTACTTGCAGGAACGGGTAATTCTGGTAAGATATTTATTAAGAAATCTTATTATGTTGGTTGGTCAAGAATCCCAACAACCGGTATTGACGGTAATGAGTTTGCAGGTCATAAAGTTAGATATGTTCTTACAAATTCTCAAGATTTTTTAAAAGAAGGAATTTGTTATATAAGGTATAGACAAAAAAGTACTCAAGGAACATCCGATTGGGAATATGCATATTTAACAGATATTCAAACTCCACAATCACAAGGGGATTATCAATTTTATTATACGATAAAACCAGGAATAGGAAATCAACATTTTCAAGTTCAAGTTTCAAAATATAAAGATTTTTCTTCTTTCTTACTTAATAGAAAGTCTTGGGATAATCCAATAGGGTTTGAATATACACGACCTTCAGATCATCCTGATGTTTGGTATCCATTACCAGAAGATGGAGTAGATGCAACTAATTGTAAAGTAAGATATACTGTTACAGAAACTAATACTGCTTTAAGGGAAGAATTAAATAAAGTATCCCCAGAGTTTGTTAGATGGAGACAATCAGGAATTAATGGATATGGTGCTTGGGAATATGCAACTACGGGATTTATTAAACATTCTTATTCTTTTTTCAGGAGCCCGGGAATTGAGGGAAGCGGAATTGATGGATTTAGAGAATCTTTTAGTGATCAAATATTATATAAAGCAAAAGTAAGATTATCGAATCTATCTTCTAAAGAAATAGTAGTTAATTTAAAAGTTAACGAATCTTATATTTTAGAAGATAATATAGTTGTTCCTATAGGTGCATATTATGCGGAAAATTATTCATTTAAGATTTCTAATTTATTAGAAAATGATGTAATAACTTGCGATATTTTAGAAGGAGATAGTAACGTAAAGGGCATAAGTGTTTCTTTATTAACGTTAGAGTTTACAGGTTAAGGAGAGAAAATGGCTTGTGATGTAGGTTGCCAACTTTGCGATATAAGTTGTCAATATCCTTGTCAAACAGCTTGTCAGAGTTGCCAAGATTGTCAAACTTGTCAGATATGCCAACCATGCCAAACTTGTCAAATATCTTGCGATACAAGTTGCCAACATAGTTGTGAATTAGGATGTCAATCCTGCCAACCATGTCAGGCTGGTTGTGAAATAGCTTGTGAAGTACCCTGCGATGCAAATTGTCAAACGAGCCGTGATATAAATTGTTCAATAGGTTGCGATACTTGTCAAGCTTGTGATACAGATTGCCAATACTGCCAACCTTGCCAAGGATGTCAAACCTGCGATACTTGCCAATACTGCGATACATCTTGCCAAACTCAATGCGATGTAAATTGCCAATCATGCCAACCTTGTCAAGGATGTCAACCTTGTCAATATTGTCAGCCTTGTCAAACATGTCAATCACCTTGTCAGCCCTGTCAATGGTGTGATGCCTGTCAACTCTGCGATATTTCTTGTCAATTTTGCCAACCCTGTCAAGGATGTCAAACTTGTGATAGTTGTCAAGCATGCGATACTGCGTGCGAATACTGCGATGTAGTTTGTCAATTTTGCCAACCCTGCCAAACATGTCAAGGATGCGATACTTTTTGCGAACATAACTGTGAACCTTGTCAATTTTGCCAACCCTGTCAAGGATGTGATACCTGTCAAACATGTGATGCTTGCCAAAACTGTGATGCAGTTTGTCAAGGTCCTTGTGATACTGCATGCCAATCCTGCGAGCCTTGTCAAGGATGCCAAGGATGCGATAGTTGTCAAATATGTGAACCCTGTCAAGGATGTCAGGTCTGTCAATATAGCTGTCAAATACCTTGCGATGTTTGCCAAACTGGCTGTGAATTAACATGCCAAGAATGTGAAACATGCCAAGGATGTGAAATAACTTGTCAATATGCTTGTGATACAGATTGCCAAATGAGTTGCATGATAAATTGTCAAATATGTCAAACTTGTGATATTTCTTGCCAATCATCTTGTCAATTATCATGCCAGTACTGCGATACTTGCCAATTCTGCGATACATGTCAAACTGGTTGTGAAGTATCTTGTCAAGCATTTTGCCAAGCAATATGTCAGCCGTGTCAAAATTGTCAACCATGCCAAACACCTTGTCAATTATCATGTCAAGGTAGTT
>ERZ795051.6049-NODE-6049-length-10287-cov-8.162236_pt1 | contig 10287 bp, 6 predicted proteins | sample MGYA00375135_ERZ795051 | MGnify/ENA primary metagenome ERZ795051 (study PRJEB30180, sample SAMN05720222) | activated sludge metagenome | isolation source: Anaerobic digester | place: Japan | collected 2015-05-26 ... | reverse complement strand
CGGGAAGGAATTACAAAGAAATGGGGTATTAGATATTGGGAATTTGTTCTCACCCCCCTCCCTCCGCCCTTCACGAGCCCGTACTCAATCTTGTAAAAGGCGCCCGGCACTGAAAACCCCCCACCCCTTTTCCACGATCCGAAAAACAGGTGATGTGGGAGTATTTCCCGCCGGGAGGAAACAGGCGCAGATGGCCATGATCAGGAACAGGATAAGAATCGTGCGGTGTTTATTCATCACATCATCCCCCCCCGGTGTGCTCCGGAAAGAATGGAGAGCACTATACGGGAAAGGTTAAAGAGCTTTGGAAGGGGGGGAAGGCACAGTGACAGAAGCGAAGATGAGGGAGATCTGCACATGCCCCCTCACTGGACGCACCACACCGCCGGAACAAGGGATAGGTGACCCAGGCAGGGCGAGGGGGTGGTCAGCGGGGGATTGTATTCGTAGAGATGACTGCCGGGGATGCAGGACGGGCCGGGTCACTGAGAGGACTGTAACCGGGGTGCGGATCGCACTCTTCCTGACACCTCTCTGGACATAGTCTGCCATGTTGCTGAGACTCCTGCCCTCATTTGAGGGCTGGAGGGAGGTGGGAAGAAATTATTTAAAAATAGTGAGTTGAATCTCAGAATCAACAGAGATACAGCCTCTTTTGGAAAAACAAAACCCATTGAAAATGAATTATATTGGAGAAGGATATCTGTTGATAATTACTTTAAGTCATAGAATAAAAAAACAGCATAAAAATTTATCACTCCATTCAATTAACTCAAAGATCAGTGCCTATGATGCAATTAATTGAAAAAAGGAATTCAGCATATCAAACAAAGATATTCTTAAAACAGAATAATTCAAGAACTAACCTTCACATTAATCAAACGAAGACCGATTATTATCAAAAACAACAACAAATGAAGGATAAATCGAGGGAATCTTCAGTAATGATTGATCCTTCAATTTTAATGAATTCGAAGAAGATGCAGAATATTATCAATAAAATAAATCAAGAGGAAATTGATTACATCTTTTATCTTCCTTCAACTTTTATGAATTTTATTTCTGATTCGAATTTTTTCAATAAAGAGGACAGAACCGATTTTTGGCAATTTATGATTAAGAAAAACCGAATTCGTAAACCATTAAATCCAAATGAAATTCTGGGAAAGATTAAAAATAATCAGATTTATTTTGCATCATACGCATTCGATAAAGAGTTGGCCATTAAAAAATATCCCTCTTTTCATGAAGATCTTCAAAAATTGATAAAAAATCCATTAATAAGCGATTTATATTTTGAGGAATGGATATTTTTACAACAGAACTCCTGGATTATTGGAAATTCTCGCTATATGTTTGATATATTTAGCAAAGTTGGCGCAATAAGTATTGAATTGAGTAAAAAATCCGTTGATAAATTGATGAGATTAACTCTTCATAAAAAAGACGAAGTATTATCAAGATTTGATAAATTACGAGCTTTAGGCAAATGGATTGCGGTTGGTGGTGATACAATTAGTCCGTATTTCAATCCAGATATTGCTGCAACATTGATACTTCCAATAGGTGTATTTTTTTTATTCGATCCCTAGGTAAAATTGAAATTTTTCGATAGAGAAAAAGAGTTTTCGACAAGGAAAATCATCGAATGGATACAGTATATCAATGCTTTTGTCATCCCTTTTCAGAAGTAGTGTCGAATCATTATACCAAAGAAGAGGTGTCGAACATTTACGACATTTTTGCCAAAGTTACGAGTATTTCCTGAAAACAAGGCGTTTACATTCCGGACAGGATGCCGGTTCTTAATTTGTTGTGAGTGAATCGGAAAATCCACTACCAACAATAAGAGTCCCTGATGTCTATCCACAAGGACATTGAGCTTCAATCATCAGTTTCATTCATTCAAATCCAGTTTATGAATCGATATTTCCCTTTTTTAAATAAATCATACTGGAAATCGAAAAATATAACGATCGTCTCTCCAATTATACATGTTATTGTATCATGGTCACGCCGATGAACAACCATATTGAGAACCGTCTTTGGGCTGCAGCGGATCAGCTCTGGGCCAACTCTCCTTTAAGGCCCTCCGAATATTCGAATCCTGTGCTTGGGCTAATCTTTCTCAAATATGCAGATTTCAAGTTCGGCAAAGTCGTCTCGGATATAAAGGCCGAATACAGGACATCGAGACGGCGCTCCCCCTCAAAATCCGATTTTCAGTCGAGGATAGGCCTTTTCATCCCCGATAAGGCCAGGTTCTCCTACCTCAAGTCCCTTCCTGAGGGAGCGGATATCGGCAAGGCAATCAACGACGCGATGAAAGCCATCGAGTCGGAAAATGAAGAACTCCGGGATGTGCTGCCGAAGAACTACCAGAGGATCGATAATCCCACACTCTTTGAATTGATCCGGATCCTCTCTTCCATTCCGGACGACATCGAGGGCGATGCGTTCGGCAAGATATACGAGTATTTCCTTGGAAAGTTCGCGATGAAGGAGGGGCAGAAGGGTGGGGAGTTCTTCACACCGACCAGCCTGGTCCGGCTTATCGTTGAGGTCATCGAGCCCTACCACGGTTTCATCCTGGACCCGGCATGTGGATCGGGTGGCATGTTTGTTCAGAGTGCCCGGTTCGTTGAGAACCATAAGAAGAACCCCACTTCCGAAATCTCGATGTATGGGACCGACCGGGTGACCGAAACCATCCGGCTCTGCAAGATGAACCTCGCGGTGCATGGACTATCCGGAGATATCCGGGAAGCGAATTCCTACTACGAGGACCCGCACCAATCGTTCGGGAAGTTCGATTTTGTGATGGCCAATCCCCCCTTCAATGTCTCCGGGGTGGATAAGGAGCGGGTGAAGGATGACAAGCGGTTCTCGCTTGGAATCCCATCGACTGACAACGCGAACTATCTCTGGATCCAGATCTTCTATCACTCATTGAGCGAGAAGGGTCGAGCAGGGTTTGTGATGGCGAACTCTGCCGCTGATGCCCGGGGAGTGGAAATGGAGATCCGGAAGAAGCTCATCCAGTCCGGTGCGGTTGACGTCCTCATCAGTATCGGTCCGAACTTCTTCTACACCGTAACCCTGCCCTGCACTCTCTGGTTCTTCGACCGGGCAAAGCCAAAGACCGAAAAGAATGGGACGGTGCTCTTCATCGACGCCCGGAATATTTTCCGGCAAATCGACCGTGCCCACAGGGATTTCGAACCGAAGCAGATCGAGTTCCTCGCAAATATCGTCCGGTTGTATCGGGGGAAGCCAACGGAATCCCGCTGCGAGAGTGATTCAATGATGCAGGAGCATTTTCCTGATGGCGTATATCGGGATGTCCCAGGACTCTGCAAGGTGGCCACTGTTGCGGATATCGAGGCACAGGGATGGAGCCTGAATCCGGGTCGGTATGTGGGAGTAGCCGAACGAAAAGACGATGATTTCGATTTCCGCGAACGATTGGAAGAGTTAAATGAGGAGCTGGAACGACTCAATGCTGAGGCAAGAAAATTAGAGGACCAAATATCTCATAATATCATATTAATTTTGGAGGAAAGACTCTTTTGACGAAATTAATGCCATTTCGCGATTTTGTTGAAATAAATCCAAAAGTGGAATTAAAACGAGGATTAGAGTATCCTTTTATTGAAATGGCAATAGTAACACCCGGCCGACGGTATATTAGAACTGATGAAAAAAGGGTTTATTCTGGGGGGGGATCAAAATTCTCTCCCCGAGATATTCTTTTTGCTCGAATTACTCCATGTTTAGAGAACGGAAAGATTTGTCAATTTATTGATGAAAATAATCAAAATGGATTTGGTTCAACGGAATTTTTTATTTTTAGGGCAAAGCCTGGTATTTCAGACCCTGCATTTGTTTATTATCTTGTTTCGACTGAAACTATAAGAAAACCCGCAGAAAAAAGCATGTCAGGTGCATCTGGACGACAAAGAGCGGATCTTTCATCAATTCAGGATATTATGATTGATGTCTATCCCCTCCCCATCCAACGCAAAATCGCCGCTATCCTCTCCGCCTATGATGACCTCATCGAGAACAACACCCGGCGCATCAAGATCCTCGAAGAGATGGCGCAGGCCATCTACCGCGAGTGGTTCGTGCACTTCCGCTTCCCGGGGCATGAGAGCGTGCGTATGGTGGAGTCGGAGTTGGGGTTGATTCCGGAGGGATGGGAAGTGAAGAACCTGTTCGAAATCGCCGAGGTAACCTATGGATTTCCATTTAAATCAAATCTTTTTACGTCTAATCCAACAAATAAACCAGTAATTCGTATTAGAAATATCCCCAATGACTATACTGATAATTTTACTAATGAGACTGTATCTGAAAAATTTCAAGTAAAAAATGGAGATTTACTTATTGGAATGGATGGAGATTTCCATATGGGCAAATGGGCTGGTGGAATAGCATATTTGAACCAGCGAATAGTTAGGTTACGTCCAAAAATCGAAATATCTCCTTATTACCTATTTTTAGCACTCCAGAAACCAATACATTTTTTTGGTTCCACGATTACGGGAACAACTGTTGCTCACTTAAGTGATAAGGATTTAAAATCTATCAATTTAATGATTCCAGGTAAAATATTTATTAAAAAAATAAATGAAAATTTGGACTTTTTATTTAAATTTGAAATTTTATTAAAAATAAAAAATGCAAATCTCCGCCGCACCCGCGACCTCCTCCTTCCCAAGCTCATCTCCGGTGAGCTGGACGTTTCTGAACTGGACATCACAATCCCCGAGGAAAATACATGAGTGAAACGGTCTTCAAACAGGTAAATTACACATTGAGTTCTCTTGTTGATAGCATCGAACTGGGCAATATCGGTCTTCCTGATATCCAGCGCCCGTTTGTCTGGAAGAATGCAAAGGTCAGGGACCTGTTCGATTCAATGTATCGGGGCTATCCGGTCGGGTACCTGCTCTTCTGGCAAAATGCCCTGTCTGAAGGCGTACGAACCATCGGCCTCGACAAAAAACAGAGGGCGCCAGGTCTCCTCATCGTTGACGGCCAGCAACGGTTGACGTCCCTCTATGCCGTGGTGAAAAGGATCCCTGTCACCCGTGCAAACTTCCAGAAAGAGCAGATTCGAATCGCCTTCAACCCGTTACAGGAAAAATTCGAGGTTACGGATGCCGCCATCGAGCGGGACAAATCCTACATCCCTGACATCTCGATTCTCTGGAGCAAAGACACTGACATGTTCGAAGTGGTGGACAATTACCTCTCCGAACTGAAAAAGTCCCGGGAAATCACCAGCGAGGAAGAGAAGAAAATCAAGAAAAGCATCTCAAAACTCCAGAACCTCCTCTCTTTCCCTTTCACCGCCCTCGAACTCTCGCCAGAGATTGGAGAAGAGGATGTCGCCGACGTCTTTGTCCGCATCAACAGCAAGGGCACGCCTCTCAACCAGTCCGATTTCATCCTGACACTCATGTCGGTATTCTGGGATGAAGGAAGATCTCAACTGGAGCAATTCTGCAGGGATGCCCGCCAGCCTTCAACCAGGGGACCTTCACCGTTCAACTACTTCATCAAGCCAGAACCCGATCAGCTGCTCAGGGTCTGCGTGGGACTGGGATTCAAACGTGCCCGGCTCCAGTATGTCTACTCCCTCCTGCGTGGCAAGGACCTGGACACCGGTCAGTTCAGCGACGAACGACGGGTTGCCCAGTTTGAGATACTGAAGAAAGCGCAGGAACGGGTGCTCAACCTCCAGTACTGGCATGACTTCATGCATTGTCTCCGGTATGCAGGGTTCCGGAACGATAAAATGATCAGCTCCAGGAACACCCTGCTCTTCTCTTATATTCTCTACCTCATGGGCAGAACCGAATACAAGGTGGAGGAATTCAGGCTCCGGAGGGTAATCGCCCGATGGTTCTTCATGGCCAGCCTGACAGGACGGTACACCAGTTCGCCCGAATCCGCATTGGAGTTTGACCTCGCCCGTTTCCGTGAAGTGAAAGATGCAGAACAGTTCGTGAGCATATTGGAACGCGCCTGCGAACTTGCGATGCCCGAGGATTTCTGGACCATCACCCTGCCAAACGATCTCGCTACATCGTCGCCTCAGAGTCCGTCACTCTTTGCGTATCATGCTGCTCTCGTCCTCATGGAAGCAAAGGCACTGTTCTCCAATCAGAAAGTCGCGGATTTCCTCGATCCTGTTTCGCAGGGAACAAAGAGTGGTGTTGAACGCCATCACCTGTTCCCACGGGCATACCTCTCGAAAATCGGCATCACGGAACAACGGGACATCAACCAGATCGCAAATTATACCCTCGTTGAATGGGGAGACAACATCAAAATTTCAGACCAGGCTCCCGCAGAATATCTCTCAACCTTCAAAACCCGGTTCGGAAGAGATGAACTGAACCAAATGTATCAGTGGCATGCCCTTCCGGAAAACTGGGAGCAGATGCAGTACCGGGAATTTCTCGAAGCCCGGCGGGTGCTCATCGCTCGTGTCATCCAGAAAGCCTACCAGATCCTCACCGCTGAAAAGAAAGGGGAGATTGCACAAACCTCTGTGAGCATCGACAAGATGGTGGAGACTGGCGAATCAACCTATATCGAATTCAAATCCACGCTCAGGATGAACCTGCATACCGGAGTGAAAGATCCGAAAATGGAACTTGCGGTATTAAAGACCATCGCGGGCTTCCTCAATACCCATGGTGGAACCCTGATGATCGGGATATCTGATGACGGTACAGTCCTCGGTATTGCTGGCGAAGGATTCGAGAACGAAGATAAGATGAGTCTCCACCTCGTCAATCTGATCAAGGACCGGATGGGTCCGATATTCCTTCCCTTCATTCACATCCGGTTCGAGGACTACAAGGACAACCGGGTGATGATAGTGGAATGCACAAAAGCAAAATCGCCCGTATATGTGAAAGACGGAACCATTGAACGGTTCTACATCCGCACCGGGCCATCGACATCAGAACTTACGGCAAGTCAGATCCAGGATTACATTAAACAAAGGTTTAGTCCATGAAGCCCGGTCGAGGGAATGACTATTCCGAAGACGCGCTCGTTGAACAACCAGTCATTCACCTGTTTGAGGATCTCCACTGGAAAACCGCCAATTGCTATGATGAGACATTCCTCCCCGGAGGCGGATCACTCGGCAGGGAGACACCTGAGGAAGTGGTCCTGGTCAGACGACTCAAACCCGCACTGAAAAAATTGAATCCGGACCTGTCTCCGGATGTCATCGACCTCGCCATTGCGGAAATCACCCGGGACCGGAGCACTATGAGCCCGGTGAGTGCGAACCGGGAGATCTACCAGATGCTCAGGGAAGGGGTGCGGGTACAATACAGGAATCCGCAAGGGGAGTCAGTCACCGAGAACGTAAAGATCATCGACTGGAACAATCCGGAGAATAACAACTATTTTCTTGCATCCCAGTTCTGGGTCTCGGGAGACCTCTACAAGAGGAGGGCAGACCTTGTAGGATTCGTCAACGGGATCCCCCTCGTATTCATCGAACTGAAAGCCTCCCACAAGGACCTGAAGAAAGCATACAAAGATAATTTCCGCGACTATAAGACGAGCATCCCGCAACTCTTCTGGTACAACGGCATCGTCATCCTCTCGAACGGAAGCCGGAGTGTTATCGGGACCATCACCTCCGAATGGGAACACTTCAACGAATGGAAACGAATCAATTCGGAGGGAGAGGAAGGAATCGTCTCGATCGAGACCATGATTCGGGGGACCTGCGACAGGGAGAAGCTCCTCGACCTCATCGAGAACTTCACCCTGTTTGTGGAGGTCCCGGGCGGAACCGCGAAGGTCATCGCGAAGAACCACCAGTTCCTCGGGGTAAACAATGCCATTGAGGCCCTGAAAGGCATACGGGAGAATCAGGGGAGGCTTGGGGTCTTCTGGCACACCCAGGGGAGCGGGAAGAGCTACTCTATGATCTTTTTCTCCCAGAAAGTCCTCCGAAAATTATCCGGGAACTGGACCTTCGTCATCGTGACAGACCGGCTCGAACTGGACGAACAGATCTACCAGAACTTTGCGCATTCCGGTGCTGTCCGCGAAACCCAGGCAAGGGCAGAGAGCGGGGAGGATTTACAGCGTCTCCTCCGGGAAGACCATCGCTACATATTCACCCTCATCCAGAAATTCCGGACCGAAAAAGGGGAGACCTATCCCGTGCTCACCACCCGCTCGGACATCATCGTCATTGCTGATGAAGCACACCGGACCCAGTATGATACCCTCGCCTTGAACATGCGAACCGCCCTTCCCAATGCAGCGTTCATCGCCTTCACCGGGACTCCTCTCATCCAGACCGAGGAGAAGACCCGCGAGGTCTTCGGCGATTACGTCAGCGTATATACCTACCGTCAGTCAACAGAGGACGGAGCGACTGTCCCGCTCTACTACGAGAACCGCATCCCCGAGCTTCAACTCACGAACCTGAACATCAACGAGGATATCGAGAAGATCATCGAGGCAGCAGAACTCGATCCAGAACAGGAGAAGAAACTGGAACGGGAGTTCTCCAGGGACTACCACCTCATCACCCGGGACGACCGGCTCGAACGCATTGCAAAAGATATCGTGACTCACTTCACCGGCCGGGGCTACCAGGGGAAGGCCATGGTGGTCTCCGTCGACAAAGCCACCGCGGTTAAGATGTACGACAAGGTCCAAAAATACTGGAAGGAACATCTTCGCAATCTGGAGGTCCAATATCGGACAGCCCAGGGTGAAGAGAAAGAAAGACTGGGTAATCTCATCAATTTCATGCATCGGACCGATATGGCAGTAGTGGTCTCCCAGTCCCAGAACGAGATCGAGGATCTCCGGGAGAAGGGAGTCGATATCGTCCCTCACCGGGCGAGGATGGTCCGGGAAGACCTGGCGACCAAGTTCAAGGATCCCGATGATCCGCTCCGGCTGGTATTTGTATGTGCCATGTGGCTGACCGGGTTCGATGCCCCCGCCTGTTCTACGATCTACCTGGACAAACCGATGAAGAACCATACCCTCATGCAGACCATCGCCAGGGCAAACCGGGTCTTTGGCGAGAAGAACAACGGGTTAATTGTTGATTATTACGGGGTATTCAAGGACCTGCAAAAGGCACTCGCCATCTATGCGCCGGTCGGAGCGGGAGATGATTCCACACCCATCAAAGACAAGGGACAACTCATTGCCTTGCTCAACCAGGTATTGCGTGAAACGCAGGCATTCTGCGAAGCTCACGGAATAAACGTCCAGGAAATCATCAACGCCCGCGATCTCCAGAAGCTGAAGCTCCTGGACGATGCGGTTGCTTCAATCATCGTAAACGATGCCTCAAAACAGACCTACCAACAATTGGCCTCAGATATTAAACGCCTCTTCAAAGCAATCAAGCCGGATCCAATAGCGAACGAACTTATTCCCCAGTGCATGTTCTATCTCGTCCTTTCAGCGAAAATCCGCGAGCTCACCCCAACACCAGATATCTCCGAAGTGATTTCAGAAATCGACAAACTCCTCGACCGATCAATAGCGGCCGAAGGATACATCATCCGACCTCCGGAACTGCTCGACTTGAGCCAGCTCGACCTCGACAAACTCCGGCAACGAATCGAGAAACAGAGGATCCAGCAGAAACGGATAGAACTCGAAAGATTGAGGAGCATTGTCGAGCGGAAAATCACCCAGATGGTCACAGTCAATCGGACCCGGATTAATTACCTCGAAAAATTCCAACAAATGATCGCCGAATATAACGCCGGGAGCCTGAACATCGAAGAACTCTTCAGACAACTGATGATTCTTTCTCGGGAACTCCAGGAAGAAGAGAGGCGTTCGATTCGCGAGAATTTGACCGAGGAAGAATTGACTGTTTTCGACTTGCTCACCAAGCCTGATATGCATCTCACCAAAGAAGAGGAGAACCAGGTCAAACGTGTGGTGAAGAAACTTCTCGAAACTTTGAAGCGAGAGAAACTCGTGCTGGACTGGAGGAAACGGCAGCAGACAAGGGCGACAGTCCGCGTGTGTATCGAGAATATCCTCGATCAGCTGCCTGACAAATACGATAAGGAAGTGTATCAGCAGAAATGCGATACTGTCTACCAGTATGTGTTCGACACCTATCCGACAGCGATCGCAACAGTATCAGGATAAAGCCAGATTGATTTTTTTAAGGAGGGATTAAGGAAAGGCTCTACCCTCTCCCCCCTCCCTTCACGAGCCCGTACTCGATCTCGTAAAAGGCATGCGGCACGG
>ERZ795051.6045-NODE-6045-length-10292-cov-3.256520_pt1 | contig 10292 bp, 8 predicted proteins | sample MGYA00375135_ERZ795051 | MGnify/ENA primary metagenome ERZ795051 (study PRJEB30180, sample SAMN05720222) | activated sludge metagenome | isolation source: Anaerobic digester | place: Japan | collected 2015-05-26 ... | reverse complement strand
GGGAGGGTATAGCCCTTCGATCCGCCACCCGTAACCACGATCCCGCCCCTCCCCAAGTTGATCGGAGGAGTGCCGGTCACGAGCTTGTAGGCGATCTTGCTGAGCAGGTTCATCTGGTCGAACCGCTGCGCCAGCATGAATACGCCGGCTGGAGCCGTGAAGAGGAGCTTGGGCTCGGCTTTGCTCTTCAGGAATTTCAAAAGGTTCTCCTTGTTTGGCACGAGCTTCTGCCACTGCGTGCCAGGATTCTCGCCTTCCACGAGGTTCATCCCGTAAAGCAGCTCGATGTTCTTGCACTCGAGGGTGAGATGGACGAACGCAACGAAGCTGAGCTTGTATCTCAGTTCAGGCGCGGCCATGAAGAGCGCGATGCCCTTCCCCTCGCTCAGCATGCTACCGTATACATGCTCGAAGAGCGCCGTGTTAGCCTTTATCATTATGGCGAGATCAAGTGGGCTCCGGTATACCTTCACTGGATCCTTCCCTGTTGTCCCGCTGGACTGGAAGTACTCCCCTCCGCCCTCGACGCCATCTATAAGAAAGGCCTTGTGCCCGTCGCCCCGGAGCATATCCGAGGGTATTGCAAGCTTTGCCAGGTCTGGGAAGTCGGCGTTCCTCGGAGTGATGTGAAGACGGTCGTAGAGGTTCCGGTAGTACGCGCTCCTCTCGCCGAAGAAGGCGAGCGCGTCCCTCAACAGTGAACGTCTGAGTGATACCAGGTAATCAGGGGACTTGCTGAACAGAGTGTTGTCGTTAATGAGGTCCCAGACCTTCCTGACGTACGGCTCCGCGTGCATCCTGCTCTTTGAGGCAACATCGAAGATTTCAGAGGCGTTCATTGGTAAGCACCAAAACGAACTAAGCATATGTATCCGGAGGTTAAAAAGAGTAAGTGTCGGACCGGCTAAGGGGGCCGTTTCCATAGCCGGCAGGGCAGTCATCCGCTGGCGGTATGTGCGCAGCCAAGATTTATAATTGGGGCGATAGTTCAAGTCTTCAGGTTTGGCGGGTTGCTGGAATGATGATCCGAGCGCATGGTTTAACCAAGACCTACAGGAGCTTGAAGGCGGTGGACCAGGTCGACCTGGAGATAGAGGAGGGGGAGATATTTGGGCTGCTCGGTCCGAACGGCGCGGGGAAGACGACGCTCCTGTCCATGTTCGCCACCCTGCTGAGACCGACAGAGGGGGAGGCGACCCTGAACGGGTTCAGCATAACTAAGCAACCGGGTAGCGTCAGGAAGTCGATAGGCATGGTATTCCAGGCGCCGAGCTCGGATGACATTCTAACGGGCCGCGAGAACCTCTACCTGCATGCGCTCATGTATGGCGTACCGAAGGAGGGGAGGCGGAGGCGGATAGACGAGGTATTAGAGCTGGTTGATCTGCAGGAGAGGGCGAGCGACAAGGTCAAGACTTATTCCGGGGGCATGAGGAGGAGGCTGGAGCTCGCTAGGGGGCTACTGCATAAGCCAAAGATCCTACTCCTTGATGAGCCCACCCTTGGGCTCGATCCCCAGACCAGGGAGCACATATGGGGATACATCGAGGGGCTTGCCAAGAGAGAGAAGGTCACGGTCATAATCACGACGCATTACATGGAGGAGGCGGATGCCCTCTGCGACAGGGTGGCAATAATCGACCACGGGAGGATTATCGCCCTGGATTCCCCTGCAAGCCTCAAGATGAAGATAGGCAATAGTATGATAATCGCAAAGGTCAAGGAGCCCCGGCTGGAGAGCATAAGGAGGCTCCCGTATGTAAGCAGGGTCGATGTGAACGACGGCAACGTGAGCATCGTGCTATCTGACGCGGGGGCGCACATACAGGAGATCCTCGGCCTCTTGGGGGAGGCCACCCATGTCGAGCTGAGGGAGCCGACGCTGAATGATGTCTTCTTGCAGCTCACCGGGAAGGAGATAAGGGCAGAGTCGGCCGAGGGGTGGGCGGAGAAGTTCGTCATGGGGGACGGCAGATGAGCGAGCTGTTGGGCTTGTATGCACTGTGGTATAGGGAGGTCAAGGTCTTCTTCAGGGAGAGGTCACGCATCGTGTCGTCGGTAGTGAATCCGCTGATCTGGCTAATCGCCTTCGGCGGGGGGCTGGGCGCGTCGATATCGTTCGGAGGGGCGGATTACCAGTCGTTCATATTCCCTGGCGTAATAATGATGACGACCCTCTTCTCGTCGATATTCTTTGGGATGTACATAGTCTGGGACAAGAAGATCGATTTCTTCAAGGAGGTCCTTGTCGCGCCGCTCTCCAGAACGACCCTCTTCGCAGGGAAGATGCTCGGAGGATGCACGGATGCGCTCATACAGTCAGCGATACTGATCGCGCTTGGCCCGTTATTCGGCGTCAGCTACACGCTCTTCGGGCTGGGGATCATTGCGGTCTTCATCGTGCTTATAGCGGCAGGGGCCACGAGCCTCGGCCTGGCGATAGGGGCGCAGATGTCCAGCTTCGAGGGCTTTGGGCTCATACAGTCTTTTGTAGTCATGCCGCTCTTCTTCCTCAGCGGCGCGCTCTATCCGATAGACAGCCTGCCGTTGTGGCTGAAAGGAATAACCTACCTCAACCCACTCACCTACGCGGTTGATGGTATGCGGGGCGCCCTCCTTAACCTGAATGCGTTTCCAATCATCTTTGATGTGGGGGTCGCCGCCGCGTTCGTTGCAGTTTTGGTTGCGATCGGGACGATAGCGTTCCAGAGGATGAATTAGCGTAGGGACAGCTCACGGCGTGTTTGGATCCGGCGCCGTGCCTCCACCGTCGTGCGTGTGTTCGTGTTGATGTGCTGGCTCATGCTCATGCTCATGCTCATGCTCATGGCTTTCGCCATTGTGCTCATGCTGCAGCGCCCTGAAGTTTGAAGCAGCGCGCCTTATGACCTCAGGTAGAGCGGGATGTATGTGAATGGCACCAAGTATGTTCATTATAGATCCGTGACCGCAGCGCATGGCTACTATGACCTCGTGGATTATGGAGGCGGCGTCAGTTCCCATGATATGGCAACCCAGTATTACGAGGCTTGTCGGATCCAAGAGGAACTTCACGAAGCCGGTCCTGTCTTCAATAGCCAGCCCCATGCCAGAGTCGATGTAGTTCCATTTGGCAACGACGTATCTCGCGCCCTCCTCTTTCAGCTGCCGCTCCGTCTTTCCAACGCCAGCGATCTGGGGGGATGCAAAGATTGCATGCGGCATGGCGTAATAGTCCACGGCCATCTTCTGCTCCGGCGCCAGAATGTTCTGCAGTGCATAATCGGATTCATGGTTCGCGGCGTGCTTGAACGGGAACCGCCCGATTATATCCCCCAAGGCAAAGGTCCCCGGAGAGGTGGTCTCGAGATAATCATCCGTTATGATATATCCCCTAGAGTCGACCCTCACGCCGGCGTTCTGAAGGTCCAGAAGATCAGAGTTGGGCACCCTTCCAACGGCGACCAGCAACGCATCAGAGTTGATGACGCTTCGCGCCCTTGTTTGGGTATTCTCAATCGTGACCGAATATACGCCGTTGGAACGGGATACCTCGACTGCCTCCGATCGCGTATAGACGCGATATTTCTCACCCATTATGTGCGTGAAATGCTGGGACACCTCCTCGTCTTCGGACGGTATAAGGAGACCTCCACGCTGCACGATGGTGACCTTTGTGCCAAGCGACCCATAGAAGTGGGCAAGCTCTGCAGCGATGTAGCCTCCGCCCAAGATCGCCAATGAGGCGGGCTGGCGGTTCAGGCGCAGAGCATCATCGCTCGTCATGAAGCCGGCTCCAGCCAGCCCCTTTATCTGTGGGATGTTGGGACAGCTGCCCGCGGCTATGAGCACCTTCTCTGCGGCTAGCGTCTGTCCGGCGACCTCAACTGTCCTTGGTGCCGTGAACCGGCACTGCCCCTTGTAGAGCACGGGGTTCGACGAGTGCTGGAGTGCAGCCTCGATCCTGGCAGACTCGCCATCAACCTCGTCGGTCACCCTCTTGACAAGTGAATCGAAGTTGACGGCGAAGCCGCTCGTCTTGATGCCGAAGAGCTCAGCCCTTTTGATGGACTCGGCAACATCTGCGCTGTGTATGAGCATCTTCGACGGTATGCACCCCTTGTTCAGGCATGTCCCGCCTAGGGCGCCCTTCTCAATGATTGCTACCTTCTTGCCAAAGTTGGAGGCGGCGACCGCCACGTCAAGCCCGGACCCGCTCCCAATCACTATCAGATCATAAAGTTCCATGCGAATGCCTCCATTGCACATGTCAGTCAAGCAGAGGTATCGGGAAGGTCGACCATCAAATCGTTCCCATCGACCTTGACTCGATAGGTCTTGGCGTCGCCGGTCTTCAGCTTGAGAAAACCGATCTTTGGTCCTGATATCGCCTTCCCTGTCCTTATGTCAAACTTCGAACCATGCCTGGGGCAGGTCACTACGCCGCCCTCGACTGTCCCCTTTGACAGGTCGGCGCCGGCATGGGTGCAATTACCGGCTATAGCGAAGTAGGCGCCCGCCACGTTTGCGACAACGAGCTCGTGCCCCTTAACGGGGTAGCGCTTCATGTCGCCCGGAGGCAGGTCACTTAACACGGCAACCTTGATGAGTACCATAAGAAATTCCTTCTGCGGCGGTAACTCTCGCAGAGGATAAGATAAGATTGCCGAGTGCCGCATAGTCGGGGTTTTATAGTACTGCGCCAATTTTTTCATGCAGGTGTGGAAGGTGGAAGTCTACGATGTCATCGTCATAGGAGGGGGACCGGCAGGCGTTACTGCTGCCGTCTTCGCCCGCAGGAAGCTCCTCAAGACGCTGCTGATAAGCAAGAATGTGGGCGGGCAGGTGCTGCTCACGGACAACATTGAGAATTATACCGGATACGAGGGGAGGACGGGCACGGGCCTAGCGGACATCTTCGAGCGACAGCTCCAGTCGGTCTCGTCTGAGGTCGTCAGTGATGTCGCAACGGAAGTGGTGAAGGATGGTGACGCCTTCAGAGTCAGGTGCGAGGAGGGGGAGTACCACGGAAGGACGGTCATAGCAACCGGCGGCAGCAACGCCAAGATGCTGGGGGTCCCGGGCGAGGAGAGGTACTTTGGCAGTGGCGTCTGCGTATGCGCAACATGCGATGCGCCGATGACCAGGAACAAGGACGTGGCGGTGGTAGGCGGCGGAAATGCTGCATTCCAGAGCGCGGAGCTGCTTGCGAGGTTTGCGAAGAAGGTGTATGTGGTACACCGCAGGGGCGCATTCAGGGCTGATGCGATCCTCGTGGAGAGGCTCAGGAAGACGCCGAACGTGGAGTTCCTGCTCGGCAAGACAGTACTTGAGATCAGGGGTTCCGCCAAGGTCGAGTCGCTCAGGGTAAGGGACAGCGCGTCGGGAGGAGAGACCGAGATACAGGTCCAGAAAGTCTTCGTCGAGATAGGGAGAGAGGTCAAGCTCGATTACATCAAGGGGCTCGTCAAGATGAACGAGCGGGGGCAGGCGATCGTCGATAGGCTGCAGAGGACATCGTGCAAGGGCCTCTTCGCGGCAGGAGACATAACAGACCTCCCCTACGGCCAAGCAATAATCGCATCAGGTCAGGGGGCCGTTGCAGGACTGGCAGCATACGACTACATCATGGGCAATGCCTGCAGGGTCTGAGAGCGGTGCTAGGGGGCGATCAGAGCAGCATAGGCTGGCTGCGACCGCCCACGTCGCCCCTGCCCTCATGCGCCTTCCCTAGCCTGAAGGCAAGCTCGGCGGCCTCAACGGGGTCGCTCACGAAGCGGATCCTACTGAGCTTGCGGTGGTCGATGTGTCCGTCGGGGAAGAGGGAAGAGAGCCGTTCTGCCATCATGCCGGTCCCCTTCAATGCGATTATCGGTTTCCCGAGGTTGTATGCGATGGATACCTCGGTCAGCGTCCCGACGCCCCCGGCGACGGCGATTGCAGCGTCGCTGCTCCTGACGAGCATGGCGCTCCTCATGGTGAAGGTCTGCCCCGTCAGTATCCTGATGGTGTTATAAGGGTTGTGCCACTCGTTATCGGTCCCTATGCCCTCCGCCTCCCGGGCCATTATGCCCACAGTAAGCCCGCCGGCCTTCACAACTGCCTCAGAGATGACATTCATCAGACCGCCGCTGCCCCCAGTTAGGACGGTGCATTTCCGCTCCGCGAGTGCCCTGCCTAGCGCCCGCGCCTTCTCGGCAACGTCTTCCGGTACCTCATCGTAGGTTGTGAAGATGCCTATCTGCACCATGAGTCCCCCTTGCGCGCAACGGGTATATTTGCGTATGGCACGGCGCCGCAGACGGCGGCCCCGCGCCGGCGCCCAAAATCAGAAATATTAGGAGGAGCCGCCTCTTGGGATTTGACACTTATGGATGACCTTCTGTCATCGTTCTCCAAGCCCATACAGCGGATAGTCACGGAGAAGGGATTCGGGGGATTCACTGAGCCGCAGAAGAGGGCGATCCCACTCATAGCCGCGGGCAAGAATGTGCTGATAATAGCCCCGACGGGCACCGGGAAGACGGAGGCGGCCTTTCTCCCCATATTGGACAGGCTGATAAAAGACGGGACCAAGAGCGGCATCAGGGTACTTTACATCTCGCCGCTGAGGGCGCTGAACAGGGATCTTATGGACAGGCTACAGTGGTGGTGCGGAAGGCTTGACCTTAAGGTTGCGGTCAGGCACGGCGACACGGAGACGAAGGAGAGGGGCAAGCAGGCGATGGCGCCCCCCGACATAATGATAACGACGCCCGAGACACTGGAGGCGATACTCCCGGGAAGGATACTCCGGAAGCACCTGTCGAAGGTGAGGTGGATAGTGGTCGACGAGGTCCACGAGCTGACAAACGACAAGAGGGGCAGCCAGCTCACCGTTGCGCTTGAGAGGCTCAGGATGGTCACCGAGACCGAGCCGCAGGTCATAGGTCTCTCGGCCACGATCGGGTCGCCCGAGGTGGTCGCGAAGTTCCTAGTCGGCCCCACCAGGGCATGCGAGATAGTTAGGGTGTCAGTGGCGAAGGAGACGCAGCTGGATGTGCTCCTCCCCGAGGCCGAGCAGAGGGACTATGACCTTGCTGAGCAGATAGCCACGTTTCCGGAGGTCGCCGCGAGGCTTAGGAGGATCAGGCAGCTCATAGACGAGAACCGCTCCACGCTCATCTTCACGAATACGCGCTCTGAGGCGGAGATACTCGCCAGCAGGTTCAGGGTATGGGACATCGACATGCCCATCAGCATACACCATGGAAGTCTTGCGAAGTCGTCGCGGGTGGATGTGGAGTCGAGTCTGAAGAAGGGGGAGCTGAAGGGCGTCGTCTGCACGTCGTCGCTCGAGCTTGGCATCGACATCGGCAACGTCGACCTCGTCGTGCAGTACAATTCTCCCAGGCAGGCAACGAGGCTCCTCCAGAGGGTAGGCAGGGCGGGGCACTGGGTCGGAGGGACCTCGAAGGGAGTGATCATAACAATGGACTCCGACGATGCCCTCGAGTCGACGGTCATAGTCAAGAGGTCGCTCCGGGAGGAGCTTGAGGATGTGGCGATCGTCAATAACCCGCTCGATGTCCTCTGCCAGCAGGTGGCAGGGCTTCTGCTTGAGGAGGGGAGGAGGGAGGTGGGGGAGATACTGGAGATCGTAAGGAGGGCTTACCCATTCAGGAGCCTAAGGGAGGAGGAGCTGATGGAGGTTCTCGATTACATGAGCGGCAGGAGGCCCAGGCTCGGCCTCCTCCTGAAGGAGGAGGGGCTCTTCATAAAGTCCAAGCCTACGGAGGCGCTCTACAAGTACTACTTCGAGAACCTGTCGATGATACCCGAAGAGAAGCACTATGTTGTCATTGACGAGGGCAAGGACGAGCCTATAGGGATGCTGGACGAGGCGTTCGTTGCGGAGTACGGCGAGCCGGGGGTCAAGTTCATCGTAAGGGGGTCGCCATGGAAGATCGTGCAGATATTCAACGATGCGGTCTACGTCAGGGCCGAACAGGACCCGTCTGGGGCGATCCCGGACTGGGTCGGCGACGAGATCCCGGTGCCGTTTGAGGTGGCGCAGGAGGTCGCCTCGATCAGGGGGATGGTGGCGGGCTGCCTGAGGTCCGGCGAGGCATACGGCGAGGCGATCAGGAGGGTAGCGGTCGACTACCCGGTCAGTGAGGAGGCGCTAAGCATTGCGCTCAGGGAGGTGAAGGAACAGGCAGAGGGCAGCTGGGAGGTGCCGTCGGACAAGATTATCACGATCGAGGGATGGGAGGGGTACTCGATAGTTAGCTGCGCGTTCGGCCTGATGATAAACAAGACGCTCTCAAGGATACTAGGGTACATCCTTACCCAGCGGACCGGCAGCGGGGTGGGGGCATCCCAGGATGCCTACAGGATCTTCCTGAAGACGAACGTCGATCCGCATGTCGTGGCCGAGGCCATAAGGTCCATAGACCCGGACGACGTCGAGCGCCTGACCGGCGTGGCAGTCGAACGGACAGGCCTCTTCAAGAGGAGGCTACTCCACGTCTCGAAGAGGATGGGGATTATCGAGAAGGATGCAGACGTCAACGACTTGGGGCTGACCCACCTGCTCGAGAACCTGAGGGGGACGGTCATCTACAAGGAGGCGATGAAGGAGGCCCTCTTCAAGGATCTGGATGTGGAAGGTACGATCAGGGTCGCGAGGGGGATAATAGAGGGGGAGTATGAGGTCAGGGTAATGCCGGGCGATCTGCCGCTCTCGCCGATGTCCAGGACAGGCATAAGGGAGCTGAGCTGGAAGACGGACCTAGTCCCGGCGGACAGGCTCAGGAGGCTGCTGATAGAATCTGGGAAGGCGAGGCTCCTGAACGAGGCGAGGGTGGCGGTCTGTGCCAACTGCTTCAGGTACGTAGAGAATGTCAAGGTGAAGAGGTTCATGACGGAGTTCTGCTGCCCGGAATGCGGCTCGAAGAAGATAGGGCTTCTCAGCGACGACCCCTCAGAGGTTGCTCAGATGGCGGCAGAGAGGTCAGATCTCGAGAAGGTATCGGAGAGGTTCAAGGGCGTATATAAGGAGGCGATAGAGAGCGGGGAGCTCGTAGGCGCATACGGGCTGCCTGCTGCACTTGCGCTGGCAGCCAAGGGCATATCCAAGCCCATCATGATAACGCTGGCAACGTCCAAGATGGGTGACCTGGACTACTTCGTGGACACCATACTGCGGGAGGAGAGGGCGGCGATGAAGGCGCGCATGCGCAGGCTACGCCAGTGATCCCCAATTGAGGATGATTCAGATTCATCCGCATGCACATGAAGCGCGCATGGATGTTGCGCCAGCAGGATGGAGTTGCGCATCGTGGCGGCTGAACGTCAACCGAGGATATGAACTGCCAAGATGGTCAAGAATAGCAAATGTGTAAAGGACGAGTGCGCTGGCAAGCAGTAGAATTATGAATATGATCAAAAACAGATGAAGTGCATGCATGAATGGTTCGATTTAGGATTAATTAGCGGTATTTAGCAGGATAGCGGACATAAGATCTTCATAGTTGATGAGACCATTCATGTGTGTTATAATTTGCCCATTTTTTATGAGATACATAGAGGGCATAATTTCGAAATGATATAGATCCAATCCAACATCATTGACGTCATAGACGTATGTCCAAGATATGTTGCCGGCCAAAACATAGTTCTTCATAGAATCTATGGTATCGATGCCCCTAGCACTACAAACACTCGCTATCGTGACGTTGTTGTTGAAATTAGAATTGAGCTCAAATGAAGAACCCCACCCTTACAGGTGGGGTATCCTCTGGCTACTTATGCCCTGACCTAGCTATGTAGTGCTGTATTGTTTCTGCAGTGACGTTGCCTATTGAGCGGTAGAATTTGCCGCTCGACCAGAGATGCCCGCGCCAAAATTTCTTCCTCAGTTCAGGGTACTCGCTGAAGAGCGCCCTTGCCGAATTGCACTTCAGCGCGGTTATTGCATCCGATATCGAGTGGGTCGGGCCTATGCCCAAGAAGAGGTGCACGTGGTCAGGCGCGATCAGCAGCTCATGCATCGTAAAGCCGTTGCGCTCAGATACATCCCTCAATAGCTCCGCGCAACGCTTTTGTAAGCTGGCGTCCAAGAAGATATTGTGCCTGTAGCGGGGCACGAGCACAATGTGGTATGCGCATTGGCCATAGCCGTGGCTATGGTGCTCCAGATCCATGTTGTGTTCACCTCCTAGGCAGTAATTGGACTGCTGCCTAGGGGGACATTATTGCATTAATAGAAAAAGAAGCATGCGATTCATCCGCGCCCTTACGGGCGCGGTATTCTCGCAGCTTTTAATAAA
>ERZ795051.6042-NODE-6042-length-10294-cov-170.436078_pt1 | contig 10294 bp, 5 predicted proteins | sample MGYA00375135_ERZ795051 | MGnify/ENA primary metagenome ERZ795051 (study PRJEB30180, sample SAMN05720222) | activated sludge metagenome | isolation source: Anaerobic digester | place: Japan | collected 2015-05-26 ... | reverse complement strand
TACAAATTTGACTCTTGTCTTCAAAACTGCGACAACCTGATTAACACCGAATCAGGAGTTCTGAATATCATTTTCAAAAATCTTTAACAAATAAGGTTTCATCTCTAATACTGTATCAATAAAACATAATTGAGGATCATAGGACCAATCAGGTTGTTCGAATAAAATCTTAAAATCTTCAAAAAAACGCATGGCATTATTTTTTTAATGATTTCCAACAAAATTAGAATAAAAAATAATACCAATAACAGTTTTAATTAATTAGTTATCAAAAAGTTATTAACAATTTGAGTTTATAGACAAACTCTATTTAAACTCTTCCTTGTAATTTGAATTATTATTAACTTTTTTACTCTATGTGAATGTTTTTATAGTTCATCCCTGTTAATTTATACTTATACCGCATTTTTAGGAATTCAATTCAATTTTTTAAAAAATCTCCTAAGTAAAATTCATCTTCTAAGGTATAGAAAATTTTGAGAATGAAGAGATTAATTTTTATTTATCCTATTATATTTATTAAAGACGCAATTTTTATTATCGTAGGAGGCTATTTTTCTGAAGAAATCATAGATAGCTGGGTATTCATCAATGGAATACTCCCCTCTTTTGAGCACTAATGTTCTCTTCATTAAGAAACTATGATTGGCAATTTGTGTGAACATCATATTGTAACTTCCCACCTGACACGAAAACTCAACCGGCTGGAATTCGAATTCTAATCGGTAGCCGTCTGGAATATGAATGATGATCGAATCTTTTTGTGTATAAGATTGTGAAATATAGAAATTAGTTCTTCGTTTTTTATGCAAAGTGAAATTATAGCGGTTGATAACATTAGGTTTAAAAGCAATTCTTTTGCCCATTAAATCGGCATATTTAGGAATTTCGGCTTTAATCTCGAGCTCTCCTAATGGATAGTTTAATGTACTTTTATTCTCAAACTTGTAACTTCTAAGGTTAAATCCATTGATGGGCATAGAATGAATGATGTACTTTTCCTGCTCATCCTTCGACAAGCTCATCAATGGCATTATTTCATCGAAAAGTTCATTGGCATAGGATAGAATTAGTTCTAATTTCACCACTCCAGTGGTATCAATATAAATTTGTCCAGTAACATTATTCCGATTTGCAAATTCGTCATAAGTTGGGGTGTTTACCAGTTTTCCACCTTCCTCGGCAACCAGCAAAGCTTTTCGATTGCTATTAGCAGCACCAATATAGCCCAGGGGCATATTGCTATTTGTACATTCCAACCACATAGTATCGGAAGTTAAAGGTACACAAAGGATTGCATGATTGGTTTGGTCAATACTGGCAAAGTCGGTAAATGCAATGGTTTTGTCTTTACCACTTCCAATTTCGGTATAATAGGATTTAATTCCAACAGATTGTAGTAAAGCCCTTGTATAGTTAGCCAAAGCTTTGCAATCGCCATAGCCATATTTATTGACGTCTGCCGCTGCAATGGGTTGGTAGCCTCCAATTCCTTTAGTAACATTTACATATCGTACTTTATTCTGCATATAACTGTAAACAAGATTAACCTTTCCCAAGTCGTTCTCGGCATTTCTGCATAAAGCACTAATCTCCTCTATGGTTTCACGAGGCAACTTGTCTCTATCGATCAAAAGATTATAAATCATTTTGCCATACGATTCCCAATTGTCATAACCAACTTTATGTCCATAAAAACCAGTGTTCCTGATATTTATAAAAATTTTTGGCATGTACATCGAAAATGGCTTCGAAAAAGGTTCTTTCTCGAATGCCTTTATATAGTCAACATCCCAGGTATATAAAAATTTTCCGTTCAATTTCTTTATATTGAAGGCTGGTTGAATGTTCTGATATCGAAACAAAATAATGGTGTCAGGAATTAGAATCTGCAAATGCCCTTTTTCCAGCGAAATTCTGTAATCAAGAATAGGCATCCAGCTTTCGGGCATTAAGAATCCTGAATACTCGATTTCGTAAATATACTCAAAAGTAATTGGATAATTTTTTATCACCGGCCTTGCTATTTTAATTCTACTATCACTAAAAAGTGTGAATGAAGGGTAGGCTGCATAATCAGCCATATCATCCTTAGAAAGCTTGTTTGTTTTAATTCCCATCGAATTATAAACCACGCCTGCTACACTCTTTATATTCGTATAACTGTTATAAGGAATTACTAAGCTTGCTCTTTCTTTTGCATTTTCATTCAAAATAGTGATAGCAAACGAAACTTGTTTCAATAAGACATTGTTTTTAATCTCGTAGTTGGTGTTACTGTATCTAATGACAGCATCGGCATTTTCCCTAAGTGAATCGGGTATATGAACTACATTAAAATGATTTTGCGCATAGCTATGAAAAGACAAAATAATTCCAAAGAGTAAAATACAACGACGCATAATTAAATCTTTTTAAAGACGATCTTTTCATTTTGTTTATCGACCATCATTCTGTAAAATTCCTTCAAATCGCCATATTCTTTGGGTAAATATGTCAATTTGTTTCGTGTAAAAAAGGCAGTGATCACAATTTTTCCATTATTTTCCATCACCGTGTACACGTAACGGGCCGATTTATCCGGCAAACTCATATTAATAGACGGGGGAAGAGATTCTATGGAATAACCATGAGGAATTTTTATTTGGCATATTACTAAATCTGCAGTATGATAATTATATTCGACGGGATAGATTCTCTCTTTGAGTTTGAAAGGAGATCGTTTGATGGCTTGAAATAACAATGGTTTGAAAATGATTAAATCACCAGCTTCTTCAACCTGATTAGGATAATTGAAGTCGAATGCCAAATGAACAGGATGCTCGAGCGTATCCATACCACCGATTTCGAATTGGTTGATTTCGATCCCTGGAATATTTTTCGAAACGCTTTGTATATAATCGTTCTGTGAACCATAGGATATTATCTCTTTACGCTGTTCCAAAGCAGCATACCCTTCCAAAGTGCTTAAATATCTTCCAGTTATCTGTAAATCTTCTGCCAATTCATACTCTAAAGTAACTTGGCTTTTGTAATTTGTATTTAAGGTAAGATCGATCCATTCTACAGGACCACTTTTCACTACCAATCCCTTATCGTTTAGGCAACGAACAGGCAACTGATTAACTACAGTCAGAGGTTCAGTGGCATCAAGTAAATAAGTCTTTCTATCAATTTTTGCTAAAGCAATCACATAGTTGAAGTTGGAAATGGAAGGATGCGTTAATTTCACAAATCCATTGCTTTGTGTCGACAATAACATAGGATAAGCCTCTATATCCATACTTTGTAAAAGTCCAACAAGGCAAAGATTGATGTCGGCCGAGTTACCAAAACCTTCTCTATAAGAATTATTCAGACTTTTGGAAGTAACCACACTGCTTTTCTCATTCCATTTATAACGATTAGCAACATGCCGGAATGCCATATTCATTTTTTCGAGTTGACTTTCTGCTTTATTACTGATTTGCTGTACCACATCGTCTAGAAATCCAGTACGTTTTACTCGCGTTCCAAACTCACTGTTACTTAAGAATTGATTGATTACATCTTCCCATGTGTTGGAATAACTCTTCATAGGTGAATTAGGAAATTTTGTAGCTGAAAGTTCGAATTCCACGGCAGTAAGATAATTTTTTGAACTTTTTAAATAACTATCTTCCATGAAAGCCGGAATATTCGTGCTTTCATATTCATTATACCCCACTTCGTAGTTGAATGTATTGGTAATTCTATCGCCCCCATTGAGCTGGCCTCTAATGTAAGTAAGCGTTAGAGATTCGTATTTATGACTATTTATTACTTGAACAGGATAATAGCCAACTATATTGGTATGATACATAAAATACTCAGGGATTCGTACTTCGTAATTGCTGTAGAGTACTGGAATAGAATACTGAAAAAGCCACTTATCGAGGTTGAAGTAAAAATCGGACACAATGGTATATGAAACCTCGATTATGCTTCCCTTCTTCACATTAGGCAAAGGTGCCTTGGCAGTTTCCCAACGATCTGAGGTTTTTTCGTAAATCAGATTTCCCTTACTAAAATTTGTTTTTTCCATCTTTCCATTTTCCAAATTGTAAGTGCAGGCTTTAAAAGAAACTATCTTTTCTTTATCATTGCCCAAAACATAGAGTGGTATTTCCACGTTTGCCCAATCGAAAGCAGTTTCATCAAGTATCTTGATTCTGAAATGCCTCGAGGTTTCCAGAATAAATCCTTTACTTTCGGTAGCATCATCCTCGCGTGTAACGGTTTGAGGATAAGTAAAATGCGATAACCCGCAGTTGAATATAAAATAGGCATGAGCATTCGAATCAATCGGACACACTTTATTTGCCAATTCATCCATACTAACTTTACCAAATTTTGAAGGCGAGTTTTGAGGAAAACCAACCATACAGGCGCTTAATAAGACCATAAAAAGTAACAATTGTTTTCTCATGATTTTTATATCTATTGCATTATGTATCAATATGTTAATGATGTTAGAGGCAATATTAAACACAATAACAACGGTACAAAATTAAAAAATTTTAGATTGTCAAATAGAAGAAAACCAGAAACGATCATATAAAAATAGGAAACTTAATTTCAGAACTCCTGATCCTATAATTGCATATCAATATTTTACAAAAGTACCACCGTATTTCAATTTGTCGTATTTTCGGGCAAAAATTTTTTGATATGCAACTTCCGTTACCATTTTTCCCGACCGATACTCGAATGATTAATTCCAACGTTGGAGTTTTTTCGAAAGATGAATTTGTGTATTTTCTTTTCAATGGTTCTCCGATATACTGCAGCCTTTGGGGAGCTCAAATCGAGTCCTGTAATATTTGAACCCTGTCAAAGTTTACAATATGGAGGGGTTTTATTTTTGTTACCCTTTCTTATAGCCAATGGCCTTTTCAGTTATAGGGATTACTATTCGGCTCGCAAGTCAGGGTATTATAATTATGATATATGCGACAGGAATATGATATAGATAGGATTATACAGTATGGTGTAAGTGAGATAGATAGCAATATAATGGTTGTGAATCGGGAGTATAGCAATTTAACTTATCAGATTAAAAAAGTCAGGGAAAGGATATCCATGCATCAAGCCAAACTATATACCTTGATAGAAGAGAATGTACATACAGAAATGGAACAGACCAGTCAAAACCTTAAACAACAGATGGAGCTTCGCCAGCGAATAGAAAGTCTTCAACAGCAATATCAGTCATTAATTGAGACAAGAAAGAATAAGCCTTATAAGATTAGTATCGGGCAAATGCCACAAAGTACCAGATACAATAAATTAAACACAGAATCGAAATATTTTGCAGAACATCATTAAGATAATATGCTACAGGGCAGAAACGGCTTTTGCTAATACGATGGCGTCCTGTTATTCCAAGAATAGAGATGAGATAAGGGCAATGGTAAAAAGTGTAATTTTTTCGAAGGCAGATTTGATTCCCGATGAAGTAAATAAAACTCTAACCGTTAAACTTTATTCTCTGGTAACTAAAAAAGATAACCTGGCAGTTCAAAAAGTCTGTGAGTTATTGAACGACACAGAAACCATTTTCCCCGGTACAAATATGACACTTGTCTTCAAAACTGCGACAACCTGATTAACACCGAATCAGGAGTTCTGAATTTAAAATAAAGCATTCCAGACCACAAGAGCGTATGTATTTTCTTGTTGTTCATTTTATTAAGGAAGCACCGATTGCGAAATTAGCGAAAGAAACAACCCTGAAGGTCAACGCCTTCAGGGTTGTTTCTTATGATTGAAACTCAAGATGCTATATACTGTAATCCAAACTTGCCATACGAAGATAGGAGCGATATCTCCAGCGAGCATTTTCTTCGGCTGCGGCAAAGAGTTCCTCGGCTTCCTTGGGGAAGGCTTTTTTTAGGGAAGTGAAGCGGACTTCGCTGTTAAGGAATTCCTGGAATTTACTCCAATCTGGTTCTTTTGAATCGAGTTGGAAAGGATTTTTCCCTTCGGTTTCGAGGCGGGGATCATAACGATACAGAGCAGTATAGCCACATTCTACCGCAAATTTTTCCTGTTGTTGCGATTTTCCCATTCCGGCTTTCAAACCATGATTGATACAGGGTGAATATGCAATAATCAAAGAAGGACCTTTGTATTCTTCGGCTTCTCGAACTGCCCTCAGGTATTGGCCCTGGTTGGCTCCCATAGCTACTTGTGCCACATAAACATAGCCATAAGTCATAGCCATTGCGCCAAGATCCTTTTTGCGAACTCGTTTACCAGAAGCCGCAAATTTGGCTACAGCTGCTGTAGGAGTAGATTTCGATGCCTGCCCACCCGTATTGGAATACACTTCGGTGTCGAGTACCAGCACATTTACATCTTCACCCGAGGCCATTACATGATCCAATCCACCATAGCCAATGTCGTAAGCCCAACCATCGCCTCCAATCACCCAGATGGATTTCTTGATGAGATATTGATGGAGTGCCAGAATTTCTTTCGAAATCTCGTCATCGGCCTTTTCCAGCAAAGGAATCATAAGTTTTGTGGCTTCATTCGACTTATCATAATCGTTCATGCCTTCTATCCATAAACCATAAGCCTCCTTCAGTTCGGGACTGATATCTTTTTCCATGGCTTCTTTCATCCTCATGGCAATCCGGTTGCGAAGCTTCTGGATTCCTGTGGCAATTCCAAATCCATATTCTGCATTGTCTTCGAAGAGCGAATTAGCCCAGGCAACACCATGTCCTGAATCATAATTCGATGTGTAAGGAGTACTTGGAGCCGATCCTCCATAAATAGAAGAACACCCTGTAGCATTGGCGATGATCATTCTTTCGCCATAAAGTTGAGTAATCAGTTTAATGTATGGAGTTTCGCCACATCCTGAGCATGCTCCTGAGAATTCGAATAAAGGTTGGGCAAACTGGCTGTTCTTTACGTTCTTGGTTTTATCGAAATATTGCTCTTTATATCCAATTTTGGTATCCATGAATTCCCAGCGGCTGATTTCTGAATGCTGGTTATCGAGAGGTTTCATTATTAGGGCTTTGTTCTTCGAAGGACATTCTTCGACGCAATTACCGCAACCCGTGCAATCGAGCACACTCACCTGAAGGCGGTATTTCATTTCACCCATTCCCTTGCCTACAGCCTTAAGGGTTGTGGTTCCTTCGGGTGCACTTGCAGCTTCTTCAGCAGTCAATAAAAAGGGACGGATGGCAGCATGTGGACAAATATATGCACACTGGTTACATTGAATGCAGTTTTCGGGGATCCACTCGGGCACGGTTACGGCTATGCCGCGTTTTTCGTATTTGGTTGTACCGGCCGGGAAAGTACCATCTTCTCTATCTAAGAATACACTTACGGGAAGGTCGTCTCCCTTTTGGGCATTCATAGGTTCTACCACTTTTTTGATGAATTCAGGCAGAGGACGTTCGTCTTTCTCGACTTCAATTTGAATGTTTGCCCATTCAGCAGGTATTTCTATCTTGATGACGTCTCCACCGCGGTCAACGGCTGCATAATTCATCCTGACTATATCCTCTCCCTGTCGGCCATACGACTTTTTGATCATTTCCTTCATCTTCTCAACAGCCAGATCATAAGAAATGACCTTGGATACCTTAAAGAAAGCGCTTTGCATGATGGTATTGGTACGATGTCCTAATCCAATTTCTTCGGCAATTGCCGTAGCATTAATGATATAAAAAGAGATATTATTTTCGGCCATATATTTTTTAATATGGTCGGGTAAACGCCTTTTAGTTTCTTCCACATCCCAAATGGAGTTGAATAGGAAGGTGCCTCCTTTTTTAAGACCTTTTAGCATGTCGTATCTATTGAGGTAAGCAGGCACATGGCAAGCCACAAAATCGGGATTGGTAACCAGATAGGTAGAACGAATGGGGTGCTTTCCAAATCGTAGATGGGAGGCTGTAAATCCACCTGATTTTTTAGAGTCGTAGGCAAAATAGGCTTGGCAATATAAATCGGTTTCTTCACCAATAATTTTGATAGTGTTCTTGTTAGCTCCAACTGTACCGTCCGAGCCTAACCCATAGAATTTAGCTTCATAAGTTCCTTCTGGTGCAAAACTTTGCTCTGGGAGCAAAGGCAACGATTTAAATGTAACATCATCTACGATGCCAATCGTAAAATCGTTTTTAGGTTCGGGCATCCGTAGATTATCGTAAACGGCAAGAATTTGAGAAGGTGTAGTGTCTTTCGAGCTCAATCCATAGCGCCCACCCACAATCAAGGGTGTATTATCCATGCCATAGAACATGCTGCGGATGTCTTGATACAATGGTTCACCATCGGCACCGGGTTCTTTTGTGCGGTCGAGAACTGCTATACGTTTTACGGATGAGGGAAGAACCTTGAAGAAATATTTTGAGCTGAAGGGACGATAAAGATGAACGCAAATGAGGCCGATCTTTTCGCCCTGTTTCAATTTATAATCGATGACTTCCTTAATAGTTTCAGTAACCGAACCCATGGCGATGATAATATTTTCGGCATCGAGGGCGCCATAATAATCGAAGGGATGATGTTCGCGGCCAGTAATTCTGGTCATTTCATTCATATAATGTTCTACCAGATCGGGCACGGCATCATAAAAACGATTGGAGGCTTCACGAGCCTGAAAGAAAATATCGGGATTTTGTGCTGTACCGCGGGTAACGGGATGTTCAGGATTAAGAGCCCGGCTACGGAAGGCAGCTAAGGCTTGTTTGTCGAGAAGACTTGCAACTTCGGCTTCACCGAATACTTCTATTTTTTGAATTTCGTGACTGGTACGAAAACCATCGAAGAAATGAAGGAAAGGAATACGTGCCTTGACAGTCGTTAAATGTGCAACAGGAGCAATATCCATGATTTCCTGAACGCTTCCACTGGCCAATAGAGCAAAACCCGTTTGGCGTGTGGCCATCACATCACTGTGATCTCCAAATATAGAGAGTGCATGAGTGGCAATGGTGCGTGCGCTTACGTGGAATACCGCTGGAAGTAATTCACCTGCCATTTTGTACATGTTCGGAATCATAAGTAAAAGTCCCTGTGAAGCCGTGAATGTTGTAGTTAAGGCTCCACTTTGCAATGAGCCATGCACAGCTCCGGCCGCTCCAGCTTCCGACTGCATTTCAACGACTTTTACCGGTTCTCCGAAAATGTTCTTGCGCCCAAAGGCTGCCCATTCATCCACATATTCGGCCATGGTCGAAGAAGGAGTGATGGGATAAATGGCTGCTATCTCACTAAACATGTAAGCTACATGCGCTGCCGCCATGTTCCCATCGCATGTAATAAAATTTTTCTTTTTATTCATTCGTTTTGAATTATTAAAGTATTTATTTTCAATAAAATAACTTTTGCTAAGAAGGCAGGGCAAAGGTACGAAACTTTTTTTAGTGAAATTTTAATAACTCAACACTCAATCAGCTGATTTGATAATTAAAGTGTTTCTAAATAGATCCCGTTCTACCCTTGAAGCATTTCATAATGAAGTAAACAAAATAATTATCAGCTTGTTATAAAATTATGAATCATACTGTTTGAAGGTAAAGTACACTGTTGCCATCGGAGCAAGCTTCTGCTATTGTAATTTGTTAGAGATAATAACGACCTTGAGGTAAAATGGTGAAGATGGATTCGCTACATTGAATCGTTTTTCTATGCCGATATCAATATGGAAGAATGAAAACAAATGACTCAATTCATTCCGAGCTATCAGGGTGATTAGTAGCTTGCCCTGAGTTAGGCGGGTTTAAGGTATGGTCGGACAAATGCAGGAATTTATGCTTTGAATGAAATTTACAAAGCGAAAAAAATCATGAAGTTCATTCTGGCCGGAGCCGATTGCCTGCGTGAGATTTCGACTCTTTAGAAGAATGGAATTTTTTATAATGCGATTATGATTTGTGAAATGGAACAATGGATGTAAGAGATGAACTATCGTCCGATTCCTTAATTTAAAAGAATCGACAGGGAAGAATACTAAAATCCAATGGTATACAGCCGGGTACAATGTCTGGATTTTCTGATGAAGCCAAATTCTATTGCACAGGGACAGATTTCTTAAGGTGTAAGATAGGATTCGAATAGGTCGCAACATCTATTTTTGCATCATCTTTCGGATAGTTCTAATATTTCTTTCTTATTGCAGATAGGATAAAGACATTGCCGAAGGGCCAGATCGACCGGCCAGCATTCTTTCTTCTTATGATGGCTTATACTATCTTTCTCCTATAAATCCTACCCAAGTTATACCGCCTTTGGGGAAGCG
>ERZ795051.6041-NODE-6041-length-10296-cov-3.672786_pt1 | contig 10296 bp, 7 predicted proteins | sample MGYA00375135_ERZ795051 | MGnify/ENA primary metagenome ERZ795051 (study PRJEB30180, sample SAMN05720222) | activated sludge metagenome | isolation source: Anaerobic digester | place: Japan | collected 2015-05-26 ... | reverse complement strand
GCCGGTATCGGGTCCGTCAGGTGTACCGGCCGACGCACTGGACGCCCTTCCTGAAGGGTCCACTGGCGGTTCCCGGGCATGAAGTGAAGGAGGGCGAGTACATCCTGGCGATCGACGGCAAAACTCTCACGGGCCGGGAAAATATCTACGCCTTCCTGGAGGGGAAGGTCGACAAGCAGGTCATCCTGACGGTCAATACGGTTCCTTCTATGGAAGGGGCCCGTCATGTGACGGTGACACCCGTTCAGAGCGATGATGAACTGCGTCTTTGGCACTGGATCGAGGAAAACCGGCGTAAGGTGGAGGAGGCCGGCGGCGGTCGTATCGGGTACGTCTATTTGCCCAATACCGCCGATGAGGGTTTCGAATACTTCAACCGATATTTCTACGCCCAAGTGGACAAGGACGCATTGATCATCGATGAACGTTGTAACGGCGGAGGGCAAGCGGCGAATTACATTTTGGAGATTCTAAGCCGACCTTACCTGGCCTCCTGGAAGGACCGCGACGGCTTGTTGTTCACCACCCCGGCAGGGGTGATTCCCGGCCCCAAGGTGATGCTGATCAACCAGTACGCGGGGTCCGGCGGGGACTTCCTGCCTTGGGGGTTTCGCTATCTTGGGCTGGGAAAACTGATCGGAACGCGGACGTGGGGCGGCTTGATCGGCATCTTCGCCAATCCGAGGTTGATCGACGGCGGCTTGCTGACGGTTCCTTTCTTCCGATTCATTACGCCCGACGGGAAATGGGCCATCGAGAATGAAGGCGTCGCTCCCGACATCGAGGTCGAGCAGGAGCCCAAGGCGGTCATCGCCGGCGGTGATCCCCAGCTGGAGCGCGCTGTCCGCGAGATCCTCGACCGGCTGGCCGATTGGCGCTCGCCGGTGATCCGGCAGGCTCCGCCGCTGCCCACGCGGCCTGGTCAATAAGGGAACCGGTCGGTAGCTGGAGGCGAGTGATTGGGGCCGACGCGGGCGGGTCATTGTTGATCGCAGGCGGGATGATCCGCCGATGGTGGCGTCGGACAGCCTTGCCTGTTAGCTTTGATCGCATGAAAGCCATGCTTTTGTCGTTGATCTTCCTGCTCCAGGGAGGAACCGGGGCGGAGTCGAGCAGTCGGGAGGCCGCTGTGGCGCAAAGCAAACAAGAGAGCGTGCAGCGCAGTGTTCGGCTTGCTCTCGTTCAGATGCTCGTCGAGGGCGGAGCAAAGGAAGCGAACCTGGGGCGGGCGGAAGCAAGGATCGGTGAGGCGGCCCGGGAAGGAGCGCAGGTCGTTCTGCTGCCTGAAGTCTGCGACCTGGGTTGGACGGATCCGTCGGCGCTGGATTCGGCCGAGCCGATTCCCGACGGTGAACCGTGCCGGCGCCTCCAAGCGGCGGCAAGGACCTACGGGGTGTATGTGTGCGCCGGTCTGACCGAGAAGGCGGACGACGGCGTGTATAACTCCGCCGTTCTGATCAGCCCGGCGGGAGAGGTTCTTCTGAAACATCGAAAGCTGAATGAGCTTGACATCGCCCACCACCTGTACGCGCAGGGTGATCGGTTGGGGATTGTCGCCACGCCCTACGGACGCGTCGGAGTGCTGATTTGCGCCGACGCCACGGCGGCTCACTACGCTCTTCTCCGTGCTATGGGGTACATGGGAGCCGACGTCGTCCTGCTTCCTTCGGCCTGGGCCGTTCCTCCGGATCACGACAACACTCGGGAGCCGTACGGCGATACGTGGCGACGTCCGTTCGGCACAGTGGGGAAGGAATTTCGCATGTGGATCGCCGCAGCGAGCAACGTCGGCCGGCTAAGAGCCGGAGCTTGGAAGGACTGGCGTTGTATCGGTTGCTCCCTGGTCATGGACTCTACGGGCCGGGAGGTGGTCCAAGGTCCTTACGGAGAAACCGCCGACACCATCATCTACGTGGACGCTCAGACGGTTCCGAGACCTGCTCGGGGAACCGCTTGGCATAAAGTGTGGCAGGGGCGTTGACTCCCGAGGCGTCCTTCGAGTTTGCCGCCGCGGGTCCTAGAGCGCGGGCGGAGGGCCGTCCGCAGTGGTTGCTCGAAAGGGTCCGCTCGGAGCCTCCCGGACGGCCTGAGCCCGGGAGAGGACGGGGAGACTGCCAGGGCGAGCGGCGGGACGAGACGCTCTTGTCTTTAGGCCCCCCGAGTGGTAGAGAGGTTTGCTATGAACGAGAAGATCAAACCGAATCGCCGTGCTTTTCTAAAGACGACGGGTGTGGCCGCCTCGAGTCTGGGTCTGTTTTCCGCCCGCAGTTATGGGCAGGTAGCCGGAGCCGGCCGGCGCCTGCGGGGCGCTCTGATAGGTTGTGGCGGCATCGCTCAGTCTCACCTTAGGGCTCTTTTGGAACTGACCGAGCAGGAGAACATCGAAATCGCCGCCGTCTGCGACGTATACCAGACGCGGGCGAAGGCCTTTCTGGACCGCATCTGGAGTACGGGAGGCCGGACGCAGTTGGCCGCCGATTACCGAGCGGCTCTGGAGATGCCCGACGTCGATTGGGTGACTGTCGCCACGCCGGAACACTGGCACGGTCGGATCACACTTGACGCCTTGGATGCCGGGAAGCATGTCTACTGCGAGAAGCCGTTGACTCACGCTCTGGATGAGGCCAAGGCGGTGCGGGACAAGATCCGCGGAACGAACCTAAAACTCCAGGTCGGGGTGCAGGGGATGAGCGACGACAGCTACGCTACGGCTTACGAGGCCATCCGCGCCGGAGAGTTGGGGCCCGTGGTCGAGGCTCAGATCGATTATGTTCGTCGTTACCCGGCCGACCGGGGTCCCTGGCGTACGGGTGTGGACCCGAACTTGCCCAAGCCTCCCGACCTGGATTGGAAGACTTGGCTGGGTCCGGCCCCGGATCGGCCCTGGAGCGCGCCTCGATACTTCGAGTGGCGCAACTACCGGGACTATTCAGGGGGTATTGCCACCGATCTGTTCATCCATCGACTGACTCGCATCATGAAGGCCTGCGGCCTGACGTTCCCCAAACGGATCGTCGGAATGGGCGGAATCTACCTCTGGGACGACGGGCGCGATCTACCCGACAATTTCGAGATGCTGGCCGAGTATCCAGCCGTCGAAGGGATTACTCCCGGGATGACGGTCCACATCTTGGGCACGATGGCCAACGATCGTGGAAACGACCACCTGATTCGAGGGCACGACGCCACGTTGGAGTTCACCCGTACGGGGTGGCGAATCGTAGCCCAGCAGTCGAACGAAGTGGTGAAGACCCACGAGAAGCAGGGCGCCGAGAGCATCCTCTTGCATTACAAGAACCTGTTCGCTGCGATACGGAACGGGGATGCGCTGAACTGCCCGGTGGATCTTGGCGTTTACGGTGTGGCGGCCGTAGAAGGGGCGAACCAGTCTTGGTTTCAAGGCAAGATGCTCCAATGGGACCCCGCCGGCGAGCGCTGGACGTAGGTCCGCCGGCGCAAGTCATCACTGCCTGACCTAGACGACCGGCTTCGATCATCCGGAAGCGTCGCCAGCCCCCCTGTCGGCCGGTTTCGGTGGTGGAGGCACGTCCTCTGCGAGACGTCGTCAAGTGCGTCGACGGGAGGGGTGAGTTCCGCGCGCCGGATTACGAGGTTTCCGTCCTTTGCTAGTGAATGACCGGGTCTTGCTTTCGCCTGCTTGGAGTAGCTGAAACGCTTGCGAACGGCTTCCGTAAATCCGCTTTGACTGGGAGTTTGATCCAGCGCAAAGAAGCCAAGAGAAATCTCCCCTATCTTGTCTGAGGCAACCCCGCAGGATGGGTGAAAAGCGGGGAGTCACGTACAAACCCGAGCATGAGGTTCTCGACGGGGCTGTCCGTAGGGCTCTCGGAGAGAATGCGAGAGGCGACGGCGAGGGCTCGTAAGCCGGACTCCATCCGATCGAGCCGAGTGACCCACCTTGTTGTTGCCCCGGCAAACGGTTTCCTATACCGAGGTCGGCGCGACCGCGTGCCGGGAAGCTATTTTGGGCGGGGCGGCCCGCAGGGCTGTAATCGGGGTTACCTCTGGAGCGCCGGGAAGGTAACACGGGAAGCCGCCCGACAAGGGAGGGTGCTGTAGAAAGAGTTGTCGAAGCTCCGGTTACAGGAAACCCGTCGTGACGATGGCTACAAGCTTGCCTCGACGAGTTCCGACCTGAAAAGGAGCCCGTTGGGAAGGAGATCCATCCGATGCGAAGGTACTGGTTGGCGCTGTTCTTGGTGGTGGTGCCGTCATTTACGGTTCTGGGCTGGGTGGGTTCCAGGATCTACCAAGAGAAACCCCCGATTCCCCGGCGAGTGGTTACGGCCGACGGAACCGAGTTGGTCGACGCCGACGCGATACTCCGGGGGCAGGCCGTTTGGCGGTCCATGGGTGGAATGGAAATTGGGTCGATCTGGGGACACGGCAGTTACGTGGCTCCCGACTGGACGGCCGACTGGCTGCATCGCGAGGCCCTGTTCGTTCTGGATCGGTGGGCGCGGAGCGAATACGGTGCTTCTTTCGCCGATCTGTCCGAAGAATCGAGCAGTCGCTTGCAGGGCCGGCTGCGGACCCTCTTCCGGGAGAATGGTTACGATCCCGCCACCGAGATGCTTACCCTTCCCACCGTTCGCGCCGAGGCTTTTGCACACAACTTGCAGTACTTCGAGCGGGTTTTTTTGCAGGGGGAGACCGCCTATTCCATACCGCCGGCGACCATCCGTTCCCGCGAACGGGTAAGGGACTTCGCGGCCTTTGTGTTCTGGACCGCATGGGCCGCGTCGGCGGAGCGACCGGGATCCGACATTTCTTATACCCACAACTGGCCGCCGGAGCCTTTGGTCGGCAACCGCGCCACCGGGGAAATGGTCATGTGGACCGGGGTCAGCATCATCCTTCTACTGGCGGGAATCTGCGGGATGGTTTGGTGGTATGCGATCCAGAGGGGTAAGGGGGAGGCGGTGACGGCGCCTTCGGCCGATCCTCTCCTGGAGTGGCGACCGACGTCTTCTCAGTGGGCCGTCCTGAAGTACTTCTGGGTGGTGGGCGGCTTGATCCTGATCCAGATCCTCGTGGGCGTCGTCACGGCCCACTATGGAGTCGAAGGGGGTGGCCTTTATGGATTCCCTCTGGCCGAGTGGTTGCCTTACAGCGTAACCCGAACCTGGCATGTCCAGCTCGGGCTTTTCTGGATTGCCACGACTTGGGTGGGTGCCGGACTGTTTATCGGTCCCCTGGTCGCCGGCTCGGACCCGCGGGGACAACGCGGCCTGGTTAATCTGCTCTTTGGAGCCCTTCTGGTCATTGTCGTCGGTTCCTTGGCGGGGCAGTGGTTGAGTGTCCAGAATCGTTTCAGCAGCGACACGGCGAGCTTTTACTGGGGGCACCAGGGTTACGAGTATCTTGATTTGGGAAGAGCCTGGCAGATCGGTCTCTTTCTGGGGCTGCTCCTATGGCTGTTCCTGGTGTACCGCACCCTGAGGCCCGCTCTGCGACGGATAGGCGACGAGCGACAACTGTTGTGGCTTCTACTGGGTTCGGCGGCGGCGATCGGCCTTTTCTACGGCGCCGGCCTGATGTGGGGGGAGCATAGTCATCTTTCCGTGGTCGAGTACTGGAGATGGTGGGTCGTTCATCTTTGGGTGGAGGGCTTCTTCGAGCTGTTCGCCACCGTGGTTATAGCCTTTGTGTTCACGAGGCTCAGGCTGATAGAGCCACTGCTCGCCGCCAAGGTCTCGCTGTTGGCGGCCACCATTTATCTTGCCGGCGGCGTCATTGGCACCTGTCACCATCTGTATTTCGCAGGGACCCCGACGGCCGCGCTGGCCTTCGGAGCCGTCTTCAGCGCCCTGGAGGTCGTACCTCTGACCTTTATCGCCTATTCGGCCATGGACGATTACCGTCGCCTGGGATCCGCCGACTGGGTATGGAGATATCGATGGCCGGTGTACTTCTTTCTGGCCGTCGCCTTCTGGAACATGGTGGGCGCGGGCTTGTTCGGTTTCATGATCAACCCTCCGATCGCCCTTTACTTCATGCAAGGACTCAACACAACTCCGGTGCACGGCCATGCGGCTTTGTTCGGCGTGTACGGCATGTTGAGTATTGCGTTGATTCTGGTTTGCTTGAGAGCCGTGGACCCGCGAGGTGAATGGGACGACCGATACCTCAAAATCGCCTTTTGGGGGATGAACCTGGGTCTGCTGCTCATGTGCGTGGGTAGTCTGTTGCCGGTGGGGCTGCTTCAAACCTGGGCCTCGGTGGAGCAAGGTTACTGGTATGCCCGCAGCACGGAGTTCCTGGGACGTCCACTTCTCCAGTTTCTGCGTTGGATGCGGATGCCCGGCGATCTGATCTTCGCCGCCGGCGCTCTCGTCCAAGTCTTCTTCCTCTGGAAGGAGGGCCTTCGGCTGTGGTCGAGTCGGCGTGCAGCCTGAGCGGTCGTTTTCGGTGATGTTTGCCGTTCCTCCTCGTCTGAAGGGGCGGAAGTGATCAACCTGAGCTTCCGCCCTTACTCTCCGCGTCCGAGTCATCCTCTAGGTCATGACCTGCAGTCTGCCCCCGGCCTTCCTCCGGTGGTCATCTTCGGGTTTGGAAGTTCCGTATCAGCGATACGCCCAGGGCTGCAAAGAAAACGGTCCCTGCGAGCACGTCGGCGGTCTTGGCGCCGACGTCAAGACCCAGCTGGGACAGCAGAAACTGAACATAGGAATACGGCAGATCCGAGTCTCCCAACCGCCTCCTGATCTCCCAGTGCCAGTCGGTGCATGGACAATAGCCGATTCCATAGCGAAGTCCGAGGATAAACCAGGAAAAACCGGTAAGAAGCAACACGAAAAGATGAGCTCCGAGCAAAGGGCGCCGGATCCATCCCAAGAGGACAAACAGGATCAGACCAGTGTGGAAAACGAAGAAGAGGCCGTCCAGCCATTTCAATATCCAAACCGACGAGGTTGCCGACATCTTTGTTGATTGCCCGTAAGAGATTGGAGGTTACCGCCGTCAATCCAAATCCGGAAGCATTTCTTGGACCCGGAAAGGATTTCGATCTCTTTGCTTGGTAGGTTTATCCTCTCAAGCTTCGTAATTCGGTTCCGCTTCCCCGAGGCCGGCGGATGCGGATACGCTTCGCAACCCGACCTGCGTGCTGACCGGCCGGCGTCGGGCGGACATTCTGCAGCTCGTAGCCCGCTAAACACCGGAGACGAGGGAATAACCCGCGGACGGGAACACGTGCCCTCAGTCGTTATGACGCCGGGTTGAGAGAACCACGCCCAGGGGTGCTAAGATCTTGAAAAGAAATGCACCTGCCACCGGGGCTCTTCATATCGGGAACGGATCGGGGGGTGAAAGAGTCCTCTCTAGAGCCGGTGGCCGGTGGGTGCGGATCTCGGCAAGAAGAGACCGATTCTTGAGGGAGGTGGTGCGAAGGATGAGAGCTCTCCTAAAAGGACATATCGTCGTCGCCTGGTGTTCTCTTTGGATTCCCGGCCCGGCGTGGTGCCTACAGACCGAAGGCACGCAGATCCCGGAAGGAACCGTAGTGCACCGTGACTTGGACTACGTGGGTGACGGTCATCCCCGGCATATGCTGGACCTCTATGTTCCGCCGGGAGTTGAGACTCCGCCGTTGATTATTTGGATCCACGGTGGGGCTTGGTTGGCGGGCGACAAGGCGAATCCACGGCCGCTTCCCTACCTGAACAAGGGCTACGCCGTGGCAAGCATCAACTATCGGCTGAGTCGTCACGCCGTTTTTCCCGCCCAGATTGTGGACTGTAAGACGGCCGTGCGATGGCTGCGGGCCAACGCCGCTCGTTTCGGTTACGACGCGGAACGCTTCGCCGTCTGGGGGGAATCGGCCGGAGGGCACTTGGCGGCTCTTCTGGGCACAACGGGAGATACGTCGGTATTCGAGCCTCTGGACGGCTTCGAAGTGACCAGTCGAGTCCAGGCCGTGGTGGATTTTTTCGGCCCGACCGATTTGCTGCAGATGGACGACCGTCGTCTGCCGGACGGGATGGTGCATAACGCTCCCGATTCGCCCGAATCGAAGCTGGTGGGTGGGCCCTTGCAAGAGAACCGCGAGAAGGCCGAGTCGGCCAATCCCGTGCGGTACGTGAGTCCGGAGGACCCGCCGTTCTTGATTGTGCACGGCGATTCGGATCCGCTGGTACCGCATCATCAGAGTGAGTTACTGGCCGCCGCGCTTGAAGCCGCCGGCGTGCCGGTGACCTTTTACACGGTGAAGGGAGCCGGCCACGGCGGTTTTCGAGATCCCACGGTGGCGGCGCTGGTGGAGGAGTTTCTGGCCCGCTACCTGGGAACGCCGGCTGTGACCCGTTAGACCTCTCCCCGGGTGTTTGTTTCATCGCGGCAAACGGTCGGGGAAAGTTGGTGATTCGGGTAGGCTCCGGGCGACGCGCGGGAGCGGGGCGCCGGAAAGGAGGAGTCATGGGAGGTCCATCGTTTCCGATCCATGTCGGGTTGTCCCACCGGGTGCTTTGGCTTTACGGACTTCACGCGTTACTCTCGAATATCTGTTTCCTGGCGGGCTTTTACCTTTTGCCCCCGGGGAGCTTACGGGAGACGGCGATCACCTGGGCGGGTAGAGCGGCGGCGGCCGCGGAAGATTCTTGGGTTGAGTTGGGACGGACGCTGCTCTTCAACTTGGTTCTTGTCGCCGGACTGGGTGTGGCGGCCAATTTGCAACGGATCCGGGACTTTCCACTCGGCTATTGCATTCCCATTGTTCACGGAGTGTTGGGAGGTTTGATAGCAGGCAGCAATTCCTTCGTGGCCTCCGACCTCACCCGCTATGACGCGTGGCGCGGGACGGCCCTCGGGCTCTCCATCGGCGGGGTGGAACTGTTTGCTTACGTGCTCATCATATCGGCGACCGTGCCTGTGGGGTTATACCAATACCGGAGCTGGACTGACTGGCACCCTACCAAGCTGAAGACGCTGAGGCAGGTGAGGCTGTCGGCGACCGAGTGGTATGCCGTGGCCTTCGGAGCCTTGCTGCTGCTGCTGGCCGCGTGGAGGGAAACCCGGATGGCGGCGAACTTGCCGGTCTAAGATGCGGCGGAGCACTCTTAGGAAGAGGGGAGGGAGTTGGCGTGGGTCTTTCGTCCCAAGGCTCTGTTCATGCTCGAAGAAGATGAAGAGCGCAAGTTTCTCTGCGTCTTCTTCGGGCGTCGGTGAGTGAAGGGAACGGCGCCCGAAGCCGCTTCGGTTGTTCATGCTCCTACGGTTGGGCTCGCAGACCACCGAGACTTTATTTCTTTGGACTGGTCACCTATAGTGACGGCATGCTTTCATCCGGAACTTGGGGTGTGGAGTGGTTGCCCCTGGCGGCGCTGCTGCTTCCCTTCTTTTCCGGCTCTCATGGAGGGCCGGGGGAGTCGGTCGACTTGCCCGGTCTGCCGGAGCCTCTGACTTGGCTCGTGCCTCCCCTGGAATGGCGTGTCGAGGATGGGCGGCTGGCCGTCAAGGCGCCTGCCTGCACCGATCTTTTCAGGGACCCGACGGGGAAGGTCGTAATAGACAATTCTCCCCGCGCCATGTTTTCGCCTGAAGGCCCGTTTCTGCTCTCGGTTCGGGTTGAAGTCGATTTTCGAAGCGACTTCGACGCCGGGGTACTGATGGTGTACGCCGACGAGGGTGCCTGGGCGAAGCTTTGTTTCGAATACTCACCTCAAAAAGAGCCCACCGTCGTCACGGTTGTGAACGACGGACTTTCGGACGACTGCAATCACGAGGCGTTGCCTTCGAACCGGGTTTTCCTTCGTATTGCTCGTCTGGAGCAGAATGTGTACGCGTTCCACTATTCGCGGGACGGTCTACGATGGCGGCTCGCCCGCTACTTTCGCCTGAAGTCCACGGCTGTTCCCCGGGTGGGGTTTTCCGCCCAGTCCCCGACCGGGGTGGGTTGCATGGTTGAATTTTCTCAGATTCGTTACGAGCCTCGCCGTCTGGAAGACCTCCGCGGGGGTTCTTAACAGGAAGGTGCTGACTTGGCGGAACCGGTTAAAACCGAAGCCGCCGAAGCCTGCCGAATCGTATCTTCTCAGGCCGCACGGGTGCGGGAAACTGCGGCGGCGAGGTTTCGAGCTAGGTCAAGTTGAGTTCCCGGCGGATCAGGACGACCGCCGCGACGGCCAAGCAATAATCGAGATCCGCAGGATTCACGTGACCTTGTTGGTTTGCGCCCGTTCCGAATTCAGGTTCACTCCGAAACCTGAAGGAAGAGTCCGCCGAGCAGGCTAACCTTCGTCGCCCAGGCGTTCCCGCAGGCGGGCCACTTCCTTCTCA
>ERZ795051.6039-NODE-6039-length-10297-cov-5.245460_pt1 | contig 10297 bp, 7 predicted proteins | sample MGYA00375135_ERZ795051 | MGnify/ENA primary metagenome ERZ795051 (study PRJEB30180, sample SAMN05720222) | activated sludge metagenome | isolation source: Anaerobic digester | place: Japan | collected 2015-05-26 ... | reverse complement strand
CCAGCTCTGGCTCGGGCTTGTCTCGGGGTTGCTTGTCGCCGGTATGGGGCTCACCCTCATCTGGCGGGCCTGCCGCGGCAGCCTGGCGCGGCATCATCACGATCACGGACATCCCGAGCTCCGATCCCGGTTCCGCCGCCTGTTCAGTCACTCACATGTCCATCCTTCCCCCCATGCACACGATCATCCCCGCGACCATGCAACCGCTCACCATCATGGTCATGACCACGGGCATCCGCACGACCACAACCACGCGGCCATGCCCCCCATGCCGTATGCAACGTCGCCGTCTGCCACTGCTTCCGATCGCGTCACCGGACGCATGATCCTCATGTTGGGAATCACCGGCGGAATTGTCCCTTGCCCGACGGCTACGATCATCATGTTGCTCGGGATCGGCGCGAACGTGGTGGTCGGAGCGCTCTACGCCGTGGCCGTGTTCAGCCTTGGATTGGCCCTGACGCTGATGCTGATCGGCTTCCTGGCGCTGTCCAGCCGACGTTTTGCAGCTCGGCTGATGTCCAGCGACGACCAGGCGGAACGTCTCTCCGGAGGCGGCAGGCTCATTCTGCTCCGCGTCGTGCCGGCCGTGAGCGGCCTTGCCGTTGTCCTGCTCGGCTTGGCCATTTCGGCCAACTACGTCCACTATATGCGCACCGGCACGACCCTATTCCGCTGGATGGGATGAAACCGCCCCCGGCCTCGGCGGTAACGGACTCGCACGCAACCAGCGCTCGAGCCACCGCACCGTTTCATTGTGATTCAGCTTCTGCGTGTTGACAAAAGCGACACGCGCTCTTTGAATGATCGCCTCTGAGGCATCCTCCTCGTCCAGCAATTCATATGACACTTTGAGCGTGCGCAGGTGCGTCATCAGGTACACGTTTTCGTCAGCCAAGTGGGCAGTGAAAACACTGAAAAGCCTGGCGTCCTGGTTCCCGGCGAGCCAATCCACGAAGTTGTCCAGCAAGCCGTAGCTTGCATCCAGCAGGCACACCGGCCCGACGTGGTCTTCCAGCCCGCCTCTTTCCAGGCAGAAGGCAATCGCCCGATAGGCCCCGCTATGGCCGGCCAGTGCGACGCGTCCCAATTCCTTTCCGGCAATCTTCCGCTCGGCCACGAGGACGTCCAGTGCTTCCTCGACCAGGTGCTTGAGGCCGCCTTCTTCTTCCAGGCGGCCACCGCCGGAGTCGGGCGATTCCTTCGGCCCTTCCGGAAAAACCAGGATCACGTTGCGGCCGCTCGCGACCACCTGCTCGCGGAGCCTGCATTCAAACATCGCCCGGTGGATGTTGTTGAAATGGCCGTGGAGGTAGATCAGCAGGTCGGTCTGCTTTTCAGGGCGATAGCCCTTGGGGATGAACAGCGCGACGCTGTTGTCCGTGTAGTGCGGATCGCGAGGAAAGACCTTATCGCCGCTTTTGAATCCGGCGGCACGGCTCGCGTGAGGAAAGGGGGCGCTGCGCATCCGGACAATCGCCGTCTGCCCAAGTTCGCCGTCCTCCCAGTCGATCGCCGCTCCGGAGGGCTCATAGCTTGCGACACACAGGATGCCGAGCAATGCCAGTGTACTCATGTTGGCCTCCACGAATTCAACGTGCCATCATTCTACCGCCGCGGCCCGAAAGTCGCTTGATTGCGCGTCGGGCAGGACCGGCATCGAACAACGGCCACGGCCATCCGGCCCCCTCAGTTGTTTCGCGGATAGGAATGTTAAACGCCGAGGCGGCTGTCCGCCGATGATTACAGGATCGACTCTCTGGTCTTCCCAGGGAGAGGGGGTGAAACCCTGTCCTGCGGAGAGGGGCGTCTGGCCGTGCGGAACCACGCGGTCCGGTAGGCAGTCTGATCGACGACGATGGCGGCCCGGCCGCTCCTCACGAATGGGATCATCCGGGTCGACCGGCTCGAAAGCTGAATTACCATGAGCGATGCTCTGACGATGGAGATGGATCCCGCGTTGTCCGAGACAGAGAGTCTGACTGCCGAGGAAAGAGCCCACGCTACCTCCGTCTGGATTGTCGCGGTGGCTGGTGGACTCATGGCCATCGGCGCCGTCATGACCTTCTCGGCCAGTACCTCAATCGACCACCCGCTGGTCATCTGGCCCGTCTGGGAGACCGATGCCATACGCCAGTTGGCCTTCGTCACCGCCGGCTTGCTTGCCATGCTGCTGATGACACGGGTGCCTTACACCTGGTTCTCCCTCGGGCGCGGTTATCTGGCGTTGATTCTGCTCATCCTTGCCCTTGGCGTGGCTTCTCTCGTGTTCGTGCCCGGGCTGGGCGTGGCCTCCCACGGTGCCTATCGGTGGTTGAAAATACCCGGCACCACGAGCCGGTTTCAGCCCTCGGAACTGGTCAAGGGAGCCTTGCCCATCTTCATAGCCACCTGGACCGTCTATAGGGTTGATATCCGCAAATTCTGGACCGGGCTTGTGCCCATGGGCGCCGTTATCGCCCTCTGCGCCGGCACCATCGGCATCGAGGACTTCGGCACCGCCGCCTTGCTGGCCCTTGTCGCCGGCGGAATGCTCCTTGTCGCCGGCGCGAAGATCTGGCACTTGCTGTTGCTGACCCTGCCCGCAGTACCGGCCTTTGGCTATCTGATCATCAGCAAGTCGCACCGCGTCGATCGCTTGACCATCTTCCTGGACCCTTTCCAGGATGCGACCGGAAAAGGCTACCAGATCATCCAGTCCCTCTGCACCATTATCAGCGGCGGCTGGTGGGGGCGCGGCTTGGGCAACGGCTTCGTGAAAGGATACCTTCCGGAAGCCGTAACGATTTCATCTTCGCGGTGATCTGCGAAGAGTTGGGGATCGTCGGTGGAATCGCGGTGATCGGGCTGCTGCTCACTTTCTTGTGGCTGGGGCGAAGCGTCGTCTTTCGATGCCCTGACCCCGTCGGTCGCCTCCTTGCCTTCGGCATCGTGCTGATGTTCGGCATCCAGGCAGCCATGAACATCGCCGTCGTCACCGCCTCGGTTCCTACCAAGGGCATTGCCCTGCCGCTGGTCTCCGCCGGTGGATCCGGTACGGTTTTCCTCGGGGGTGTGGTTGGGGTGCTGGCCAGCATTGCACGGCACTCCGGTTCGGCACCACCGGAGAAGGCCTGATTCCCGAGCTGCGGGCGATCAATCCGAAGGCATGGCCATTCTCTCGGTAGCTCATCGATGGGCTTTCATGCGAAAGGCACGAATGTGAGCGAGTCTCGCCATTGGTTCGTCTTCGCCGGCGGTGGCACTGGCGGCCACCTTTTCCCCGCGTTGGCTGTCGTGGAATTGCTTCGTGAACGCGGCCTGCCGGTTGACGTCTCGTTTTTCTGCACGCAACGCCCCATCGACCAGAATGTGCTCGACGAAGCTCAGATCCAGGCCTACCCTTTGTCCGTACTGCCGTTTCCGACCCGTCCATGGGCATGGCCAAGATTTCTGTGGCATTGGCGCCAGTCCGTCTCTGTCTGCCGGCAGGCCTTCCAGCAGCGACGACCAGCGGTGATTGTCGGAGCTGGCGGATATGCCTCCGGACCGCCTGTCCATGTCGGGTTGAAGATGGGCATCCCGACGTTCCTGCTGAATCCTGACGCGGTACCCGGACGGGCCAACCGACACCTCGGCAAGCGCCCCGATCTCGCTGGCGTGTTCGCTCAGTGGGACGTGACCAAAGCCTCTTTTCCCCCGACAGCGCCAGTCTACGTCACCGGCTGCCCAGTACGAAAAGCTTTCAGGTCCGTCTGCGAGTCTGCCGCCAAGCTCAATACGCTTGAAGCCGTCCGCGATAAAATGGGCGAGTTGAAGCAATCTTTCAGCTTGGATCCGTCTCGCCCCATGCTCCTGATCACCGGAGCGTCCCAGGGAGCACGCACCATCAACGAGGCGTTCATTCGGCTGGCTGATCAAATCGCTTCGGCCGGCTGGCAGGTGCTCCACCTCACCGGGCAGGCAGATTACGAACGCGTCGCTAGGGAATACCGCCGGTCCAGCCTCTCAGCCGCCGTCCTGCCCTTCACAGACCGAATGGCTCATGCCATGCTCGCCTCCGACCTCATTGTCTCGCGGGCCGGCGCCTCAACATTGGCTGAAATTCTCGCGGTAGGGAAACCATCCATCCTTCTTCCCTATCCCTTTCATCGCGACCGCCACCAGTGGCATAACGCCGAAGTCCTGGTTAAAGCCGGAGCGGCTATTCTTCTTGACGACCTCAAGGATGGCGAGGAAAACGCTCGCCAGATCCGGCCGGTCTTGACCGATATCCTCAACAACGCCTCGCATCGCGAACGCATGGGCGCGGCAGCCTGTGGGTTGGGCAGGCCCCAAGCGGCCGCAAAGATTGCACAACATCTCTGCCAGTCTGCCGGCATTGATTTTTAGCGGACCTCCTCGGCTGGAGCAGCCGGACATGCGACGTTTCTCTTCGGCAACGCAACTCCTTACCGTCTCTCAAGGAAAGCTGAAGCGACTCCCGATACAACTAGTGAAGCGGTTCAGCTTGGTAGTGCGGGCCGCACGCTTGCGCCGGAGGTGCACCGCCGGCGGTCGACGGCGTGTTTGGACCAATGCCTCGTTCACAGTAGAATGTGCACACCAAGCCGAAGCGCCTTGAGCGAGAACAATGCCCTGGCTCCTGGATTTCTCAGTCTGTCAGGTTGTGGAGCCGGCCTGATCGGGAGGGGGCAACTGTCGGCTTGTGAAGGTGTGATGGGCAAGCCCGGGGGAAAGGTGCGGTCGGTCGCCTGATGGAGATGTTTCACATCACACGGAAGGGTCTTTCATGTCCCATGTAGCAGGGGCCAATTGTGAGGCGAGCAACGGTTTGGCTCTTGACGGTCCGCCGACGCATTTGACGAAGCCGGACCGACCGGCCGCCGAGGACGGTGTTTTCAACCCCGTGGGCCTGCGGGTCCACATGATCGGAATTGGCGGATGCGGAATGCGAGGAGCCGCCCGGGTGCTCATGCGCGCAGGCGCCAGGGTCAGCGGCTCCGACCGCAAGGAGTCAACCGCCCTCGTCCTGCTCTCGGAACAGGGAGCGAACATCCACATCGGCAGCAAGCCCGGTCATGTTCCGGATCCGTGCGATCTGGTCGTGCATTCCGCCGCCGTCAAGGAGTCGGACCCGGAGATGATGGAAGCGGTCCGCCGCGGCCTTAAGGTCGTCAAGTATTCCCAACTGCTCGGGCTGCTCATGTCCCGTAAACTGGGTATCGCCGTCGGCGGAACCCACGGTAAGAGCACGACCACCGCAATGATTGCGTACGTGCTTCGTGAGGCAGGTCTGGATCCCTCTTTCGTGATCGGCGCGGGTGTCGAGCAACTCGGCGGCGGATCAGGTGTCGGCGACGGAGAACAATTCGTCGTCGAGGCCTGCGAGTACGACCGATCATTCCATAACCTGCGGCCTCGTTGCGCCATCCTCCTCAACGTCGATGAGGACCATCTCGACTACTACCGCGACATCAGGGAAATTATCTCCTCATTCCACGACTTCGCGGCCCTGGTTCCGGCGAACGGACTTCTCGTGGTCAACGGCGAAGACCGGAACACCATGGAGGCGGTAGCCGGAGCCAAGGCGACGGTCGAAACCTTCGGTTGCCAGAACCTCTTCGACTGGCGGGGCGAGATCGTCGAAGTCCGCAACGGCTCGTATCGTTTCAGGGTCTTTCGAAAAGGGCAGGTGCTCACCGAGATCACGCCTGGGGTTCCGGGGCGGCACAACGTTATGAACGCTCTCGCGGCGACCGCTGTCTGTTTCTACTGCGGGGTGCGGCCTGAGGTCATCGCGCGGGCTCTGGCCGACTTCCGCGGGGCCCATCGCCGGATGACGCCGCGAGGCAGCATAGGAGGAGTAACGGTTCTCGACGACTACGCTCACCATCCGCGCGAGATCCAGGCAACGCTCAAGACGGTCCGGGAGTACTACAACCCGAACAAGCTCTATGTTGTGTTTCAGCCGCACCAGCACTCCCGCACCCGGTTCTTGCTCAATGACTTCGCCAAGAGCTTCGGAGCCGCCGACGTGGTGGTCGTGCCGGACATCTACTTCGTGCGCGACAGCGAATCGGAACGAGAACTGATCGATTCCAAGGACTTGGTGGATCTGCTCCGCCAACAAGACCGTGATGCCCGCTACGAGGCCGATTTTGACTCCATCACCAGAATGCTGTGCGAAGAGGTAGGTCCGGGTGATGTGGTGATCACCATGGGGGCCGGTAACGTCTGGCAGGTGGCCGACAGCGTGCTCGCCGGGCTGGCCGGCGCGCAGCAAGACGGTGACCCGTTTGTCGCCATGGGCGACATTGCCGATCATTAAGCTCCCCGGCCTCGGCGCACTGCAGCCTTCGGCCGCGACCGGGACGGGACGACCTGAGATGGACGCGCGGCCGGGGCCGCGCTGGGCACGGACATGAAAACGGATTTTCTCTCAGACCTTTCCGGGATCGTCACCCAGAACGAGCCGCTGGCCTCGCACACTTGTCTGCGCGTCGGCGGTCCTGCTCGTTGGTTCGCCAGACCTCGATCCATCGACCACGTCCGGGAACTGGTTCGCCGCTGCAACAGCGAAGGTGTCGAGTTTCTTCCCTTGGGTCTGGGGGCCAATCTCCTGGTCAGCGACGAAGGCGTGGACGCTTTGGTGATCCGTCTGGGCGAACCAGTCTTTCAATCCGTAGACTGGGGCAACGAAGATGCCCGCAAGCGAGATAAGCCGGTTACGATTTCGGTCGCAGCCGGCACCGATATGTACCGCCTCACCTCCGATGCAGTCCGTAGCGGCTTGGGCGGACTTGAGAGAATGGCCGGCATCCCGGGCACCATAGGCGGGATCCTCCGCATGAACGCCGGGGGCCGGTTTGGTAACATCTGCGATGTGGTGCACCACGTAACGGTTGTCGACGCGGCCGGCGAATTGCGCACACTCAGCCGTAAGGAGGCCGGCTTCCGGTATCGCGGCTCAAACTTGGGCGGCACCGTCGTCTGTAGCGCCGGCTTGACGTTGGAGCCGGCCGATCCCGATCAGTTGAAGGCTCGGTTCCGGGAGATCTGGGAAATGAAAAAGAACACTCAGCCGCTGGCAGATAACTCGGCGGGCTGTGTGTTCAAGAACCCCCCCGGTGCAAGCGCCGGCGGACTCATCGACCAGGCCGGCCTCAAGGGCCGCCGGGTCGGAGGGGCTGTCGTTTCGCCCAGGCATGCGAATTTCATCGTCACCGAGGCCGGAGCCACCGCACAGGATGTGCTGACACTCATCGGCATCATCCGTCGGGAGGTGGCCGATCGCTTCGGCGTCGAATTCGAGACGGAAGTCCAGATCTGGGGTCGCCGGCGGCTTCGCGCCGGCGAGCCCATCCGCTAAAATGAGCGACCGCCTTGGCTAAGGATGGTTTCAAGAGGAAACGGAAGTCCAACATGACACAAATAGCAGATCACGTCGCCTTTACACCAGTCAACAGCAAGACGGTCGAGCGTCGCCTGCGAATCACCGTTCTGTCCGGTGGGCCTGGTTCGGAACGAGAAGTAAGCCTCAAGAGCGGGCGGGCCGTGGCGGCGGCCCTGAAATCGCTCGGACATGACGTCTATCTCGCCGACATCAGCCCTGAGGACTTGTCCGCCCTTGACCGACCGGTGGATATGGTCTTCATCGCCCTCCACGGGGCGTTCGGCGAAGATGGCCAGTTACAGAAGATCCTCGATGATCGACGTATCAGGTACTGTGGTTCCGGCCCGCAGGCGTCGGCCATGGCGATGAACAAGGCCCTCGCCAAGTCCCGCTTCATGGAGGTGGGCGTCCCCACACCGTTGTTCGAAGTGGTCACGCCCGACAACATCGAGCAGGTGCTCGCGCAGTGGACGCCGCCGTCCGTCGTCAAACCCCTCTGCGAGGGCAGCAGCGTGGACTGCGTGATCGTTCACCAAGGCCAGGACCTCGAGGCGCCGATTCGCAAAGAGATCGAGATCTACGGCCAGTGCATGATCGAACGTTTCGTCAAAGGGTCGGAGCTGACCGTGGGCGTCCTCGGCGACGAACCCTTGCCGCCGATCCAGATTCGGCCGAAACGCGAATTCTACAATTATGAGGCGAAGTATCTGGACAACGACACCGAATACCTTTTCAATATCGACCTGCCGGCAACCTTGCTTGGTGAGATCTGCGACTTGAGCGTCCGGGCTCATCAATCGTTGGGCTGCCGGGATTTCTCGCGCGTGGATTGGATCGTGGAGGAGAGCACCAACCGGCCGTTCGCGCTGGAGGTCAACACGATCCCTGGCTTTACGGATCATTCATTGCTGCCGAAGGCGGCTCAACAGGCGGGTCTGGGTTTCTCGCAATTGTGTCAGCGCATCGTGGAACTCACGTACCTGCGGTAAGCAGTCTCGGTGGTCGTCGGGGAGTACAGTGGTGAGCCGGAGCAGTCAGCGCCGTGGTGACGGCAACTCGGCGGATGAGTCGACTTGGTCGAGCCTACGCGCGAATGTGCGGGCGTTCCGACCGATCGTCTCGGCCGTCTTCCTTGTGGCCTTTCTCGTCTCGGTCGTCGCCGGGCTGGAGCGGCTGGAGCGTCACGTCACGCAGGAGCCGGGGCAGAAGACCTGTATTCGCGTTGAGCTGGACGTGCCGCCCGACATGGATTGGGTGGATAAAGAGGGCTGGCGCCCGCGGATTCTCTCATCGGTCCGCGTGCCCCAAGAACCCCTCGGCGCCGACGAATCGCTGCTCCAGAATATCGCCCGTCAGTTGCTCGATAGCGGCTGGGTGTCGCAAGTGCGACGGGTCGTGTACACGCCGGATGGTACCATCCGAATCACTTGTGATTGCCGGCGCCCCATCGCGATGCTGTTGACGGAACAACCGGGCAATGGCCGGCCGATCTACGTGCCCGTTGACAAGCATGGCTACCGTCTGCCCGAGACATATGTCGACATCAGTGGCTGCGGAGCCTGGATCCAGATCCTGGGCGTCAAAGCCAAGCCGCCCGAAGTGGGCCGGCCGTTTGAAGCCGACGATGCCAAGGCGGGGATCAAGCTCGCCGCACTGATCTTCCAGCAGAGTTTCCACAGCCAGGTCGCGGCGGTGGACGTCACCAACCACCGGGGTCGGGTGAACAAGGCAAAGAGCCATATTCTGATCCATCCGAGGGCAAAGAAGAGTGAAGCGTTCCATTGGGGTTCGGCAATCGGCGAGGAAATCGAGGAGCCATCGGCCTCTGAGAAGTTGAGAATGCTGGCCAAGTGCTTCGCTCCCGGTTCTCCGCAGGCATCGATCGACCTGAGCGTGTACTCGAATGCCGGCATCGAACGTGCGCCAGATACCACGCCGAAGGCCGACGCCCTGGCCAGCCGCCGCAAGCAATAGCCGACTGGCCCGCAAGAAGCCAAGGGCATCGAAACAATAGCGGCCCGGGCCGGGTCGCAGGGGCGGGCCGAGGTGTGCCGAATGACGGGTCTCAGAGAAATCTTCAACCTTCTCGCCGACTGGGCGGCGAAAGGCGGGGTTGATGCGTCCCTGCCAAGCTGGTGGCCGAACCCACCGACCCTCATCGCCGTCCTGCTCGTCCTCGGAGTCATCTTGGCCTTCTGGGGCAGCCGTCTGCTTCGGCTGATCTACGTCCTGGCGTTCATTGTTGCCGGCGGCTTCCTCGGGGTGACCGTGGCCAGAAAAACAAATGTTGACCTGCTGATCGGCTTGGTCATTGGTGCCGGTCTCATCGGCCTGATCGGGCATCTGCTGTTTCGCTGGTGGGTGGGCGTGACTGCCGCCTGCTGCGCGGCCCTGCTGGTGTTAACCGTGGCGGCAAACCAGAACGCAGAGAACCTTATCTCGGCCCTGACGGAGTATCACCAGCAGCAGAAGGTACTGATTGTGCCACCACCCCCGCCGGAAACATCAGCCGGGCCCGAAAGCCGACCCAGTCCAACACTCATGATAGGCCAGGTCGCATGGGCCCTGAAAGCATATGTCGTGGATGCGTTTTCCTATTTCCGTCAGACGCGGCAAAACGTCGTGGCCAAGGTGGTCATCGTGGCGGTGCTGGCCTGGATCACAGGCCTTGGGATGGGCTTGGCATTGCCGCGGTTCACAACCATTCTGGGAACCGCCTGCATCGGCGTGGCCATGATCTCGCTGGGCCTCGGCATGCTGCTGGCAACCTACTCGCCGGAGACCCTGAACTCGGTAATGAGTAAGGACAAATATGTGGCCGCCGGCCTGGGTATTGTGCTACTGGTTTCGATGATCGTCCAGGCCCGACACCGTCGGCCGGTCGCGCAACCGTCCGCCTGTCCTGTCCCGCCGCCCAAGGCT
>ERZ795051.6035-NODE-6035-length-10301-cov-4.609311_pt1 | contig 10301 bp, 8 predicted proteins | sample MGYA00375135_ERZ795051 | MGnify/ENA primary metagenome ERZ795051 (study PRJEB30180, sample SAMN05720222) | activated sludge metagenome | isolation source: Anaerobic digester | place: Japan | collected 2015-05-26 ... | reverse complement strand
AACGGCTTTTATGATCTGGATAAGCTTTCCTCTGATCTCGATCTTTCAGGATTCAGTGAGGATGTTCTTTCATTTGGAAAAGTCAGCGGTACTCTCAATGCTGTTACGGTATCAGTTACAGGAAGAGGACTTTTCTATAACTCCGGGGTGTATAACAGTATAGGCGCTGAATATCCCTCTACATGGGATGAACTCTTTGTGCTCGGAGACAGATTCAGTGAGAAGGACGCATATCCTCTTGACCTCGATATCCAGTCCGGCGGAACGGCATGGTATCTTGCTGTAGTCTACGTTCAGCAGATGACAGGCAGACAGTTCGTCACCATGGACGGTAAGCTTGGATTTACCGTAGAAGACATAAAGGCTGCTCTTGATTTCTACAAACAGACTGAGGACAGGCACGTTATCCGGACTATACGCACACGTACTGACGAGGACGGCAATGCTGCGCTATATCAGTCTCCGGAGTTTATATCCGGGAAGATAGCAGGAGTTCTTGAATGGGGGAGCTCAGTGGGCAAATATGAGTCCGTACTCTCTGACGGAGCTCTTGAAGCAGGACCGTTTTTAAGCAGCAGCAATGGCGATTCCGGTGGATGGATGATAAAGCCCTCAATGCTCTATGCCATATCAAGGAATACTGAACATCCTGACGAGGCAGCTGCATTTATGGATTTCCTTCTCAATGACAAGGAATGTGCGAAGGTGCTCGGCACTACAAGAGGTATACCTGCATCTTCCTATGCGGAGGAAAGCCTGGAGGAAAGCGGTCTGCTCAGCGGTCTTGCACAGGAAAATGATGAGATGCTGGAACAATTGGATACAATGACGATAAGTCCGTATATGGAGCTCTCACGTATGACGGAGTTCTATAATGCAGCTATAGAAAAAGTATCCTACGGAATATCAGACACAGATTCTGCGGCTCAGGAAATGTATGATTCTATCACACAGTACCTGGAGAAGATAAGAAAATGAATAAAAAAACCTACAGGAATCCAGTAGGAGTGAGCAGGTTTACGGGATTGCTGCTGATATCGCCGTTCATCATCGGCACAGCAGTTTTCCTTGTGTACCCTTTTGTATGCTCCTTCCTGCTTGGAATGACCAACTACGACGGCATACGTCCGCCGCAGTTCACAGGAATGGATAATTACAGGAATATGCTCCGTGATGAGAACTTCTGCAAGGCTCTCGGAGTGACTGTGAAGTATGCCGCCATTCTTGTGCCTCTCAAATTGCTGGTATCTCTCATTACAGCATTGCTGCTGAATATGGAGATAAGGGGCATCGGAATATACCGCACAGCCTTCTACATCCCGTCGATACTCGGTTCAAATCTTGCGGTAGTGATAATGTGGCAGTATCTGTTTACATCAAATGGACTGGTGAATCAGCTCCTCAGTCTTGTCGGAGCGACTCCGGTAAGTTGGTACGGTGATCCGGATAAGGCTTTGTTTATGATAGTGCTGCTGCGCCTATGGGAGTTCGGTTCAACGATGATAATATTTCTGACAGCGATCAGAAGCCTGCCGAGGGAGTACTATGAGGCAGCAAAGGTGGATGGCTGCGGACATATCAGAGCTTTTTTCTCGATAACTTTCCCACAGCTCAAAAGCGTTATCTTTGTGAATCTGGTATTGCAGACTATCGCTGCCTTTCAGGAATTTAATGCGCCTTATATGATAACAGGCGGCGGACCGCTGAAAAGCACCTACACTATCGGTATGCTAATATACGACGAGATGTTCAGATATAATGAACAGGGCTATGCAAATGCTGTATCGTGGGTGCTGTTCATGCTAATATCAGGAGCAGTGGCAGTTATGTATGCGATAGCAGCTCTGATGAGGAGGGATGAGGAATGAAAAAGCTTCCGGTATACCTTCTTCTGACAGCAGTCGGCATAGTCATGCTCTATCCGCTGCTGTGGCTAATAGGAGCGTCCTTCAAGAGCAATGATGAGATATTCTCATCAGTGTGGTTCATGCCTTCTTCCTTTGATACGGACATATACAAGAATGCCTGGAAGACTGTTACGCCGTACACCATGGGACATTATTTCCTGAACACATTTATGATAATCATACCTAAGATATTTTTCTCTGTGATATCGTCCATATTGGTGGCATACGGCTTTGCAAGATTTGACTTTCCTTTCAGGAGATTCTTCTTCGCCCTCCTTCTCGGAGGAATGCTCATGCCTTCTTTAGTAACGGTAATGCCCATGTTCATGCTCTGGAGAGAGCTGGGCTTCCTTGACACGTATATACCTCTCACTGTACCATATCTCTTTGCGTCTGAGGGAATGTTCGTATTCATTCTCGTACAGTTCTTCAAGGGTGTCCCGAAGGAATTTGACGAGGCTGCAAGGATAGACGGCTGCGGTTCGTTGAAAACATTGTTTTTTGTTCTTGTGCCGTGTATCAAACCGGCAATAGTATCGATCGCAGTATTTACATTCCTCTGGACGATGAATGACTTCCTGACACCGCTGATAATGATACAGTCAGTGGAAAAATATCCGCTCTCTCTTGCGTTGAGACTGTCCGTTGACAGCACCGGGCAGAACTATGAGCAGAACAAGCTTATTGCATTGTCTGTCATAGGACTTATACCTTCCGTTGCAGTATTTGCGGCAGCCCAGAAAAAATTTGTAAGCGGAATAACCGCAGGGGGGCTGACAGGATGAGTAATAAGATACAGCCCAAAGAGACTGCAAGAAAATATGTCAGAAAGCTGATCCTGCCGTCAGATCCGCTGGCTCCTATGTGGAATGCGGAGAGCGTTATCTTCCATAAGAAGCCGAAATGGAATTATATCGACAATTGCGTGATAACAGCATTGCTTATGATGTATGACAAGACCGGAGAAAAACAGCTTCTTGATTATGCGGAAAGGTTCATCGGAACATATGTGAACGAGAACGGGGATATACCGACACTTTCCTTCAGTGATCACAACCTCGACAATATAAACGGCGGCAAAAATCTGCTGAAGTTATACAAGCTGACCGGGGAGCGGATGTATCTTTCAGCCGCCGATAAGCTGGTCAGCGGACAGCTTTCGCATCAGCCAAGACTGAACTGCGGAAATTTCTGGCATAAGGCCATTTATCCCGATCAGATATGGATAGACGGGGTGTATATGGTGCTGCCGTTTATGGCGGACTACAGCCTGATCTCAGAAAACAGGGGTATGCTTGATGATGTACGTATGCAGCTTAGGAACATACAGCAGCTCATGTGTGACTCGATAACCGGACTCTATCATCATGGCTATGACGAGACCAGAAAAATGGACTGGGCTGATAAGATCACCGGTCTTTCAAGGGAATTCTGGCTGCGTTCTATGGGTTGGCTCTGTGCAGGACTTGCTGACCTTTCGGAGATATGTCCGAACGAGAAATTGTTCAGTGCTATGCTTGCGGATCTTCTTGAAGCCCTGAGAAATACTGCCCTTGATGACGGTATGCTTTTGCAGCTGCCGGTCAGACCTGAGCTTGCCGGAAATTATCCCGAGACCAGCGGAACACTGCTCTTTGCATATTCTGCCATGAAGTCGCACCGGCTTGGGATTTGCGGAGAGGATATGTACAATGCCGGAAAAATAGCCCTTGAAACGGTATGCGAGAAGTATATTACCGAAAATGAAAAGGGCGTGCCGATGCTGAAAAATATCTGCCTTATGGCAGGCCTCGGTGCAGGGAGAGACGGTTCAGCAGAATACTATCTCTCTGAAAAGATCGTTGAGAATGATGCCAAAGGTATTGCGCCGTTTCTTATGGCGTGTACAGAATTATGATGCAAATTAAGCTGCCGGAAACATCCGGTGGCTTTGTTGTATCTGCATAATCTGTACTGTATTATCAACAGCTCTGCTTGTTACTTATGTGGAGAAACTTACAGATAATACTCCTTGTAATTGACTTTTCTTCTAAAATATGGTAGTATCTATATGTTGAATACTATGTATTTTTACTTATAGGGGATAATTGGGCTATATGCTTTTAAAGGAGTTTTACCAATGAACAGATTTCTGAAAAAACTGCTGCCTTTTTTTCAGCGGCAGCTCTTCTTGCTATAAGTCACACAATTCCGGTCTGCGCCTATGCTACCGACGCACTCTGGCCTACGGAAAGCCAGTACCACAACATCACCACTAATTTTGAACCCGCACGTAATATCAGCGACAGCTCACAATACCACAACGCTATCGATATAGAGGCAAACGGCGGCTCGAATATTTATGCTGTCTATCCCGGTACAGTCGTATCTGCTGACTGGAAGGACGCTTACGGATATATCATCATAATTCGCCATGCAGATCTTGGTATATACACTTTCTACGCACACTGTTCACAGGTCAAGGTATCTGCCGGACAGTCAGTTGCTCAGGGAGATGTTATAGGTCTTGTAGGAGCTACAGGCTACGCTACGGGAAATCACCTCCATTACGGTATCTGTGACAATTTGCAGTCAGGCTGGCCAACTCGTACTTACTATGATCCGCTGACCTATTTCACATATACGGATGATCCTTCCGGCATCTCGGATCCCGGCAGTAAGTTCCCAGCCGGTTTCACTGATGCTCTTGCCGGAGTATATACTACCAAGGGCATAGAGACTTACCTCAATATAAGAAGCGGCAACGGCACCAATTATGCTGTTATAGGAAAGATCAATCCCGGCGATACAGTAACTGTGACCATGTCCGACGGAAAGTGGGCATATGTTACAGCAAACGGCGTCACAGGCTACTGCTCTATGGATTACCTCCAGAAAAAAGGCGAGATCGAAGCTAAAATGACTATAACTGGCCAGACCTATCCTGAAGGAGCTCTCAATCCTGGCGCCGCATTTTCATTGAAGGGAAAGATAACTTCAGCCTATCCTATCACCAAAGTTTACGGCGGAGTTTACAACAGCGACGGTAAGCCTACAGCTCAGTATACTGAGGTTGCCGTAAACGCCGCTACTTATGACCTGAACACATATTTTGACAAGCAGATAAAGTTTGGCAGCCTTGCAAATGGAGTCTACATATATAAGGTCACCGCAGAGGATTCAAAGGGTAATACCTATGAGCTGGTATGTTCTGAATTCTCAATAGGCGCTCCGCCGGAGAAGGTGATCGCTGGAGATGCTAATGCGGACGGCAAGGTGAATATTGCCGATGTAATAACACTTCAGAAATTTATGACCGGCGATCAGAGCTATTCCTCAAAGCAGTATGAGGCTTCTGATCATGACGGCGACGGTATCGTCAACGCCTTTGATCTTACTTTGATCCGTATGGATGTTCTCAGCACCCTTGAAAGCGGAAAAAAGTGATGAGCTGTTAGATATGCATTTAGTTGATGCGAAAGGGAAACTTTCCGCAAAGAACGGAATGAATATCTACCGTGGCTGCACTCATGGCTGCATCTATTGTGACAGCCGGAGCTTATGCTAACACATAGATCAGCCCTTTGAGGATATCGAGGTCAAACAGAAAGCTCCGGAACTGCTCGAAAAAGCTCTGTGCTCAAAGCGTAAGAAATGTGTTATCGGAACAGGCTCAATGTGTGATCCGTATATGCCGGTGGAGAAAGAGCTTATGATAATGCGGCGGTGTCTTGAGGTCATAGACCATTACGGATTCGGTGCTGCACTTATTACAAAGTCAGATCTGGTGCTTCGTGATCTTGACCTGCTTTGCAGTATAAATGAGGAGCAGAAGGCGGCAGTCCAGATCACTATGACGACATTCAGCGATGAACTGTGCTGTAAGATAGAACCCGGTGTATGTCCTACCAGCCGGAGATATGAGGTGCTTAAAAAAATGCAGGAAAATCATATCCCCACATATGTATGGCTTACGCCCATACTTCCGTATATAAATGATATGCCTGAAAATATCAGCGGACTGCTTGATATGTGTGCAGATGCCGGAGTGAAGGGAATTGTCTGCTTCAATATGGGACTTACCCTGCGTGAAGGCAACAGGGAGTATTTTTACAGTGCCCTTGACAGGCTCTTCCCCGGACTGAGAAAGCGGTATGAAAAAGAATACGGACTGTCGTATGTGGTGAACAGTCCTGATAACGGAAGGCTGATGATGCAATTTCATTCCTTCTGTGAGAAGCACGGCATAATTCACGATCCTGAACAGTGCTTTGAGGATATAGTCCAGCTTCCCGAGAAGTACAAGCAGCTGTCGCTGTTCTGATCCTTGGGCACGAACCGTACTTCATGGAGAAGGTCGGTAATAGCTTCTGTCATTTCACCGAAACAGTCCAGCAGCCGTCTGCCGGAGGGAAATTCCAGCCGGTAATCGCTGACAGCTTCTGTACCCCAGCGGATAACTGTTATAAGTATGATGATCCTGATAAGTCGTTTCATAAGAAGACCTCCACAGATAGTATCTGCGGAGGTCTTGTTTTTATTCAATTACAAGTCCCGGCCAGTCAGTTTTTCCGGAACGGTTGCGTTTTACCTGTCTGCGGATATAGCGGAAGGTTTTTTTCTCGCCCTTTTCGGCCAGCATCCGGAGCAGGAATTCCAGCTTTGCAGCGGTCTCGCTTTCGATAAGCCTGTGAGTTTTGCCACGCATATAATATTCCAGCGGCATATTGTAGTTGAAATCGGCGCCGTTGTAGATCTTTGAAGCGGCAACACGGTCGCAGAACATTTCAAATATGAATACATCAGGCATTTTTACCGGCTCCATTTTTCTGACCTTCGGGTTGTAATCGGTCCAGTATTCAAAGTGGTGGCGGTTGCGTCCCTTGTGGTGCATCCACGCTTTTGAAGCACCCTCAACTTCACGTTCTCTTTCGTTGGGGGAGCGGTTGCCCTGGAAGTAAGTTACTCCGGGTATGAATTCTGTAGGGGAGAACTTTGAAAGGTCGTGCAGCAGTCCACGCTTTATGATACCGGCCTTGAAGCAGTGGATCATGACCATATGGCGGTGGCGGATAACAGTTGTAAGATGTCCTATAAATCTGTTCATCATAGCATAGCCGCCTTGCTTATTTTTTCAGCGCCGCTGCTGATATCGGAGACGCTTTCCTTTATAATGAGCTTGCCGGGGATGACCTTGCGTCCCTCCTTATATGAGCTGTTGCTGAGTTTTTTTGCCATGAGCTCAACAGCTTCCTGAGCCATTTTTTCAATATCCACTTCAACAGTGGTTATTGTAGGGATGCAAATGCTTGACATGGTGTAATTGTCGTATCCGACAACTGATATATCCTCCGGTACACGTATGCCTTTGGTGCGGAGCGCAGATATAACACGGAATGCAGTCTCATCGCAGTTGCATACGAAAGCAGTCGGAAGCTCCTCAGGAAAATCGATATCGGTATAGAGGATGCCTCTGTCATTTCTGTCATCGAGAGTCCATTCACGGTGATATTCAAGTCCGTTCTCGATAAGGCATTTGAGATAGCCGAGGAAACGGTCATTGATACTGCTGGTTGCGTTGAAATTGCCGAAGAATCCTATCTTTCTGTGCCCCATATTTACAAGGTGGTCTGTAAGGACATAGCAGCCGTTATAGCTGTCGGAATTCACGGAATCCACATCGTACCTGCTGTCGTAAAAATCCACGAAAATGACCGGCAGTGTTACCTTGCTGAGCATTTCTATATATGGGCGGTGGACCTGACCGATAACGATTATGCCATCGACTTTTTTGTCAATCAGCATATTCGGCTGAGTGCCGTTATTTTCATTTTCCGAATTGATACACTCATATACTGTTGAAACGTTCATCTGCGAGAGCTTGTTTGATATAGAAGCAGTAAGCTCCCAGTAGAAGGTGCCACGGGCGCCTACAAAGCGCTCGGATGTGAGTATGCCAACGTTCTTTCCGGGTTTGGGAAGAAGGGCACGTTTCCTTTCAGTCTTTGTATTTGAAGGCTTATAGCCCATTTTTTCTGCGGTCTCGCAGATCTTCTGACGCATTGCTTCGCTTACGCCGTCTCTCCCGGCGAGAGCATTGGATACAGTGACAACACTTACTCCAAGCTTATTAGCAATATCGAGCATTTTAACTCCGTTTTTCATATAGTCCCCCGATCGGTATGATTCTGTTTGTATAATATATTTCTTCAAGTTAATAACCTTGAATATTATATCATAGTTTAAGTAATAAATAAAGTGGTTTCTTGGAATTTTGTGAGATGTGTCAAAAATACCCCTATATTTTCTGTATCAATATACAAATATCCCGTCTCTTTTGATAACTGAGACGGGATATTTATCGTTTTCGTAATTAAATTATAGCCTTTGCGTTATTCAAGGTATGGTTTTAGATACTGGCCTGTGTAGGATTTGTCGCAGGCAGCCACTTCCTCCGGAGTTCCCTGTGCAACGATGGTACCTCCGCCGTCTCCGCCTTCAGGTCCGAGGTCGATGATATGGTCTGCCACCTTTATGACGTTGAGGTTATGCTCTATAACAAGTACAGTATTTCCCTGATCTGTCAGGCTCTGAAGAACATCGATAAGGCGGTGTACGTCAGCAGTATGGAGTCCGGTAGTGGGCTCGTCAAGGATATAGATAGTGCGTCCGGTAGCTCTTTTTGAAAGCTCAGTTGAAAGCTTTACACGCTGGGCTTCACCGCCGGAAAGGGTAGTGGCAGGCTGGCCGATACGGATATATCCAAGCCCCACATCCTGCAATGTTTTCAGCTTTTTTGCGATCTTCGGGATGTGCTCAAAGAACTCCACACCCTCGTCAACGGTCATTTCCAGTACATCATAAATTGATTTTCCCTTATAGTGTATCTCAAGAGTTTCACGGTTATAGCGCTTGCCCTTGCAGACCTCACAGGGGACGTAAATATCAGGCAGGAAGTGCATTTCTATCTTTATGATGCCGTCACCCTCACAGGCCTCACAGCGTCCGCCCTTGACATTGAAGGAGAAGCGTCCGCTGGAATAGCCGTGAGCCTTTGCATCGGGAGTTTTTGAGAAGAGGTCACGTATGTCGCTGAAAACACCGGTATAGGTAGCCGGATTTGAGCGGGGAGTGCGGCCGATAGGGGACTGGTCTATGCATATCACTTTATCCAGCTCATCGATGCCTTCCATTGATGAGAATTTACCGCTTCTTGTTTTTGCACGGTTAAGCTTTGCAGCAAGGTGCTTGTAGATTATCTCGTTCACGAGAGAGGATTTTCCTGAGCCGGATACACCTGTAACGCATATGAGCTCCCCAAGTGGAAGCGAAACATCGATATTTTTCAGATTATGCTCTGCTGCACCGTGTATAGTCAGGAACTTTCCGTTGCCCTTGCGGCGAATCTTTGGCACTTCGATCTTTTTACGGCCGCTGAGATATTGTCCTGTAATGGATGACTTGCATTTCAGCAGCTTGTCAACAGTTCCGGCGAATACGACTTCACCGCCGTGTACTCCTGCACCAGGGCCGATATCCACGATATAGTCTGCGGCAAGCATCGTATCATCGTCATGCTCCACGACTATGAGGGTGTTTCCGAGATCACGGAGGCGTTTCAGAGTTGCGATCAGCTTGTCATTGTCCCTTTGATGAAGTCCGATACTGGGCTCGTCGAGGATATAGAGCACGCCGACAAGTGAGGAGCCGATCTGAGTTGCAAGGCGTATGCGCTGACTTTCACCGCCTGAGAGTGTGCCTGAGGAACGTGATAGCGTAAGGTATTCCAGGCCCACGCTTCCGAGGAAGCCGAGACGCTCCTTTATCTCCTTGATTATACGCTCGCCGACGAAGCTGTCGTGTTTTGAGAGCTTTATTTCCTTGAAGAAGGTGAGAGCGTCCTTGACAGAATAGTCAGTCAGGTCGCTGATATTCTTATCACCGACAGTGACAGCAAGGTATTCATCACGAAGCCTTTTGCCGTGACATACAGGGCAGTCCACCTCGCTCATGTACTCCTCTATCTCGTTCTTTGACCACTCACTTGAAGTTTCACGGTATCTGCGTTCAAGGTTGTTGATGACGCCTTCAAATGGGGATGTATACTTGCCGCCGCCCAGTGACGCAGGGCGTTTAAGTTCGAGAGCGTCAGTTCCCGTGCCATAGAGGAAAAGATCAAGCTCAGATTTTTTGAGCTTTCTGACGGGGCAGTTTATATCCACTCCGTATTTATCAGCAATAGCTTTATAGTACATTGTTGCGATAGAAGTTTCATCAAGGCTGTTCCAGCCGGAAGCGTTTATCGCTCCCTCCATTATGGAAAGCTCCTTGTCGGGGATTATGAGTTCCGGATCAATGTGGCGGAATACGCCAAGACCTGTACACTTCGGACAGGCACCTATAGGATTATTGAAC
>ERZ795051.6028-NODE-6028-length-10308-cov-5.043597_pt1 | contig 10308 bp, 9 predicted proteins | sample MGYA00375135_ERZ795051 | MGnify/ENA primary metagenome ERZ795051 (study PRJEB30180, sample SAMN05720222) | activated sludge metagenome | isolation source: Anaerobic digester | place: Japan | collected 2015-05-26 ... | reverse complement strand
TGGCGGCCGCCAAACTGGTGGCGGGCATCGTCGGCCATTCGCACGCGCTGGTGGCCGACGCGGTGGAATCCCTGGCCGACGTCTTCAGTTCGCTCATCGTGTGGCGGGGGCTGGTGGTCGCGGCGGAACCGGCTGACGAAGACCATCCCTATGGCCACGGCAAGGCCGAGCCGATGGCGGCGGCGATGGTCGCGGGCATGCTCCTGGTGGCCGCCGGCTGGATTCTGATTACCGCTGTGGGCGAAATTCGCGCGCCGCACCAGGCGCCGGAACCCTTCACGCTTTTTGTGCTGGTGGGGGTGATTGTCGTCAAGGAAGGCTTGTTCCGCTTTGTGCTCAAGGAGGGCGCGAGCGTGGACAGCAGCGCGGTGAAGACCGACGCGTGGCACCACCGCAGCGACGCCATCACCTCCGCGGCGGCTTTCATCGGCATCAGCATCGCCCTGCTCGGCGGCAGCGGTTATGAGGCGGCCGATGACGTGGCGGCGGCGGTTGCCGCGCTCATCATCGCTTGGAACGGCTGGCGCCTGCTCCGCCAGGCGCAGCACGAACTGATGGACCGCTCCCCCAGCCAGGAGCTCATCCGCCAGATTCGCCAGCTTGCCGCCGCCGTGCCTCAGGTCGAGCTGGTGGAAAAGTGTTTTGTCCGCAAGATGGGCTATCACCACTATGTGGACATGCACGTGCACGTGGATCCCGACATGACGGTGGCGCGGTCCCACCAAATCGCGCACGAGGTCAAGAACGTCATCTGCGAGAAGATCGCCAGCGTTCGGGACGTGCTCGTCCACATCGAACCGGCGAAACCGAAAAGCGACAGCCATGAAATTTAGCTTTCTTCTCCCCGGTTGCTTCGGCTGGATGGCGGTGGCGCTTCTGCTCCCGGCCGCGGCCGTCCGGGCCGGCTTGGCGCCGGCACCCCCCCGGCCCAACATCGTTTTCATTCTCACCGACGACCAGGGATATGGCGACCTGTCCTGCCACGGCAATCCCATCCTGCGAACGCCCAACCTGGACCGGTTGCATGCCGAAGCGGTGCGGTTCACCGATTTTCACGTTTCGCCCACCTGCGCCCCCACGCGCGCCGCGCTGCTGACCGGACGCCATGAATTCCGCAACGGCGTGACCCACACCATTTACGAGCGCGAGCGGCTGTGCCTCGAGGCGGTGACGTTGCCGGAGGTGCTCCGCGGGGCGGGCTATACCACGGGCATTTTCGGCAAATGGCACTTGGGCGACGAGCCCGAGCGCTGGCCGTCGCGTCGGGGGTTCGACGAGATGTTCATCCACGGCGCGGGGGGAATCGGACAAACCTATCCCGGCTCGTGCGGGGATGCGCCGGACAACACCTATTTCAACCCGGCCATTCTGCATAACGGCAGGTTCGTGCGCACGGAAGGCTACTGCACGGATGTGTTTTTTCGCCAGGCCCTGGCCTGGATTGAACACGTCAAAGGCAGGAAGCCTTTCTATGCGCACATCGCCTTGAACGCCCCTCACGCCCCGCTGCAAGTTCGGCCCGAGGACGAAGCCCGGTACCAAGGCAAGGTGGCCCCCGACGTGGCCAAGTTCTTCGGGATGATTGCCAACATAGACGACAACGTCGGGGTGCTGCTCTCGCGCCTGGCCGTCTGGGGATTGGAAACCAACACGCTGGTGGTCTTCATGAACGACAATGGCGGCACGGCGGGGGTGAAGGTCTTTAACGCAGGCATGCGGGGCGCCAAGGGAACCCCCTGGCTGGGGGGCACCCGCGCCGCCTCCTTCTGGCACTGGCCCGGCGTGTTCCAACCTGCCGATTGCGCCGCGCTGACCGCCCACATTGATTTCTTCCCAACCCTTGCCGAACTGGCGGGGGCGAAGCTCGAGGGGCGCGTGCAGGCCCAGGTCGAAGGCCGCAGTCTGGTGCCGCTGCTCCGCAACCCCTCTGCCCCCTGGCCCGAGCGAACGCTGTTCACCCACGTCGGCCGCTGGGCGCCAGGCTCGCCGCCGCAAAAGTACGGCCCCTGTGCGGTGCGCAGCGGGCGCTGGCACCTGGTGCATGAAGCCAAAGCGCCGGCCGGCGCATGGCAGCTCTTCGACGTCAAGGCCGACCCCGGCGAACGAACGGACGTCGCCGGGGACCATCCCGAAGTCGTGGCGCGGCTCGAGGCGCAGTTCGACCGCTGGTGGGACAGTGTTCAGCCCCAACTGGTAAACGAAAAAGCCGTTGGCCCGGAGGTCAACCCGTTCAAGAAGCTGTATTGGGAACAGTTCGGCAAGCCGCCGGGGCTCGAGCGCTGATTACGGCTTCTTTGGGCGCTGCACGCTGGCGGCCACCTTGAGCCGCAAAGCGTTAAGCCGGATGAATCCCGTCGCGTCGTCCTGGTTGTAAGCTTTGGTGGGGTCCGCCTCCATGGTCGCGATCGCCGGATTGTAGAGGCTGACCGGAGACTTCCGCCCCGCCACCATGATGTTGCCCTTGTAAAGCTTGACCCGGACCGTGCCGGTGACGTTCTGCTGGCTTTCCGTGACAAACGCCTGGAGGGCGATGCGCTCGGGAGAGAACCAGTAGCCGTAGTACACCAGCTCCGCGTAACGGGGAATCAGCGAGTCCCGCAGATGCATCACCTCGCGGTCCATCGTCAGCGTTTCCATCTGCCGGTGCGCGAAGTGCAGGATGGCGCCGCCGGGCGTCTCATACACCCCCCGCGACTTCATGCCCACGTACCGGTTCTCGACCATGTCCACCCGTCCCACGCCATGTTTGCCCCCCAGCTTGTTCAAAGTCCGCATCACCTCCAGCGGCGAGAGGCGTTGGCCATTCACGGCCACGCAGTTGCCTTTGAGGAAATCCAGCGTCACGTACTCAGGTTTGTCCGGCGCGTCCTCGGGAGCCACGCTGAGCTTGAACATGTCCTTGTTCGACGGGGCGAAGGCGTCCATCCAGGGGTCCTCCAGGATGCCCGCCTCGAAGGAGATGTGCAGCAGGTTGCGGTCCATCGAATACGGCTTCCGGGCCGAAGCCTGCACGGGAATCTTCTTCTTTTCGCAATACGCGATCATCTCCGCGCGGCCCGGGAACAGCTCGCGGAAGCGCGCGTCGCGCCAGGGAGCGATGACCTCGAGGTCGGGGGCGAGCGCGGCGGCCGTCAGTTCAAACCGGACCTGGTCATTGCCTTTGCCGGTGGCGCCATGGGCCAGGGCTTGGGCCTTCTCCTTGCGCGCAATGGCGATCATGCCCTTGGCGATGAGAGGCCGCGCAATGCTGGTGCCCAGGAAATACTGGCTCTCGTAAACCGCCCCAGCCTGGATCATGGGGAAAATGAAGTCGCGCGCAAACTCCTCCTGCAAATCCACGATGTGGCACTTGGAGGCGCCGGTGCGCCGGGCCTTGGCCTCCAGGCCCTTGAGTTCCTCCTCCTGGCCAATGTTGGCGCAGAAGGCGATGAGCTCCGCGTCGTAGGTCTCCTTGAGCCACGAAAGGATCACCGAGGTGTCAAGCCCGCCCGAGTATGCTAGGACAATCTTCATAAAATGTTCAAATCGTTGCGGCGCATGAAACGCCAAAACCGGCCGGTTGAAAAGCAGAAAACCTGTCTGCGCTGCCGGGTTTCGTGCTATCCTTCCCCGCGTATGAGTCAATCGCTGGTCTATCTCGACAACAACGCCACCACCCGGCCCGCCCCGGAGGTGCTCGATGCGATGCTGCCTTTTCTCCGCGAACACTGGGGCAATCCCTCGAGCGCCTACTCCTTCGGCCAGCGGCTCGCGCGCCCCCTGGATGAAGCCCGCCAGCGCGTCGCCGCCTTGGTGAACGCCGAGCCGGGGGAAATCCTGTTCACCAGCGGGGGAAGCGAAAGCATCAACACAGCCCTGCACAGCGCGGTCATCACGCGACCCGACAAACGGCATGTCGTCACCACCGCCGTCGAACATTCCGCCACGCTCAAGTACTGCCAGTTTTTGCAAAAGCGCGGCTTCGACATCACGTTTCTGCCGGTGAGTCCCGACGGCGCGCTGAGCCTCGAGGCGCTCCAGGAAGCCATCCGGCCCGACACCGCCCTGGTCTCCGTCATGTGGGCGAACAATGAAACCGGCATCCTCTTTCCCATCCGCCAAATCGCCGCGATTTGCCGGGCCAAGGGCGTTTTATTCCACACCGACGCCGTGCAAGCCGCGGGCAAGCTGCCCCTGGACGTCCAGGAGGCCGGTGTGGATTTTCTCTCCATCGCCGCGCACAAGTTTCACGGTCCGAAAGGGGTCGGGGCTCTCTACATCAAACGCCGCACCCGCTTTCAGCCTTATGTCCTGGGTGGCGGCCAGGAACGGGGCCGCCGGGGCGGCACCGAAAACGTCGCGGGAATTGTCGGCTTTGGGCGCGCGGCGGAGCTGGCGCTCGAAAATTTGCGGGAAATGGAGGGACGGATTCGGAAGCTGCGCGATGACCTGGAGGGCGGTCTCCTGCGCGCCATTCCCGGCAGCTTGCTCAACGGGGCGAGCGAGCCCCGGCTGCCGAACACCTCCAACCTCGCTTTTGAGGGCGTCGAGGCGGAAGGCGTCTTGATGCTGCTGGACCAGGCCGGAATCTGCGCCTCGAGCGGGTCGGCCTGCACGACCGGCTCGCTGGAGCCTTCTCACGTGCTGGTCGCGATGGGGTGCAGTCCGGCCCGCGCGCGCGGCAGCCTCCGGTTCAGCCTGGGGCGCTACAACTCCGCTGACGACATCCGGCGGGTTCTCGACTCGATGCCGGCCATCATTTCCCGTTTGCGCGCTCATGCGGTTCCCACCGAGGCCTGAAGGCCGCCCGCTGCGGTGGGTCGAAGCTTGAGTTTTGGCTGCCGCCAGCCATGCTGCCGCCATGAGAGACACAAGGTTTGCAACCCGATTGGGCAGCCTTTGCCTGGCTGCGGCTTTGGCGCTCTGGGGAACCGGCTGCGCCACCCCCGCCGCCTCTGGCAAGTCCTCGCGCACCGCCCCGCTGCGCGGAACGTTTGGCACCTATGACGCCGCGCCGCGCCAGGCGGACGGACGGGTGGATGTGGAGCGCCTGATTCGGGAACTCGAGGTTCTGCGAGCCAATACTTACAACTGGCTGATCTGGCACGCCTCCACGGATTGGGAGGACCTCCACCGGTTCCTGCCGCTCGCCCGCCAAAAGCAAATCCGCGTCTGGGTCACCTTGGTGCCGCCCTCGGAGTCGCCGCCCCGGACCAGGAACTATTCCGAGCCCTTCCGGCTGGATTACGCAAAATGGGCGGCTGAGATCGCCCAGTTGAGCCTGCGCGAGCCCAACCTGGTGGCTTGGAGCCTGGACGATTTTTCGCACAACACGCGCACGTTCACCCCGGCCTGCCTCAGGGCGGTGCTGGAGGCCGCCCGCCAGATCAATCCCAAGCTGGCCTTCGTCCCCTGCTGTTACTACCGGCATGTCACGCCGTCCTTCGCGGAGACGTATCGCCCGTGGCTGGACGGCGTGTTGTTCCCCTACCGGAACGAGTCCGGCGAAATGAACCTCCAGAACAGCAGCGCGGTCGAGAGCGAAGTCTCACGCCTCAAGGAACTGTTCGGCCCGGCAGTGCCGGTTTTTGTTGATGTCTATGCCACCAAACACTCGCGTCTGAATGATTCGACGCCGCAGTACGTGCGGGAGGTGATGTCCGCGGCCCGGCGCTGCGCCGACGGCGTGCTGGTCTATTGCCACCAGAACGAGGCCGCGAGCCCGGAAAAACACGAAGTGATTAAAGTGCTGTTCCACGAATGGTCCCGGCAATGATATGGGGTCCTTCAGGCCCGTGATGCGGGAGAGGGCCCGGCCGCCGGTCCCAACCGCGGCGCGGCCGCCTGCAGCGCCAGGGTGGCCAACAGCAGCGCGATCAGCACAAAGTGCAGCTCCCGCGGCGCGTGAGCCACGGCCAGCCAGTCGGCCACGATGATCCCGGCCAGCAGGCCCGGCGCACTTCGAGCCGGTTCCTGCGGGCGGGTCCAAATTCCCTGGCGCAGGCTGCGAACCACCCACAAGACCAGCACCAGGGACAGAATCAGCGCCGCCTCGCGATAGCCCCCGCTATTGAGAATCAGCGCCAGGGCGACCGGGACTCCCAGCAACGCCGCCGGCCAGGGCAAGGCCGGGTTGGACTTGGGCTGGAGACGGGGCAGCCAGGCGGCCCCCGCCGCGTAGCAGCCCGCGGCCAGGCCACTCCAGATGGCCCAGCCGGTAAGTCCCCGAACTGCCACCGAGGCGCCCAGCAAATAGAGCAGCAACCGGCAGAAGCCCCACACCAGCGGCGTCAACGCGAGCCAGCGGTGCAAGGCGTTGAACAGAATGACGGTGGCAACCAGAACCAGGCCCGCCACCGCGGTCGCCGGCCGCTGCCACACGCAGATCAGCGCCCCCCCCACCAGAAACCCAATGCCCCACGTCCACACGGCCTTTCGACTGACCACACCGGACGGAATCGGGCGATCCGGCTGGTGCTCCTGGTCGAATTCCGCATCGAAGGCGTCATTGAGGAAACAGCCCCCCAGGAAAATCAGCGTGACGCCCGCCAGCAAAACCGGAACCACGTCCGAATGGCCGCCCCCGCCCAGCCACCACCCGGCCAGGCAGTTTGACCAGACCCCCGGCAACAAGGAGGGCCGGCTGAGGGTCGCGATGGCCCGCAACACGGACATAAGGCCAGTTACAAATCTTCCGCCAAATTGTAAATGCAATTTTCCTTCCCTTGGGCTTTCCTTGTCTCAGGCATGCTCACTCTTGGTAACAGGAACAACCCGGTCGCGCCGCTTCGCCGCCCGGCGGAGAAGCGGCCGCAGACCCAGCCGCCGCGAGCCCGGGCTCGACCCCGGCGGATTCGCGCTTGCCGGCCTGGCTGGCCGAACTATGATGGGCCCAACACTATGAGTGAGGCGTTATGATTATTTACGTCGCCTGCCTGGCTTTGGGCCTGCTGTTCACCATCATCAGCGCGATCACCAGCCATTTCTTTGGCGGAGACGACGGGGGCGATGTTGGCACGGGCGGCCATGCCGAGGCGGGCTATGACCACAGCGGTCTGCCGGGTGTTTCGTTTTTCAGCCCCACGGTGTTGTCCTGTTTCGTCACGGCCTTTGGCGCGTGCGGACTCATCCTGAGCAAGATCGAAGCCACCAGCAGCGTATGGATCAGCGCCCCCCTCTCGGCCGTGGCCGGCGCCGCCATGGCCTTCGTGGCGTTTCTGCTGTTCAACTTCATGTTCAAGCACACCCAGAGCTCGAGCGAATCCCGCGTCGCCACCCTGGTGGGCCAAAGCGCGTCGGTCATCACTCCCATTCCGCCCGACGGCGTCGGCGAAATCGCCTATGTTCAAGGCGGGGCGCGCTACACGGCGCCGGCCCGGGCCGAGCACGGCAAGGCCGTCGCCGGGGGCAAGCCGGTCCGCATCACCCGCATCGTCGGCACCCAATTTTACGTTGAACCTTTGGACTGAAACCACCCTCACCTCAACCCCTCATTTGAATATGAACATCAGCCTTCCCGTTCTGCTGGCCGAATTCTCCACCACCACGTGGGTCATCGGCGGCATCGCCGCCGTCCTGTTTGTCTTCTTCATGTTTGTCGGCATTTGGGCCAGCCGCTACACCAAGGTCGGCCCGAACCAGGTGCTGGTCATCTCAGGCCGCAAACACCGGGTCGTGGACCCCGATGGCACCGTGCGCGAGGTCGGCTTTCGCGTCGTCAAAGGCGGCGGCGTCTTTGTCTGGCCGGTTTACGAGAAGGTGGACATCCTCTCGCTGGAGCTGCTGACCATTGATGTGCAAACGCCCGAGGTTTACACGAGCAAAGGCGTGCCGGTGCTCGTGGACGGCGTGGCCCAGATCAAAGTCAAAGGCGACGACATTTCCATCGCCACCGCGGCGGAGCAGTTCCTCAGCAAGGGCACCGAAGAAATCAAGAACATTGCCACGCAAACGCTGGAAGGCCATCTCCGCGCCATCCTCGGCACCATGACCGTCGAGGACATCTATCAAAATCGCGACGCCTTCGCCTCGAAGGTGCAGGAAGTGGCCGCCGGCGACATGGCCAACATGGGCTTGGGCATCGTCAGCTTCACCATCCGCGACATCCGCGACAAGCAAGGCTACCTCGACGCCCTGGGCAAACCCCGGATCGCCCAGGTCAAGCGCGACGCGCAAATCGCCCAGGCCGAAGCGGACCGGGATGCCATGATCAAATCGGCCCAGGCGCAACAGGCGGGCCAGGAGGCCAAGTTCATCGCCGACACCAAAATCGCCGAGGCGCAGCGGGATTACCAGACCAACGTGGCCCAATACCAGGCCGCCGTGAACCAGAAAAAGGCCGAAGCCGACCTGGCCTACGACTTGCAGAAATACAAGACCGGCCAGCTCGTCAAGGCCGAGGAAGTGCAGGTCAGCATTGTTGAAAAGCAGAAGCAGATCGAGCTGCAACAACAGGAAATCCTGCGCCGGCAGAAGGAGCTCGAGGCCAATGTCCAGAAACCCGCCGATGCCGAGCGGTACAAGGTCGAAACCCTGGCCAACGCCCGGAAGTTCCAGTTGGAAACCGAAGCGGCGGGCGCCGCCGCCGCCACCAAAGCCACCGGGTTTGCCAACGCGGAGGTCGCCAAAGCCACCGGCATCGCCGAAGCCGAGGCCAACAAGGCCCGCGGTCTGGCCGAGGCGGCCATCATCGAAGCCCAGGGCAAAGCCACCGCCGAAGCCATGCGCATGAAGGCCGAATCCTTCAAGCAATATAACGAAGCCGCCGTGGTCGAAATGATCATTCGGGTCCTGCCCGAAGTCGCCGGCCGGATCAGCGAACCCCTCGCCAAGACCGAAAAGATGGTCATTATCAATTCCGGCCCGGGGGTGGGCGGCGGGGCAAGCAAGCTGACGGGCGATGTCACCCAGATCGTCGCCCAGTTGCCGCCCGTCATCGAAAGCCTGACGGGCATCAAGTTCGAGAAACTGCTCGAGCAGGTGCCAGGCCTGAAAAAAGCGGCGGAAGCCTCCGACGCCAGGGAAAAACCCGCGGCGCCGCCGAGCGGCCGCGGATGAGGGCCGCCGCCTGCTCAACAAACTGCGCCTATGCAAAATACCGCGGAAGTCGGCGCCAGCCTCGTGGGCATTCTGGTGCTGCTGTTCATCGCCCTGATCAGCCTCGCGTTGTTCGTGCTGTGGATTTGGATGCTCATCCACGCCATTACCAACCAGGGCTTGAGGGATACCGAGAAGGTGTTGTGGGTCATTTTGATCATCCTCCTGCCCTTCCTCGGCCCGATCCTGTATTTCTTCATCGGCCGGCCCAAGAAACTCGCCAGCGCATCCGGCTGAAGCCGCCGGATGCGGCCGGCCGGGCTGACGAGTCCCGGCGGCCGGCTGATGGCAGGCGGGGAAACGCGAACTCGGCCGGTCCGGCCGGATGACAATCTGAATCATGCGTTTGCTGGAAGCCATACTCGATGCCAACCACCGCGCGGTGGAAGGCGACCCGACCGCCGGGATTCGCCCGGCGGAGCACGCCGCGGAGCTGCCGGTGGTGACCCTGACCTGTATTGACCCGCGGCTGAACCGGCTGATGCCCGAGGTGCTGGGAATACCGGAGGAGGAGTTCATCTGGCTTCGCAACGCGGGAAACATCATCACCGGGCCGCTGAGCAGCACGATGCGTTCGCTGGCACTGGCTTGCGCGCTGAAACAAGGACGCCAAATCCTCATTATCGGCCACACCGATTGCCGCGTGGCCAAAACCACCGTCCTGCAGTTGATCGAGCACTTCAGCGGCCTGGGCATCCCGCGGAATCTGCTGCCGGACAATCTCAACGAATTCTTCGGCATCTTCAGCAGCGAGCGCCAAAATGTCATCCGCGCCGCGGACATCGTCAGGAACAGCCCTTTGATCAGTCCCCGCATTCCCGTGCATGGGTTGCTGGTGGACACCGAAACCGGACGCCTGGAGTGGCTGGTCAATGGCTACGACACCCTTCAGTCGCCCGGCTTCCTGGCGCGTTGGAACGACGTGGTGCGCTCGGCCGGACAAACGGTGGATGCCTTGAAGTCGCTGGCGGATTTCAAAATCGGCGAAATGAAGTTTCCCGAAACACGGATCGGCGAAAAGGTGGCCCAGGCCGGGGCGTGGCTGGAGGAGAAGATCGGGCAACTCTAGGTCAGCCCTCCCCCGCCGCCCCCTGCCGAGCCCGCCCCGCCCCCGCCCCCACCCCCACAACGGAGAGAGCGCTCGCACGGTCATCTTTCCGGCGTTTGAAGCCCTTCAGACACGGAAAGATGACCGTGCGAGCGCTATCTCCGGGTCAAGAGGGGTCAGCGGGG